>Ga0079305_1001164_pt1 | contig 38950 bp, 44 predicted proteins | sample LMS_cellobiose_e_FD_79183 | JGI IMG/M metagenome (GOLD analysis project Ga0079305, IMG submission 79183) | Rumen-fistulated moose microbial communities from Alaska, USA - LMS_cellobiose_enrichment | ecosystem: Host-associated > Mammals > Digestive system > Stomach > Rumen fluid ... | reverse complement strand
TGCCGGTCGGCTATGGTATCGTTCTGAGAAAGAAAGGTAAACTGCCGGAGGTGCGCATGAGACTGCTTTTTTCGATGGATCAGCGCGACTATGCCGACTGCACGCACAGCTTCCGGCGCGACTCGGCCAGGGCCATCATCCGCCGCGACGGCAAGGTCGCAATGATCCACAGCCTGAAGTACGATTATTACAAGTTTCCCGGCGGCGGGATCGAGGCGGGGGAGAGCCCGGTCGAGGCGATGATCCGCGAGACCCGTGAAGAGGCCGGTTTGATCGTCCTGCCAGGGAGCGTTCGAGAATACGGCTGTGTCCGCCGGGCGCAGCGGAGCGACAGGGACAGGACGGAGTGCTTTTTGCAGGACAATTTTTACTATCTGTGCGAGGTCGAGGCGGCTGTCGTGTGCCAACAGCTCGACGGATACGAGGCGAAAGAGCGCTACACCCTGGAGTTTGTCGACCCGCAGACCGCCATCGAAAAGAACCGCAGCGTCGCCTTGAGTCCACACCGGCCGCCGATGCTTGAACGGGAGGCGAGGGTGCTGGAGCTGCTGTGCCGTGAAGGATATCTCTGGAGCGCAGAAACAGACAAAGAACCGACTGAAATTCATTGAGCGGCACAGGCAATCTTGCCTGTGCCGCTCCTTTTGTTGTTGAATATTTTGTTCAATCCTGTTTCGCATCCTTCCTCTTCACACGCGACAGGGGATTGGCCCGCGCGGCGGTGCGCAGGGCGTCGTTGTCGATATGGGTGTAGATCTCGGTCGTGTTCAGATGCTCGTGACCCAGGACCTCCTGCACGGCGCGCACGTCCACGCCGTTTTGCAGCATCAGCGTCGCGGCGGTGTGGCGCAGCTTGTGCGAGGAATACTGTGCCGCGTCCAGTCCGGCGGCGGAGATGTGCTTTTTGACCAGCGCGTGCACCGTGGATTTGCTGATGCGCTCGTTGCGGGACGACAGGAACAGCGCGTTGCGGTCGCGCCCGCTGATCGGCCGCCGCACGGCGAGATAGGCGTTCAGCGCATCCTTGCAGGCGTCGTTCAGGTAGACGACGCGCACCTTGTTGCCCTTGCCGAGCACGCGCATGGCTTCGTCCTGGATGTCGGTCAGATTCAGGCCGCAGAGCTCCGAAATGCGCAGGCCGCAGTTGAGGAACAGCGTCAGGATGCAGTAGTCGCGCTCGCGGTTCACGCCGTCGACCGCGTCCAGCAGTTGGACGCTTTCATCCAGCGTCAGATACTTCGGCAGGGTTTTCTTGAGCTTGGGAGAATCGATGTCTTTGACCGGATTTTCGCGTAAAAGATGAGCTTTGTTGGTCAAATAGTTGTAAAAAGATCGAATTGTGGAGATTTTTCGCGCTCTGGAGCTCGCATTCAGCCCGTAGCCGGAGATGCTGCTGTTCTGATGCAGCACGCGGTCGCGGCTCAAATACGTCATGTAGCCGTAGATATCGGTCAGGTTCACAGATTGAACAAAATCTAAGTCTACGTCCATGATGGAAATCTCGCTGAGCTCGCAGTCCTTCAACGTCGGGTCGCGCGTCTGCTTGAGATAGCGAAAGAAATTGCGCAGGTCGAGGAAATACTCGTCGACCGTCTTGGCGGAGTGCGCCTTAATCGTCTCGTGGTACGACAGGAAATCACGCAGGATCGGCGGCGCTTCGGTGCGATAATCGATCATCGGATAACAACCTCCCAAACGAAGGATCGTTCGATCCCGCGCCTGAAAATCGCTGGAGAGCGGGATTTTGCGCGGCAGCTTTGCAGCGCTGCCCGTAAAACAGTATAAACGACAATTCCGATAAAAGCAAATTCTTTGTGCATGGGCGCGCAGACTGCACGAAAGCTGCGGAGCGCATCGCGGAAACGAACGCCGGAAACCGCACGCCGAAACGCCGGACGCGCCGGAGTTCGGCCGGTGCGTCAAAGGATCGGTGCAGGCGTCCGAAAGAGGCCCGGGATCCGTTTCAGCCTCATTTTCCGCGTTTCCCCTACCCTATATTAAACAAAGTTTTTATTTTGTTCAATCACGACTGCCGTTTTAAGGGAATCGCCGCGCGCTTCCCTTCCTTGATGATTTGCATCTTTCCTCCCCGGCTGGTGCCGCAAATGCAAAAAATGCGTGACAAATGCCGCTGACAGTGGTACAATGCGTGCGATAAAACAATCGTGCAGAAAGGAGCCTCCACCATGCGGAAGTCGGTCATCGAACTCGCCGTGCTGATCGTTGTGACCCTGGCGGCGCTCATCCTCATGCCGCACGCGCCGACACTCGGCACCATCGCCTTTGCCGCCATCGGTTTTTACGTCTATCGCAAGGCAAAAAAATACCGGGAAGACAACAAATAACGTCCTCTTGCGCGGGAGCGTCCCGCGCTCTTTTTTGCCTTGCGGGCATTATCGGATCGAGTCCAGCGCGCGCAGATAACGCGCGGTCGCACGGCGGATGGTGCGCAGCGCGCGGGCTTCCTCGCGGTCGATCTCGCCGTCGTCCTTGCGTGCGGCAAGCGCGCAGGACTGCTCAAAGGTTTTGAGCATGAGCTTCATGTTCTCGATCTGCGTGCTGAAGTGTGGATTGTTCACGGCGGGCCCTCCCTTTTGTATCTCCGACCGGCGGCGCGCGCCGCCGGTCGCGTTCCGCTCATAAATCGCGTGTTTTTGCAGAAACTACGCGCGAAAGGAGCCGATCCCGTTGATGAGCTATATTCCCTGCAGCGCAAGCTGCGTGTTTCAAAAGGAAGGCCTCTGCGAGCTCAAGTACGCCACTGTGCTCGGTATGCCGAGCAGCAGCGGCAACGCCTGCCTGCACTATATCCCGCGCTACAAGATGCTCAGGGACGCGCAATGGCACGCAACGCCTCCCCGATATTCTGCACCGGAATCAGCTTCAGACCCCTGAGCTTGCCGAGATCGGCCGCGTGGCGCTGCGGGACGATGCAGGTCTCAAAGCCGAGACGCTCAACCTCGCTCAGGCGCTGGCCGAGATGGCTGACGCTGCGCACCTCACCGGTCAGGCCGACCTCCCCGATCGCCGCGACGCGCGCGCCGATGGGCTTGTCCAGATAGCTTGAAGCCAGCGCCAGGATCGCCGCAAGGTCGGCCGCCGGTTCGTCGAGCGTCAGGCCGCCGATCACGTTCAAAAACGCGTCGCAGGCCGAGACCTTCAGCGCGCCGCGCTTTTCCAGCACCGCAAGCAGCATGGCCGCGCGGTTGTAGTCAAAGCCGTTGCTCGTGCGCCGCGGGACGCTCTGTGCCGCCGGTGCGAGCAGCGCCTGCACCTCCGCCAGCACCGGGCGCGCGCCCTCCATCACGCAGGTGACGCAGGTGCCCGGCGCGTCCGTCGGCCGACCTGAGAGCAGCAGCTCCGACGGGTTCGGCACCTCGACCAGGCCCTCCTCCTGCATCTCGAACACGCCGATCTCGTTCGTTGCGCCGAAGCGGTTCTTCGCCGCGCGCAGGATGCGGTAGGTCATGTGGCGGTCGCCCTCGAAATAGAGCACGCAGTCCACCATGTGCTCGAGCACCTTGGGACCGGCGATCGAGCCCTCCTTATTGACGTGGCCGATCACGAACACCGTGATCCCCTGCCCTTTTGCCAGCTGCATCAGAGCCATCGTGCAGCCCTTGACCTGCGCGACGCTGCCGGCGGGCGAATCCAACTCCTCGTCATAGAGCGTCTGGATCGAGTCGATGATCAGCACGTCGGGCGCCTCCTGCTCCACGCAGCGCAGCACGTCGCCGAGGCAGGTCTCCGAGAGGATATAGAGCGCGTCGCTCGTCACGTTCAGCCGCCCGGCGCGCAGCTTGAGCTGGCGGGGCGACTCCTCGCCCGATACATACAGCACCTTGGCAAAGGTGCACAGCTGCCCGCAGATCTGCAGCATCAGCGTCGATTTGCCGATGCCCGGCGCGCCGCCGACGAGCACCAGCGAGCCCTTCACCGCGCCGCCGCCGAGCACGCGGTCCAGCTCGCCCATGCCGGTGGCAAAGCGCAGCTCCTGCGTTGTGTCGAGCACGGAGATCGGCTGCGCCGCGGCATGCGGCACGCCGGTCCCGCTCCGCGCGGGCGCGGCGGCTTTTTTCGGCGCAGCCTGCTCCACGATGCTGTTCCAGGCGCCGCAGCTCGGGCAGCGCCCGGCCCACTTGGCCGTTTCGTTGCCGCACTCAGTGCAGTAAAACACGGTTTTTGCTTTCATGATCCTTCCCTTCCCTGCGGATCGGCGGACAGGATGCCCGCCGCGACGGCGACCGCCAGGCGCGTCTGGTGCGCCGGCGTTTGCAGAAGCGCGGCCTCCTGCGCGTTGGAGAGAAAGCCGCACTCGACCAGAATGGCCGGACAGTCCGCATGCTTCATCAGGTAGATCGACGGATCGATCTGTTTGGCCTGTTTTTCGTTGCCCGTATTGATCGCCTTGTTCAGCGCTGCCTGCACGGCGGCGGCCAGCGCCTCGCCGGCGGCCTCCCTGCCGTAGAATACCTGCGCGCCGCGCACGCTCGGCACGCCCGGCAGACTGTTCTGATGTACGCTGACGAGCACGGCGTTCGGCGTCCCCCGCACGAGCGCGGCGCGGTTTCTGAGGTCGGACGTTTTTTTCTGGCGCAGCGTCGCCGCACCGTCGGAATAGATCGAGACATCCTCCCTGCGCGTCATCGCCGTGTCCTCGCCCAGCAGCGCGAGCAGCGCCTCCAGCCGCACGGCGACGGCGAGGTTGATCGCGCTCTCCGCCGTGCCGTCCGCCGCCACGGCGCCGCCGTCCTCTCCGCCGTGTCCGGCGTCGATCACAAAGGTGCGCGCCGCGCGCGGCGCCGCGGGCGCAAAGGCCGGACGCGCCGCAGACAAAAAGCGGAGCGCACCGACGGTCAGCACGGTCAGCGCGAGCGCCGCCGCGACCAGCGTGCGGCGTTTGACGACGAGGAACATATGGCACCACCTCGGAGCAGTGTATGCCGCCGGGCGTCGTCCCTATGCGCGGTCAGAGGTTCTCCTGCCGCCAATCCGCTCCGTCGTAGCGATAATAATCTTCGCTCACGTCCTCGCGCTCGAAGATCTCCACCATCTCGCGGAAGCCGGACGCCGTTTCACGGTCGAACAGCTCCGCGCGCTCAAGCCAGAAGACCTCGCCCTCGTCCGAGGAGCGCAGCGTGCCGGAGAAATCGTCCGTCCGGTACAGGAACACGACGTAGCGGTACCCTTCTTCCGGATCCGTCCACTGCTTCACGCCGCACAGGCGCAGGCTGTGGACATCCAGCCCTGTCTCCTCCTTCACCTCGCGCTTCGCCGCGCGCACGAAGGATTCGCCCGGCTCGACGTGACCGCCGGGATAGGCGATCCCCGTCCAGCCGGCCTTTTTCCGATCCTGCACCAGTACGCGGCTGCCGTCGCAGATCATGACCATATTGGCAAAGATCGCCTGCTCCCGCTCATGCATCGTTCGCCCTCCCGACCGTTTTTTTTTTCATTATATCAGGCACGACCGGAAAAGAAAAGCCCTGTGCCCGTTTTTTCCCGGGCGCATATCATGGAGTGAGCCTTGCGCTCAAGCAATCTGCAAGGAGGAATCACCCCGTGGAATCCACCACCAAGTCCGCGGCAAAGCAGAGCACCGCAGTGACGCAGTCTGCCGCGGCGGCGCAGGATCGCTGCCGCACCGGCTGCGGCACGCTGCCCGGCGTCTGCGCGCCGATGGCGTTCCCCTACGTCCCGATGCAGGAGAACGATCCCGACCGCTTTTCCAATCAGGACGCAATGCGCGCCGGCACGCTGTTTCCCGGTCTGTATCTCCCGTTCCACAAGGAACTGGAGTCCCGTTTTCCCGCGGAAAACACCGCACTTTCCGAGCTGATGGCACTCGATTTTGCCATTGACGAGCTCGGTCTCTATCTGACCACGCATCCCGATGATCGTGAAGTACTTGACCTTTACTGGTCCTATATCCGCCTCGGTCGCGAGGGCCGCGACAAGTATCAGGCGCAGTATGGCCCGCTGATGCAGACCGACCTTACGCCGGGCTCCTTCCGCTGGCTGGACGATCCGTGGCCCTGGGATATGGGAGGGAATGCCTGATGTTCGTATATGAAAAGAAACTGCAGTATCCGGTGCGGATCAAGAATCCGAATCCCAAGCTGGCGGCGGTCATTATCTCGCAGTACGGAGGCCCGGACGGCGAGCTCGGCGCGTCGATGCGCTATCTGAGCCAGCGTTTCTCGATGCCCTATCCCGAGCTCAAGGGCCTGCTGACCGATATCGGCACGGAGGAATAGCAATGCGCCACCATTTTCGCCTCATAATCCGCGATTCCGCCCAGTACATACGTCCAATGCGTGGGCAGCAGCGCGAGGTAGACTTCTACCCTGCCGTCCGCGTGGACGGTCATGTGGTCGAGCAGCCGCCCGTAAAAGGCTTCGTCCGCGTGCTCGCCGTTGACGATGGCACGGATCGCGGCGCGCACGTCGCGCTTGACCGTCTTACCCTCGGTGTCGAGCTTTTGGCGCTGTTCGATGGCGGCCAGCCGATCCTGACAGGCGGCGATCTCCCGGTCGCAGCGTTCGTTGACGAACTGGAAGTCCTCTTTGCTGATGGTTCTCTCCAGAAAAGCGTCCATCGCGGCCATCTTCTTGTCCTTCGCCGCCTCCAGCTCGCGCTCGATGCGGCGTTTTTCACCGCTGCCGTCGTCCCGTGAGGCATTCAGCACGTCTTCTACGATGCGCGTGAGATTCGCCGTAATCGTGTTCGCGTCGAGCTGCACCGCCTGCACGGAGCGTTTCAAGATGTCCTGCGCCACCTCCTCGCGGAGCTGCCGCCCGACGTCGCAGCCGACCGGTTCGCCGTTCGCGTTGACGCGCGCCTTGCCCACCGCCGTCGCCTTGCCGCAGCGCCAGACCTTCCAATAGCCGTCCTTCTCTTTATAGTGCCGCTTTCGCGCCTGAAAGCTCGAACCGCAGCAGCCGCACTTGATCTTGCCCGATAATGGATAGCGGTTGCCATGTCCGCTGCTCTGCGCCTCCGTGTGGCGGCGGTTCAGCTCCCGCTGCACCCATTCAAAGGTTGCGCGGTCGATGATCGGCTCGTGGTGATCGCGCAACACGACCTTTTCCTCCTGCCCGCGGTTGTACTTCTTGCTGTGGGTCAGAAAATCCGGCGTGTAGGTCTTTTTCTGCACCAAATCGCCGCAATACTTCTCGTTTTTGAGGATTTTGATGACGGTCGCAGCCGACCATAGACATTTGCCGGTGCTGGACAGCACGCCGGCGTCCCGCAGCTCCTTGGCGATTGTCGGCGCGCCCTTGCGCTCGTCGGTGTACTTGCGGAAGATCTCGCGCACGACTGCCGCGCCCTCCGAGTTGACGGTCATCTTGCCGCCCACCACGTCATAGCCCAGCAGCGAGCCGCCAAAGACCACGCCCTGCTCCATTCGCCGTGTCTGCCCCCATTTCACACGGGAGGATGTCTTGCGGCTTTCTTCCTGAGCAATGGAAGCCATGATGGAGAGTCGAAGCTCAGCGTCCGGTTCAAGTGTGTTGATGCCGTCATTCATAAAGAACACACCGATGCCGATGGCTTTCAGTTCGCGGGTGTATTGGAGCGTATCGACGGTATTGCGCGCGAAACGGCTGACCTCCTTGGTTACGATCAGGTCGATCTTCCCTTCTTTTGCGGCCCGTATCATGGCGTTGAACCGCTTGCGCTTGCGGGTGCTGGTGCCAGAAATGCCCTCGTCGGCGTAAATCTCTTGTAGCTCCATGTCGGGGTGCCGTTCGATGTACTCGCGGAAGTACCGCTGCTGGCTTTCAAAAGAGTTCGCCTGATCGTCCTTGTCGGTGGATACGCGGCAGTATGCCGCTACTCGTTTCATAGTGATCGCCTCCTTTGCGTCAGTGTAAGGCGAAATATGGGTTGTTTCAACTCTGTGAATGATGTAAAGCAAAATAACTTGCTATGTGCTTGTTCTAAACTGCTGTTCCAATTTCTTGATGCTTTGTTCCAACTGATTCTGCTCCAAAAGTCCGTCCTGATACAACGTGAACAGGACGGCTTTCTGATAGGCAAGCAGATAATCCCGGCTTGCCGCGGCGTCGCCCGCGGTTGCCAGCAGCTCGGCGTTCTTTGCCATCCTGTTCACTCCCTTTCCTTGCAGAATATGCGGAGCGACAGGCGAACTTGCCGTTTTTCCTGCGTGCAGTTCCTAACCTCCCCTGTTCTCGGACGTCGTATTGCAGCTTCTTGGCAGGCTCGCGGCTGATGCCGGTCATGGCCTGCTTCCCCGACGCTGTATCCCGCGCAGACGGTCATATAATTGTGGCAGATAAACTTTTTTAAGAATCATCTGCTACAAATACGATAGCAACCGTTGACGGCAAAATCAATATGTGGTAGAGTATTTATGTAGAAAACGATACTCCACGTTTTGCAGGAGCCGGAGCGTCACGGAGGAAAGCGTATGAGAGCCTTATTTTGCATGGGTTTCGAGAACAACCGGGAATTCATCGACTGCGGCGACAAGGTTGTGGAAGATCAACTCGGCAGCGTATTGATTGCCTTCCTTTCCACAGATTTCAAGCCTTGGATCAGAAAATCCGAGCTGGATCATACCGCAGAAAGCTTTGAAAAGCTGTGCCGCGAGATCGAAGCCTGTCATCCGTTCTATTACCTTGCTTTGAGGCCAATCGTAACTTCGGACGATGCGACGCGGCTTTTGAATCATTGGGTGCTTCAAATGGAGTTTCTGCAAGATCAAGTCAGTCAGATCGTAAATCCCGTTTTTTTGCCGTATCAAGATGACTTGAACGATATGCAGCGTCTGTGTATGCTGCAAAGCAAGGAACCTCAATTTGCCGCAAAATTCATGCGAATCCCGGAGCAGCTTCACGCAGAGCGCAGGACGTATGTGGACGGAAGCCGTTTTTTGCCGGTCTTTTCTCCCGCTGGCGGTATCTCCCCTCCTTTTGCCGTGCAGAGCAGGATGTTCTTCGGCACGGACGACTTTGAAACCATCTTACTTTTTGAAATAGAACAGATGGCTGAAATGAACAGCACGCTGCGGAAATGCGGCAAATGCGGCAAGTATTTTCAGCCGTTTTCTTCGCGCACGCTCTATTGTGACCGCGTTCAGGCCAATTCCGGAAAGACCTGCAAGGAGCTCGCCGCAAAGGAAAAGTACGAGAAAAAGATTGCCGCCGACGAGGGGCGCTCCCTCTATCGGCGGCGTAACCGGACGTATGCGATGCGCGTTTCGCGCGCGCCGCAGATCTATAAGAAAAAGGACTACAACACATGGAAGGTCGCCGCCGTCGCCGCTGTGGAGCGGTATGAACGCGGCGAGCTGACCATCGGTCAGCTGGACGAGGCGCTTGCGCTGCCGAAAAAGAAATAGGCGGTGTCAATTCTCCGACGCAAAGCCGTTGAACCAGGCGCGCTCCCCAAACGCCTTCTTTCTGGGCGCCGCCGGTTCCTCCTCCGCAATGCCGACGGGCAGGAAGCAGACAAGCTCATAGTCATCGGGCACGCCGAGGATTTGCGCCATCTGCTCGCCGATACGCTCCTCGTTGGTGAGATAGCCCTCGTACCAGCAGCTCTGATACCCCAGCTCCACAATGGCGAGCAGCATATTTTCGATCGCCGCGGCGTAGTCCTGCACGGCATAGCAGGTGTTTCGGTAGGCAATGACCCGCTGCGTGAGCACAAAGATTGCGGCGGGCGCGGTCTCCCCGATCGGCGGCTTTCTCACATGAAGGAGCCGCTTCAGCAGCGCAGGATCGTCAACCGCGATCAGGCTCGTCGTCTGCCTGTTGCAGGCGGAGGGCGCGTCCAGCCCAGCCTGCATGATCTTCATCAAATCCTCGCGCGGCACGGGCGCAGGCTTGTACGTCCCGCGGTAGCTGTGCCGGCTGTAAATTGCGTCCAATACGTTCATGCGCGTTCCCCTGTCAGATATAGTCGATCGGCAGCGCGACCAGATTCTCCCGCAGATAGAGCTTGCGGTCGTAAAGACAGACGATTGCGCCCATGCCGCGCTTGTACTCCTTGACCTTGTCCAGCACGTCGAACTCGGACGTCATATCCGCCTTTGGATTTGCCGAGAGCTTAATCTCGATGGGGTACAAAATGCCGTTTTCAAGGATAATAAGGTCGATCTCACCATCGACCTCGACTTCTTCCCCATTCTCGCGGCGCTTCTTTTTGTCCTTACCGTTGTAATAAAACACGCTGAAATCGTACTCTAACCCCTCGTTGGAGTACGATTTTAAGATTTCATTGAGCACAAAGGTTTCGAACATTGCGCCCGCCATCGCGCCGTTTTTCAGCGTTTCCGGCGTCAACCAGCGCGTGAGGTAACAGGCAAGGCCGGTGTCGCGGAAATATAGCTTTGGCGTCTTGATCGCCCGCGACAGGACGCTCGGCGTGTAGGGCTTGAGGATATAGACCAGCCCGCTGCGCTCCAGAATGGAGAGCCATTCCTTGACGGTCGGTTCGGATACGCCGACCTCCGAGGCGATGCTCGCATAGTTCACGATTTGCCCCGTCCGCGCCGCGACCGAGGTCATAAACTTCACAAAGGTCAGGTGGTTCGTGACCTTGATGACGCGGTTGACGTCGCGCTCCAGATACGTTTTGACGTAGGATTGATAGAAGTCGATCCACTCCTTGCCCTCGTTGACGTACAGCTCCGGGTAGCTGCCGCGGTGGATGATCTTCCAGATATCACGCTCATAGGGCTTTCTTGCCTTCTCGCGCGCGGCAAGGTACTCCTTGGACGGCACAAAATGCCGGTTGAAGTCCACATCGTGGATCTCGCGCAGAGAAAGTCCATCCAGCTCCACGATGGAAACGCGCCCGGACAGCGACTCGCTGACCTGCTCCATGAGCTGGAGCTTCTGCGAACCGGTAAAGAAGAAGTTCGCCTTTTCATCGGTTTTGTCAAGCTCGATCTTGACGCGGTTGAAGATCGACGGGCATTTCTGCACCTCGTCGATCATCAGCGGGCAGGGATTGTTCAGCAGGAACAATCCGGGATCGTCCGTTGCCTGCGCGAGAAGCAGGTCGTCGTCGAAGGTCACTTGGTTGGCGTCCTTGAAAAGATACTGAAACAACGTGGATTTGCCGACCTGCCGCGGCCCCGTCAGCAGAATGGCCTTGCTGTTCCGCGCCCGACGCTCGACGATGGGCTCAATATGACGTTTGATAGAATACATGGCAATCCTCTGGCAAAAGAATAATGGCTAATATAAAGTATGACTTTATATTAGCCATTATTTGCGAGATTGTCAATACTTATTCCAAAAGCATCCTTGCCCGCTTATGAATCTGATCTTCAATAATTTTCAGCCGTTTTGGAGGCAAATTGTACCGACTGTGACGCTTGAAGCGAAATTCCAACAGCTTTCGTACCTTTTCCCTGCTCTCGTTGTCCATGTGCGCCTTTGCTGTACCAAAAAAGTCGTCGTAGACGTTCGGCAGCAGCGTATCGGCGTATTCCTGCAAGGAGTTTGCAGACGTCCAGCAGTCCGTTCCGGCGAAGTTGAACAAGGAATTGCCGTGGTCGAACAGCGGTGCGGGCGCGACAATCTTGTTTGTCGCGTTGTCGATCAGAAAGCCGAAGTTGCCGAGATGTCGGTCGGTGTTGCAGATTGCGGCATCGAACAGCAGCATATCACCAAATGCACGTTGATACTCGGTGTCAAGCTCACTGTAATACGCCTCGACTGCCTCAAACCCTCCCTTTTTAACGATCCTGCCAACCGGAATAAAGGATCGCTCCTTGCTTGTAAACAGCTCGCAGGTGGAGCAAAGCGTATCCTTCCAACGGGATAAACCGTAGGAAATCGCGTTGATTTCCATTACTTCTGCAATCTGTGCCGCATAAAACTCGGAATATGGCTCAAAACCCGTATTGGATGCGCCGGACGTGCCGCCCTTATAGAGCATGATTTTGCCGTCAACGCGCCTCCAGCACTTCGGGAGCATACCGTTTGTGGTAAACTCGGGACTGGAATTAAGCGAAGCGCGCAAGTTGCTACCATAGCCGGTAAAAGCGATCAGGGCCAAAATGTTGCTAAATCTATTCTCATAGAGGTTAAAATCAGAGAACTTTCCATCAAACCCTTCTTCAACCACCCAATAGCTGTCATTCAGAGACAAGCCTTTGCAGACGTTGATGATACTCATTGGACGGTTCAGGTTCAGCCCGCATTTTGCCAAAAACGAGTGAACATAGGCGCGATTTTTGGGAATCGTGCGATGACGGAGCCAACTATTTATACCTTCTGGCGTTAAATCAAGGTCGAGCGGCAACAGGCCACGTTTATCCTCATTCACCCAAAGGATGCTGATTTCCGGTGTGGAAGTGTCCTCTGTGGTCGAGAACTTGACCAGCGGCGTATCAAATTGTTTGAGAATATAAATCATTTCTGATACTCCGTACATCGTATAATTATTGCAACTTTTCAAGCATATTACCAGCTTTATAGTAGAAAAATAAGTCTTTCTTTTCTATTTTGCGCTTTTTCTCAGCATATTTTGCATAAGCATCTGCAACTTTTGTAGCTGCCCATGTACCACCTGCCGCAAGTATGGTCGTGTCTGAAGAAATCGTTTGCGTAAATGTCGGGATAATACCCGCAGCAGCTATCCCAATTACAAGACCACCCGTTGATTTGAAGAAATTATCGTCAGAAACAATCTCCCTTCCAAGATTTTTCAAGAAGCCGTTTTCCTTTGTGAGTTCTTCAATTTCTAAAACAGCGGGTGCTACCTCTTTAGAATAAAGGATCGAACAGTTTTCTTCAAAATCTTGATCCCAAGGCAAGGATTGAAGTGTGTCTGAATAATCTATCATTTTGCTGCGGAACCGGATAAGGGGGTCATTCAATTCTTTACGAATGTCAAGAATCTCGTCAACAGAAGCGGTTTCAAAGGACGGTAAGCGATGCAAAAAATTGTCACTCAAACTCGCGTGTGTTATTTTTCTCCGATCAACGTCAGATAGCCTTACTATTCTTGCTTCTATAGCAGAAGACATTAAATCGCTGGATAATTCATCAAACAAAGGATATGATGACTTGATAGATTTCGTTAGCATTCTAAAGTATTCCGAAATGCAGCCGTCAGTATCACCAAGACTGTGTTCAAATCTTTGCAAAACAAGTTTTTCGGATTTTAAGAGAAGATTTAATTCGGATATTTGCTCAGTCCCAAGCATTTCAGAGAGTTTTTCGTCAATTTGCGTCAGGAATGTGCCCATTGCCTTGTTAAATTCGAGCCTCTTTAGGTACGGGATTGCTTTATACTGCTTACTGTATACAATCGGGGACAACTGCGCCATCAAATCTTTGCATTTGCTATACAGTTCTGGTTCAATATTCTCAATAAATGGTAGTATGTAATTGGTTACACGAACAGCTTGACGAATATCAGCTTTGCTGTCGTTTGATCGCAGTTTTGTGTATAGATAGGCCACTGGACTAATCAGTGTCACTTTATCCGCATATAAGAGGGCTGCTTTGACATGTTCTAACTCTCGATCAATATTAACAACCATCGGCGCCATTGCAATCGTAAAGTCAAACCCCAAATTATTCACCGCCTTCTAATCATTCTCGGCTGGCGCGCTCAACACAATTTTGGCAAATGCATTCGCTACCGTCACGTCGCATAAGACTTCCGCATTTCTCGCAGAAAGTCAGGTCTTCATCAGTATAGTTTTCATCACAGGCGAAACAATGATACCTATGCGTATCTGCGTCGTAAGCAAGCTGTTCCTCGCCACACTTGGGGCACTCATACACAGGGAACTCTCCACCATGCTTGCCGCATTCATAGGCACTGGTTTCAAGTTCTCTTTCGACAAATTCTGCCGCATTATTCTTGTACTTGAAAAGCACATAGGGATCATCAAAGGGCTGGTAGTCATCCTGTGTCAGCTCACGATAATAGTGAATCAGCGCTCTATGCAGCGTTTTTATCGCTGTTTCTCCCTCACATCCGTCAAAATCGGACAGGCGTATTTTTCGCAGCCAGTTCAGTTCAGCTCTTGAAAGTGAGAATTCTTTAATAAATTCTTGCACGATCTGCTCGTCCGGGTCTGAATACGCGCGAATTTCCGGATCATAGAAATTCGGATCACAGATTGTTCTTTTATAGAAAGCAATCAAATCGCATTTCAGAAGCTCTGAAACTCTCCTCATTTTTGCATTGTAGTTATTCAGCGCGTCCATGAATAGCTCATCAGAGGTAAGCAGCAGCTGCCCGTTGGCGTGAGCGTACCTGTTGCGTTCCTGTACCAATTTTTGCAGCTCGCCCAGCAAGTTATTATCGAGGCCCTCTGCGCTCAGAAGCATGAACACGTCGCTTTCGTTAATAACAGCAAAACTGCCAAAATAGAGTTTTCCATTTTTGGTGTTGGTTTCTTTCCAAAAATCAGCATATCGGTCTTTCAGAAGGTAGTAAAGTGCCTTTTTCAGTTCTTCCTCGTGAAATAGCGATACTTTCAAAACGGCATAGTACACCGCCGTCATAAAGAGCATGTGGTACTGCACATAGGCAAACTGGAAAAGCCCGTTTTCATAGCTTATCTGCGCTGCCAGCATAAGAGCGTCTATGTATTTCTCTTCTGTTTCGTCTGCAAACTCCTCCGGGAGGTACTCGAGCATCTTAAACAGTTCTTCGGGAACTTCATAGTAGCAGAAATCCGGATCTGTCTTTTTTATTGCCGTGACGATCTTATCAATATCGAAATTGACTTCGACTGGCGCTCTATTTACAACGAACAATCAAATGCACCTACCCTCGTGTCATGAGTATTCTACTCCCCCCAGACCTCAGCAATCTTATCTTTGATCTTCTGCTGGAAGATTTCAATCAGGCGTTGGTTTTGTTTGATAATGGACATTTCTTCGTTGATTGCACAGCAGACGCTATATTGCACATCGACTGGAGGGACTGGAATAACCACATCTTTCAATTCGTCTCTGTTAAAAAGCCCATTAACGTTTTGCCGCATGAACTGTATGTACCTTTTCTCAACACGATACTGATTAAGTAAAAGCCACAAAAACGTGCTGTCAATGTTGGCATGAGGCCTGATTCCCAAGAGAAAAGACGCAAAAATATATTCTCCATCCAAATCAAACAACGCTGTTTTCCCGACCAACTCCTTACTACCATTGCGCCAGTTGAATAGCAGATCGCCACGTTGCAAATAATTAACGCTTTTCCCGGGATTAACTCTTCGTATATTGCTTGTATTCAACAAGCCATCTTCCGTTACATCTGCAATAGTAATTAACGGTAAACCATTGGGATCAAGGCAATCCCCAACCGAAAGAGTAACGCCACTGATAAAATCGACAACTTCTCCAACTTTAGCAGTCGGCCACGCCAGATCAATCTTGATCACCGGCTTGTAGTTTTCCACGACCTGGCGGGCACCGTCGATGATCTTCTGGTACCCCTCGATCTCAGCAACGATTTCTTCCTGTACGGTCAGTGGTGGAATCGGAATATAAATGTCCTTAAGTATTTTATAGTGTCGGCTGTAACCTAAAGATTTGATTTCTGTTGACAGAAGGACATAGTATAGATATTTTGTATCAACTGAATCGTTAGGTAATAGTATCTTAACTCCATCTGCGCCAAGAACAAAATCAAAATCCACATATTTAATCGCACGTGTGTGATCTCCAAAACATATCACGGGCTTTTCAATATGAACCACTTTACTGTTGTCACTGTTGTAACCAGCAATAAAAGTTTCAGACTGATCAATAATTGGATACTTCCCAATAGATTCGAAGTTTGATTTCAACACCTTTTCCGGATACTTAACAGGCAACAATATTTCTTCTACCTTTGCTAAAGGCCACTTGCTGGTGTTTATTTTTTCAGTAACGAATCTATTGCCAACTAAAACATAATCCTGATCTTCAATTTCGCTTTTCTTTGCAATAACGACATTTTCCCGGCCCTCAACATCAACACCCTTCTGATAATCCTTGAAGATATTGATCACATCCGGGATCTCGTTGCCTTTGATCTCCCGACGCTGAGCACCAAGGTCAAATCCATCGTTATTCAGCTTTACAAAGAGAATGCTGTCCCGCTCTTTTGCCAGCGTGCGATCAATCAGCAGAATACTGGTCTTTACGCCGCTATAAGGATTGAACACGCCGGCGGGCAGGGAGATTACGCCATACAGGTAATTACCATCTACAAGCATTCTGCGAAGATTTTTATACGCTGTCTGGGATTGGAACACGATGCCTTCAGGGACGATGATCGCGGCTCGCCCGGTCGGATTCAGATGCTCGGCAATATAGTCAACAAACAGGACTTCCGCACGTTTGGCGGAGACCTGATAGCGGTTATGCGGCGTGATACCGCCCTTCGGCGTCATAAAGGGCGGATTGGAAAAGATCACGTCATAGTCATCATCCCACTTATCCAGACTGGTCAGCGTGTCGTATTCGCTGATGTTCGGCGACGTAAAGCCATGTAAGTACATATTGACGCGGGAAAGACGCACCATGTCCGGCGAAATGTCATAACCCGCGAAGTTGTTGGTCATACGGTTCTTGTCGTCAGCGTTCAAAGTGGTTTTCCCATCTTCGCCCCGATTGGCTCTTTTAATATAATTATAGGCGCTGATTAGGAATCCCGCCGTGCCGCAGGCGGGGTCAAGAATCGACTCGTTTTTGGTAGGAGCGGTAATCTCCACCATCATGTCAATGATGTGGCGCGGCGTGCGGAACTGCCCGGCGTCGCCCTGGCTACCCATAATGGAAAGCAGATACTCAAAGGCGTTGCCCAGCTCCTCGCTGTCCTCGTAGGAGAATTCAGCGATTTCTTTCAAAAAGCGGTTGAGCGTTTCGGGATCACGATACGGGATATAAGCATTGCGGAGAATATCACGGAACAGTTTGGGAAGGTCGGGGTTAGTGGTCATCTTTTCGATGCCCTCTGCGTAGAGGTTGAGGCGATCCTGCGCGCTATGATCCGGCAGCATGATCTGCGAAAACGCATATTTTTCATAATCGCCCTTGAAAAACACACGAGAACCGCCAAACTCCACTCCCTGCAAGTCCATGTCATCCATAAACTTGTAAATCAAGGCTATGGTAATCTGCTCAACCTGCGCTTTGGGATCAGGCACTTTTCCCACAAGAATGTCCCGAAGGGTGTTGATTTTCCGCTTCACATCAAAATTCAGCATAACGAGTCCTCACATAAATCTGGATAGGTTCACATTGTCGTTGACATATCCGATGATATTGTTCATATTTTCGGGGCCAAGTCGTTTCAAGTCGGCAAAGGTATAGCTTGGAATCTCTGTGCCAAGCAGTTGGAACTTCTTGTCTTCGATGGCGCGGCGCACTTCCTTGTCAGTCAGGTACGTTTCAAAGAATCGGCGCACCTCATGATAGTCGCCCGCAGGGACGCCGCAGGTGAGCAGATACCCATCAAATTCGTCATCGACCAGTTCTTTCTTGCTCTTGAACGCCGGAATCGCACCGAAAATCTTGTCCAGCATCTCCCGCACCGTTACGCGGCGATCAACGCCGGTTGCCTGCCGCAGCTTGTCCCATGTAAAGAATTCGGAAGGCTTGTGCAAATAAGTCTCCTCGATGTAATGCTGCGCGGCGGCATAGTTGCCCTGCTCGTACTGCGCTTTGGCCGTAGCGTCCTGCTTGACCTCATCCTCGAACTTCTCAAAGAACATTCGATCAATCTTCATGCCTTGAAGTCCGATTTTGGTCTCTGTCATCGTTTTGATCGGATCTGGGTCAAAGTTCTCGTAGGTTGTTGTGGTAACGCCTCCGCCCCCTGGCCCGTGATCCTCGTTGCCGATTCTCGGAAGCTTGATGACCTCGTCATAATTATACTTTTCCTCAAAGAATTCGCAGTTCCCAAAGAAATCAAAGAGCTTGAAGGTCTCCTTCTTCGCCGTGTGGTCATACTCCACGCCGTTTTTGCGTTCCTTATAGTTGAATGTAAAGGTTCGCGTTCCGCGCCCTTTGATCTGAATAAAATCTGTCGGAGAAAAGATCGGGCGGAATAACCCGATATTCAGCAAGTCCTCGCAATCGTAGCCCGTAGTCATCATGCCAACGGTTACGCAAATGCGTGTTTTTGAGGAACGATACCCCTCCAGAAACTTCGTTGTCCCGCTCAGGTTATTGTTCTGGAAATTGATTGTATACTCCTGTGCGCCCTGTACGTCCGAAGTAATCTGCATGGCGAAATCGGAATAATACATATCAGGGAACATCTTGTCCGCATAGACATTGAGGAGCTGCGTGATCTTTGCGGCGTGCTTCCGGCTAACACAGAAGATAATGCCCTTGCCGATTTCCCCTGTCAGCGGATCACGCAAAGCGTTATCCATAAAGGTTTTGACAAATATCTTGTTTGTCTCGTCAGAAAAGAACTTCTTCTCGAAATCGCGGGCAAAGAAGGTGTCCTCTTCATCCTCGTCTTGCTCATCGCCTTTGCGGACAACAGCATATCCTTTATCTGCAAGCAACTGGGTTGTGATTTCGGTACGAGCGTCTATTACCGTGGGATTAACGAGAAATGGCCCATCGGGATCGTTGACGCCGTCAATCAGGGAGTAGCGGAAGGTCGGCTCGCCGCTCTCGCAGCCAAAGGTACGATAGGTGTCCAGCAATTGCCGACGCTCCCATTCGCGCGGATCATTTGCAGAGAGATGGCCCGCATCCACGTTTTTAAGATAGTCTTTCGGCGTCGCGGTCAGTCCGAGCTTATATCCGATGAAATACTCAAAAACTGCGCGGCTGTTCCCGCTGATTGAACGATGGCTTTCGTCAGCAATGATAAGCGAAAAATCCGTCGGTTTGAAAACGGTTCTGTATTTGTTATTATAAGCGAGCGTCTGCACAGTTGAGACGACAATATCCGCCTTGCGCCAGTCCTCGGTGTGTTCTTTGAAAATGACCGTTTCATAATCCGGCTTCAGATAATTGATAAAGTTCTTTTTTGCCTGGTTTTCAAGCTCTATGCGGTCAACAAGGAAAAGAACACGGTTTGCATTGCCGCTCCGCAGGAAAAGACGAATCACGGCGGCAGACGTAAGGGTTTTTCCTGTTCCCGTTGCCATCTCAAATAAAAAACGTTGATTGCCGACTGCAACGGAATTCTGAAGTGCCTTGATCGCGTTGACCTGATATTTCCGCATCATGCGCAGGCCGTGATCCTTCAGGTATTGCGACCGGGTTTCCGGATTTTGGTACTCGGGCGCATCAGCATAGTGCGGTTCCCTGACAACAGCAATATAGTCCGGCTTTATTTCCTCGCACACAAGCCGTACAGGGTCAGCATTGAGCGCTTTGCTTTCCCGAATGTTTTCATATGAGGGGAACGAGAGAATGATTTGCGGATTGCCTTTATAAATGTTCCAGAAATAATGAATATTGCCGTTGGATAGAATCACATACTTTACAAAGTTGCTCTGCGCATACTTTCGCGCCTGCTCTTTCCCCACAAGCGGGTCTTTGTCCTCGGATTTGGCTTCAAGGACAACAAAGGGCTTTCCCTGCTCGTCAAGAAGCAGGAAGTCGATAAAACCATTTTTGACTTTTTCAAAATCCTCACCGAACTCGTCAAATTGCTTCTTAGTGATCTTAACATTGGCCTCAACCTGAATGTTGGCAGGGCCTTCGTCGCTGTCAAAAAAGCGCCAACCGGCAGCTTCAAGCAGTTTGTTGATTTTGATACGGGCTTTTGCCTCTTTTGCTTTCATACTGCCCTCCCTATAATACAGTTCCGGAAGATTGGTCTCGCTTCACATACTTTCCGCTCTTTATCCGCGCGTCCTTCGGCTTTTCGGCGTTTTTTGGGATTGCCCAGACGAAGCCGATACGCGTGGCGCCGGGGATGCGCTCCTGAGCGCAGAGCACTTGGATGCGCCGCGGCGTGATGCCCCACTTCTCCGCTGCCTGTGAGATCGACATATATTCCATACGCTTCTCCTGTCTTGCATAAAAAGCCCTGCGGATACGCCGCAGGGCTTTCGCATTGGTCTTTTCGGCCCGGTGCGTAGCTGTCAATTTCTGCCTATATTATATGCTATGGTGCGAACAATGTCAATCAAACGCTGTGAGAGTTTCCTGTTGACACAGTATCATTGTGATGATATAGTATAGCTGTAACATTGTAATGAAACTGACGAGGTGATTTTCATGACTGATTTACTGCACGGAAGCCCGCAAATCGTTGAAAAACCGGATTACTCGCACGGCAATGAGCATAATGACTATGGGCGTGGTTTCTACTGCACGGAATTGGAAGAAATGGCGAAGGAGTGGGCCTGCAAGGACGGAACGGACGGTTTTATGAACCGCTATAAGCTGGATGACAGGAATCTCAAGCTCCTCAACCTCTCGGACGGGCAGCATACGGTGCTGAACTGGATCGCCATTCTGCTGTAACACCGCACGTTCTCGCTCAGTTCCCCCATCGCCATAGACGCGAGGGAGTACATCATCGCGCACTATGCCATCGACACATCTGGATATGACCTGGTCACCGGATATCGTGCAGACGACTCATATTTCCGCTATGCCGAGTCATTTGTAGAGAACACGCTGCCGCTGCGCAGCCTCAACAAAGCCCTTTATCTTGGAAAGCTCGGCTTGCAGACGGTGTTGGTATCTCCGAAGGCGTTTGAGCAGATCCGCTTTGTAGATGCAACGCCGGTGGATAAGAACATCTATTATCCGAAGTTCGTCGCGCGGGACACCCAAGCGCGAAAGACCTATCGGGAGGAAATCAGCAAGTCCAAGTCCTACAGGGACGATATCTTTGTTTTGGACATTCTCAGAGAGGAGATGAGCAACGATGACCCGCGCATACAGCGAATCCTATTTGAGTGATGCGAAAGGCACGCTCTCACAGTGCTTTGACTACCTGATCAATGATTGCCTCTTTGAGCCTGACTGGACGGCGTCGATCTTCCTCTCTTCCGGGTATGCGGAGCAGTTCGAGCGCGGGAATCCTGCTGTACTGTCGGGGATGTCCGGCGTCGAGCTGGCGAGAAAGATTCTAAAGAAGACCTATCAGGATAAAACCGCTCCGGAACCCAGATACGCGGAAGACTTCTCCTCCGCGTACTGGGCTGGCTGGGCGCTTGCCGAGTATCAGTGGTACAGCGGGAAACGGTTCCGGGACATCTTTCGTCATACGCAGCTCTCCGAGATTATAGCGATGTACTCCGTCTACCATGAGATGGACATTACCAAATTCATCAACGCAATGGAGGAAAGAGCGCAGCAAACTCCCCGCGAATCCAGACTTAAGCGTCTTCGGGAAAGCAGAGGCTTGTCGCAGGCCGAGCTTGCCAGCGCCTCCGGCGTCAATAAGCGGTCGATTCAGATGTACGAGCAGAAGGAGAACGACATCGACAAGGCTCAGGCGCACACCGTTTATAAGCTGGCGCGCGTGATTGGCTGCAATGTCGAGGATCTTCTGGAAGACCCGATGGCGTAGGCATTCCGAAAAGGCACAAGTGCAATAATTTCTGATTTTCCAAAGTTTTTGCACTCGATTGCACAAACTTCTGATTTTTCAGGCTTTTTGCACTTGATTGCAAAAACTTCTTTTTTTCCAGACTTTTTGCACTTGATTGCAAAAACTTTTGTTTTTTCCGAGTTTTTGCACTCGTGCCTTCGGCGCGCTTGGCAAGAACCTCCGTCAATCATCCTCTGTGAGCCACTTATGCTGCTCTACCCTCTTAACGGCAGCCCAGAACTCGTCGTGCATCTGCCTGAGCTCGTCCATATCCTTCTGCGTTAAGCTGTGGTTCCAGTGCGCACGCGCAGTAAGCTGATTCAGGTTGTTTCCCATGCCAAGCAACAACCGTGTCAGCGCAAGCCATTCCTCGGTCGGGCCGGGATAGATTTCTTCCCCGGCGATAAGAGCGCGGATGTACGGTTCGCGGCGCAGGCAGCTCTTGTTCACGTTGTCCATCAGCCACTTGTATTCTTCCTCGTTGAATCGAACCGTGATTTTGATTGGGCGTTGTCTCATGATGTTTCCTCCTTGATTTATTGGGGATTTTAAGGGGTTGCGCCCCTTAACAAGCGCATTTGGACGGCCAAATGCTATGCTTGCGAGTTCAACATCGCACAGCGATGCTGAACTCACCAGCCGAAGAAAGAAATCAGCCGTTTCCGGCCTCTTTTGCCTCCTTCGTTTCTTCTTTCTCAGCCTCCTCGTTCCACTTTTCGCACAGCAGCATCCGCACATAGGTGGCGCGTCCCATCGCGCGCAGCGCCGCGGCACGGGAGAGCTGCCGATACTCCTTCCCATTGAGGCGAATGTTGATCTGAAATTCTCTTGCGTCCATGTTCGTTCCTTTCCGGGTTTCCCCTATAAATTCTTTTCTCGGTTGGTATCTTTTAGCTTATATTCAGTCTTGCTTGCGTCTGATTTTCAGAGGTCAAGACATCCGAAAATCAGACTTCTGTGAATTTGCAGACATAGATGCGATCCGGTCTGCCCATTCCCTGCTTTACCCGCTGGATCAATCCGAACCGCTCCAGCTCGGCAAGGAGTTTGCCGGCTTTCTCGTGCTTGCAGCCCAAATCCTCCATAATGCTCTCGATGGTGTAGTAGATGAACACACGATTCGCGGGATCAAGCCACCCGTTCTTGCTCGAAAGCTCCATACGGTCAAGCAATAACCCGTAAAGTAATTTTGCCTCACACCTCATATCAGCAAAACGATTGTCGCGTATCAGCAACTTGGGAATGCGATAAAATGCGAATTGTTCGGCCTCGCGGCCATAGAAATAGGTCATATAGCCCCTCCTTAAACAAAAAAATAGGCGGAGAGCAGCTTTCACTGTTCTCCGCCTTCGGATTTGGTGATTCAGTTATCGGAAGAATTCTCTTGCGGCGCTTCGGATGTTGTTCATCGCGCCCACCCACGCCATTTGATCGCGTGCCTTCAGCGCCTCGTCGATGCCCTGCGCCTCGGCCATTTGCCGGACGATCAGGTCGTAGGTTTCCCGCTCGTTGTCCGGCTCCGGCGGCGCGAAACAGGGATAATACTGCTCGCCGCGCAGCTCATAGCGGATGCCCCGCTCATAGATCACAGGTTTCATGGCTCAATCCTCCACAAATAGTTCGTCTGTCCCCGCAAAAACGTCCATAATCAGCATCGCACCGAGCCGAAAGCCCCGGCAGAAGCACTCGCACTCCGATTCACCGAGGATCTCGCTGTGGGCGTCTGTCAGCGCCAGAAGCGCCCGCTTTTCTTCTCCGGCCAGTTTCATCGTCAGAAGCGCCTCGGCGTCGGCAAACGCCTTGCACGCCTTTTCCTGCGCAGACCCGCGCTTGATGTCCCGCTCGTTGGCGAGCAGATTCCCGTAATAGAGCTGTTCGATCACATCGTTGTCCATCGGCCTGTCCCCCTTTCGCCTCCATTCTACAGGGACAGGCCGTATAGCGCCACTGTGCGGCGCTATCTCTCCTGCCCGCGGTGTTTGGCGCGGTAGCGTTCCTCCAACATCTTCAGGATCGCGCGCTCCATCTGCTCGGCGGAGTAGCTGCTCGGAAAGTATTTGCGCAGCGATTCCGTCTTGATGCGCACCTGCTCCTTTTGATTGGGCTTTTCCTCGGTCAGAACGGCATAGATAACCTCCGGCGTCAGCTTCCCTTGCTGCGAGAGCTTCTTCATACGGATTGCCTGCGAGAGCGACGGTGTGGCGTCCTCTTGGTCGATAGAGTCCAAAAGATAGGCTTGCTGCTCTCGCGTGAGATAGGACAGTTCGACCGCGGGAGAAAACGCAATGCGCCCCTCGTCCACCATGTCCAACAGCGGCTTGACAAGGTTGGTGAGACGGATATAGCGTTGAATTTGCCGACCGCTTTCCTCATCAGAAAGTCCATCGCGCGACTTGTGGCCAACTTGTCCACAAGTTGAAATTCCCTGATGCTTCAGCGCATCCAGCTTCATCTTGTAGGCAAACGCTTTCTCGCTTGGCAGCAGGTTTTCCCGCTGCAAGTTGCTGTCCACCATCAGGATGACCGCCTCATCGTCGCTCATCTCACGCACCAACACGGGAACGGTCTGCAAGCCCAGCTTGATCGCCGCGGCGCGGCGTCGATGGCCGGAGACCAGCTCGTAGTCATCCCCCTTCGGACGCGCCAGCAGCGGTGACAGGACGCCGTAGACGCGGACGCTCTCGGTCAGCTCGTCCATCGCGGCGTCCTCGCGGAGTTGGAACGGGTGCTGCGCGAACGGCGTCAGCTTGTCCGGCGCGATGCTCTGCACAAACTCCTTCATGCCCGCGCCTCCGGCAGCGCTGCCAGTACATCGACGTGATAGTGCTTGTCCGATGCGCGGTGATGGTAGTCCTGCTCAAAGGAGAGAAGCCAGCCCCCACCTCGCACATTCGTGTTTTCGACACTTTCCGAGCCTGCAAACCCGCTAATTGAGCGGCTTTTCGGATTTTTGCGCCGTTGCTGCTCCTCGTTAGGCACCGAGGAGCTGGGTCACCTGGAGATGGTCGGCACGATCGTCCACCAGCTCACGCGCGACCTGACAGATGCCGAGATCAAGACCGCCGGCTTCGATACCTACTTCGTCGACCGCACGGCGGGCGTCTATCCCACCTCCGCCTCCGGCTTTCCGTGGAGCGCGGCGAGCATGGCGGTCAAGGGCGATCTGATCGCGGACCTCACCGAGGACCTGGCCGCCGAACAGAAGGCCCGCGTCACCTACGACAACATTCTGCGCCTTTCGGACGATCCCGACGTGAACGACGTCATCAAGTTCCTGCGTGCGCGGGAGATCGTCCATTTCCAGCGTTTCGGCGAGGGGCTGCGCCTGGCGCGCGAAAAGCTGGACGAGAAGAACGTCTATTACGTCAATCCCAGCTTCGACCGCTGAGAGTCCCTTCCCTGCCGCGGTGCGCCCGCCCCGTCTGGGGCGGGCGCATTTTTGTAAAAAACTCCGCGCAGGTCGCCGCAAAACGCAAAAAAGTGTTGAACAGCGGCATGCGCTCGTGCTAAAATAACAGAGAGGATCGATCCGCGGATCGTTCTGTATTTCTCACGATAAGCAGGGGGAAGAAAACCATGGCTGAAAAAAAGACGCATAAGATCGTATCCGCCGACAGCGGCGAGACAAAGACCACCCGCCCCAAGACGACCGCGCAGGCGCCGAAGACCGTGACGCACAACATCAAGCAGGCCCGTCCCACCGGGAACGCCGGCGGGCTGCGCGCCGGTGCGGTGATCCTCTGGGTGGCCGCGATCGTGTTCGAGGTGCTGGCCGCGCTGGTCCTCTTCGGCAAGATCAACCTCAAGTTCCTGCCCCAGATGTGGCAGCTGATCGCGTTCATCGTGCTCGACCTCGTGTGCGTCATCATCGGCGCGCAGCTCTGGAAGAAGGCCAACCACATCGACCCCGCCTCCGAGAAGAACAAGCTGAAGTTCTGGCTCTGGAACAACATGGGCGTGATCGTCTGTGTGTTCGCGTTCGTGCCCATCATCATCCTGATGCTCTCGAACAAGGATCTGGACAAGCGGACGAAGGTCATCTGCGTCGCCGCGGCGGCCGCAGCGCTGCTGATCGGCGGCCTCACCAGCGTCGATTACAACCCCGTGTCCGAGGAGCAGCTGAACGAGGCGGTCGAGGTCATCGGCAGCGACACCGTCGTTTACTGGGCGCCGTTCGGCAAGGTGTATCACCTGGATGAGGACTGCTCCGCCCTCAACAACAGCGAGACGCTGACCGAGGGCACCGTCGAGCAGGCCATTGCCGCCAACCGCACGCGGCTTTGCAAGTTCTGCGCGAACCGCCACGAAGTGGCCGACGTCGTGACCGACGAAGCAGCCTGACGAATACGGCAAAAAAAGAACGCCCGCTTCGGCAGGCGCTCTTTTTTTGCGCTCAATCCAGGTTTGCCAGCGTTTCGATCGCGCGGCGGTAGATCTCCGATGCCTGGAACAGATCCTCCAGCAGGATGTATTCGTCCTTCTGGTGCTCGGTCAGTTCGCGGCCGGGCTGCATCGGCCCGAAGGCCACAATGCCGGGCATCGCGCGGGCATAGGTGCCGCCGCCGATGACCATCGGCTCCGAGGCCGTGTCGTCGGTCACCTCGCGGTAGATGTCGACCATCGCGCGGATCACACGGCCGTTCTTGTCCATGTAGACCGGCTGCTGCTCATGCTTCCCGCCCAGCGTGAGCCCGTAGGGCGCGCAGGCGGCCTCGATCGCGTCGTAGACCTGCTCGGCGGTAAAAGTCACTGGGTTGCGGATGTCGAGCGTCAGCGTCACGGTGTCGTCCGCGGTGCGCAGCACGCCGGCGTTGAGCGTCAGGCGGCCGCTCTGCTCGTCGGCAAAGCCGCAGCCCATGCGCCCGCCGTGGCAGTCGTCCGCGATGTGCAGGTTGTAAAAGCGCACCAGCGGGCTGTCGACGCCGGCCTCCGCCAGCTGCGCCATCAGCGCGCTGATGGCGTTTTTGCCCATCTCCGGCATGCTGGCGTGCGCGCTGACGCCCTCGGCGCGGAATTCCCTGCCGTCCGCCGTGACGGCATACGCGCGGGACGGCACCATATTCGCCGCTGCGCCGCCGGAGATCTCGCGCAGGCCTGTCGCCGCAAGCGGCGTCGAGAGCGTGCAGTGCAGGATGCCTTTTTCGCCGTAGATCGCCGGGAAATCGGCGTCCGGCGTGAAGCCAAACACAGGCAGCTGCTCGTGCGCGCAGTAATAGGCCATGTCGTCCCAGCCGCCGGTCTCTTCGCTCTGCCCGAAGATTAGCCGCACGCGTCGGCCGAGCTTCACGCCCGCGTCCTGCAGCGCCTTCATGGCGAACAGCGCCGCGAGCGTCGGGCCCTTGTCGTCGATCGCGCCGCGGCCATAGAGGCGGTCGCCGCAGATCTCGCCCTTCGGGTCGTGCGTCCAGCCCTCACCCACGGGCACCACGTCGAGATGCCCAAGGATGCCGACGATCTCCTCTCCCTCGCCGATCTCGGCCCAGGCGACCTTGCCGTCGCGGTTCTCCGTGCGGATGCCGAGCGAGCGGCAGAGCGAAAGCACGTAGTCCAGCGCCTTTGCGGGGCCGCTGCCGTAGGGCTGCGCCTCGCTCACGTCGATGCGGGCGACGCTCTCGATCGAGATCAGGCCCAGCAGCGCGTCCAAAAATTTCTGTCTGTCCTCCATGGTCCTTCTCCTTTTATTTCCAGTGTTGTAAAGTAAAATAGCTTTTCAGTACAAAGCGTTCGTTCAGCGTCGCTGCGGGACGATTTCAACCCAATAGCCGTCCGGATCCTCGATGAAATAGATGCCCATCTTCGGGTTTTCAAAGCAGATACAGCCAAGGGCTTCGTGCCGTTCGTGTGCCGCCGCCATATCCGGCACGCAGAACGCCAGATGGAACTCGCATTCGCCGAGATCGTAGGGCTGCGGATGGTCACGCAGCTCCGTCAGCTCCAGACGGAAATCGCTCTCGCCGTCGCCGAGAAAGACGATGCGGAAGCTGCCATCCTCCGCCTCCCGGCTGCGGACGGGCCGAAGATCGAGCGCTTCGGCATAGAATTTCAGCGAGCGCTCCAGATTTGAGACGTTGAAATTGATGTGGTTGAAGGTAAACATGCGCTCGTCCTCCCTCATATCATACGGATCTGCCCGTCGTCCTCCGGTGTATCCGGCGCGTCCGTGAGGCTGAGCAGCGCAAGGAATTCCTCCTCGTCCAGCACCGGAATGCCGAGCTCCTGCGCCCTGGTCAGCTTGGAGCCCGCCGCCTCGCCGGCGACGACGCAGCTCGTCTTTTTCGATACCGAGCCCGCGACCTTACCGCCGCGCGCCGTGATCAGCGCCGCCGCCTCGTCCCGGCTGAGGCGCGAGAGCGTCCCGGTCAGCACGAAGGTCTTGCCCGCGAGACTGTCGTCCGTCGGACGGTCGAGACACTCCATGTTGACGCCCGCCTCGCGCAGGCGGCGCACAAGATCCTGTGACTGCGGGCTGTCGAGCCAGTCGCGCAGATACTGCGCCGTGACCGCGCCGACGTCCTCGATCGCGGTCAGCTCTTCGACGCTCGCGTGCGCGAGCGCGTCGAAGGAGCCGAAGTGCTGCGCGAGCACGCGCGCCGCCTTTGCGCCGATCTGGCGGATGCCAAGCGCGCACAGCAGGCGCGAGAGATCGTTCCCTTTGGATTTCTCGATCGCATCCGCCGCGTTGCGCGCGGATTTTTCGCCCATGCGCTCGAGCTGCGCAAGATCCTGCACCGAAAGCCGATAGAGATCGGCGGCCGTGTGGATCAGTCCGGCGTCGACAAGCTGCTGCAGCAGCGCCGGGCCCACGCCGTCGATGTCCATCGCCTCACGCGAGACGAAATGCTCCAGGTTGCGCAGCAGCTGGGCGGGACATTCCGCGCCCGTGCAGCGCAGGGCCGCACCGTCCGGATCGCGCTCGACCCGCGCGCCGCAGATCGGGCAGGTCTCTGGCAGACGGTAGGGCTTCAGACCCGCGGGGCGCTTCGTGAGGTCGACGCGCACGATCTCCGGGATGATCTCGCCCGCTTTCTGCACGATCACGGTGTCTCCGATGCGAATGTCCTTCTCGGTGATGAAGTCCTGGTTGTGCAGCGTGGCGTTCGTCACCGTCGTGCCCGCAAGGCGCACCGGCTCGACCACGGCCTTCGGTGTCAGCACGCCGGTGCGGCCGACCTGCACCACGATGTCCATCAGCCGGCTCGGCTTCTGCTCCGGCGGATACTTGTAGGCGATGGCCCAGCGCGGCACCTTGCTCGTGCTGCCGAGCACCGCGCGCTCGGCAAGGCGGTTGAGCTTGATCACGGCGCCGTCCATGTCGAACGGCAGCGCCGCGCGCTCCTCGTTGAGGCGGACGATCTCCTCCTGCACCGCGTCGAGCGCAGCGGTGCGCAGATACGGGATCGTCGGGAAGCCCTGCGCCTTGAGATAATCCAGCGTCTCGGTATGGAGCGCAAAGCTCCTCCCTTCCGCGAGCTGGAGATTGAAGATCACGATGTCAAGCCGCCGCTGCGCGGCGACCTTCGGGTCGAGCTGGCGCAGCGAGCCGGCGGCGGCGTTGCGCGGGTTGGCAAAGAGCGTTTCGCCCTGCGCCTCGCGCGCCTCATTGAGCGCTGCGAATACGGATTTCGACATGTAGACCTCGCCGCGCACGATCAGGTGCGGCAGCTTGTCCGGCAAATGCTGCGGGATGCCGCGGATCGTGCGCAGATTCTCCGTCACGTCCTCGCCGGTGCGTCCGTCGCCGCGCGTCGCGCCGCGCACGAAGCGCCCGTCGCGGTACTCAAGCGCGACGGACAGCCCGTCCACCTTCGGCTCCACGCTATACTCTGCCGCGGGCAGCTGCTCGCGCACGCGGCGGTCGAACTCCGCGACCTCGTCGGCGTTGAACACGTCCTGCAGGCTCTCAAGCGGGACCTCGTGGCGCACGGGCGCAAAGGTTGAGGACGCCGTGCCGCCGACGTGCTGCGTGGGCGAATCGGGCGTGACCTCCTCCGGATGCGTGGCTTCGAGATCCTCCAGCTCGCGCAGCAGGCGGTCGTATTCGTAGTCCGGCATAACCGGCGCGTCCAGGTCGTAATAGAGCTTGCTGTTGTATTCGAGGATCTTGCGCAGCTCCTTGATGCGTTCCCTGTAATTATCCATTCAGCACGTACTCCTCCGCGGTATCCGCGATATGATCCGATTGGAAATAGGTGTAATTCTCCGGCACGGAGCCGACGATGACCGTCTCCGCGACGCTGAAGCGGTTGCTCACGCGCGTTCCGGTCGAAAAGCCCGGCAGCAGGATGCTGACCGAGACATCTACCGCCAGCATGATCTGGTGCTTGGTCTGGTTGATGCCGGCGGCGGTGAAAGCGTTTTCAAAGTAGGCGCTCGGCGTGCCGACGGACTGCATCCGCACCCGGATCGCCGGCCCGCGGCCCGCCAGCAGCGGCGAGCCCGTGAGGCTGCCGACCGGGATGGAGAGCTCGCGCGTCGAGACCTCGGAAAGGCGCTCGAGCACGCTGTCCACCACCGCGGACTGCAGGCGGTTGAACTCCGCCATGTCGCTTTTGACGGCGACGATGTGCCCCTCGTTGTCCTTTTCCAGGGAAATGAGGCGGTCGTAGCCGACGCCGTCGCCATAGACGGTTTCGTTGACTGCGGCGTGGACGATGCGCGTGACCGTGTTCGCCGCGCGGGCGGTGGCCAGGCTCGTCAGGATCGGGCGCAGATGCGCCGCCGCGCTCAGCGCGAGCGTCAGCACTGCCGCGAAAACGGCAAACAGCGCCAGCAGCAGCTTTTCTCTGCGCGTCAGCCTGCGCAGCAGGATCCGTCGACGCATCGCCCCACCTCCCGGCAGAGACTATGCGCCGACGGCTTTTCCTTATTCCGGCAGCGCGCGCACCATCGCCTTGAAGGCGCGGCCGCGCTCGGCAAAGTTCGGGAACTGATCGAACGCGGCGCAGGCCGGAGACAGCGTGACCACGTCGCCCGGCTGCGCGTGCGCATCCGCCAGGGCAACGGCCTCGGCCAGCGTATCGCAGCGCAGGATCGGCGGCTCGCCGTGATAACCCTCATAGCCCTCGACCGCAGCGCGGATCGCCTGCTCGGTCGCGCCGCAGAGGATCAGCAGCTTGACGTGAGCAACGATCTCCGGCGCAAGCGGTGCAAAGGGAATATGCTTGTCATATCCGCCGGCCAGCAGGATCACCTTTTCCGGAAACGAGCGCAGGCCCGCGATCGCGCGCGTCGGGCTTGTGGCGATGGAATCGTTGTACCAGCGCACGCCCCGGCGCTCGCGCACCAGCTCGATGCGGTGCTCCACGCCCGCGAACGTGTGCGCGACGGTGCGGATGACCTCGTCCTCCACCAGGCCGTCCACCGCCGCGATGGCAGCGCAATAGTTTTCCACATTGTGCTCGCCCGGGATGCGGATGTCCGCCGTGCGGACGATCTCGCGCTCCTCCCCGCCGCGGCGCAGCCAGATCGCGCCGCCGCGCACGAAGGCGCCGTCCGCGACCTCCTCCCGCCGGCTGAACAGGCGCACGCGTCCCGGCGCTTTTGCGGAGAGGGCGCGCGTGATGTCGTTGTCCTGATTGAAGATGGCGACGTCGCCAGCGTGCTGATGCGCAAAAATGTTTTCCTTCGCGGCGATGTATTCCTCCATGCCGCGGTGCACGTCCAGATGGTTCGGGGCAAGATTTGTCAGCACAGCGATGTGGGGCGAGCGCGTCATATCCAGCAGCTGGAAGGACGAAAGCTCGAGCACGGCGATGTCGTCCGTCGCCATGTCTCCGGCCTCCGCGAGCAGCGGATGGCCGATGTTCCCGCCGATGTGCACGCGCCGTCCCGCCGCGCGCAGCATCTCCGCGATCAGGGTGGTCGTGGTGGTCTTGCCGTCGCTGCCGGTCACGGCGATGATCGGGCAGGGACAGACCTCGAAAAAGACCTGCATCTCGCTGGTGACGACGCTCCCCCGCTCGCGTGCGGCGAGCAGCGCGGGCACGTCCGGCCGCATGCCGGGCGTGCGGAAGATCACGTCCGCCGCAAGATCGTCCAGATAGCCCTCGCCGAGGCGCAGCGTCGCGCCCAGCGCCTCGAGCGCGTCGGCGGCGTCGCCCAGCGCGGCGCGCTCCTTTTTGTCGCATGCGATCACGCGCACGCCGCTGCGGCACAGCAGCTCCACAAGCGGCGTATTGCTCACGCCGATGCCGAGCACCGCGACGGTCTTGCCGCGCAGCGCGGCAAGATACTGTTCCAGATCCATAAGCATACTGCCCTTTCCGTTCAGAAAATCACGCGCTCCCGGCGCGGGAAGCGTCCTTCCAAAGTATAGCGCCAAGGAACGAAAATAGCAATCCGGCGTTGAAAATTATCTCAGGCGGCGGCGCAGATGTTCCACCCAGTCGCGCAGCGCCTCGTCCGAGCGGTCGAGCAGCGCGCGCTCGTAACAGGCAAAGCCTGCGGGGTCGAGCTCGTGCAGGCAGCGCAAGCTCTTCTTCGGTCCCTCGAAGCGCAAGCCGGACACGCCGCACCAGACCGTGAGGCTCTCCGTCAGCAGCAGGTGGCGGCGATAGAGCCCCTCCGCATCCCCGCGCTGGGCGCGGTGGAGCATCTTCTCGCACCAGGCCACATCCTCTCTCCTTTCTTCCTCCGTCCGCAGGGGGAGCGCCTCCCACCAGGCGCGCACGCGCGCGATCAGCGCCGCGCCGACGTCCTGCGGGTCGTAGAGGGCGACGCCGTCCTTCACCGGCAGCAGCTCGTCCGGATCGGCGGCATCAAGCATTGCGCGCGGCCAGACGAACACGTCCAGCGGCGTGCCGTCCAGCACGGCGTCGTCGTGTGCGCGTTCGCCGCCCGCCGTGACGACCAGCGCGTCAAAATCGCTGAAATCGCCGTTGCTGCCGTCCGCAAACGAGCCGTACACGACGATGGCCAGCGGACGGTACGTTTCGCGCAGATAGTTCAAAATTCGCTCCATATCGCCTATCCCTCCTTTGCCGCGAGAAAGACCAGCTCCGGGATCACGCGCTCGCGGACGTCGTAATACGGCGCTTTCTCCTCCGCCGACTTGCCGAACAGGCGCACGCCCGCGGCGGAGTTGTCCGACACGACAAGCAGCGCCGCGGCGGGCTTTTCCATCAGGTCGGCCAGCGCATAGAAGGCGCAGGTCTCCATCTCGATCAGCTTTGCGCCGGTCGCGCGGATCTCGTCGAGATGCAGGTATTCGAACGTGAGCGAATCCGTGCAGTAGACCGGCGCGCGGGCAATGGAATGCCCCGCTCCGGCGGCCGCGGCGATCACGCGGTCCACGAACGCCGGATCGTTCGGATACACCCGCGCGAGCGGCGCATGGTCCGCGAGGCGATCGCCGAGGTAGGCGTTTGCGCCCACGCCTGCGACGCACCATTCCGGCGTATAGAGCCCGGCATAGGGGATCTCCGGCGAAAGCCCGCCCACGGAGCCGACGAACAGCAGCGTCCGAAAGTTGAGCTCTGCGCAAAGCGCCAGGTGGTCGGTCACGTTGGGGGCGCCCATGTGCGTCATGATCCAGGCAAGACGCACGCCGTCACGCTCAACGAGCCATTCGCTGTCGTTCGCACCGAGGTGCGTCGGCGTGATTTGAAACGCCTCGTCCTTGAACACGCGCGGCGCGTCCCAGGTCGGGGCGATCACCAGCGCGTCGTACTCCGTCTCCGGGTCGAAGCCCGTGAAGAGCGCCGCGGCGTTCCCGTCCCCGTTATAGCGGTGGAACGCCGCGAGAGCATCCCGCAGTTTCTGCTTCATGAGATCACCTCTTTTGCACCATGATAGCACACTTTTCCACCCTTGACAACCGCGGCGCGCGCGGTCTAAAATAATGGGTGCGAGCAGGACAGACGGTCGCGTACGCAGGGCGAAAGCCCGCGCATGAGGAAAGTCCGGGCTCCGCAGGGCAAGGATAACGGGTAACGCCCGCCGAGAGCGATCTCAGGAAAAGTGCAACAGAAATAGACCGCCCGGCTCGTCCGGGCAAGGGTGGAAAGGTGCGGTAAGAGCGCACCCGACGGCGTGGAAGCGTCCGTCGCTGTAAACTCTATCCGGAGCAACACCGGTATGGGAGCAGAGGCTTCGCGCCTCAAGGTCGGCCCGGCCGCTCCCGGGGTGGCTGGAGCGTATCGGCAACGATGCGCCAAGATAGATGACCGTCCGATACAGAACCCGGCTTACAGTCCTGCTCGCGCAATGATATGGGAGGGGCGGCGTGAAAACGCCGTCCCTCCCGTCTGTCATTCGCTCGTAAGAGCGCAGAAAAAGCGGGCGCCCTGCCGCTGCGGCGGGGCGCCCGCTTCGTTCGGTTTTGTTCAGTTGCCGATCGTGACGCTTGCCGTGCCGATCATGCAGTCTGCGGTCGAGCTCCCGCTCTCCCTCCGACTCAATCCTGATCCCAATTGTGCCAGACGTTCTGCACGTCCTCGTTCTCCTCCAGGAAGTCGATGAGCTTTTCCATGTTCTTCACGTCCTCCTCGGTCTTGAGGGTGACGTAGGTCTGCGGCACCATGGCGATCTCCGCGCTGGCAAAGACGTAGCCCTTGTCCTCAAGCGCCTTGACGACCTCGGGGAAGGAATCCGGCGCGGTGGTGATCTCGAACACCGGGCCGTCGGGCTCAAAGTCCTCCGCACCCGCCTCGAGCGCGTCCATCATGACGGTGTCCTCGTCGTAATCGCCGTCCTCGTTGTCGATCACGATGACGCCCTTGCGGTCGAACGACCAGCTCACGCAGCCCTGCGCGCCCAGGTTGCCGCCGAACTTATCGAAGTAATGGCGGACCTCCGGCGCGGTGCGCTGGCGGTTGTCGGTCAGCGCCTCGACGATGACGGCCACGCCGCAGGGGCCGTAGCCCTCGTAGGTGACGGACTCATAGCTGTCGGTATTGCCGGCGCCGAGCGCCTTGTCGATCGTGCGCTTGATGTTGTCGTTCGGCATGTTCGCCGCCTTAGCCTTGGCGATGACGGTGGCCAGGCGCGAGTTGTTCGCCGGGTCGCCGGAGCCGCCCTGCTTGACCGCGACGATGATCTCCTTCGCGATCTTGGTAAACGCAGCGCTGCGCTTGGCGTCCGCCGCGCCCTTCGTCTTCTGGATATTGTGCCACTTGGAATGTCCGGACATAAACGATCTCTCCTCTATGGTAAGTTTGCAAAATAATCTGATTCAGTATAGCACGCTGCCGCGGCAAAAACAAGCCGTTTTTTACAGAAAACGGATGGGGCTTGCGTGCCGCTTGGACAGCAGCACCGTCACCGCCGGAAACTGCGCGCGCAGATACGCCGCAAGCGCCTCGCATACAGGATTCTCCGTCTCGAAATGACCGGCGTCGATCAAGTTGATGCCGAGTTCTCGCGCGTCCCAGAATTGGTTGTATTTGACGTCCGCGGTCACGAAGGTGTCGCATCCGGCGTCGTGCGCGTCCCACAGCTCGCTGCCGCACGCGCCGCCGCCGATGGCCACGCGGTGCACGCTGCGCCCGGCGTCTGACAGGCGCAGGCCGGGACACTGGAGCCGCTCCTTGACCTGCGCGGCAAACTCTGTCAAGGTGGTTTCCTTTACGGTTCCGACGCGCAGGAGGCCGCCCATCCCCTCCCCCGCGACCTTCGGCGCGAGCACGGAGACCTCGCGCAGTCCAAGCGTCTCGGCCAGCACGTCGTTCACGCCGCCGACGGCCCGGTCGAGATTCGTATGCAGATTGATCGCCGCGATATCGTGCCGCGCGAGGAACAGGATCGTGCGGCCCACCCCGTCGCGGTCGGTGACGGCGCGCAGCGGCGCGAAGATCAGCGGATGGTGCGTCACGATCAGCTCAGCGCCGCGCTCATGCGCCTCGCGGCAGGCGTCCTCGAAGGGATCAAGCGCCACGAGGATGCGCGTGACCTCGCGCTCGGCGCGCCCGCAGAGCAGGCCTACATTGTCCCAATCCTCCGCGAGCTCCCGCGGCGCCCAGGCCAGCAGCGCCCGCTCCACGTCAGTGACCGTCGTCATGCTCCCACTCCTCTCTTTTTTTCGCGAGCGCGCGCAGCAGCGCGTCCGTCTCCGCGATGCGCGCCTCCCTGTCCGCGCGCTGTGCGCGCGCAAGGCCGGCGCGCGCGGCGTTCAGCTTCCCTTCCAGCTCGTCGAGATACTCGCCGTACAGCGGATCGCCGCCGAAGGCCGCGCCCGCGAAGCAATCCGCAGGGCTCAGCGCCTGTGCGCCGCCCGCGGCGGTCATCACGACGTAGTGCGCGCCGCGCTCCCGGACGATCCGCTCGCGCGCGATGCGGTAGCCGTTTCCGGCGAGCCATGCGCGCAGCTCCGCAAGCTTCGTCATCGGCTGGAGCAGCAGCAGATGCGCGCCGTCGCGCGTCCAGGGCGCGGCGGCGAGAATGCCGATCATCGTCTCCCCGCCCATGCCGGCGATCACGACCGTGTCGCACTCCTCCGGGGCAACGCCCTCCAGTCCCGCGCAGAGGCGGAACTCGACGGCAGACGGGTCGAGCCCGTATTCCCGCGCCGTCCGCCGTGCGCGGGCGAGCGGGCCCGCGTTGATGTCGGAGGCGATCGCGTGCGCGATGCGGCCGCGCAGCAGCAGCGCCGCGGGCAGATACGCATGGTCGGTGCCGACGTCCGCCAGGCGCGCGCCGGAGGGCACGCAGTCCGTAAGGCATTGCAGGCGCGGCGTCAAATGCGGCTCTTTCACGCCGCTCACCTCTCTTTCAGCAGACCGGCCGCATACGGAACCCGTATGCGGCCGGTCGATCGTGCGTTTATTCCTGCGCCTCAGGAAAGTCCTTGTTCGCCTCTTCGTTGACGATCTCAAGCAGCTTGTCCACGTCGATGCCGTGGACCATGCAGGCCTCCTCGACCGTCTCGCCGCGGCTGGACGGGCAGCCCAGGCAGTGCATGCCGATGGAAAAGAAGATCGGCGCCGTCTGGGGCGCGATGTCAAGGATGTCACCGATGACGGTGTCCTTCGTGATCTGGATCATGGTTTGTTACCTCCCGGTTGAACTGTATTTGTTAGTCTACCCTATTCTTCGCGTTTTTTCAATACCCAAAACGGACTTTTCCCGTCCTTTTTCCCCGGGTCGGCGGCATGGGACTGCCGCATGGGACGTTTGCCGCGCGGCATGGGACCGCCGGGCCGCGAAAAAAAGCGCCTGCCGGATGGCAGGCGCTTTTCGTGTTGAAAGACGGTACCGATTACTGGCCGGCGCGCATCTTCGCAAAGCAGTCGCTGCAGTAGACCGGACGATCGGTCTTCGGCTCGAACGGAACGCGGGCCTCGCCGCCGCAGTTGGCGCAGACAGCCGTGAAGTACTCACGGGGACCGCGGGCAGCGTTCTTGCGCGCGTCACGGCAGGCCTTGCAGCGCTGGGGCTCGTTCTGGAAGCCGCGCTCAGCGTAAAACTCCTGCTCACCGGCGGTGAACACGAATTCCTTGCCGCACTCTTTGCACACTAAAGTCTTGTCTTCGTACATGATTTTTACCCTCTCTTTGCCTCAGAAAGAAATATATTGCGCTCAGCGTTTGCTGACGTCGCCGGAAGTAAGCTGCCGTGCCACCTTGCGCCTGACGCGCTGCACGGCGTTGTCCACCGATTTCGGGGATCGATCCACGATCTGCGCGATCTCCTGACAGGAAAGACCGTCCAGATAGTACCCTAAAATCTTCGCTTCGAACTCGGACAACTGTTTGCGGATGCTTACAAGCAGACTCTCCACCGCGTCCCGGTCGGCGACGAGCGCCTCGGGATCGGTATGAGAAAGATCGAAAGCACCGAAGGTGTAGGGATCGCTGTCAAAGAAAGGGTGATCCAGGGAAACGGAATCGTTCAGCGGGGCGTGCTTGCTGCGCGCCGCCGCACGCAGGGCGGAATAGAGACGATTGCGGATGCAGGTCTCGGCAAAGGTGCGAAACGAGGTGTCCTTTTCGCTGCGGTATTCGCGGATGGCGCGAAGCAGGCCGAACATGCCTTCCTGGATGAGATCCTCCCCATCCCCGCCGGCCAGAAACAGCGGCCGTGCACAGGCGCGGACGATGGCATAATATCGCGTGACCAGCGCATCCTCCGCCGCGGCGTTTCCCGCGCGGACGAGCGCGCAGAGCGCCTCGTCTGAGTGCTGCTCGAACGCAACGGGCGATTGCTCATTCTGCGAATACATCATGGATTATACCCACCGAAAGATCAATTTGTCAAGTATCTGTTAAAAAAATAACTGCAATTTGGGAGATTTTCAGCAGTTTTCCACGGTTTTGACCAGTCGCTGCGCGGCGGCAAGGGCGGTCGCCTCGGTTTTTGCCTCGACCATGACGCGGATCAGCGCCTCCGTGCCCGACGGGCGGACGAGGATGCGGCCGTCGTCGCGCAGCGCGCGCTCCTCCGCCGCCACGGCATCGCGCAGCGCGGCGGAGGCCATGATGCGCTCCTTGACGCCGCGCGCCGTCGAAACGGGCACGTTCAGCAGCACCTGCGGGTACTGCGGGCAGACGGCGGCCAGCTCCGACGCGCGGGCGCCGGAATCGGCCAGGATGCTCAGAAATTGGAGCGCCGTGAGCTGTCCGTCGCCGGTGGTGGCGAACTCGGTGAAGATCATGTGGCCCGACTGCTCCCCACCGAGGCGGTAGCCGTGCGCCACCATCTCCTCCAGCACGTGGCGGTCGCCCACGTCGGTGCAGACGAGGCCGATCCCGCTGCCGCGGCAGAACTCGTGCAGGCCGAGGTTGGACATCACGGTCGCGACAATGGTGTTGCCGTCCAGCCTGCCGCGGTACTGCATGTCCGCGCCGCACACGGCCATGATCTTGTCCCCGTCGATGATGCCGCCGCGCTCGTCGACCATCAGGCAGCGGTCGGCGTCCCCGTCGAAGGCCACGGCGATATCGTACCCGCCCGCGACGACCTGGCGCGAAAGCGCGTCCAGATTCGTCGAGCCGCAGCGGTCGTTGATGTTGAGGCCGTTGGGCTCAAGGTGGATGAAGTCCGCGTCGCAGCGGAAATTGCGGAACAGCTGCGGCGCCGTGGCGGAGGCCGCGCCGTTGGCGCAGTCCACCAGCACGCGCAGACCCGCGAGATCGTGGCGGATCGTGCCGGCGAGATGAGCGATGTAATCTTTTCGCGCCTCGCTCTCGCCGCCCAGCACCGCGCCGATCGCGTCGTGCGTGACCTCCGCGACCGGGGTGCCGGCAAGCAGCTTCGCCTCGACCTTCGCCTCGGTCTCGTCGGGCAGCTTGTAGCCCTTGCTGTTGAAGACCTTGATGCCGTTGTGCTCGTAGGGGTTGTGCGACGCGGAGATCACGATCCCCGCGTCCGCGCCGCGCGCGACGGTCAGATACGCGACCGCAGGCGTCGGCAGCACGCCGAGCGGCAGCACGTTCCCGCCCACGGCGCAGATGCCCGCGATCAGCGCGTGCTCCAGCATATCGGAGGAGATGCGCGTGTCCTT
>Ga0079305_1001161_pt1 | contig 39037 bp, 37 predicted proteins | sample LMS_cellobiose_e_FD_79183 | JGI IMG/M metagenome (GOLD analysis project Ga0079305, IMG submission 79183) | Rumen-fistulated moose microbial communities from Alaska, USA - LMS_cellobiose_enrichment | ecosystem: Host-associated > Mammals > Digestive system > Stomach > Rumen fluid ... | reverse complement strand
CCTTGACATAGAGATAGGCATGGTCGCGGATTTCGACATTCAGCACATGCTGGGGATGGTGGATATCCACGGTCAGGCCCTGGGTGTGCTCCAGCACATAGCCGCCCATCTCCATATTGATCTCCGGGGAGGTCATGGGATAGCGCTTGTCGCTGCGGCGGGCTTCCACCTTAAATGTGCCGGCAAGGCCCCGCATCATCTCGGCGGCCTGGGCGCAAACAGCATGAAAATCGGCCTTTTCCATCTCAATGGCCGGACACAGGGAATGGACGCCGAACACCTTGCTGACCGCCGTCATGCAGGCCTCCAGATCCTTCATATCGCTGACGAAGATGCGGGCGTCGTGCAGCCACACCTTGCCGCCGAAGGGGCGCACCGCCTGCTTGACGCGCTCCACCAGCGCGTGCATGAAATAAGGGCGGTTCAGGCCCTTCAAATAGATTTCTCCGTAGCGGATCAAAATGAGTTGACGCAAAGGGGTTTACCTTCTTTCGTAGCGTTTGAGCATATCGTAATGCCGGGCGATGCAGTCCGCCGCGTAATCCGCCTGTTCAAAGGTGGTTTCCGGCGACAGGGAAAACCGCAGGGCGGATTCCGCCACCCGGCGCTGCACGCCCATGGCGGAAAGCACAGTGCTGATCTTCTGCTTGTGGGAGGAACAGGCGGAGCCAGCCGCCACATACACCTGATCTTCCTCCAGGGCATAGATCATGGTTTCCGACCGCACGGGCACCAGGGAGCAGTTAAGGATGTGGGGCGCGGCATTATCCCCCTCCGGTGCGGGGCCGTTGACATAGAACTGTTCCCCCGCGATGGCCCGCAGCCGCTCCAGCAGATGCAGCTTCACAGCGCGCATATCGTTTTCCGCCGGGTAATCTTCGATGGCGGCCATCAGGCCCAGGATGCCGGGGGTATTCTCCGTGCCGCTGCGCAGGTTCCTTTCCTGCCCGCCGCCCAGCACGCGGGGCGTCAGGCGTACCCTGTCCCCCGTCACCAGCGCGCCGATGCCCTTGGGGCCGTGGATCTTGTGGCCCGAAAGGGCGTAGCTGTCAACGCCCAGGGCGCGCAGGTCGACGGGCAGGCGCAGGAAGCCCTGCACTCCGTCCACGTGCAGCAGGGCCTGGGGACAGATGCGGTTCCGCAGGGCCGCGATCTCCCGCAGGGGCATCACCGCGCCGGTCTCGTTATTCACCTGCATCACGCAGATCAGGCGGGTATCCGCGGTGAGCAGCTCCGCCAAGGCGTCCAGCCGCACCAGGCCCTGAGCGTCGTAGGGAATCTCCCGCACGTCAAACCAGGGGCGCAGGCTTTCGCAGGGCACGCGCACGGCGGGATGCTCCCCCGCCGAAAACAGCACGCGCCCGCCGCGTTTATCGCTGAGCAGGCTCAGAATGGCCAGATTATCCGCCTCAGTGCCGCCGGAGGTGAACACCACGTTCTTGGCATTGGCGTGCAGGCGGGCGGCAATCAGCTCCCGGCAGGCAGTCAACTGCTTTTCCACCGCCACCGCCGGGGCGTAGAGGGCGGAGGGATTGTAAAACCCCTCCCGCATGCAGTCGCTCATAGCGCGCACCGCCGCCTCGCAGGGGCGGGTGGTGGCGCTGTTATCCAGATAGCAGAGCATCAGTTCACCTGATAGGCGCCGGGGGTAGCGTAGCGCTTGATCAGAGCCAGCATATCATCGCTGACCTCGATGATGATAATGCGCTTGGCCCCTTCCTTGTTGAAATAGAAGTAGAACAGCTGGGCATCCCGGTTGACGAACCAGTTGCTGCGCTTGATTCCCTGCATGTTGATATAGCGGTTGAAGGAGCCGGAAGCCACCAAGCCCATAGCCTCCACGTTTTTGATGTTCATGGTGCCCAGGTTCTTTCTCTTTTTGTTGTTGAACACCATGGCAAAATCCATCTGGCCGTTGGTGAAGGTATACTCATACTCGGTGCGGATGCGATCCCGATACAGGAAGAGCAGCACCGCGATGCCCGCGTTGAGCAGCAGCATTACCACGTTGAAGATGATCGCGCTGACGGGCTCCTGGCCGATGGCCATCATCACCAGCTGCAGCAGCACAAAGGCCCAGATGCCGAACACCACCATCATCACGTTGGCCAGAGCGTACAGAATGCCCTCCGCGCCCCGGTTGCGCTTGGTGGCTACCTCTTCCAGAAAATTGTCCATCGCCATAATCCATTTCCTCCCATTTCAATGCTATTGTACGCGAACAAGCGCATGCCGCGCAAGCTGTATCAGAAAATCCGCCCTATCGCCCCAGGGAGCCAGGCTTTCCACCGCCTGCTCCGTATAGCGGGCGGCGTCCCGCCGGGCCTGGTCGACGCCATAGATGGAAACCCAGGTGCATTTATTCTCCTGGGCGTCCTTGCCGGGATGCTTGCCCAGGGCCGCCGCGGTACCCGTCACATCCAGAATATCATCAATGATCTGGAAGGCCACGCCCAGGCATTGGCCGTAAGCGCGGCCCGCAGCCACCAGTGGAGCGTCCGCTCCCGCCAGCGTCAGGCCCATCACCACCGGGGCGGTGATCAGATCGGCAGTCTTGTGCAGGTGGATGTAATGCAAAAGCTGTTCATCCCTGCCCGTTTCCTCGGCGGTGAGATCGGCGCACTGCCCCGCCACCATGCCCCGGGTGCCGCAGCGGGCCGCCAGCTCTCCCAGGGCGGCAAAGGCCCGGGGATGGGCGCTGGCCGCCATGGTCTCAAAGGCCAGGGAGAGCAGGCCATCCCCCGCCAGCACCGCCATGCCCTCGCCGTACACCTTATGGCAGGTGGGCTTGCCCCGGCGCAGGTCGTCATTATCCATAGCGGGCAGATCATCGTGGATCAGGGAATAGGTGTGCACCATCTCCAGCGCCGCCGCGAAGGGCAGGGCGTCGGTCAGGTCGGGCTGCATCATGGCGTGGGCTGCCAGCAGCAGCACGGGCCGCAGGCGCTTGCCCCCCGCCATCAGGCTGTAGCGCATGGCGGAAGCCAGCGGCTCCGGCACGTCGGCAGGGATGGCGGCGCGCAGCGCCTCCTCCGCCGCCAGGCGGAAGTAATCATACCGTTCCTGATAGGTCATCCTGATCCTCCTGCAGCACGGTAAGGCGCTCCTCCGCCGCGGCCAACTCCTTTTTGAGGGAAGCCGCCAGCTTCTCCCCCTCCTCGTAGGCCTTCAGGGTGTCGCTCAGGGACTGGCCTCCTGCCTCAAGCTCCTTGACCAGCCCCTCCAGGGCCAGCAGGCGTTCCTCAAAGCTCTTTTCCTTTTTCGCCGCCAAAGGGATCCCCCTCCTCTGCGGACAGCACGCGCACGGCGGCGCGTCCATCCCGGAATAATAAGGTCATATCGCCCCGGGCCTCCCCCACGGCTGTGACGGGCCGCCCCGCCCGCAGGGCCACGGTGTAACCCCGCTCCAGCGCCTGGCGCGGGCCCACGGAGCGCAGCTTTTCCGCCAGGGAGAACAGCTGCTGATCCACCAGCTGAAAGCGCTTTTGCCCGGCCATGCGCAGCCGCTGCCGCAGATGCTCGGCCTGCTGGCGCATGGCACGCACGGAGTGCAGGGGATGCCGGGAAAGCAAACGCATTTCCAGCCCCTGCAGGGTTTGGGCCGCAGCCATAAGGCCGGTTTGCGCCGCCCGGCAGGAGCGGCCGCGCAGCTCTTCGACCGCCTGCAGCAGATCCTCCCGCCGGGGCACAGCCAGCTCCGCCGCGGCGGAGGGCGTGGGGGCGCGCATATCGGCGGCGTAATCGCACAGGGTGGTATCGGTTTCATGGCCCACGGCGGAGATCACCGGCACCGGGCAGGCCGCCACAGCGCGGGCCACGATCTCCTCATTGAAGGCCCACAGATCCTCCATGGAGCCGCCGCCGCGGCCCACGATGATCACGTCCACGCCAGGCACGGCTGCCACCCGGCGCAGACCGGCGGCAATATCCCGGGCCGCGCCCTCCCCCTGCACCTGGGCGGGCCGCAGCACCAGCGGAATGCCGGGGAAGCGCCGTCCAGCCACCGTGCGGATATCATGCAGCACCGCGCCGCTGGCAGAGGTGACGATGCCCACCTTGCGGGGCAGCAGGGGCAGCGGCCGTTTGCGGGAGGCGTCGAAAAGGCCCTCCGCCGTCAGCTTTTTCTTGAGAGCCAGAAAGCGCTGATACAGCTCCCCCAGCCCATCCTGGGTCATGCCGTCGGCGTAAAACTGATACTTGCCGCCCTGCACATAGAGCCCCGCCGTGCCGGTGAGCAGCACCTTCATGCCGTCCTGAGGGCGGAAGCGCACGCCGTAGGTATATTGCCGAAACAGGGCGCAGTCGATGCGGCTCTGCTCATCCTTCAGGGTAAAATACCAGTGGCCGCTGGAATAGGCTTTGAAATTGCTGATTTCCCCCCGCAGGGTGATCTGCTGCAGGATGGGATCGCTGGCCAGGGAACGGCGCACATAATCGTTCAGCTGGCTGACCGTAAGCACTACGCCCTGCATGCGGCCTCCAGGGTATTCTCCATCAGCATGGCCACCGTCATGGGGCCTACGCCGCCGGGCACGGGGGTAATATACCCCGCGATGGGCAGCACAGCGTCATAATCCACGTCGCCGCACAGCTTGCCCTCGACCCGGTTGATGCCCACGTCGATCACCGCCGCGCCGGGCTTCACCATCTCCTCCGTGATGAGGCGGGGATGGCCCACCGCCGCCACCAGGATATCAGCCTGGCGGGTAAAGGCGGCCAAATCCCGGGTGCGGGAATGGCATACCGTCACGGTGCAGTTTTCCTGCATCAGCAGCATGGCCGTGGGCTTGCCCACGATGTTGGAGCGGCCCACCACCACAGCGTTTGCCCCGGAAAGGGGCACCTGGGCCTGTTTGAGCATATACAGGATGGCCTGAGCGGTGCAGGGCCGCACGGCGGGCGCACCCTGGAACAGCCGCCCGCTGTTGACCACGTGGAAGCCGTCCACATCCTTGGCGGCGCTGACCCGCAGCAGGGCGGCAGATTCATTCAGATGCCCGGGCAGGGGCAGCTGCACCAGGATTCCGTGCACGGCGGGATCGACATTCAGATCGTCGATCTGGCGATGCAGCGTCTCCTGGTCGGTATCCTCCGGCAGACGGAAGGTGCGGGAATCGATGCCGATGCGGGCGCAGGCGCGCTCCTTGTTGCGCACATAGACCGCGCTGGCGGGATCCTCCCCCACCATGATCACGGCCAGCGTGGGCCGCACGCCCGCCTGGCACAAAGCCGCAGCGCGGGCAGCCTGCCGCTGGGCCAACTCCGCGGCCATATCCTTTCCGCTTAATACCACAGCGCTCATGCGCTTCCCTCCTTCACGCGGTCGCAGCCGATCAGCGCCACACCCGCGGCGTTGTCGCCGGCATACTGCCGCTGGCCAAAGTGCAGCCGCAGGCCCAGCCTGCGCTTTTCATTGATGCGAATGATCTGATCCCGTAACAGCTGGGAGGAAGCCACCCCGCCGGTGAGCAGGCAATCGGCCACCCCCGTTTGCTCCCGGGCGCCGGAGAGCAGGCGCAGCACCGTGCGCTCCACCAGGCTGAACACCTCGGCGGCAATCCCCTCAGGCGGCAGCTCCTCGCTCTTGATCCATTGCAGCGCCCGGGCCTCCGCGCCGGAGAAGTGGCAGTCCGCCCCCTCCATGCTGACGGGCAGCAGGCTGTGCGCCTCCCACCGGGCGGCCAGCTTTTCCAGGTGCGGGCCCGCCGGGAAGGGCAATCCCAGCGCCACGCCCACCCGGTCAATGAGCTGGCCGGCATGCAGATCGCGGGTGCCTGCCAGCAGGGTCAGCCTGTCGCCCTCCATCAGCAGCACCTCGGTAGTGCCGCCGGAAAGGTGCAGGGCCAAATAGCGATCCGCCGTGAGGCCGCTGTGCTCCAGGGCGGCGCGCACGTGGCCGCGCTGGTGGGTGGTTTGCAGCAGGGGTACCCCCAGGGAGGCCGCTGCCACCCGGGCGAAGGCCAAGCCTGCCTGAAACACGGGCATGTAGGAATCCTCCCCGTCCCGGGGCGCGGAGGACACGCACAGCGCGTCGATGGGGCGATCCCCCACATCCCGCAGGGCCGCTTCATACAGATCGGGCAGCTGCTTTATATGCGCAAAAACGGCCTCGCTTTGGCGAAGGCCGCGGGCGCCCATTTGCACGGGCAGCAGCTTGCGATGGGAGCAGAGAACGCCGCTTTCATCCGCCGCCGCCACCGAGGTGGTATAGCAGCTGGTATCGATGCCCAGGACGAGGGTCATGGCTGCGCGTCCTCCGCCGCCGGGGCGCCGTCCTCTTTTTCCCGGCGGGATACGGCCCCCAGCACGCCGTTGATGAAGCGGACGCTGGCAGGCTCGCTGAAGCGCTTGGCCAATTCGACTGCCTCGTTGATCACAACGGACTGCGGGGTATCGCTCTCAAAGCGCATTTCATAAAGGGCCACCCGCAGAATGCACAGGTCGACCCGGGCGATGCGCCCGATTTCCCGGGTGGGGCTGTAAAGGGATACCAGGGCATCCAGCTCCTCCGCGTGGGCGGCCACGCCGCTCACCACCCGGTCGATATAGGCCTGATCGTCGCCCTCCGGCGTAAAGTTGATCAGCGCGCTCAGCGTATCCTCTCCGCTGCCGCCCATCAGTTTTTCATACACCAGCTGCATTGCCGCCGCGCGGGCTGTTGAACGCGCCATTGTGCTTTTCCCCCAAATTCTTTATTCCTGCGTATCCGTATCGCTGCTTTTTTCCACCTCGGGCGGATTTTTCAGCGGCAGATCCCGGGCGGGAAAGCGGCGGTTCACCACGCTGCGCACCGCCTCCTGCTTGTTGCCGATGCCGCCGATCAGCGCGCCAACCGCGCCGAAGGCCAGGATAAACAGGGTCTTCCATACCCCAATGGTCAGCAGCAGCACGGCCAGCACCACGCCGATAAAGGCATAGAGGGCGGCGCAGGCAGGGGTGCCCGGGGTCATGTACTTTTTCAGCTCAGAACTTATACGGCTCATACTTCTCCTCCGTATCCGCGTCAGCGTCTTCCTGCTGCGCAGGTTCTTCCTCCTGCGCAGGCGTTTTCTCCGGGTTCTCTTCGTTTTCATCGGGGTTCTCCGCCCCGTCCTCCGCCTGCGGCTCTTCGGGGGTGATCAGCTCCGCCTCGGTGATCTGCTCCGCCTCGCTCTTTTGCGGGTCGCGGCCGAAAATGCGCTGATGCATGGGAATCTTCTTCTGCTCAGCATCCGTTTCAGCCTCTTCCTCGCTGATCAGCGGCTCCTGCGGCAGAACGGGCGCGTCCCCGGCGGTGCGATCCACCGACACGGAAATATCGTGCACCTCAATGCCGGAGGAGGCGGCCAGATAGCGCTTGATCTGGGTTTGCAGCTGCTCCACCGCGTGGGGGATGGAAACATTGCTGTTCATGGACACGCGCAGATCAACATCCACCGCGCCGCGGTGGTTGTTGATGCGCATTTCCTGCACCTTGACCTCTTTATGGGTCTCCACGCACTGCTGAATCAGGTTTTCGATGGCGGAAACGGCAATGCGCAGCTCGCCCAGCTCGGTGGGCTGGGTGACGAAGGCGCGGCGGCGGGCGGCGTAGCGCCGGGCCACCATCACATTCATCGCGCTGATGATCACAGCCACCGCGCCTGCGATGATCAGGATGGTGGGCAGCCACTTCATCACGGTGCCCTCCCCCAGATCATGGCCGCTGAGCAGGATGCCCGCCGCCACGGAAATGCCGCCGGTGATCAGCGTCAAAAACGCGCCGAAGCGCAGGATCAAACGATCCAGCAATTTCATTTTCATTTCAATCGCTCCTTTCAGAACGGGCGGGGCTTATTCCTGCTCCGCCTCCGGGGCATCCGTCACCGGTTTCTCCTCTGTCTGCTCCTCGGGCGGCTGCTCCGCTTCCTCCGCGGCGCTCTCCGCCTCCCGGGGCGCGGGCTTCTGCTGCTCCGCCGCAGGCTGGGCAGGGGTTTCTTCCGTCTTGTCCGCGTCGCGCAGGGCGCTGCGGGTCTCATCCTGGATGCGGGCGGTTTCCTCGCTGGTCAGATGGGCGGACTCAAGGCCGCTCTGCAGCGCCTTCTTTTCCTTTTCAAAGCTGACGCCCTGCACATGCACATCCACGTTGATGACCTTGAGGCCCGTCATGGTTTCGATGGCCTTGCGCACGTTCTCCTGCGCCTCGGAGGCCACCTTCTGGATGGGCGAGCCGTATTCCACCACGATGTACAGCTCCACGCTGGCTTCTTCGCTGCCGATTTCCACCTTGACGCCGCGGGTGATGCTGCGGTTGCGGCCGATGATATCGGAAATGCCGCCGCTTGTGCACATACCGGCTATGCCTTCCACCTCGCTGGCGGCCACGCCGGCGATAATGGCGATAACTTCGTTGGCATATTTAATGGTGCCGCCGTTTTCCAGATCGACATCCACATTGGTGGGCAGATTGTCTTTCCTGCTGGGCATGAATTGCACCTCCTTCACGATGTACAGATTATTATAACAGATACGGCGCAATTTGGCAACTGCAATTCAAGCGGCGCGCGGGAAAGTCTGAAAAGGGCCGTTTCACGCCGTTTTTCCTCTGTTTTTCAAAATCTTCATTTTCCGCTTGCATTTTTTTCAAAGGTGTGCTATATTATTTCTGCTCTTCAAGAGCCAATGGGATTATAGCTCAGTTGGTTAGAGCGCCACGTTGACATCGTGGAGGTCGTAGATTCGAGTTCTACTAGTCCCACCATCAAAAAGCCCGCTGAAAAATCGCGGGCTTTTGCTTTAAGAATAAAAGGCGTCCCCTTCCCACCAACGCCGCAGAAAGGAACAAACGATGGAACAGAATTACGTTTTCATGACGGACAGCGACAGCGACCTGCTGTACTCCATCGCGGATGAAAAACACATTCCCGTGGTGCAGATGCCCTATACTCTGGACGGCAAGGAATACATGGACGACAACGGCCGCAGCGGGATCGAAAAGCACTTTTTTGAGCGCATGCGCGAGGGCGCTGCGCCCAGCACCAGCCAGCTGCCCACCGAGGCGTATCTGGAATATTTCGAGCCCGTGCTGAAGGAAAAGGATCTGCTGTTCGTGGCCTTTTCCAGCCAGATGTCCGCCACCATCCAGAATATATTCGCGGCGCGGGAGCAGCTGCTGAAAAAGTACCCGGAGCGCCGCTTCACCGTGGTGGATACCCTGAGCATCTCCGGGCCCCAGACGCTGCTGATCCTGGGCGCCCACGCGCTGTACGAGCAGGGCAAGAGCATGGACGAGGTGGAAAAATGGCTGCTGGACAACCGCATGCGGGCGCATGCCTGGCTGACGGTGAGCGACCTGAAATACCTGCGCCGCGGCGGGCGCATCTCCTCCACCAGCGCCATCTTCGGCACCATGCTGGATATCAAGCCCATCATCTGCGTGGGCAAGGGCGGCAAGATGGACGCCGTTGACAAGGTGCAGGGGCGCAAAAAGGCCCTGCGCGCCATCGTGGAAAAGGTGGCGGAATACATTGAGCACCCCGAGGAGCAGACGGTGATCCTGCTGCAGGGCGACGTGCCGGAGGAGGCGGAGCGCCTGGCGGAAATGCTGCGTCAGCGCATTCCCGAGATAAAGGAGATCCGCACCCAGATCATCGGGCCGGTGATCGGCGCGCATTGCGGCCCCGGCACCCTGGCCTGCTGCTTCATGGGAAAGGAAAGAGCATACTGATTTTTCAGGCGAACAAAAAGGCACCGGAGCGATCCGATGCCTTTTTTATATGCCTGGCAAAATCACTTGCCAAAGTTTTCGTTGATGACCTCCCGGGCGACGCGGCCATGCTCCAGCACGATGGTGCGCTGGGCGGCCTCGGCCACCTCGGGATCGTGGGTGACCACGATCAGGGTGGTGCCCTCCCTGTGCAGCTGGGCGAACAGATCCAGCACGATGTTCTCATTGGCCTCGTCCAGGTTGCCGGTGGGTTCGTCGGCCAGGATCAGTTCGGGGTGGTTAATCAGCGCCCGGGCCACGCACACGCGCTGCTGCTCGCCGCCGGAAAGCTGGCTGGGCAGATGGCGGGCGCGGTCCCGCAGGCCCACGCGGCCCAGCGCCTCCAGCGCCTCTTTTTCATCGGGCATGGAATGGTAATACTGGGATACCATGATATTCTCCACGGCGGTCAGGTAATTGACCATGTGGAACTGCTGGAAGATCAGGCCGATCTTGTCCCGGCGGATGTCGGTCAGCTTTTTGCTGCTCTCCTTGCTGATGTCCACGCCGTCCAGCAGCACCTCGCCCAGGCTGGGCTTATCCATGCAGCCGATGATATTCATCATGGTGCTCTTGCCGCTGCCGGAGGGGCCCATGATGGCCACCCATTCCCCCTGATCCACATGGATATTCACGTTGTCCAGCGCTTTCAGCTCGCCGTATATCTTCGATACGTTTTTCAACTCCAAAAGGCTCATGTATTATTCTCCTTTCAGTACCAGCGCCGGGTCGATGGCCACGGCGCGGCGGATGGGCAGCAGGCAGCTGACGGCGGCGATCGCCATTGACACGATCACCGTGATGGGCAGCAGCAGCGGCTGGAACATGATGGATGAACCAAATACGTTGACGCTGACCACCTGGGCGAACACGAAGCCCAGCACAGCGCCCAGCGCGCCGCCCAGCAGGCCCAGGAACATGCCCTCGCCCAGGAACTCAGCGCGGATGCTGTTGTCCGACGCGCCCAGGGCCTTGCGCAGGCCGATCTCCCGGCGGCGTTCGGATACCACGGCCATCATGGTGGTGGAAACGCAGATCATGGTCAGCAGCAGCACCACCACCGTGACCAGGAACACCAGCGCCTGCAGCTTGCCCAGCACCGTGGTTTCGGAGCGGGTCACGCGCTTGACCAGCCGGGGCAGGGCCCCGGTATCCGCGGCGGTGATGGCGTTTATGTATTCCTCCAGCTGATCCTGGGTGCCGGAAACGCTGAGCTCCGCCACATCCAGCCTGCCGACCTCACCGGTCATGGACTCCATATCGGTCTGGGAGATGAACAGATACCCTTCCTCCTCGCCGCCGGTTTCCAGGATACCCACCACGGTATAGGTGATGGTGCGATCCGCGGCGGTGACGGCGCTCTCGGTGCGCCGGGCCTCGTTCAGGGCGTTCACCAGGGCCTGTGAGGTAACGGTGGCGCCTGTCAGAGCGTCCACATCCTCTCCCAATGTCAGGGGCAGGGTTTTGCCGATGAACTGAGCCTGGAAGGCCTCGTCCTCCGCCGCCCGGCCGCCGAACTCCGGCGTTTGCAGGGATACGTCGATTTCCAGAGAGGCGATCTTCGCCTCGTCGTCCAATTTCACGGTGACGTACACCGGCTCGTTGCCGTAGCCCTCGGCGCTGCCGCTGAGCAGGGCCCCGGGCACCCGATCCTCCTGGGCGCTGCCGGCGCGCACCACATCGGCGGGCTTGTAGGTCAGCTGCATGCCGTTGCCCACGCGCACGCCGATGGTATCGGCGATCTCCTTGCCCACCAGCACCTCGCGGCTCTTTTCGGGATAGCGGCCGTTCACCTTGAAGTAGGGGCTGGTCTTCTGCACCTGCTCAAAGTCGGTGCCCGCCGTGGTAAAGCTCTGCTGGCGGGAAACCATGTCAAGGCGCACATAGCGATAGGGAGCCGCGCCCACCAGGGCGTCCTCCGGCACGGCGGCCAGGGCGGCTTCCACCTTTTCCCGGGTCAATTCGCCGCCCTCCGCGGGCAGCAGGATCATATTCGCGCCGTAATTGCGGAACTGGGCGCTCATCTGCCGGGGCACATCGTAATAGATGGTAACCAGGCCGGACAGGATGGTGGCCCCGATGCCGATGGACAAAAGAGCGATCAGCATGCGGGAGCGGCGGCGCAGCAGCGACGCGGTGACCATCCGCAGGAACATTTTGCGTTTGCTCATATTCTCACCCGTCCTTTCTGTCAATGGCCGCCATGCAGCACTTCTGCGGGACGGAGGCGAAGCACCATGCGGATGGCGGGCATGCTGCCCGCGATGGTGACCAGGGAGATCAGCGCCGCCACGATGGGGATGACCAGGGGCTTCATCTCAACTGCGGAGCCGAACACGCTGTGGCCGATCAGCTGGGCGAAGCCGAAGCCCAGGAAATAGCCGGCCACGCCGCCCACCAGGGCGGTGATCAATATCTCCACCATCACCGCGCCGGTGATGGCCCCGTCGTGGGCGCCGATGGCCTTGAGCAGGCCGATCTCCTGGCTGCGCTCCATCACGGAGGCGGTGACCAGGTTTGAAATGCCCAGGGCGGCGCCCACCAGGCTGAGGGCGGTGATCAGGATCATCAGCAGCTGGGTCTTGTCCAGGATGGTGCCCTCGCTCTCCGCCACCTGGCGGACGGCGGAGGCCACCGAGCCGGTGATGACCTCCTGGATCTGATAGCAGATGGCGCTGACGTAGGCCGTGCAGTACCAGGTTTCATAATCCCGGCTGGACAGGGCCGCCGGGTTCAGAGCGGCGCGGCGGGCCAGCTCGTTATCCGGAGTGGTGAGGGCGCTGACCTCAATGGAGGAGATCAAATTCTCCCGGTCGGTGAGCGCCTGAACCAGATCCAGCGCGGCGTAGATCTGGCTGTCCTCGTCGCCGCCCGCGTCGTATATGCCGATGACGGTGACGGTGCGGCCGTTCCGCACACCGGAAAGGGGCAGCTGATCCCCCGCGTGGAGGCCCAGCCGCTGGGCCAGAACCGTGCCCACCATCACATGATCGATGGCGTCGGCGTCCTGCTCGTTAAGCCACTGGCCCTCGGTGACCTCCCACCAGCTGCGCAGGCCGGTGACGCCGGCGTCCAGGCTCTCGCCCGTAGGCAGATCCAGATGGTGATTGAACCAGGTGCCCACCACCGTGGCCTCGCTGCCGTCCGGCAGGGTGACCTGAGTGTTCAGGAAGGGCGCGAAGTCCACGATATTGTACGTCCAGAAAATGGTTTTGATCTTGCCCAGCTCATCCTCCCGTAGGTAGGCGGTGTTGAGCTCTCCGCCCTCGCCCTCCACGTTGTATATATCGGACAGCAGGGAGGATGCCTTGGGCTTTACCGTGATATTCGCGCCGTATGTTTTCAGCTCCTGACTCACCTTATCCCCCACGTCCAGCATGACATTGAGCATGCCGGTAGCCAGGGAAGCGCCCAGCGCGATGGTAAACGCGATCAGCAGCATTTTTCCCTTCTGACGGAAAAGCGCGCCGCGGATCATTCTGAACAGCATTCGTCCTTTCCCCCCTTGTCAGTATTTGAATTCTACTTCGCCGGCCAGGATATCCTCCAGCTGGAAGACCATTTTGCCCTCCTCGATGCTGTAGGCCAGCGGAATCGGGTTGCAGCCGCCCTTGAAGCCGATGGTATTGATATTCATTACCACGTCGCAGCGCTTGCACACCACCTGGCTGCCGCGCTCGTAATACACGGCGTTGCCGCACACGTCGCAGGCATCCAGACCCACGCCGTAGCTGCCGCCGCCCGGCTTGCGCACCACAATCCATCGCACGTTGACGCGGCCCGGGGTAGTGTACTCAAAGCGGTGCAGATGGCCGTCGTTCACCTGCTCCAGGGGCACGGTGATGCGGTCGCCTTCCACGGTGTAGGTTTCGGGGGGAGAAAGCTCGATGGTGCGGTTGGCGTAGGCCTTGACCGCCGTCAGGCATACCATCGACAGGGCGAAGGCCGCCGCCGCCTTTACCGCCAGGCGGCGCATTTTGCGGGCGGTTGCCCGCAGCTTGCGCAGCTGGGCGGGGTTATCATAGCGGTCGTGAACCTTCGTATTGTGGAAGAACAGCCGAATGGGCAGCAGCAGGGCCAGCCCGGCGATGACGGCGGAGAAGAACAGCACGCCGCTGGAGGCGAACTTGGCCAGCGGGAAGGCCCAGGGATAGGCGGCCTTGGTATACTTGGGCCAGCCCGTCATCCACTTGGCGCCCGCCGTCCAGAAGCGCAGCACCATGCCGAACATGCGCACCTCGTTGGCGATCAGGCCCAGCGCCAACACCGCCAGCACCGGCGATATGCTCTTTACCCGCAGGGCACACCGATGCAGCCAGCGGGAATAGAGCAGCATCAGCAGCAGCGCCGCTGTCCAGCCCCCCATGCGCAGGAAAAACTGCTGGGAGAAGGTGCCGTTGCCCATGGTATCAAAATTCAGCGGGGCGGACAGCACGCTGGGCAGGTCAAACAGCAGCAGCGAAGCGGCGAGGCAGCCCGCGCAGATACGGGTAAGTACCGCTCCCGGGCCGCCGGCCGCCTGATCCCGCCGGGCAAAGATCAGCGCCAGCACGATGAACAGCAGCGTGAATACCAGGATCGCGTAGGTAACGTATACCGACTGCTGATTGATGTTCATCACCTTGTTCAGCGCCTTGTTCCAATCCCGGACGTTGCGCGTCGCCGTCACCGCGCCGGACAGCAGCGCGCCCGCCGCGATGCCCCATGCCACCGCCCGGCGGCCGCTGCGGCCGAAGGCGCGGGACATGAGCGCATGCACCAGCGTGATCAGCGTAACGGTGATCAGCAGGTATTCCGTGGTCATATACAGATATTTCAGCATGCGTAGGAAGCCTCCTGAAATTTTCAATGCGGAGAAAAACCAGCGTTCCATAAACATGGAACATGCTGACACACGATCCCCCGCGGATCATGTGTCAGCGATGGCAAGTATTCTGATGCCGCAGGGGAATCCTGCGCTGGATTACTTGGTGAAGATGTTGGTGAAGTCCCAATCAGTCCAGCTGCAGACATAGGGCTCGGCCCAGTCACGCTCGAAGTCGCCTTCAACGCCGGTCTCGGGGTCAACGTGCAGCAGGAAGCCATTCTCGGCAGGGCTCAGGATGGTCAGGGTCAGGGTGTAGCCTTCGCCGTCGGGCAGGCAGATGTTCGCACCATAGTGGGGGCCGTCAGAGGCGTTCATGGGCATGAAGGAGCCTTCCACGGGGCCGCGGTCGCCAACCACCACGTTGCCATCCTTATCGGTGACGACGTAGTTGATGGTCAGATAGGGAACCCAGCCGCCGATGCCGAATCCGAAGGGATCCTCGATGCAGCTGATGTCAGCCTCGATGTGGCAGGTGGCGTCTTCCTTGGCCAAGGACATGCCGGCGGGCTTCATATCAACGGGCTGGAAATAAACGGTGGCGATATTCATGAAGCCGACCTGCTGGTCGTTCTCTTCGATGCCCACAGGGCCCACGGGATACTCGGGGAAGTCGCCCTCCTCCGCAACAGCGGAGAACGCGCACAGCAGCATCATCACGGCAACGAACAGAGCAAAGAACTTCTTCATTACGATTTCCTCCTATAATAATCTCTCGGTGATCTATGGCCAGGGCGCGGGCTGCGCGGGGCAGCCCGGCCCGGGGCATCAAATGGGAATTACTTGGCGGCGTACTCGGCGCGCAGAGCGTCCATCTTGCCGCGGTAGTGGGCGATCAGGAAGGTGACCAGCAGGATGATGGCCAGGATCAGCTGAGGCACCAGCGTCTCCAGGAAGGGATAGATGCCCAGCACCTGCAGCACATCGTTCTCCGGGATGCCCGGCACCCGCAGGGTCACATCGAATACGCCGCCCTCGGCCAGCTCCTTGATGCCGCTGCCCAGGAAGCTGACGCACATGATGGCCATCAAAATACTTGTGGCGGTGAAGAACACCTTGATGGGCAGCTTGATGGAAAGCTTGGTGATGGCCAGATACACGAACACCAGCACCACGCAGCCCGCGCCGAAGCCGGCCCACACCATGCCGGGGTTGCCCTCGCTGAGCATGGGCTGATAGAACAGCACCACCTCAGCGCCCTCGCGGAACACGCTCAGGAAGGCCGTGAAGGCCAGGGCGAAGGCGCTGCCCCGCTCCACGGAGCCCTGCACCTTGCCGTCGATATAGCGGCTCCAGGAGGCGGCCTCGGCCTTGCTGATCATCCAGTTGCTGACGTAGAACAGCACGCATACGGCGATCAGGGCGGTGATGCCCTCGATGACCTCCTGGCTTTGGCCCGCGCCCGCCCAGGCGGATTTGAGCCAGGCCAGCAGGGCGGCGGCGGCAAAGCTGGCCGCGATGCCTGCGATGGCGCCGATATACACGTTGCGCAGGTTCCTAGCATTGCCGCTCTTAACCAGATAGGCAATGATGGCGGCGATGACCAGGATGGCCTCCAGGCCCTCGCGCACGATGATGCCGAAGGCGGCCAGGAAGGTCAGCGCTTTGGGATCGCTGGCAGCGGCTTCGGTTTCCCCGCCCTCGGCGTCGGCGGTTTCGGCGGCCTTTGCCTCGGCAGCGGCAGCGTCCAGCGACGCGGCCTTTTTGCCCAGGGCGGTCTGCAGTTTATCCACGGTCTTTTTGAACAGGGAGATCTTCAGGTTTTCCCGCCCGCCGTTGGCGATGTCCTTCAGCTTCAGGAACAGGGCGTCCACCTCTTCGCGATCCTCCAGGGAAAGATCGGTGAAGATCTTGTGGCTGAGGCCGGATTCCTCGTACACAGAGTAGAAGGCGGTATTCACATTGTCCAGGGCGCTGTCAAACTGCAGGCTCTTATAGGCGCTGTTGGCGGTGTCGAACAGCTCATCCATGGCCTCCGCCGCCTCTGTCCAGCTGGCGTAGCGGCTGGCGGCGTTGGGATCGCCGCCATACTGGGCCCAGGGATCATAGGAAACCTGCTCCCCCTGGTAGTAATACTTCAATTCGCTTGAGCGGTAGCCATCGATGACGGACAGCTTGTTGGCGTCCTCGCGGATCATGCCCTTGAGCTTATTGATGGCGGTGCGGGCCTCCAGGCGGGCTTCCTCGCTGTCGGAGTCCTTTTTAAGCAGGCCCTTGCAGGTGGAAAACAGCAGCTCGGTGGCGTTTTTCCGGGGGCCGGAAATGTAGCTGAGCACCCGGCGCTCGAAGCCGATATCGTACACCTTGAAATAGGCGTTGCCCACGTTGGCAACAGCTTCGCTGTTTTTGCCTTCCACAAACAGCTCGAAAGCGGTATCCAGGTATTTATCCATTTCGTCCGCTTCCAGCTCCCAGCGGCCTGCTTCCTGCGCCGCCCCTTCCCCCAGGGCAGTCAGGGGCAGCAGCGCCGCAAAGACAAGCAGCAGCGCCAGCGCCCGGGCCAGGGCAGCGCGGACAGTATAATGAGTGTGCATAAGCGATCTATCTCCTTCGCATGGTTAGATAATCCTAACCTGCGTGCATTATATTAGCATAGACTAACCCTTTTCGCTATTCCGATATTGACTTATTCTGCGTCCTGGGTTGTCCGTTATTGACTTTTGAAAATAATGGTTGCGTTTTTGAGTTAATGTATGCTAACATATAGTTAATCAACGCTAACCAGCAAGCGTATCGCGCTTCCGGAAGCGTGGAAAGGGATGGAAGCTCTTGACGAAGGAACAATGGCAGGCGCTGAAAAACTATGATAAAGCGTATGACGGCATCCTGTTCTGCGGCTTGACGCCCAGCAGGATCGTATGCAGGCCGTCCTGCCGCAGCCATGCCCGCCTGCCCCAGCGGGTGACGGTGTTCACCCGGCTGGAGGACGCGCTGGCCCAGGGCTACCGGCCCTGCAGCCGCTGCCGCCCGGATCGTCCCCACTGGGAAGGGGCCAAGGCGGAGCTGGTGCAGGCCGCCCGGGAATATATCGAGGCGCACAGCGCGGAAAAATTTTCGCTGAATGCCCTGTCCGGCGCCCTGTATGTCAACGGCAGCTACCTGCTGCGCACCTTCAAGGAAAGCACGGGCTGCACGCTGCTGTGGTATCACAACCATATCCGCTGCGAAAAGGCCAAAGCGCTGCTGGGCCAAAGCGAGCTCTCCATCTCCCAGGTGGGCGAGCAGGCGGGGTTCACCAGCTCCTCCCACTTTTCCAGGGTATTCAAAAAAATGGAGGGGCAATCCCCCTCCGAATACCGCAGCGCTTATTTTGAAAGCCTGAACGAATAAACTATATAATAATTGTAATGAAAACCGGCAGACGCCTTTCGCGCGCATTTCGCGCGGCGCTGCCGTTTTTTATGCCGCGCCGCCCTCCAGGATATGGCGCAGCACCGTAGCAAAGCTCTTCGCCATGCAGGCGAAGCCCCGATCGTTGGGGTGGATGTGATCGGCGGTGCAGGCGTAGGGATCTTCCTGGGCGAAAAAGGACATGCCGTCGATCAGATACACCCCCTCGTCCCCCGCCGCCCGTGCGTCCAGATAGCTTTGCAGGATCACGTCCCGGCGGGCGAGCACCTCCCGCTGTTTTTCCCCGGCGGTGTAATAATTGGGCCGGGTGACCATCACGATGGGCAGCTCCGGCCGCCGCTCCCGCACCAGGCGGTAAAAGGGCGCGTGGGTTTGGCGCAGGAAATCAACCGTGGGGGCGTTGTGGTCGTAATCATAGATCAGCGCGCTCATGGGCAGGGCGGCGATATGCTCCGCCAGGGGCAGCTCCGCCCGGGCGTTGCCCGAAAAGCCCAGGTTGATATGGTCGATGTTCAGCATCCGGCTGAGCTGGGCCGGATAGGCCTGGCCGGGATGGCTGGCCGCCGCGCCCTGCACGATGGAGGATCCATACACCACCACCGGCGGCAGGGGCCGGTAGGCCGCCCCTTCCCCCAGGGCCGCGCCGGGCGCGAGGCCGATCTCCAGCTGCTCCACCGCCGAATACAGTGGAAAATGAAGGGTGAAGCAGCGCATGCCGGCAGCGGGCAGCGAAATGACCTGCTGATAGCTGTTTTCCATATCATAGGGCATGCGGAATTCCCGGATATACCGGCTGCCGAAGGGGCCGTCCTCATACAGATCGAAGCCCGCAGAGGCCACCAGCGGCATATGGGGCATGCGGCTGACCTCCCGGAAGGCGGCGCGGATGGCTACAAAGGGGGAATCGGTAGAAAAGCGCACCCGGCCCCCGGCAGAGGCCCTTTCCAGCCGAGCCACGGCCTCGCTGGCCGCGGCAGCCACCTGCTCCGGCAGGCGGTGGAAGCCAGGCTCCGTTTGCGGCTGGTACAATCCATATAATTGGAAGGGCTCCCGCCGCACGTCATACCATATCACTTTCTGGCCCGCCTCGGCCTGGGAGTCCCGCATATTCCGATCCAGATCGCTCATCGGCATCATGATTGCCTCCTCAACTGCGGATATTCCGCAGTCAGTATACCACCATTTAAAACGCCGCACAAGCCGGAAGGATGGAACATACTGCCAAACTTTTCCCGCCGGATACATCCTTGGCCCGTGTGCGTTGCATATATGCATATAAATGCATAAAATAAAAAATAATTTAAGAAATTTTCCTGAAAAGGCTTGACATCCGGAAAAATATATGTATAATGATGCGTGTAAACAAGATTTTTATTCATGGAGGGTTTGAACGATGAAGATGATGAAAAAACTGATGAGCCTGGCTTTGGCCCTGATGCTGTGCATCGCCGCGATTCCCGCCCTGGCGTCGGAAGCCTATGACGCCTCCAACATCACCACCGTGGTGCCCGGCAAGCTGACCGTGGCCACCAGCCCCGACTTTGCCCCTTACGAATTCTACGCCATCATCGACGGCACCCCCACCCTGGCGGGCTTCGACATGGCGCTGGCCCAGTACATTGCCGATTTCCTGGGGCTGGAGCTGGACGTGATCCCCATGGACTTTGACGGCGTGCTGATGGAGCTGGGCTCCAAGAGCGTGGATCTGGGCATGGCGGGCCTCTCCCCCGACCCCAAGCGCATGGAGAGCATGGACTTCTCCGACATCTACTATCAGGGCGGCCAGTCCTTTGTGACCGTGCAGAGCAAGGCGGATCTGTTCCCCTCCCTGGAGGCGGCCAATAACGCCAAGTACTCCATCGGCGCCCAGAACGGCAGCATCCAGATGGATCTGGCGGCCGCCAACACCCCCGACGCAGACATCATCCCCCTGGTGAAGGTGACCGACATCATCGCCGAGCTGCTGGCCGATAAGCTGGACGGCGCGTTCATCGAGACCGCTGTGGCGGAAAACTACGCCAAGAGCTATCCCGAACTGGCCATCGTGCTGGATGTTCCCTATGAAGTGGAAGGCAGCGCCGTGGGCGTCAGCAAGGGCAACGCCGAGCTGCTGGCGGGCGTGAACGCCGCCATCGCCGCCGCCCTGGCCGAGGGAGCCATCGACGCCTTCGTGGCCGAGGCCAACGAGCTTTCCACCGGCGACATCATCGAGGGTCTGCTGCCCACCGAGTGATAAGCCCCTTTCCCTCACGGGAAATCGTACTTTGAAAAGCGCTCCGCCCAATCGCGGAGCGGCTTTTCGTGCAAGGCAAACTAAGGAACGAGGAGACAGACACATGCTGAGCGCACAAGGCTTTCAAAAAGCGTTTGAATACTGGCGGCTGTTCCTGCAGGGCGCGGTGTGCACCATATCGCTGTCGGCGCTGACCGTGCTCTTCGGCTTCATGCTGGCGCTGGTGCTGGCCATCGCCCGACTGGGAAAGGTGCGGGTATTCAAATACCTGGCCGCGGCCTATGTGGAGCTTTTCCGCGCCACCCCCATGGTGGTGCAGGTATTCATCATCTATTACGTGGTGTTTGACGGGGTGAAGGTGCTGCCGGGGTTCAAGCTGTTCGGCTTCATCCGGTTTGAGCGCTTTTTCCCCGCCGTGGTAGCGCTGGCGCTGAACAGCGGCGCGTATCTTTCCGAGATCATCCGCTCCGGCATCCAGAGCATCGACGGCGGGCAGACCGAGGCAGCCCGCAGCCTGGGCCTGTCGGCCTGGAAGACCATGCGCTTTGTGGTGCTGCCCCAGGCCATCAAGAACATACTGCCCGCCATCGCCAACGAATTTGTGACCATCATCAAGGAATCCGCCATCTGCTATACCATCGGCGTGCAGGATATCATGTCCGCCGTGAACGCGGTGAAGGGGGCCACCTACAAGATCGGCGAGGCGCTGATCATCGCCACGGCGCTGTATTTCTGCCTGACTTACCCCACCAGCAAGATCATAGCCCACTTTGAAAGGAAGATGAGCGTCGGTGACAAACGATAAGCTGATCCAGGTGAAGAACCTGAAAAAATATTATAAGGGCGACGCCATCAAGGCGCTGGACGGCATCACCGTCGACATCTTTAAGGGCGATGTGATGGTGGTCATCGGCCCCTCCGGCTCGGGCAAGAGCACCTTTCTGCGCAGCCTGAATCTGCTGGAAGTGCCCACCGAGGGCAGCATCATCTTCGAAGGCACCGACATCACGCAAAAGAAGGGGCCCGACGGAAAGAAGCTGGACATCGACCTGCACCGGCAGAAGATGGGCATGGTATTCCAGCATTTCAACCTGTTTCCCCACAAGACCATATTGCAGAATATGACCCTGGCCCCCGTCCAGGTCAAGGGCGTTCCCCAGGAGGAGGCGGACAAAAAAGCCCTGGAGCTGCTCTCCCGCGTGGGGCTGGCAGACCGCGCCGATTCCTATCCCATTCAGCTGTCCGGCGGACAGAAGCAGCGCGTTGCCATCGTGCGCGCCCTGGCTATGGAGCCCGACGTGATGCTGTTTGACGAACCCACCAGCGCCCTGGATCCCGAAATGGTGGGCGAAGTGCTGGACGTGATGCGCGAACTGGCCCGAGAGGGCATGACCATGGTGGTGGTGACCCATGAAATGGGCTTCGCCCGGGAGGTGGGCAGCCGCGTGCTGTTCATGGCCGACGGCAAGCTGCTGGAGGAGGGCAGCCCGGACGACATCTTTAACCATCCGAAGAACCCCCGCTTGCAGGATTTCCTGTCAAAGGTGCTGTGACAGATGGATACAAACGAAATGAAGCAGGCCGCCCTGGCCGGCATAGACGCCCGCGCAGCCCTGTATGAAGGCATTGCGGATCAGATTTGGGAAAATCCGGAGCTGAGCCTGAAGGAGTTCAAATCCGCCGCCCTGTACTGTGACACCCTGCGCAAGCTGGGCTTCACGGTAACGGAGGGGCTTTGCGGCATAAAGACCGCCTTTTGCGGCAGCTATGGCAGCGGGAAGCCCGTGATCGGCATTCTGGGCGAATTTGACGCCCTCTCCGGCCTGAGCCAGCAGGCGGGCAGTACGATTCCCGACCCGGTGATCCCCGGCGGCAGCGGCCACGGCTGCGGCCACAATCTGCTGGGCGCGGGCTCCCTGGCCGCCGCGGCGGCGGTGAAGGAATACCTGGAAAAAAGCGGCGCGCCCGGCACGGTGATCTATTACGGCTGCCCCGGCGAGGAGGGCGGCGCTGGCAAAGCGTACATGGCCCGGGAGGGCCTGTGGCGTCAGCTGGACGCCGCCCTGTGCTGGCACCCCAGTGACGTCAATCAAACCAAAACAGGCACCAACAACAGCTGCATTCAGGTGCTGTACAAATTCAGCGGCGAGTCCGCCCATGCGGCAGGCGACCCCTATAACGGCCGCAGCGCCCTGGACGCGGTGGAGCTGATGAATGTGGGTGTGCAGTTTTTGCGGGAGCACATGACCGACGACTGCCGCATCCATTACGCCATCACCGACGCAGGCGGCGTATCCCCCAACGTGGTGCAGGCGAAGGCCAGCGTGCTGTATATGGTGCGGGCCAACAGGGTAGCGGACTCGGTAAAGCTGCAAGCCCGGGTGGACGACATCGCCAAAGGTGCGGCGCTGATGACCGGCACCACCTTCGAGCGGGTGTTCATCGACGGCACAGCAGAGCTGGTGCCGAACTTCACCATAGAAAAGGCGCTGTACAAAAACCTGTGCGCCATCGGCGTGCCGGAATACAGCGCCGAGGATTGGGCGCTGGCAAAGGCCCTGAAGGACACCTATCCCGGCAGCGGTATCAGCGGCCTGGACGGGGCGCGGTTCGACCCGGAAATTCGCCGCCAGGCCGTGGCCGCAACAGAAAACGGGATGCGAGCCATCAACGATTTTATCCCGCCGCTCTATTCCGGCACCGGCTTTACCCCCGGCAGCACCGACGTGGGCGACGTGAGCTGGCAAACCCCTGCCTCCCAGATTGAAACGGTGTGCTGGCCCGCGGGCGTGCCGGGGCACAGCTGGCAGATCGTGGCCTGCGGAAAGAGCGGCCTGGCCCACAAGGGCATGCTGCTGGCGGGCAAGGTGCTGGCGGCAACGGCCATTGATCTGCTGACAGGCCCAAAGCTGCTGGCTGCTGCCAGAGCGGAATTCCAGCAGCGGGCCGCTGAAGGCTATGTGTGCCCCATCGAGCCGGACGCCGTTCCCATCGCACTGTAAAGGCCGAATTTCCTTTTTCGTATTTGAGGAAACACAAAAATCGCTTCTTCCCATTACGGGGAGGAGCGATTTGTTGGAAGGGCGTTATTCATCTGTCCTTTGCAGCACGGCTGCCGGGCGCGCATTGTCAGCGCTTCTCAGTCAATACCGTCTGCGAAACCGTTCGCGGCAGATCAGCCCTTGCGGGCTTTCTCCACCTGATCGGCCAGGTAGCGGGCAGTATCCGCCGCCATGCGCAGGGCGGAGGGCATCAGCTCCCTGGGGAACATGGAATAAAAGTGCAATACCTCCAAATTCATGTAGCCGGTATACCCCACATCCGCCAGGGCCTGGCAGATGGCGGGCCAATTGTGCTGGCCCAGGAAGGGCAGCCAATGGCAATCGGCCATATAGTCGGTATCCTGCACGTGCAGCATGGTCAGCTGCCCATTATTAACGCCGTGAATAAAATCCTCTGCCTCTGTGCCGCAGATGGCGCAGTGACCCATATCGCAGCAGATTTCAAAGCGCGGATCATCCAGATATTTGACGAAGGCCAGCATATCGTTGGGCTCCGCATGGCGTCCGAAGTAGCGCTTGACCTTGGTGTCGTAGGTGAACAGGTTTTCCACGCCGATCTTGAGATCATACTTTTCCGCATAGGGCAGGAAGGAACGCATGAAATCATAATTGACCTTCCAGGGATCGATGGTATAATCCCGCCGCGGGCAGCGCACAGAATGGATCACGATGGATTTGATACCCAGCCAATGGGCAAATTCCATGCTGCGCAGGATATCGATATAGTTCTTGCTGTCCCGGGGCTCGCCGTAGGCATAGGCCAGGGCGGCGTGGCTCTGCGGGAAGGTGAGGCCCACCTTTTCCGCCGTTTCACGCACGCGCATGGCCAGGGCGTAGCGCTCCTCGTCGGGCAAGGCCAGGATATCCTGATCCTTGCGGATGTCGTAGAAGGTGTAATCGATGCCGTCAAAGCCCGCCTCACGGATCATGCGCACCGCTTCCACATCGCCAAACATGTTGCGGATAGTGCCGTTGTCAGTGGAGATTTTCATAGCAAAACGCCTTTCTCACAAAAAATCGGGGACTGCGGCCGGCGGCCGCAGTCCCCTTCAGCATTGCATTATTTCAGCAGTTCGTCGATTTCGGCAGCAGCCTTTTCCAGGGCGGGACGCACTTCAACGAAGTCGTTGATGATCTGGTCGCGCAGGCTGATCAGCACCTTGTCGATGGCGGCGCCGTTCTTGCCGGGCCAGCTGGTCCAGGGCTTCGCATAGGCCTTCTCACCGATGTTGTCCTTCAGCAGGGGATGATTCATCATGGTGTACTGCTCGTCGGTCACATCCTGGGTCGGGGGCACATAGCCGGTGCCGTTATCAAAGGCAGCAACGTTCTCGGGCTGCAGCAGGAACTTGATCAGCTCCCAAGCGGCCTTCTGTTCTTCTTCCTTGTTGGTCCAAATGGTCAGGATGTTGCCGCCCAGGCAGACGGCCAGCTGGTTGTCCTTCCAGGCGGGAGCCATGGAGGCAACGTAGTTGGGATCCGCTTCGGAGAACTGGTTGATGCGGGCGGAGGTGGTCAGGTACATGCCGAACAGGCCGGCGGTGAAGGCAGCCAGGGCTTCGGTGTTGGTCATGAACACGGCCGCGCCTTCCTTGTACATCTCCTGCATGAACGTCCAGACTTCCACGGTCTCATCGGTCACGAACTGGGACACGAAGTTACCGTTCTCATCCTTGGTGTACATCTCATCGATGCCAGTGCACAGGAACATGGGGATGATGGAATAGGTGTCGGTGGGCAGCTGGATATACAGGCCGGGCAGACCGGTCTTCTCCAGGATGGTCTCAGCGTACACGCGGATCTCCTGCCAGGTCTTGGGCAGATTTTCCTTGTCCAGGCCAGCTTCGTCCAGGATATCGGCGTTGTAGTACATCAGGGGCACGCTCAGGCCGTAGGGGCAGCCCAGCAGATCACCGGTCACGGCCACGCCCAGGTTCAGGATGGCGGGGTCATACTTGGTAGCCAGATAGTCCGCATCCTCGGGGAAGTACTTCTCGATGATGGTGGTGGGAGAAACGTAGGGGAAGTTCTGCGCCATGTAGTTCAGGTTGGAGTAGGAGCAGGTGGAAACGGCGGGAGCGGTATTGGCCGCCACAGCGGACTGCAGGTTGGTGTTGATCTCGCTGTAGCCGGTGTAAACGACTTCGCGCACTTCGATGCCCTTGCCATTGGTCTCGTTAAAGGTCTTAACGATTTCGCCCAGGGCGGGGCCGCCGAAGGTTTCGCCGTGGGTGTGCCAGAACTCGATGGTCACTTTCGCACCCTCAGCTTGGACTGCGGTGAGGCTCATGGAGAGCACCATCACCAGCGCCAGGAACAGAGCCAGGAACTTTTTCATGGGGATACCTCCTATTTATTTTTGCAGCGTTACGAAGCTGCTGGGGTCAAAGTGAGTGAAGCTGGCCACGCCCTCGGGATAGCCCACGTTTTTGTCCGTATCGGCATCGAAGAAGTGGATCTTATCCCACTTGATATCCAGATACAGATCGGCTTCCACCTTGTAGAAGGGGTCGAGGGTGCCCATCATGGGGTTGCCCTCAATGTTGAAGGCCAGCACCAGCTGGTTGCCGTGGTTTTCCATATAGGTCACCTGGATGGGGAAGTCACCCTCGCCGCGGGTGAACTCCACATGCTCCGGACGGATGCCGAACTTGACCTTTTTGCGGTCGCCGATCAGCACGCGCCACTTCTCCGGAATGGGGGTCGATTCCCCGCCGATGCACAGGCGGCCATCCTCCACGGTTGCCTCGCAGATATTCATGGAGGGAGAGCCGATGAACTGGGCCACAAACACGTTGGCGGGACGGTTGTAGATCTCGTCCGGGCTGCCCAGCTGCTGAATAATGCTCTTATCCAGGATGACGATGCGCTCGCCCACCGTCATGGCCTCGATCTGGTCATGGGTCACGTAGATGAAGGTGGGGCGGTATACCTCGTGGATCTTGACCAGTTCGGCGCGGGCGGCGGTGCGCAGCTGGGCGTCCAGGTTGCTCAGTGGCTCATCCAGCAGGAAGTAGGGGGCCTTCTTCACCAGGGCGCGGCACAGGGCCACGCGCTGGCGCTGGCCGCCGGAGAGCTGGCGGGGCAGGCGATCCTTATAATCGGTCAGGTTCAGGATTTCCAGCGCCCAGTCGGTCTGCTTATCCCGCTCCTCCTTGGGCACCTTGGCGATCTCCATGCCAAACTGGATGTTGCGCTTCACCGTCATATGGGGATACAGCGCGTAATTCTGGAACACCATGGCCACGTTGCGGTCACCGGGCTCCACGTCGTTCATGCGCTGGCCGCCCATGTACAGGTCGCCGCCGGTGATGCTTTCCAGGCCGGCGATCATGCGCAGGATGGTGCTCTTGCCGCAGCCGGAGGGCCCCAGCAGGATCATGCGCTGGCCGGAGGGAATGGTCAGGTTCAGATCGTCGATGACGTTGACTTTGCCATCATAGGATTTATATACGTGCTCAAATACGATATCATTCTCTGCCATGGTATTACTCCTTTATGCCCGAACTCATGAAAGTGCTGATGATGCTGCGCTGGGCGATGAGGTACAGGAACAGCGGCAGCGCGATGGACATGGTGGCCAGCGCCATCACGTTGCCCCAGCCGTTGGCGCCCTCGGAGCCGGTATAATACTTCATGGCCAGGGTGATGGTCTGCAGTTCGTTGCTGCGCAGGATCAGCAGGGGCCAGAAATACTCATTCCAGGAATTGACGAACAGGAAGATCGCCATCGACACGATGGAGGGCTTGGTCAAGGGCATTACGATCTTCAGCAGGCAGGTCATATGGGGCACCTTATCGATACGGGCCGCCTCGATCAGGCTCTTGGGCACGCCGCGCATAGCCTGGCGGATGCGGAAGATGGCCGTGGCGTCCGCCAGCTGGGGCAGCACCACGCCGATGAGGGTGTTCAGCAGGCCCAGCTTGCTCAGCGTCAGGTAGTTGGGCAGCATGATGACCGAGAAGGGCACGAACATGGTGATGACAAAGAAGTAGAAGATCTTGCCGGAGAACCGGTTGGGAACGAATACCAGGGCGTAGGCCGCCAGCACGCTGGTAACCATTTTGACCAGCATGGTCAGCGTGGCCACGAACATGCTGTTGCCCAGCAGCAGGGGCACATTCAGGCGGCTGAGCACCGTGCTGTAGTTGGAGGTTACAAACTCCTTGGGCAGCAGGCGGATGCCGGCGGTAAAGATATCCTTCAGCTTTTTGAAGGAGGAGCACAGCATGTAGATGAACGGGTACAGGAAGATGCATACCACCAGGATCAGCACCAGGTGCCAGAAGATCTGCCCCGCGCTGTGCCGCGCTTTTCTGATGCGACTAGACTTCATAATGCACCTTCTTTTCCAGTGCCTGATACAGCACCACCACCATCATCACCAGAATCAGCATGAAGATGGCCGCCGCCGCGGCACGGCCGCTCTGGAAGTTGACGAACGCGTAATCATAGATCTGGAACACCATGTTGGTGCTCTGGTAGTTGGGGCCGCCGCCGGTGATGACGCTGATGGGCGTAAAGGCATAGCTCAGCGCGTGGGCGAAGGTGACCACAAACACATAGAAGGCGGTGGAGGAGGTCAGCGGCATGATGATGCGCCAGAAGATCTTATGCTTGCTGGCCTTTTCCAGCTTGGCAGCCTCGATCAGCTCCGCCGGCACCTCCAGGATGGCGGCCAGGAACACGATCAGGTTATAGCCGAACACCTTCCAGGTGACCACCAGACCCATGACCAATATCACGTAGCCCTTTGTATTCAGCCAGTTGGGGCCGCGTATGCCCATCATTTTGAGCAGGCTGTTGACGGGGCCGGTCATGAAATTGAACACGAAGGACATGACCACGGCGCAGACCGCCAGCGAAATCAGGCTGGGGAAGAACAGGATGGAGCGGTAAACCTGCTGGCCCCGATCCACCAGATGCACCATGGCGAAGGAAACAAAGTAGGGGAACACAAAGCAGGTGACCATCAGGATGACCACATACCAGAAGGTATTCTTCATACTTTGCAGGAACGGGGCGTCGGAAAAGATGCGGGTATAGTTGCTGAAGCCCACATATTCCTTATCCGGGCTGACCATGTTCCATTCCAGGAAGCTGAGGTAAATATTATAGATCACAGGCCAGACGATGAAAACCAGGAACGCGACCGTCGCGGGAGCCAGCAGCAGCGTAAACACCATGGCGTCCCGGCGTTTTTTATTGGCGCGGCGAACGATCTTTTTCTCCTCCCTGGCAGCAGCGCGGTCTTCCATTTTCTGCTGCCGGATTTGCTCTTTCTCGGACACGATTTCGCCTCCTTGCAGTATGGCTCATTCGTTTTTCCTTTGAATATGCCGACAAAGCAAAAAACGAATTAAAAAATCACACGCCTCTACGCGATCTATGTGATTTATTGCTGTTATTTTACCACATCGCTCAATCGTGTGTCAATGACTTTCAAAGCCGAAAATCAGAATGATAGATAAAGCAGAAAATCAAGCAGACCAGCGCACATTCAATCACAGTCGTTCAAGCCGCTGTCCGTTTCACGTTTTCAGCTCATAAAAAACGGTTCCGTCATGGAAAACAAAAAAAGGCAAAGGCGCCGATATGACGTCTTTGCCTTTATGCTCGAATGGATCATGCGCCGTTTTCCCGGGCGGCCCGGAAGAGGGCAATCAGCCTTTCCCCCACAGCCAGGGACTGCTCCACCGCCAGATGCTTCATATCCTTAGGCAGATAGCGGCCAAACTCCTGGATCTCAAAGGTCAGATCCCCCTCATACCCGCTCTCCGCCAGGCCACGCATGGCCTGCTCCCAGTCGATGGAACCGTAGAAGGGCAGCAGGTGCTCGTCACTTTGGCCATGGTTGTCCTGCACGTGGATAGCCTTCAGCCGCTTTCCGATGGCGTTCAGGTTTTGCCTGTGGAAGCCGCCGGTCAGGTTGGCATGGCCGAAATCGTAGCAAATGCCCACATGCTCCGGGTCGTGAAAGGCGTCGCACAGGTCGATCAGCTCATACACGCTGGCGCAGTAGACGCGGGCGCGGAACTGGCCGGGATAATACTCGAAGTCGTTTTCCAAAGCGATGCCCACGCCGCAGGCGCGGGCGGTTTCCACATGGGGCGCGTAATAGCGCAGGTTGGCCTGCCGGGAGGCCGCCATATCCTGGCCCGCCGCAAATACGGTGAAGGGGTGGGTCACCGCCCAGCGGGCCCCCAGCATGGCGGTGCCGATGATGCTGCGGCGGATCAGCTCCTCCATCACCTTTGCCTGGGGCGTACCCGCCTGGGCGCACACGTCATAATAGGGCAAATGGGATTGGTTAAAGGTGATGCCATAGCGCCGGGCCAGCTCCCCGATGGAGCGGACGTAGGCCTCCCAGTCCGGCCCGCGCAGGGGGGATTCCGGGTTCATGGCCATGCAGAAGTTGATATCCAGCACCCTGTACCCCGCCTTGGCGCAGGTCTCGATGCTGAATTCCACCGGCAGGCGCTGACGGCCCCGCTGAAAGGCGCAGATATTGGTGGAGGTGGAAATTTCCATGGCCCGCCTCACGGATTGGCACGGACATACTGCTCCAGCATGCCCCCCAGATCATCCTGCATCATATCGACGGTTTCCTCCACGGAGAGATCCTCCTCCAGCATGTCGGAAACATCGTTCATGATGGCGTAATAGAAATCGGCGGAGGGGCCCACGGTGACGCTGCGCATGGTATCGGGCGTCGCCATCAGCTGATCCAGGCCCACCTGATACTGGGGATGCTCCGCCACCAGCTGCGCCCAGACGTCGCTGGCCGCCGCCGCCGCGTTGGAGGGCAGATATCCGGTGCCCCGGGCAAAATCAGCCTGCACCTCCGCGCCGGTCATATAGCGCACGAATGTCCAGGCAGCGTCCTTCGCCTCCGTCCCATGATCGAACATCACAAGGCAGCTGCCGGACACGGTGGCCCCCGCGGAGGCCGTGCTGTTCACCTGAGGATAGGCGGCGACACCCAGCTCGAAGGCACCGCCGATGCGCGCCAGCAGGGAGGCGACGGAGGAAGAGCTGCTGGTCATGATCAGCTGGCGGCCCGCCACAAATTCATCGGTGGAGCCGCTGGTGTTGACCAGCGCGCCGGAGGTGTACAGCTCCTTCCAGGCCTGCAGGAATTCGGCCAGGGCCCCGTTCTCAACGCAGTCCAGCGCCGTGGCGGTGCCCTCGGTGCCGTTATGGAAATTGACCAAGTCGCTGCCCAGCTGGCCAAGCCAGTTGGCCAGGGTGGGGGTGTTGGGCACGGCGGCATACACGGTGACGCCGTCCTTTGCCAGGGAAGCCAAGGCCGCGATGTCCTGCAGGGTGACGGGGGCGGCGGCGTTCGCCGCGTCCAGAGCGGTCTTGTTATAATAGGTCACGGTGGTGGAGGTAGCGAAGGGCAGGCCCAGCTGCGCGCCCGCCAGCTGCCAGTTGGCCATGGCGGGGGCCAGCAGGCCGGAAAGATCGTCCTCCGGGTGATCCGCTGCCGCCGCATCGATGGTGTAGGCGTTTTCCGCCGCCGCGAAGGATACCTTGCCGGTGGCGTCCAGCTGCATCACGTCAGGCAGGCTGTCCAGCTGGCGGTTGGCCAGCATGCCGTTCATCTTGGTGACGGCCTCGGCATAGGTGCCCTGGAAGACGGCCTCCACCTGGATGCCCTGCTCCAGGCCGACAGTTTCATTGAACTCTTTCACATAGTCCTCGATCAGCGCGCCGGCCTCCTCCGACATGGAGTGCCAAAATACGATTTTGCGGCTTTCCGCCTGGGCGCAGGCGGTCAGGCCCGCCATCATCAGCAGGACAAGCAGCAGGGCAAGCATTCTTTTGAACATGATCATATTGCTCCTTTCGGGAAATCTCTATGTCAGCGGCAGGGGCCGTTGCATACGATCATCAGCGGATCACCGCGCTGCCGCTCATGGTGGCGGTCAGGCTGCGGCGCATGAACACGAACAGCAGGGCCGCGGGCAGCATGGCCACCGCCGCGCCCGCCAGCACCGTTTCGTAATTGGTGCCCTCGATGGTGGTGAGCATGGTGATGCCCACCTGCACCGTGCGCATGGCGTTGCTGCTGGTGACCAGCAGGGGCCACAGATACAGATTCCACTGGGCGACAAAGCTCTGCACGAACAATATCAGCAGCACCGGCAGGCTCATGGGCAGCAGGATGCTGACGATAAAGCGCAGATCGCCGCATCCGTCCAGCTGGCTGGCCTCCCGTACCGGGGTGGGCGAGGTCATAAAGTGCTGCCGCAGCATGAACATCTGGCTGGCCCCCACGAAGGACACGATGCAGATACCCAGATAGCTGTCCAGCAGGCCCAGGCGGGACACCGTTTGATAATTGGTGATCAGCAGGGTATCCGCCGGCAGCATCATGGTGCCCAGCACCAGGAAAAACAACACCCTTTGCCCCCGGAAACGGAAAAACACGAAAGCGTAGGCCGCCAGCGCCGCCACCGCGATGCGCACCGCCGAGGTGAGCACCGCCGTGATCAGGGAATTGAGGAAGTAGCGCAGCATGGGCACCTGGGTGAACACCGTATGGAAATTGCTCAGGTTGGCAAAGCTGGCGGGCAGCACCGTGGGCGGATAGGTGATAAACTCCGAAGGGGTCTTGAAGGCCCCCATGAACCCGTAAAACAGCGGGAACAGCAGCAGGCACCCCAGAGCAATGCCCAGAAGGCCCATCAGGCTATCCCCCGCCCGACGGCGGAAAGCAGGCTTTTTCATTGGTAATGCACCCGCTTTCTCTCCAGGGCGAACAGCAGGGCCGTGAAGGTGAGCGTCATGGCAAAGGTGACCAGGCTGACGGCGGCGGCCAGGCTGTAGTTGGAGGAGCTGTAGCCCGAGGTGTACATGAGGTAGATCAGGGTGGTGGTGCTGCGGGAAGGCCCGCCCTGGGTCAAAATCAGGATGGGGCCGCTGGTCATCATGGCCTGGATCATGTTGGTGCAGGCCACATACAGGATGGTAGGCGAGATCATGGGCAGCTGGACATACAGCAGGGTGCGCAGCGCCCCCGCGCCCTCCAGCTGGGCACAGCCGATCAGATCCTGGGGCACGGCCCGGAAGGCGGAGAGGAACAGCAGGTAATTGAACCCGATGCCCATCCATACTGTCAGCAGCAGGATGCCCGCCATGGCGGTGTGCCGGTCGGTATACCAGCCCAAACGCAGCCCCAGGGCGTAATTGACATAGCCCACCGAGGGGTTGAGCAGCACCTTAAAAATCAGGGTGATAGAGGACATCGAAACCGTCATGGGCAGGGCCAGCATGGTTTCGTACACGGGGCCCAAAGGGCGGCGCTTGCTGCTGAACCAGCCCAGCAGGATGGTGATAAACAGCGTGACCGGCACGTTGATGAGCATCAGCTTTAAGGTGTTGCGGATGGCGATGCCGAATTCCCGGCGGGAAAAGAGATAGCGAAAGTTCTCCAGCCCCGCGCAGCCCGTGATCTCCCCCCGGAAATTGACGGTGGACACGCTCTGCACGATGGTTTTCAAAAAGGGATAGTAAACGAAGCCCACCGCGAAAACCAGCATGGGCAGCAAATACAGATAGGGCCGCCAAGGCGCGCCCGCTCCAGGTCTGCGATCGATGCGCTGCAATGAAAAACCTCCTGAAAAGAGCTTTCAGGAGGGAATACGCGCTGGAAACGCAAAAGAAGTTTTCTTCTTCCATCCAGACTATACTGTCGGCTCCGGAATCTGACCGGATCGGCCTTTCGGCTCGCGGGCTGTACCGCCGGTAGGGACTTGCACCCTGCCCTGAAGAACTCTTGATTATTCAGTTCGGGATTATTATACGGCGGCCTCGCATAGATGTCAATACGTTCCGCGGCGGGGCGCAAATTTTTCTGCTTGCAATTCTGCATAGAATCATATATGATATGCATAGATTGATCAGGCCCATGGGAGCCGGGCCGCGCGCGGCAGCAGAAACGCCATCTCTGCGGGACAGGAAAGGAACCCTGCCCTGTATTTATATATACAGGTAAATGGGAAAGGAGCTGCTTATGGAAAACGCTTCCGTGCTGCGGGTGACCCGCGCAACCATCCTCGCAAATACCGCCCTGTCTGCCCTAAAGCTGGCCGCCGGGCTGATCGCCCGCTCCGGGGCCATGGTATCCGACGCCATCCATTCCCTGTCCGACGTGCTGAGCACCTTCATCGTGATCATCGGCGTGAAGGCGGCGGCGAAGGCTTCCGACCGGGAGCATCCCTACGGCCACGAGCGCATGGAGTGTGTGGCCGCCATCGTGCTGGCGGTGGTGCTGCTGATCACGGGGCTGTTCATCGGCTACGAAGGAATAATGAAGATCCTCTCCGCCCAGGAGGAGACGCTGAGCGCCCCCGGTGCGCTGGCGCTGATCGCCGCCGCGGTGTCCATCCTGGTGAAGGAGGGTATGTTTCAGTATACCCGCCGCGCCGCGAAGGCCGCCCGCTCAAACGCCCTGATGGCCGACGCCTGGCACCACCGCAGCGACGCCCTGAGCTCCATCGGCGCGCTGATCGGCATCGCCGGGGCGCGGATGGGGCTGCCGGTGCTGGATCCCATCGCCAGCGTAACCATCTGCCTGTTCATCGGCAAGGCCGCCTACGACATTTTCCGGGATGCCATCAGCAAAATGGTGGATCACAGCTGCGACGATGAAACCGAGGCCGCCATACGCCAGCTGGCCCTGGCGCATCAGGGGGTGAAAAGCGTGGATCTGCTGATGACCCGGCAGTTTGGCAACCGCGTGTACATTGAAATGGAAATCTCCGTTGACGGCAGCCTGCCGCTCAGCCAGGCCCATAGCATTGCGGAGAGCGTGCACGAGGACATTGAAGCCGCGTTCCCGTTGGTAAAGCACATTATGATCCACGTCAATCCGGCGGAGAAGAAGAGCGAAGCGGGAATATAATCGCTGTTTATTCAAAAAAGCCGTTCATCGGAGGGCCCGCTCCGGCGAACGGCTTTTTATCGCTTTTACAGTGTTTTCAGGTATTCCATAAACCGCGCCTTGTTCTCCCCCGCCGTGGTGGTGGGCCGGCCCAGATCGGCGCGGGCGCCGATGGCGCACTTGACCTCGATCAGGCTTAACGCATGGCGTTCTTTTGCCGCAGCCAGCTCCCGATCCAGCGCTTCAAAGCCATCCACGCTGACCGCGCTGGGATAGCCGCAGGCCTTCGCAACGCCCACCAGATCGATTTTGCCCGCCACGGTGGGCATGCCGCCCACGGTTTCATGAGCGCTGTTGTTGATGACAATATGCACCAGGTTTTGCGGCGCGTTGGCCCCGATCACAGCCATGGCCCCCAGGTGCATCAGCGCCGCGCCGTCGCCATCGACGCACCATATTTTGGTATCCGGTTTATTCAGCGCAACGCCCAGGGCGATGGAGGAGCTGTGCCCCATGGAGCCCACCGTCAGGAAATCATACCCATGTCCCTGGCCGTTGGCCTCCCGGATTTCAAACAGCTCCCGGCTGGCCTTGCCCGTGGTAGAGACGATGGGATCATCGCCGGAAACCGCCGTGATGTGGCGGATGATCTCCTCCCGCGTCATGGCGAAGCCGTTTTCATACTTCACCGGCCCGTCATAGGTCAGCGCACCCTTGCGGATGACGAAAGCCACGTCCTTGCCCCGCTCCAGGTCGGCGCGGAAATCCGCCATGGCGGCGGAAAGCTCCTCCTCCGTGGTTTCCGGGCCGACGATGAAGGCGCGGATGTCCATATCCGTCAAGAGCTTCACCGTGACCTGGCCCTGATAGATATGCTGGGACTCGTCGTGCACGCCGGGCTCTCCGCGCCAGCCTACGATGAACACCATGGGAATGGCGTACACCTGGTCGTTCAGCAGGGAGGCCACGGGATTGATGATGTTGCCCTCGCCGCTGTTTTGCAGGTACACCACAGGCACCTTGCCGGTGGCCAGGTGATAACCCGCCGCCAGGGCCGCGCAGTTGCCCTCGTTGGCGGCGATGATGTGATGGGCGGGATCGATGCCGTAGGTGTGCATCAGATAGTCGCACAGCCCTTTGAGCTGGGAATCCGGCACGCCGGTATAGAAATCCGACCCGATGATCTGAACCAGTTTTTCCGCTTTCATTTAATTCTCTTTCAGTATTTGATGATAGAGGGCGTCCAGCCGCTGTTCATCCAGCCGCACCGGATGGTTTTTGAGCCTTGTGGGGTTGACGGAGGCGGTCAGGATGGCCCAATCCTCCTTTTTCGGCGTGGGAACGGACAGACACAGGCTGTCCAGCAAAGCGCGGAAGCGCTCTGCCCCGCCCTCGATGGTCTCCGCCCCGAAGGCGGCGGCCATCGCCAGCAGCGCCCCCTGCAGATGGGCTTCGCCCCGGGGATCGATACAATCCCCCATGTGCCGGGCCATATCCCGCCACAGCCGCGCCACGCACAGGGCGGCGGCGTGGCCGTGGGCGATGCCGTACAGGGTGGTCAGCTTATAGCACATGGCGTGACCCGCCGTGGTCTGGGTGATGTTGATGGCCTGGCCCGCCACGTTGGCCGCCCGCAGCATGCCGGCGTTGCCCGCGTCCTCATTGGCCAGGTAGCCGTTCCGGTTTTCCAGGATCTGGCGGATGGCCTCCCCGGAAAGGCGGCGGCTTTCCTCCGTGGAATGAACTGACCACCAAGATTCCACCGCATGGCACAGGGCATCCAGCATGGTGGCTTTTTTCTGGTATTCCGGCAGGGTTTTCAGCGCCGAGGCATCCAGCAGCACCGCGTCCGGGAGGCAGCTTTCATCCGCAACGGACTGCTTTTCCCCCTGATAATAGATCACGGCGAAGCGGGTGGCCTCGCTGCCCGTTCCGGCGGTGGTGGGAACGGCGACCAGCGGGATATCGTTCGGCACGACGGGCTGACGCAGGTAATTCTGTGCCGGATCCATATTCGCAAACAGCTTGATGCACTTGGCCACATCCATAGCGCTGCCGCCGCCCACGGCAGCGATAGCGTCACAGCCGCAGCGGCGCAGCATATCCACGCCCGCCGCAACGGATTCATACTTGGGATTGGGCTGATAATCGCTGAAACGGCATACGCGGATCCCCGTTCGCTCCGTCAGCGCGTCAAAATACCGCCCGGCCCGCAGGGAATGGGCCGACCTGCCGCAAACCAGCAGCAGGCAGCGCGTTCCCCACGCTTTCAAGCATTCGTCCAGCCCGGCATAGCCCGCTTCCCCGTTGAAAACGATCTGCTCCTTCACGTTACAGATCCTCCGGGATCAGGCGAATGATCTCCGCAAAGGGCATGCACATGTCGTCGCACTCCTTGGCGCGGTGGCAGCGCAGGATCGTTTCCGCCGCGTTCTGCATGGCGGGGAAGCCCGTGCGGGTCAGCTGATTGGCATAGATCACGATATTAACGCCCCGGGCCTTAAACTCTTCTTCGGTAACGGTATTGAAGGACGTGGGCACCACCACCAGCGGCGTAACAGTGTCCTTGGCGCGGAACTTTTCAACGAACTCGAATATTTCGGCGGGATCTTTTCTGCGGCTGTGAATCATGATGGCGTCCGCCCCCGCCTCGGTATAGGCGAAGGCGCGCGCCAGGGCATCCTCCATGCCCCGTTCCAGAATCAGGCTCTCGATGCGGGCGCAGATCATAAAGTCTTTCGTGCGCTGAGCCTTTTTGCCCGCGGCGATCTTGGCGCAGAAATCGGGGATGGCCGCCTGGGTCTGCTGAACCTCCGTGCCGAACAGGGAGTTCTTTTTAAGCCCTGTTTTATCCTCGATGATCACCATGGATACGCCCATGCGCTCCAGGGAACGCACGGTGTAGACAAAGTGCTCCGCCAGCCCGCCGGTATCGCCGTCAAAGATGATGGGCTTCGTTGTGACCTCGCAGATATCATCGATGGTGCGGAAGCGGCTGGTCATATCCACCAGCTCGATATCCGGCTTGCCCTTGGCGGTGGAATCGCACAGGGAGCTGATCCACATGGCGTCAAACTGCCGCGCGCCGCCCTCCTCGTGCACCACGGTATTCTCCACAATCAGGCCGGTCAGGCCGCTGTGGGCCTCCAGGGCGTTGATGGTGCCCTTCATATCCAGCACCTTTTTCAGCCGGGAGCGGCGCACATCCGGCGTGGAAAGCTCCATGCGGGCGCGGGCCTCCACCTCCCGGAAGCGTGCGTCCCCGGCATAGGGGTATTCCACCAGCTGGCCGCCGTACTCCGCCAGCAGGGAAACCACCTCGTCCCGCACGGGGCGCTGGAAGCCGGTGACCCAGTCATCCCCATGCACCACATAGGTGGGGCGATACTTGCGCAGGTTTTCGCGGTAGCTGAGGGTTTTCTGCTCCACCACACGGTAGACGCCGGCGATATTCTCCAGCATGGCCTTGCGCTCGCCGAAGGGCAGCAGCGGGAAGCGCTTGTAGCTGACCACCGCCTCGTCCGACAGCACGCCCACGATGAGCTTGCCCAGGCGCTGGGCCTTGCGGATGATGCTGGTATGGCCGCTGTGCAGGATATCGGAGGAGAAGCACATATACACCGTGCGGTTCTCCACCTCCTGCAGCTTGGCGGAAACCACCGCCAGGTCTTCGGGGTTATCGATCTCGGCGCACAGCAGATTGTGCACGTCCAGCGGCAGAAGGCCGCACTGATCCGACACCTCGTTCAGCGCGTTTTCCGCGTAGCACTTCACCTGGCCGCCCTCGCAGAAGCGCACGATGGCGTCCAGCCAGACCCGCCAATCCTTTTTCAGCAGCTTATACAGCGGCTGAGCGGCGGCGGCTTCGTTGAAAAACTCGATACCCACCTTGCGGATGCGGCCCTCCCGGATCACGGCCTTGAAATCCTTCTCCGGCAGGGGCAGGGTGGTGCTGACCGTCATGCAGCTGGTTTCGCTGGCAAGCACCTGATCGAACACGCTGTTTTCAAACACCAGGTCGCCGTGCATCAGCAGAATATCGTCATCCAGGTATTCCCGGGCGCAGTAGATGGAATAGATATAATTCGTTTCCCGGTACTGCGGATTTTTGACGTAGGTGATGTGCAGCGGCAGATCCAGGCTCTGGCAGTAATTGACCAGCACGCTGTCAAACAGCCCCGTGGTCATCACCACCTCGTCGATGCCCGCCTCCGCCAGCAGCCGCAGCTGGCGGCTGAGGATGGTGTCGGTATGGCTGACCTCCGTCATGCACTTGGGATGCTCCGAGGTGAGCACGCCCATGCGGGAGCCCAGGCCGGAGTTGAGAATGAGTGCTTTCATCCGCGTTCCCTCAATCCTGTAAATAATCTCATGGGCCTGCCGCAATGACAGGCCCATTTATTATAGCACATCATTTACCGATTGCCATACATCTTTTCATAATAATTCCGATATTCCCCGCTGATGATGGTTTCCCACCACGTCCGGTTGTCCAGATACCACCGGATGGTCTTCTTGATGCCGTCGGCGAATTTGGTTTCCGGCAGCCAGCCCAGCTCGTTGTGGATCTTCGTCGGGTCGATGGCGTAGCGCATATCGTGGCCCTTGCGGTCGGTCACGAGGGTGATCAGGCTTTCGGGCTTGCCCAGCTCCTTGCAGATGAGCTTCACGATGTCGATATTGCGCATCTCGTTGTGGCCGCCTACGTTGTACACCTCGCCCACGCGGCCGTTATGGATGATCAGGTCGATGGCCCGGCAGTGATCCTCCACATACAGCCAGTCGCGCACGTTCAGGCCCTCGCCGTACACCGGCAGGGATTTATCATTCAGCGCGTTGGCGATCATCAGGGGAATCAGCTTTTCCGGAAACTGATAGGGGCCGTAGTTGTTGCTGCACCGGCTGATGGTG
>Ga0079305_1001159_pt1 | contig 39076 bp, 29 predicted proteins | sample LMS_cellobiose_e_FD_79183 | JGI IMG/M metagenome (GOLD analysis project Ga0079305, IMG submission 79183) | Rumen-fistulated moose microbial communities from Alaska, USA - LMS_cellobiose_enrichment | ecosystem: Host-associated > Mammals > Digestive system > Stomach > Rumen fluid ... | reverse complement strand
TGTCCACGGGCATATCCACCGGGGATACGGCGCCTCCGTGCCGCAGAAGAGCAGCTTCGGGAGCACCGCCGTGATCAACGCCTGGGATCACTGCGTGATCGAGTATGAGGACGCTCCCGTACCGCCGGGACGGGAGGCGGCCTCCAAAAACGGGGAGACGCCCTGAAGACCATAGAGAAAATGCCGCTGTGCCGGGATCCGGCACAGCGGCAATTCTTTGGCATCGCCGGAGCTCCGGCGGGGCGGCGGCGCGTCAGCGCAGGCTCCCTCCGAAGATGGGCGCGGTCTTCACATAGGTCCAGCGGAACGGACCGTCGGGGGACTGGATGCGCTCCGTGAGCAGGGAGGCGGCCAGACGGCCGATCTCCGTGCTGGGGATCTGCGCGGTGGCCAGCGGGGGCTCGACGACGCTGGCCTCCAGGGAGCCGTCGAAGCCCGCGACCATCACGTCCGCGGGGATGGAAAGGCCCAGCTTCTTCAGCGCGGTCATCAGGTGGATCGCCAGATAGTCGTTGGCACAGGCAAAGGCGTCCGGCAATGCCGGCATGGCGGCGAGCTTTTCGAGAAGCCACTGCGTGTCTCCGTATGCCTCGCTGTCTTTGTCGAGGATGCAGAGGCCCGGATCCCTCGGCAGGCCCGCCTCGCTGAGCGCCGTGCAATAGCCGGACCAGCGCTCGTAAAAGCTGTTGCAGTGCTCTTTGTCTCCCACAAAACCGATCCGGCGGGCGCCGCCGCGGATCATGCGCCGGACCAGCGCCGTTTCGCTGGCGACGTTCTCCATGGACACAAAGTCGCAGCCGAGCAGCGCGCTGCCCGCGCGGGCGTAGCCGTCCACGAACACGGTCGGCTTTTTCAGGGAACAGATCATATCCAGGTATTCCCGGTCAAACAGCTCGATCCCGAGGATCCCCACGATCTCCTCCATGTCCGCGTGGGGCGGCAGCTCTTTTGCCGCGAGCTCCTCCGGGGAGACCTCGTACATCTTCATGGTGTAGCCCGAGCGGCAGATCTGATTGGTAAAGCTGGTGATGAAAAAGGCGCCGAAATTATGGCTTAAAAGCTTGTGCTGGGTAAAAAGCGCGATGTTGCCCTCGGCCTCCCGGGGCCGTTCGCTCTCCGCGGGCAGCTGATAATAGCCGAGCTCCATGGCCTTGCTGAGGACCATCCTTTTCGTGGCCTCCGGCACGGAGCCGCGCCCGTTATAAATTTTGGAAACCGTATTCCGGGACAGGCCGCAGGCGTCCGCGATGTCCTGCATGGTAACTCTTTTCAGCGCCATGAGAAACTCCCTCTGCACGTTTTTTCAATGCAGACTCATCATAGCATGCCGCGGGGAGAAAAGCAAGATTTACAAAATGTAAACTTCAAAGGGCTGCGGCTGTCCATATTACACAGAAGCGGCGGGAAACTTCCGGTGAAAAGGCATAATCTGCAGTGATATGCACAAAAACATTGACATTGTGTCCATGATACTTTATACTATTATAGAGAAAATGTTACATTTTGTAAATTTTTCGTCGGCGCGGAAAAAATCCTGCGCCGCGGATCCTGCGGACGATCGGCGCGCACGTGCGAGCGTATGAAGCGAGGAGGAACTCAAATGAAACGGATCAAGGTCCTGGTCGTTGCACTGCTTCTGCTTTCTTTCCTGATCTCCGGCTGCGGGCAGCTGCGCCCTGCGGCGGGGGCGGCGGAGGGCGGACTTGCGGCGGCGGAAGAAGCCGCGGAGGCCTTTCCCGCGCCGCTGAAGGCGTCGGTCGGCGGGGAGCCCCTCACGCCGCCGGCGGCGGACGTCCGGCGGGAGCCGGTGTCCAAGGCGGCGGACGCGCTGTTCCGGGTCAAGTTCGAGGGCAGCAGCGTCGCGGGAAGCGGCGAGAGCGTGGACGGCGTATACCGCGTTGCCGCCACGAAGACGGACGGGGAGGCCTGGCACGTCAAGCTGGAGAGCAACTATCCCACCGTGGCCGGCCGGGATTACCGCGTGACCTACCGCTTCCGCTCGGACGTGGCCGGCACGGTCAAGTTCGGCGATTTTCAGGAGTTCAAGATCCACCAGGGCGACAACAGCGTCACCGGCGTTCTGATCGCCAACAGCGGCACGAGCTATCTCGATCTGCAGCTCGGCATGCTCCCGCCCTTCACGATCGACTTCAGCGAGGTCGAGGTGGAGGAGTATGCGGACGAGGTGGATTACGAAAACGCCCTCCCCGCGCCCGTGAATTTTGAGCGGGAAAAGAGCGTCTTCGAGAAGCACGACCAGGGCTACGCCCCGGTCCTCACGCGCGCCGCGGACGAGGTCAGCATCAATTACGTCGCCGCGCCCTGGGACCCCGGCGTGTGGAGGTCCAGGCTCTACGTCAAGACCGGCCTGGTCCCCGAGGCGGGCGTCCACTACCGCATCACCGCCGATGTGACGGGCGATGAGGACATGCCCTTTGAGATCCTGTTCAACGACGGCGAGATCGAGAAGGGCTACGGCGCCCTCTACGGCCAGCGCGTGACCGCCGGCCAGGTGACGAACTGCGAGGCCGTGATCACCGGCACCGGCGACGGCGACGAGCTCGTGCTGCAGTTTTCCCTGGGCGAGGCGCCGGAGGAGTCTACGGTGAAGGTCGGCAATCTCCGCGTGGAGAAGATCACCGACCACTATACCAGCGTGCTCCCCGCCACGTTTGCGCTGAACAAGGAGTTCGCGACGGGCAAAATATTCCGGGAGCTGATCCCGGCCTCCTATACCAAGCTTCCGCTGACTTCCTTTTCCTACAGCAGCAGGGACAGCGTCTTTGAGGGCCATGACGACGGCTATCGGGTGCGCATGAAAGAGGGCGCGTCCAAGGTTACGATGGACATCTATCAGGCGCCGGCCGCGGCGAAGGACCGGGGCGTCTGGAAGGCAAAGCTCTATGTGGACACGGGGGCCGTCCTGGAGGCCGGCAAGACGTACAAGGTGATGTTTGACCTCGTGCCGGAAAAAGATCAGGCCGAGTATGAGATCTGCTTCGACAGCGATTCCAAGGAAAACGCCTACGGCGCGCTCTATGGGCGCAGCCTGAGCGCGGGGACCGCGGACCACATTTCCTATGTCATCACGCCCACGGAGAGCAAGGGCGCGCTGATCCTGCGGCTGCAGCTCGGCAAGACCGACTCCGCGGCGGGCAACAAGTTCACCTTCCGGAACCTGACGATCGAGTCTCTTCCCGTCAGCTACTCCGACATTCTCCCCGCGGATTTTTCCTACGACACCCCCTCGGACTCGGAGACCGAGCCGGAGTATTCCAGCGTCCTCCCCGACGACTTCTCCTATCGCACCGACGTCAATGTGTTCGAGCAGCATGACGACGTCTATACCCAGAGCGTCTCTGCCGACGGCGGCAGCGCGACGCTGAACATATCCGGCGCGCCCGCGGAAGGGCGGGGCGTCTGGCGGTCCAAGCTTCTGATCCATACCGGCGTCACGCCCCAGGCCAACACCAAGTACATCGTCAGCTTCGATGTCTCCGGCGAGAAGGACCAGGCCAGATACGAGGTCTGCTTTGACGGTACGGAGGAAAACAAATACGGCGCGCTGTACGATCAGGCCCTGAGCGCGGGAAGCACGCAGTCCCTGAGCCACAGCTTCACCCCGGACGCGGCCTACGGGCCGCTGGTCCTGCGCTTCCAGCTGGGGGAGACGGACGACGCCTCGGGCAACGTCATTACCGTGAGCAATCTGAAGGTCGCCGCCGTGACCGGGACGGCCTGGAGCTCCGTTTTGCCGGGCAGCTTCGCCTACCCGGAGGTCAGCGGCTCATCGTCCGAGCCGGACGAGGGCAGCTACCAGCCGGTCACTCTTCCCGGCCTGACGGCCAGCGAAGAGCATGACGCGGGCTATGCCCAGACCTTGAGCGACCGCACGCTGACGATCAGCACGGTTCCCCCGCAGGGCGGCGGCGTCTGGAGCTCCAGGCTCTTTGTCAGGACCGGCGTGACGCCGGAGCCCGGCGCGACCTACAGGGTCACGGCCAATGTAAGCTCCGCGAAGGAGATGGGCTTTGAGATCCTGTATGACAACGGCGGCGCGGCCGAGGGCTACGGCGCCAAAAAGGATCCCAATATTGCCGCGGGTGCGACGGCAGACTTCACCGGGGAATTCACGGTGGCGGCGTCCGCGGCGGCGAGTGAGCTGGTCCTGCGTTTCCAGCTGGGCAACAGCCCCGCGGACAACACCTTCACCGTCAACAGCGTGACGGTACAAAAGGTGGTGCCGGCGCACGAGGAGAGCACCACGATCCCGGCGGCGTATCAGGCCGTTTCGTCCGGCCTTGCCTTAAGCGAGGCCTGCGATCCCGGCTATGAACAGACTCTGGAAGGGAACACGCTGACGATCGCCGCGGTTCCCGATTCGGATACCGGGGTTTGGAAATCCAAGCTGTTCGCCGATACCGGTACGACACTGGAGCCCGGCGCGGCCTACAGGGTGACCGCGAATGTAAGCTCGGCGAAGGCGATGGCTTTTGAGATCTGCTACAACAACGGCGCTGCCGAAAAAGGCTATGAGGCGCTGTATGGACAAAGCATCGGCGACAGTGCGACCGCGAACTTCGTCAAGGAATTTTCCGTGGCAGCAGATGCATCCGTGAGCAATTTGGTCCTGCAGTTCCAGCTGGGCAGCAGTCCGGCGGGCAACAGCTTCGCCGTCAACAGCGTGACGATAGAGAAATATGTGCCGGAGCACGAGGGAAGCGTCACCGTGCCGGAAGCGACGGAGGACGTGCCGGTCTCGCTGTCGGCCGCGCAGGAATGCGACGCGGGCTACACCCAGTCCCTGGAGGGGCTTTCCCTGACGATCAGCGCGGTCCCCCCGAAGGATTTCGGCGTGTGGAGCTCCCGGCTGTTCGTCGCCACCGGCGTGACGCCGGAGCCCGGCGAGAAATACAGGGTCACGGCGAAGGTCAGCTCCGCGAAGGAGATGGACTTCGAGATCCTGTATGACAAGGGCGGTACGGCCGAGGGCTACGGCGCCAAAAAGGACCCGCACATTGCCGAGGGAGCGACGGCGGACTTCGCCGGGGAATTCACGGCAGCCGCGGAGGGGGAGGCGGAGGAGCTGATCCTGCGCTTCCAGCTGGGCAACAGCCCCGCGGGCAACACCTTTACGGTCAGCGAGGTCAGCGTCGAGAAGTGGACGGAGGGAGAAAGCGGCGGGTCGGAGACCCAGACCGTCGATCCCGGGTCCTTTGAGCTTTGGACACATGAGACTTACACCGCCGCGCTCAGCGGCGACGGCAGTTTCGCGACCGTCAGCTTCACGACGGTGCCCGGCGACGCCGGGGTGTGGAAGACCAAGCTCTTTGCCGAGACCGGCGTCACGCTGACGGCAGGGAAATCCTACCGGATCAGCGCGGACGTGCAGGCGACGTCGGAGTTTGATTACGAAATCTGCTACAATGACGGAGGAATCGAAAAGGGCGTTGACCCGACAGAAGGCGGCAAGGGCGCGATATACGGCCTGCACGCCTCCGCAACGGCGCAGACCGTCACCCAGGAGGTCACACCGGACCACAACGCCGATCTGATCCTTCAATTCTCCCTGGGCAACGCCGCGGCCGGCAGTTCCGTCACGGTGAAGAACATCGAGGTGGAGGAGCTGGGCGAGGCAGCCGGCGAGAATCTCATGACGGATTCCCTGGTCGCCTGGGCCCCGGTCCACCACTGGGCGGACAGCGGATATGCGGTCAGCCTGTCCAACACGGACTCCTCCGCAAGCGCGGACATCTCCGCGGTCCCCGGAGATCCGGCGGACTGGAAGCTGAAGCTGTTTGTGGAGACCGGCGCCCCGCTCGCAGCCGGGAAAAGCTACCGCATCCGGTATGACGTCCAGGCGGACAGCGCCTTTGACTACAACGTTTTCTACAACAACGGCGCCGAGGAAAAGGCCGTCGGCGAGTTTTACGATCTGAATACGGCAAACGCGAGCGTGGAGCATACCGTGTCGCCGGGCAGCGACGCCACGCTGACGATCCAGCTGATGCTGGGCAAGAGCCCCGCGCCCAACCATGTGACGGTCAGCAACGTCCAGGTGGACGAGATCGTCGACGGCTCCGGGGACGGCCAGAACACGCCCATCAACGCCTGGGCCCATGAGGAGTATGAGACAAGCCTGTCCAACACGGACAGCTCCGCCAGCATAGCGATCACGAAGGTGCCCGCGACAGGCCGCGAGGCCTGGATGGTCAAGCTCTTCGCGGAGACCGGCGCGCAGCTGAAGGCCGGCAGGACCTACCGCGTCAGCCTGGATGTGCAGGCGGCTTCCCAGCTGGACTATGAGATCTGCTACAACAATCTGGAGCACGAAAAGGCGCTTGGCGCCCAGTATGACCTGAGCGCCTCCGCAACGGCGCAGACCGTCACCTATATGATCACGCCGGAGAGCGACGCGGTCCTGACGCTTCAGCTGAATCTCGGCAAGGCGAAGGCGGCCAACACGGTCACCATCAGCGGCGTCAAGGTGGAGGAGGTCAACGCCGGCTCCGGCACCTCCGTGATCCCGGGCTTCCGGTATGACAGCGTCGGCTACATCGGCAAGGCCGCGGACGACGGCTATGTGGTGGAGCTCGACCAAAAAGCGTCGTCGGCGGACTTCCGCATCCTCCGCGCGCCCAAGGAGCGCAATTCCTGGAACGTCAAGCTGAACGTCAAGACCGGCTTCACTCCGGAGGCCAACAAGGGCTACCGCGTCAGCTTTGACATCACGGCGGCGAAGCCCCAGGGCCTGTTTGAGGTGTTCTACGACGGCAACTCGGAGATGGCCTACGGCGCGATTTACGAGCAGGTCCTCTCGGCGGGGAAGCAGACGGTCTCCTACATCGTCCTGCCGGGGGACAGCAAGGGCGAGCTCTCGCTGCAGATCCGCCTCGGAAAGACGGACGGAAGGGACGGAAACAGCTACACCATCAGCAACATCAAGCTGGACGAGGTCAGCTTCACGGCCAGGGAAACGCCTGAGATCAAGGCGGTCACCGAGCTCTGGACGCATGAGACCTACAGCGCCGGGCTGGAGAAGACCCGCGACAGGGCCACGGTGAGGGTCGAGAAAACGCCCGCGACCGGGCGGGAGCCCTGGAAGACCAAGCTCTTCGTCTACACCGGCGTCACGCTCAAGGCCGGGCAGAAGTACCGCGTCAGCATGAACGTCAAGTCCATCATCCCCGCCCCCTTTGAGGTCTGCTACAACAACGGCGACGAGGAAAAGGGCCTGGGCGCGATGTTCGGCCTGATCTCCACCCCCTCCGGGCAGTTCGTCGAGTATACGACCTACCCGAAGCAGGATACGCAGCTTGTGATCCAGCTCTCCCTCGGCAACTGCACCCCTCCGAACAGCATCATCCTCGGCGGCCTGAAGCTTGAGAAGGCCGGCACGGTCAACCTGGTTTCGGATACGGTCTATACCTTCTGACAGCCCGCGGATCCCGCTTGATCGGCTTTGCCGGATCATCAGACAAGAAAGGCGTGTGTGCTATGCAAAAAAGACAGTCTCTGATCGCGCTGCTCCTGCTCCTGGCGCTGCTTTTGTCCGCCTGCGGCTCTTCGGCAGACACCGAGGGGAACCTGGCAGTGGCTCCCGCGGACGGCGGCGAGGGCGGCTACTACGAAACCGTCCCGGACGAGCCCTACGAGGCGGTGGAGTACAGCCTGTACCCCTCGCCGGAGGGCGGCTATGTGGGCGACGTCATGCCCTTCGTGACCGACGAGGGCACGCTGGAGCTGTATTATCTCTACGATACGGACCACAACGGCCAGGGCTACCACCCGATCTACAAGTACAGCACCCAAAATCTCTATGAGTTCAGGGACCACGGCAAGGTGCTCGACTTCGGCCAGATGTCCGATCCCGACCCCGCGCTGGGCACCGGCTCCGTGCTGCAGGATCCGGACGGGCTTTACCACCTCTTCTATACCGGCCACAACGACACCGGCAACGGCGGGAAGGGCAAGGAGTGCGTCATGCACGCCACCAGCACGGACCGGGAGAACTGGATCAAGGACGAGGAGGTCGTGTTCTATGCCCCGGAGGGCTATTCCAAAGACGACTTCCGCGATCCCGAGGTCTTCTGGGTCGAGAAGGATCAGTGCTACTGGCTGCTGATCGCGGCCCGCGAGAACACGCTGGGCGGCGTGGTCGTCAAGTACATGTCCAAGGACCTCAAGCACTGGGACTTCATCGGGCCGATCTTCGCCCCCATGTCGCAGTACATGCTGGAGTGCCCGGACCTCTTCTGCATCGGGGATACCTGGTACCTCAGCTACAGCTGGGACTGCGTCACCTATTACGCCATCGGCGACTCCATGGACGGCCCGTTTGTCGCCCCGCGGGACAACATCCTCGACGGCAAGGGCCTGATGGAGGGCAGCGGCTTCATCTTCTACGCGGGCAAGACCGCCGAGCTCGACGGCAGGCTCTACCTCTGCGGCTGGCTGGGCCGGGCAGGCCTGAGCGGGGATTCCGGCGTCTATCAGTGGGCCGGAAACGTCCTCAACCATCAGCTGGTCCAGCATGAGGACAAGACGCTGGGCCTGAAGGCGCCGGAGACCTTCGCCGAATACTTCAGCATCGACAGGCTCGTCCACGCCACGGCGATGGCGGGCGAGGTCGAGATCGACGGCAACAACGTTTCCCTCTCGGCGGAGGAGGACTCCTACGCCCTGGCCGACATGGGCACCCGCCCCGCGGCCATGACCCTGGAGTGCGACGTGACGCTGGATGAGGAGGGCTGCGCGGGCTTTGCCTTCGGCGGCAGCGCCAACGACGCGGCCTACACCGCGCTCTGCCTGGACGCGAGGGAGAATCTGCTGCACTACGAGGGCTATGAGATCACGGAGCTCAGCCAGTACGAGCCCGCGGCGGTCACGAAGTTTGACTTCTCCCGCGCCGACACCCACCATGTGAAGCTGGTCTGCGAAAACGAGATCGTCGTTTTGTATATCGACGATGCCAAGGCGCTCAGCTCCCGCATCACCCACTCCATCGACGGCGCGCATATCGGCGTGTTTGCCGACGGCTGCAGCGCAAGCTTCCGCAACATCACCGTGAAGATCCCGGGATAATGCCCGCGAAAGGGCGACAGGCGAGGCGAGCACCGGCTCCAGTGCTCTCAGACTGTAGATAAACCCATGCGCATCCGTTTCGACGCGCATGGGGAGATTGTGAAGAGGGGATGGGATTCCCCTCTTCACGTTCAATCATGCAAAAATGGGAACTTCCGAAGAAGTTCCCATTTTTGCTCTCAAGCTGTCGCCACTTTGGCGACAGCTTGAGAGCACTGGAGCCGGTGCTCGCCTCGCCGTTCTTTTTCGGCCGCGCCGCTGTGTTCCCGGGTTTTTCCCCCGCGGCGAGGCCGCGGGACAGAAAAACTGTTGCTATCCTCTTCTTTTTGGGATAAAATCTCTATAATGATTATATGATGGCGAAAAGCAAAGAAGCTTTTCGCCGCGCAGCAAAACAGCACAGCTGTTTTGCCATATACTCCTTGCAATGAGAACCGGGCGAATCATTCAAAGAATCATTCGCTGCCAAACTTGCCGTTTGGCAGCGAAATCCATCGAAGCTTCGATGGATTTCGCCATCCAATGATCATGATATCTTGTGCTTATGCAGAGACGAAAGGGAAACAGGGGAGGGAAGGACATGGAATTTCTCAAACGTACGTGGACGGAAATCTCTCTCGACAATCTGGGCTACAACTACCGGCAGATCCGCTCCGGGCTGCCGGAGGGCACGGGGATCGTCGGCGTCGTGAAGGCGGACGCCTACGGTCACGGGGCGGTGCAGATCGGCAGGCAGCTCGCCGCCCTGGGCGCGAGCTTCCTCGCGGTGTCCAACCTGGAGGAGGCCGAACAGCTGCACAAGGCCGGGATCGCGGCGCCGATCCTGCTGCTCGGCTATACGCCCCCGGAGTTTGCCGCCTTCTCCGCGGACAGGGACTTCCGGCAGGAGGTCAACTCCCTCGACTACGCCCGGGCCCTGGACGCGGCCCTGCGGGAGTCGGGAAAACGGCTGAAGATCCATCTGAAGGTCGACACCGGGATGTCGCGGCTCGGCTTCTTTGCCTACGACAGAGCGGAGAGCGCGGAGGAGATCGCGGAGCTGTCGAAGCTGGAGCACCTCGAGATCGAGGGGATCTTCCAGCATTTCTGCGTGGCGGATTCGCATGAGGAGGACTGCCGCGCGTTTACCGAGCTCCAGTACGGGCGCTTCTGCGCGTTCCTGGAGGAGCTTGCCGGGAGGGGCGTCTCGCCCCGGCTGCGCCACTGCTGCAATTCCGCCGCGGCGATCCTCCATCCCGAATACGGCATGGAGATGGTCCGCCCGGGCATCGCCATGTACGGCTGCGCCCCGGACCCGGGCATGAAGGGGGACGTCGAGCTGCGCCCGCTTCTCTCGTGGAGGACGACGGTGGTCCAGGTCAGGGACTTTGCGCCGGGCATCGCCGTCAGTTACGGCAGGACCTGGAAAACGGAGAGGCCGAGCAAAATCGCCGTGCTCCCGGTGGGATACGCCGACGGCCTGAGCCGGGGGCTGTCCAACCGCGTGGAGTTTCTGCTGCACGGACAGCGCATCCGGCAGGTGGGCCGGATCTGCATGGACATGTGCATGGCCGACGTCACGGACGTTGCGGAGGTCCGGGTCGGCGACACCGTGACGATCCTCGGGCGGGACGGAGAACAGGAAATCCGCTGCGAGGAGATGGCGGAGCTCGCCGGGACGATCCCGTATGAGATCACCTGCTGCATCAGCAAGCGGGTGCCGCGCATCTATACCCGCCACGGCCGGGAGGTCGGAAGGCTCCAGTACATCAAATAGAGGACGGCGGCCGGAATGCCGAAAGGAGGACGGGCATGTACAGCAGGATCCGCTACGCGTCTCCCCTGGGGGAGCTGACGCTGGCCGCAAACGAAAGGGCCGTCACCGCGCTGGTGATGGCCGGACAGAAATATGAAACGCTCCATCTCCCCGCGGAGGCGGCGGAGGAGGAGACGCCGGTGCTCCGCCGGGCGCGCGCATGGCTGGACGCCTACTTCGCCGGGGAGTGCACGGACGCGTCCGCGCTGCCCCTCGAGCCGGAGGGGACGGAGTTTCAAAAGCAGGTCTGGCGGGAGCTGCTGACGATCCCCTGGGGGAGCACCCGCAGCTACGGAGAGCTGGCGAAAACGCTCGGCAGCTCCGCCCGCGCCGTGGGCGCCGCGGTGGGCCGCAACCCCATCAGCATTTTGATCCCCTGCCACCGCGTGCTGGGGAGCGGCGGGGCGCTGACCGGCTATGCCGGAGGCCTTGACCGGAAGGCCCTGCTGCTGAAGCTGGAGGGCGTCCGGACGGAGTGAAGATCCCGCCGCCTGTCGGGGGAAAGGAGTTTTGTGATGCTGTATGATCCCCTTCGCGTCGGCCCGATCACGCTGGAAAACCGCCTGGTGATGCCGCCCATGCAGAGCGACCGCGCCTCCCGGGGCCATGTGAGCGACGAGCTGATTGAGTATTACCGGGAGCGCTCGCGCTTCAGCCGGCCCGGCCTGATCATCCTGGAGCACTGCTGCATCTGCGAGGAGGGCCGCGCCGACGCCGGGCAGCTCTCCCTGGCGGAGGACAGCCTGATCGACGAGCACCGCCGGCTCAGCGACGCCATCCATGAGGCCGGCTCCCGGGTCCTGGCGCAGCTCAACCACGCGGGCAGCGCGGCGGAGCCCTTTGCCGCCTGCGAGCGCGTTTCGGCCAGCGCGGTGAACAATCCCCGCAAAAAGCTCTCCGGCAGCCCCCGCCCTCTGGAGGCGGAGGAGATCCGCGCCCTGCAGGGGCGCTTCGCGGAGGCCGCGCTGCGGGCCGTCCGCGCCGGCTATGACGGGGTGGAGATCCACTGCGCGCACGGCTACCTGCTCAACCAGTTTTATTCGCCGCTGACGAACCTGCGCCGGGACGCCTACGGCGCGGGCAGCGTGGAGGACCGCTGCCGCTTTCTGCTCGAGACGCTCGCCGCCGTCCGCTCCGCCGTGGGGGCGGAGTGCGCGGTGTCCGTGAGGCTGGGCGGGGCCGATTACCTGCCCGGCGGCTCCACGGAGGAGGACGCGGCGGAGGCCTGCCGCCTGCTCCGGGAGGCGGGGGCCGATCTGCTGGACATTTCCGGGGGAATGTGCGGCTATCTCCGCCCGGGCCATGCGGAGGCCGGGTACTTCGCCTCCATGACGAAAAAGATCCGCCCCGCGGTGTCTCCGCTTCCGGTGCTGCTCACCGGCGGCGTACGCAGCGCGGCGGAGGCCGAGCGGCTTCTCGAGGAGGGGGCGGCCGATCTGATCGGCGTGGGCCGGGCCCTGTTCCGGGACGCCCATTGGGGAGAGAAGCAGCAGGCGGCCGCCGCGGACTGAGCGCGCCGGCCTTGTCCGCAGACATACGACGAAACCCCGGGGAGTGCATTTCGCACTCCCCGGGGTTTTTGTCGCAGGGCGCGCCGTCAGCGCTTGTCCCGGTCGACAAATTCCAGGGCGATGACCGCCGCCGCGGCGAACACGAGCATCATGATCAGCAGGACGCCCCAGTTGTGCAGGACGTTGGAGAGCGTGCTGAGATAGGCCTCGTTCTGGTTGTATTTGCCGGACCAGAGCAGGAATTCGTCCATGTATTCCGTGCCGTAGGCCCGCTGGACGATCTCGAGGATGGGCTTCTGCCCCATGACTTCCACATCCTTGAACTTGAACAGGGTGTTCCAGAGCGTCACCATGGGCTGCTCGTTGTAGCGCCCGACCGCGCAGAGGCTGTCCAGCCCCCAGCGGGAGATGGTCAGCGCCGTGAGCTTTTGCGCAAAGCCGCTCAGCGCGAAGAAGGAGCCGGAAAAGACCAGCTGGAAGATCAGAAGAAAGGGCATCACCGTCATGGCGGTGGTGGTGCTGCGCACGATGCAGGAGACCATGAGCGCCATCATGTCGGAGGCGTAGGTGATCAGCAGCAGCGTGATGGCGACGTCGGCGATCCCCCAGGGCGTGACGATCCCCTCGGTCGGGAAGCGCACCTGCGACACGTTGCAGATGAACAGCGTCACAACGGTCTGCGCCGCGCAGAGCAGCAGCTGGTAGATCATCTGCGCCGCGATGTAGGAGGAGATGTGCAGTCCCGCGCGGTGCTCGCGCTTGATGATCCCGCGGTCGCGGCAGATGACCTGGATGGAGTTGAAAAAGCCGTTCCAGATGCACACGCACACCAGGGCAAAGGCGCCGGTGAGCGTGCCCTCCTGGGTGACGAAGAGGTTGGTCCCCACGACGAAGGTGACGACGGCCGCGATGACGGCGCCCATGGGCAGGACCTTCCAGTCGTTCTGGTAGATGAACATGCGCAGGAACTTCCACAGGTAGATCCAGGTCTGGGCCCATCTCCCCTTGTGCCGGATGCTGCTGCGGTTCATGATACCGCCCCCTCTCCCTCTGCCGCCGTCAGGCGCGCGTAGCGTTCAATGAAGGTGTCCGCGAGGCCCTCGCCGCCCTCCTCCTTGCGGTTGACGCTCATCACGATACCCTCCATGCTGTCCTTGCCGAAGAACCGCTTCGCCTCGTCGGGGCTGCCGTAAAAGGCGAGCCGCCCCACGCGGCCGGAGTCCCTCGCCAGCACGATCACCTTGTCGAACAGATCGACGACCCGGTCCGGGGTGTGCGTGATGGCGATGACGATCTTCCCGCTGTCGGCGATGGTGCGGAGCTTGGTGAAGAGCTCCCGCGCGATCACGCCGTCCAGACCGGAGTCCGGCTCGTCGAGCACGAACAGCTCCAGATCCGAGACGAGCTCCATGGCGATGGAGATGCGGCGCAGCTGGCCGCCGGATTTCTTGGACACAAGGCCCTCCTTGCCGGCGCTGAGCCCCAGCAGGTCCAGCACCTCCGCGACCCTGGCGCGCCGGTTCCGGCCGGACATTTTCGCGGGCAGGCGCAGCTCCGCCGCGTCGGACACCGTGCGGATGACGGTGTCGCTGCCGCGGATGAGGTTCTGCTGCGGCACAAAGCCGATGCGGTATTTCATCTGCCCGTAGTCCCGGTAGACGTCGGCACCGTTGAGCAGGATCTCGGCGTCCGCCTTCTCATAGCCGATGACCGCGTTGACGAAGGTGGTTTTCCCCGAGCCGGAGCCGCCCAGCAGCAGGACCAGGGAGCCGTTGGGGATGTCCAGGGAGATGTCCTTGAGCAGGTAGCGCTTTCTGGCGAAATCCCGGACCGTGCGCTGACGCAGCTCGATGCTGAGCCCGGACTCCGGTCTTGCATTTGTATGCGCCGCACCGCCGGTCCCCGGAATCTGCGCGGGGGCGGTGCCGGGCTTCGACTCCTCCTCGGCAGGGCGAAAATCCTCCCGAAGCTGGTATTTTTTGCTCGCGCCCAGGATCAGAAGGGGCAGCCAGTCGGCAATGAACCAGGGCAGCAGCCAGAGCTTTCTGGCGTTGAAGGCTGTGAGCAGGCGCAGAAACAGCCGGATGCGGTAGATGAACAGAAGCAGTGCCAGAACGAGGATCAGCAGCGCCAGCGCCATCTCCGCCCGCTCGTTGAGCTCGGGCAGATTCATGAGCTGCGCCAGGAACAGCGGGACGTCCAACATGCCGCAGAAGATCCCCTCGAGATCCATCTCCAGCGAGTCGCCCAGCGCGGCGTAGCGCAGGCCCGGTACCCAGGCCATCCATCTTTTTTTCCATTTCAGCTTGCCCGAAACTGCCCACAGGCCGACGGACAAAAAAGCCCATGACACCAGCAGGCGCAGCAGATTGGGGAGCTTCGCCATCAGCAGGTCCATAACCGTCTCCTTGTTTTATATGCTTGCTTTCAGGGGGTCCCGCGGCGCTCGCCGCCGCGCTTTGCCGGAGAAAAACACAGGCGTCGACGCCTGTGTTTTTCTCCGGCGGGAGGGGGCGCGCTCAGTCCGCCGCCTTGAGCAGCTGGCTGCAGCGCAGATAGGCGTCCCGGCACTCCCGGCTGCCGTGGTGGTAGCCCTCCAGATACTTGTCGGCCGCGGCGGCGAGATCCTTCTCCACGCCCTGCCCCTGTTCATAGGCGCGGCCGAGCGCCGTCTTGGAGCGCTGCAGGGCGTAGGACTGCCCGTAGGCGGGCGCCTTCTCGCCCTTCTCGAAATACTGGACGGCCGCCGCATAGTCCACCGGGCAGCCCCAGCCGTGGTAGAGCATGTCGCCGATCTTGTTGTAGCAGTTGTAGTCGCCCATCCGGGCGCCCTTTTCGTAGCAGGCCCTGGCCTTGGCGTAGTCCTGCCCGACGGCGCGCCCGTCGCGGTAGAACTTGCCCCAGCGCCGCCAGGCGTAGATGTAGCGCTGCTCCAGCGCCAGGTTTGCGTACATCTTCGCCAGCTCGTAGTCCTGCTCGACGCCCTCGCCGTAGTAGTAGTTCGACGACATCACGAACTGCGCCCGCGCGTTGCCGAGCCGCGCGCACTCCTCATAGAGCGCCGCGCTCCTGACGAGGTCCACCGGGCAGCCGCAGCGCCCGTACCACAGGAAATTCCCCAGACAGAGCTTGGCGGGAATGGAGCCGGCGGCGGCCAGCTCTTCGATCCGCGCCACGATCGGCCCGCAGAACTCCGCGTCCGGCTCGTCCCAGGTCTCCTGCGCCTGGTCGTCCAGCTGCATTTTCAGCAGATAGAACTCTCCGTCCGGATTGCCGAAATACTTCGCCGTCCGGAAATAATGCCGCGCCTTCTGCCGGTCGACGGCGCAGGGGCCGCCGTAGAGGTAGGCCTCCCCGAGGACGCAGGCGTTTTCCGGCCGGTAGATCTCGGCAAACTTCCCCTGCTCCTCCTTCCGGAGCAGGTCCTTCATCTTTTCGTTGACCCTCTCCGAGAACATGTTCCCGAAGCCGACCTGCGCCTGGCCCACCGGGGCGTCGTCCCCGATGTCGAACATGGACAGCAGGCTCTTCTCGAACTGGCTGTCGGAGCTGCGCAGATGCCAGAACAGGCTGTGGTAGCGCTGCAGGATCATGTCCAGATCGTCGGGGATGTCCACGTCCTCGACCCAGATCGGGAGGATCCTTTTGTGCAGCTTTTTGGCGTACTCCACCTCGTCGAGCACCCAGTCGGAATTGACGGAGGACTCGGAGAGCAGGATGATGAAATACCCGGCGTCCCGGATGACCTGGGCGATCCTCTTGCGGTAGACCTCGCCCGGCACCAGGCCCTTGTCATACCAGACGCTGAAGCCGTCCTGCTTTTCGAGGACGGAATCGATCCACGAGCAGGCGTCCGCGTTCTGGTGCGAATAGCTGATAAATACTTTCTTCGGCTCACTCATCGTGCAGCTTCCTTCCCGAGCCCCCGCTCAAAAGAGCAGACTGTCGACCCGGCCGAGCAGCTCCGCCAGATGACGGCGGCAGTTTTCGATGACCTTCTGCCCGTCCGGGGTGTTGAGACCGTTGCGGCGGATGGTGCGCCGCAGGATGCGCGTGTAGCCGACGACCATCGCCTTCTCCTCCACGGCCCTCACGGTCTCCTCGCCGGCGCCGTCGAGATACAGGCGGAGGGATTTGTCCCAGACCTCGCCCGCCGTATCGTATGTAAAGCCCAGGAAGGACAGGGAGTTTTCGGGGTCGGTCTCGCTGTAGCCGCGGTAGGCGTTGTACATGCTCGCCAGCTCGAACACGGGGTGCCCGTGGCAGAGCGTGTCCATGTCGATCAGCAGGGTCTCGCCGCTTTGCAGCATGAGGTTCTTGAGGTGGTAATCCCCGTGGAGCATATGGTTGTCCTCCGGCACCGCGGCCACAAGCTCATGGAGCTTCTGATACTGGTCTGCTGGCAGGTAATCCTTCAGGAAGTCCGCCCAGTCCAGCGCCACGGCCTTCATGTCCGGCATGCTGCCGGGCCTGACCTCGGTGGAGTGGATCAGCCGGAGCAGCTCGATGCTCTTCTGCGCCACCTCGTCCACGGTCCAGTCGCCGCGGATGAGGAGCGTGGCGAAGCTGTCGGCGTTGAGCAGCTCGAACACGGAGCCGTAGCCGCCGCCCTCGACGCGCACGATGTCGTAGGGGATCGCGGTCGGGATGCCCAGCACGAAGGCCGTGCGGGCCAGCTCCCGCTCGCGCCGGATCTCCGGCAGCGCGTCCGGGTTCAGGTAGACCTTGACGATCGTTTCCGGATCGATGCGGTAGACCTTGCCGTTGGCGCCCTGCCCGATCAGCTCGCAGCCCTCCACGGAGACCGTGCGGTAGGCCTTGCGGATCTCCATCATCTCCGTGAAGCCCGTCATGTCAAAGACCTCGTACACCTCGGCGGAGACGTTGACGAGCGCGGTGTCCTGCACGGCCTTTTTCAGCCGCAGGATCACGCGCAGCCCCGCGCTGGAGATGTAGGCCAGGTCCTCGCAGTCGACAAGGATCGACCCGGCCGGGTTTGCCGCGCAGACGTCGTTGATCTCCGCTTCCAGCGCAGGCGCGTTGGAGGAATCGATGTGCCCGTGCAGCTTCAGCGTCAGGCAGCCGTCGTTTACAGAAAAGTCCAGGGCATCCATGCTTACTCAACTCCCTCAAAAATGGTCTCAACGAAATGGTGGTACTCCTGCCAGGCGTCATAGCCCCGGAACTCGGACAGGAGCTCGTCGACGGCGCGGTAGTACCAGGCCTGCTGCGCCGGGTCCTTCTGGTTGAAGCTCTCCCAGATCGCGTTCCCGCCGATCCTCCAGGCGCGGTAAAAGGAGCGCATGTTGGAGAGCTTGTCGCCCAGCCAGAGGAGCTTGACGCCGGGGTCCGACGCGTTTTTCAGCAGCAGCAGGGACTCCTCCTTGCGGATGCGCCAGCTCTCGCTGCGCGGGACGTCCGGGCGCTTGTTCTCCGTCTCGGAGGCGACCAGCGCCGCCACGCGCGCGCCGAAGAGCGCCTCGATCTCCTCCATCGTCGCCTCCGTGTCCTCCACCGTGTCGTGGAGGACGGCCGCGGCGAGGACCTCCTCGTCGCTGGTCATGGTGCCGACGATGGTCGCGGCCTCCAGGGGATGGAGGATAAAGGGCGTGCTTTCGCGTTTTCTCGTCATGCCGCTGTGGGCTTTCACGGCGAATCGGATCGCCTCTTCAAACAATGTCATGGGACCCTCGTCATCTCAAAAATATTTTTTGATCCGCAGGATGTTCTTTCCGTCCAGGAACTCATAGCTCACGACATCCATGGTCTTCTTGACAAGGAAGATCCCCAGGCCGCCGATCTGCCGCTCCTCGACCGGGAGCGTCACGTCCGGGTCCCGGTTCTCCAGCGGGTTGTAGGGCACGCCGCGGTCGAGGAAGGTGATCACCGCGGCGCGCGGCGCCTCCTCGCAGGAAAAGCGGACGGTGGCCTCGCCGCTTGACGGCGCGTAGGCGTAATTTGCAATGTTGCTGAACACCTCGTCGACGGCCATGTCGATCTGCATCTGCGTCTTCATGGGGCAGTCCAGCGCCTCCAGCTTCGCGTCGATGAAATCGGTGACGGTCGGGATGTTTTCGATTTTAGCCTCAAGAGTCAGTTCGTTCATAGAGCTTGCCTCCTCTGTTCTTTGCCCGACGTATTCCACGCACAGCATGGTCATATCGTCAAATCGCGGCGCCTCGCCGACGAAGAGATCCACGGCCTCATGGACCTGCACGAGAATGGTCTGCGGATCCCTGTCCCCGACGCGGTTGAGCGTGCGCAGGGTCCGTTCCATGCCGAAGAGCTCCCCGTGCGCGTCGGTGGCCTCCGGGACGCCGTCGCTGTACACGAAGAGCCTGGCCCCGGGTTCCAGCTTCAGCTCGTATTCCGTGTAGGGAACGTCCGCCATGCCGCCGATCACGAAGCCGTGCTTGTCCTTGACGAGTTCAAAATCGCCGTTCGGCTGCCTGAGGATGGGGTATTCATGCCCGGCGTTGCACGCGGTCAGCACGCCGGTGTCCAGATCGAGGATGCCCAGCCACACCGTGATGAACATCTCCTCGCGGTTGCTGAGACAGATCTGCTCGTTGATCTTCGCCAGCGCCCGGGCGGGACCGCAGCCGCTCTTGACGTGTTCCTGCAGCAGGATCTTGGAGGCCATCATGAACAGCGCCGCGGGGATCCCCTTGCCGGAGACGTCCGCGATCACGAGCGCCAGGCGCCTGTCGTCCAGAAGGAAGAAGTCGTAGAAATCCCCGCCGACCTCCTTGGCCGGGGTCATGCTGGCACAGATGCGGAAGTCGCTGTGCTCCGGGAAGGGCGCGGAGGCGTCCGGCAGCATGGCCGCCTGGATGCGCGTGGCGAGGGACAGCTCCGTGCCGATGCGCTCCCGTTCCGCCACGGCCCGGGACAGGTCCTCCATATACTCGGACAGGTCGCGCTCCATGTCGGCCATGACCATGCCGAGATTCTCCACCTCGTCGCCGGTGCGGATGTCGAGAGAGGAAAAGTGCTCCGCGGCCGCGGCGCCGGCGCGCCGGTCCCGGACATAGTCCCGGGCCGCGTCCGCGATGGCGTTGATGGGTTGGATGATGGTCTTCCTCATGTGGCGCGTCTGCAGCCAGGCGAAGAGGAACATGATCACCAGCAGCGCGAGCAGGTACTCCAGGGCGAAGGCTCTCATGCGGTGGAGGATGTTGTCCAGGGAGATGTCGGCCAGCAGAAAGCACTGTGCCCCTTCGGCGCTCTCGCCCGCGGGCACGCCAGCCGTGCAGAGCCAGCCATAGTTTTTCGTGTAGCTGATGTCGTAAAGCCTGCCGTTTCCGTCCCAGTTCAGAAACTTCTCAAGCTCCAGCCCCCCCAGCGGCTCCCATTCCCCGGGGGCGAAGGTGAGGGTTTCCCGCTCGTCAGGATCACAGACGTACACGATCGCCGAAGTCTGCCCGTCAAGGACGGCCAGGTACAGGTCGTCCGCTTCGCTGGAGCTGAGCAGCGCCCCCAGAATGGTATAAATCTCCCGATAGTCCGCGCTCCCGGTCACCCGGGCAAAGCGGCCGCGGTAGTCCTGCGTCCCGGTCTGAACGCGCTCCTCGTCGGAGAGCGCGCGGTAGGTGTCCATGACCTCGCGTGCGAGCGGCTCCGTGTCCACGACCTCTCCGAGGACCGTGGCGGCGCTGCGGGAGAGGCTGAAGGCCTCCCCAATGTGCTGGCTGAAGAGCACGTAGAAATAGAGCCCCTGCGTGGCCAGCAGCGTCACCAGACCGAGGACGACCGTGCCGAGCATCGTCGCGCGGAAGGCCTTGGACGCCAGGGAATGGCGCGCCCGTTCCCGGGCGCTCATTTCCCTGATGCTTTTCTCAGGCATGGGGGGCGCCCCCTTTTACTCGATGGTCAGGATGTCCGTAAAGCCCGTGACCTCAAAGATCTCCATGATGACGTCGTTGACGTGGGTGAGCTTCATCGCGCCCTGCTTGCTCATGACCTTCTGGGCGGAAAGCAGCACGCGCAGCCCCGCGGAGGAGATGTACTCCAGCTTTTCCAGATCGAGCGTCAGCTCGGAAAGGCCCTCGAGGTCGCTTTTCAGCTCCTGCTCCAGCTGCGGTGCGGTCGTGGTGTCCAGACGGCCCTCCAGGGCAATGCTCAGGGCGTCCTTCTGACTGGTCTTGTTGATGTTCAGCATGATGATCTCTCCTTTTTCGCGATTCAAAATTTTTTTACACTGTCATATGGCCCCGCCCCGGTTCGGGATCGTCACGGTCACGACCGTGCCGCAGACGGGGGAGCTCCGGATGTCCAGCGTGCCGGAGCACATCCTGGCGAGCCGCTCTCTCACGTTCCGGATGCCCACGTGGACGCCGTCGTCCTGCAGCTCCGGGTCGAAGCCCGGGCCGTCGTCCTCCACGGTGAGGACGGCGCAGTCCCCCTCGGCGCGGCTGCGGATGACGATATGCTCCGGCGCGTGCCCCCGGCCCACGCCGTATTTGACGGCGTTCTCCACGAGCGGCTGCAGCGTCAGCGCCGGGAGGCGGAAGGCCGTGTGCTGCGTGTCGTACTCCACGGTGAGCTTGTTGCCGTAGCGGATCGACTCGACGGCGAGATAGGCCTGCACGTGGCGCAGCTCGTCGGCAAAGATGATCAGGTCCGTGGCGGCGACGGCGTCGAAGTTCGACTGCAGGTAAGCGGAGAAGTCCTGGATGACCTCCATCGCGCGCGGGGGATCGTCCCGGCAGAGGACGTAGATCGACGTGAGGGTGTTGTAGATGAAGTGCGGGCGGATCTGGCTGAGCAGGAGATTGACCCGCATGTCGGCCAGCTGCCGCTCCTGCCGGAGATAGCGCTCGGTCTGCCCGTCGAGGATGAACACGAACAGGGCGAGGGCGGCAAAAATGCCGGAGAAGACGACAAGATAGAGCCCGTAGACGAAAAGCTGCACGGCCATGGCCGCGAGGGGAAGGGCAAAGTAGATCCAGAAGGCGATGCGCTCCTTGCGGCTCAGCCGGTCCCGGCCGCGGATCAGCAGGGCCATGTCCAGCAGGAGGAGCAGGGCGCCCATGAGGAAGGAGAGGGGATAGCCGCGGCTCCGGTGATAGACGTTCGCGGAGTCGATGGTGTAGAACAGCCCGGTAAACTGCGAGACGATCAGCAGGGCGAAGTGGAGGCACAGGAGGATCGCCGCGGCGATCCGCACGGCCTTTTTCTCCCCGCCGGGATCGAGGATGGACAGGAGATACCGGGTCATGATCCCCGCCAGCAGGACGGGGAGGGAAAACTCAAGAAAATTCGACGCGAGCAGCGCGGCATGCCAGGCCGGGCCGGGCTGTCCGCGCATGAGCTGCCCGGCGACGTTGGACGCGGTGAACAGGATCAGGCAGGAGAAGAAAAGGAGGAAGGTCCGCGCCGTGCGCCGGTCGATCCTCGTGTTGAGCAGCACGTAAAAAAGGCCCAGCACGCTCAGGCCGATCCCGGAAAATTCGATGGACAGATTCAGCAGCATCAGCATATCCATGGCGGAACGTCCCCGTCAGGCGAGCCCCCGGACCGGGTAGCGCAGGTGGTTGATCTCGTTGAGGATCTTTTCGGGGGTCAGGGGCTTGAGAAGATAGCCGCTGCAGTGGAGGGCCAGGGCCTCGCCGGTGTATTCGGCGTGCCCGGTCAGAAAGATGATGTTCGTGCGCGGGTTGATCCCCAGGAGCTTTCGCGCCAGCTCCAGCCCGCTCTCGCCGAAGAGCTCCACGTCCAGAAAGGCCACCGCGATCCGGTTGCCGGCGGCGAAGCTGAGCGTGTCCGGCCCGTTCTGAAAGCCGAAGACCTGGGCCTCCGGCAGCGTGTCGTTGAGAATATGTACAAAGCCCTTGAGGATCACCGGCTCATCCTCGACGATGATGATGCTCGGCGGGCTGTCCGGCCCGTTGAGCTCGTCGATCAGCTCGTAGGTCCCGACGCCGAGGCACTCGGCCAGGCGGGAGAGCATCGTGATGTCCGGCATCCGGTTGGCGGATTCCCAGTTGCTGACCGTCTTGCGCGTCACGTAGATCAGGTCGGCCAGCTGCTGCTGGGAGAGTCCCTTTTCCATCCGCAGGCTGCGGAGCCGGTGACCGAAAGCTTCCAGAGCGAGCATGGGGGGCTCCCTTCTTCCTAAGATTAGACATGATAACAATACATAGTTTATCATAGCGGTTCTTCGCCAAAAAAACAAGTGTGGCTTCAGATTGTTCCGAATTTTTTCCACGCGCGGCGACCGGAAAACACCCGTTCCGCCCGCATTTTGCGTCCGGGAGCGGCGCCGGCCCCCCGCGGGGGCTTCAATCTGTTCCCATCCCTTGCATCCGCCTCCCCGGATACGGTAAAATACGGTGAATATATCTGCGCAGCCGGTCGAACAGATCCGAGCATTGACGAAGAGAGAGATCCCGGAGCCGTGCGCGTCGTACGCGTCCGCCATGGAGAGGAGATACTGCGATGGAAGAACAGTCGACTTTGTTCAGAAAAGAGAGCATGGAGCGCATCCAGTCGCCGGAGCAGCTCAACGACTACATGCACGTGACCAACCCCACCGTCTGGGTGGCGCTGGCGGCGGTGATCCTTCTCCTGGTGGGGATGCTGGTCTGGGGCTCCATGACCTATCTCAACAGCTACGTCTCCGGCACCGCGCAGGTCCGGGACGGCGCCATGGTCGTGACCTTTGACGACGCGCAGCTCGCCGCCGGCCTGGAGGAGGGCATGACGGTGACCGTGGGCGAGAGCGCCTCAACGATCGAAAGCATCGGTACCGCGGACGACGGGAGCCTCTTCGCCCTGGCCGAGACGACGCTTGCCGACGGCAGCTACGCCGCGCGCGTCACCTACAAGCAGATGCAGGTGCTGCGCCTCCTGTTCAACTGAGGGCGCCGCGCATGGAAAACAGGCACATAAAACAGCCGGTGACCCGGGGCAGGGCCAGGGTCCCGGTCGTCATGCAGATGGAGGCGCTGGAATGCGGCGCGGCCTCGCTTGCCATGGTGATGGCCTATTACGGCAAGTGGGTGCCGCTGGAGCAGGTCCGGCTGGACTGCGGCGTCTCCCGCGACGGCTCCAACGCGAAAAACGTGCTCGTGGCCGCGCGCAACTACGGCTTTGAGGCGCAGGGCTTCCGCTGCGAGGTCGAGGCGCTCAAGAGCGACATGCTCTGCCCCTGCATCATCCACTGGAACTTCAACCACTTCGTCGTGCTCGACGGCTTCCAGGGAAACTACGCCTACATCAACGACCCCGCCCGCGGCGAGGTCAAGGTCTCCATGGAGGAGTTTGACGAGTCCTTCACGGGCGTCTGCCTCCAGTTCCGGCCCGGGCCGGACTTCAAGCCCGGCGGACGGCGCAAGAGCACGCTCGCCTTCGCCCGCAAGCGCCTGACGGGCGCGGGCGCGGCGGTGGCCTTCGTGATGCTCTCCACCGTGATCAGCTACCTCTTCGGCATCATCAACCCCGCCTTCTCCCGCTTCTTTATGGACCGGCTGCTCACCGGGGAAAACCGGGAGCTGCTGATGCCCTTTATCGGGCTGCTGGCGCTGATGGGCATCGCGCAGGTGGCCGTCGCCTGGATCCAGGCCGTCTACTCCCTGAAGATCAACGGCAAGATGTCCCTCGTGGGCAGCAGCACCTTCATGTGGAAGATCCTGCGCATGCCGATGGAGTTTTTCTCCCAGCGCATGGCGGGCGACATCCTGCAGCGGCAGGGCACCAACGCCACCATCGCCGCGACCCTGGCGAACACCTTCGCCCCGCTGCTGCTCAACACGATCATGATGATCTTCTACCTGGTCGTGATGCTGCGCAACAGCGTGATGCTGACCCTCGTGGGCATCGTGACCATCATCCTGAACCTGCTGGTGTCGCAGCTGATCTCCGCAAAGCGCGTGAACATCACGCGCGTGCAGATGCGCGACAGCGGGAAGCTCAGCTCCGCCACGGTCTCCGGCATCCAGATGGTGGAGACCATCAAGGCCAGCGGCGCGGAAAACGGCTACTTCCAGAAATGGGCCGGCTACCAGGCCAGCGTCAACGCCCAGAACGTCAAATACGCCAAGCTCAACCAGTACCTCGGCATCATCCCCGCCCTCCTGTCCATGCTGGCGGACGCCGCCGTCCTGGTGCTGGGCGTGTGGCTGGCGATGCAGGGCCAGTTCACCCTCGGCCAGATCATGATGTTCCAGGGCTTCCTGGGCGCCTTCATGTCCCCGGCCATGACCCTGGTCGCCGCGGGGCAGATGATCCAGGAGATGCGCACCGAGATGGAGCGCGTCGAGGACGTGATGGAGTACCCCTCGGACCCCGTGTGCACCGATGCGCCGCTGGAGGAGGACGCGGACTACTCCAAGCTCTCCGGGCAGATCGAGCTCAAGCACGTGTCCTTCGGCTACTCGCGCCTCGGCAAGGCGCTGATCCAGGACTTCTCCATGAGCATGAAGCCCGGCAGCCGGGTCGCCTTTGTCGGGACCTCCGGCTGCGGCAAGTCCACGCTCTCCAAGCTCATCTCCGGCCTCTACCAGCCCTGGGAGGGCGAGATCCTGTTCGACGGCAGGCCGATCAGCGAGATCGACCGCAGCGTCTTCACCGGCTCCGTGGCCGTCGTGGACCAGGACATCGTGCTCTTTGAGGATACGATCGCCAACAACATCAAGATGTGGGACGAGTCCATCGAGGACTTCGAGATGATCCTCGCGGCGCGGGACGCCCAGATCTACGACGACATCATGGCCCGCGAGGGCGGCTTCTACGCGAAGCTCACCGAGGGCGGCAAGGATCTCTCCGGCGGCCAGCGCCAGCGCATCGAGATTGCCCGCGTCCTGGCGCAGGACCCCTCCGTGATCATCATGGACGAGGCCACCTCCGCCCTCGACGCGAAGACCGAGTACGAGCTTGTCAAGGCCGTCAAGGACCGGGGCATCACCTGCATCGTGATCGCCCACAGGCTCTCCACCATCCGCGACTGCGACGAGATCATTGTCCTGGACAAGGGCCTCGTGGTCGAGCGCGGCACGCACGAGGAGCTCTACGCCAAGGGTGGCTTCTATACGGAGCTCATCTCCAGCGATTAAGGGGGCGTGGAACATGGGTTGGTTTGACGAACAGATAAGACAGCGCAAGCAGAGCGACCAGGAGCTCTTTGAGGACTCGATTTTCCGCATGGCCTCCGTCGTGCTCGGCAGGCAGGGCTCCGGCGTTTTGAACGACGCGCGCTTTGTCACCAAGGCCGCGATCGACGAGATTTTGAAGTACTACCGCTGCAAGAGCGTGGAGATCCCCGACAGCATCGAGGACGCGGACGAGCAGCTGGAATACTGCCTGCGGCCCCACGGGCTGATGCGCCGGAACGTGAAGCTGGAGGGCGCCTGGTACAAGGACGCCTACGGCCCGATGCTGGCCTTCCGCAGGGAGGGCGGCACCCCCGTCGCCCTGCTGCCCAAGCCCTTCATGGGCTACTGGTTCCACGACCCCGACACCGGGGCGAAGACCACGCTCAACAAGCGCACGGCGGCGCAGTTCGACCGGGACGCCGTCTGCTTTTACCGGCCGCTGCCGCTCAAAAAGCTCGGCATCCCGGATCTGATCCTCTATCTCAAGAACTGTCTGAGCAGCGGCGACGTTCTGATGCTCGTCGCCCTCACGCTGCTGGTGACGCTCTTCGGCATGCCGATGCTCTACGTGACCCGCGCGCTGACCGGCTTCGTGCTGGAGAGCGGGAACAGCTCGCTGCTGATCGGGACGGCTGTGTTCATGGTCAGCGCCCTCATCTCCGCGCAGCTGATCAGCACCGTGCGCGAGCTGATGATGAACCGCATCGAGATCAAGACCTCCCTCTCCGTGGAGGCCGCGATGATGATGCGCATGATGAACCTGCCGGCCAATTTCTTCCGCAAGTACTCCTCCGGCGAACTCTCCAGCCGCTTCAGCGCGGTCAACCAGCTCTGCGATCTGCTCCTGGGCAGCGTCTTTTCCATGGGCCTGACCTCGCTGTCCTCGCTGCTGTACCTGCCGCGGATCTTCCACTACGCGCCCGCGCTGGTGCTGCCCGCGCTCGCGGTCATCGTGGTGACGCTGGGCTTCAGCGTCCTGTCCGCGATGATGCAGATGAAGATCAGCAAGCAGATGATGGAGCGCGGGGCCAAGGAGAGCGGCCTGAGCTACGCGCTCATCACCGGCGTGCAGAAGATCAAGCTCGCCGGGGCGGAGAAGCGCGCCTTCGCGCGCTGGGCCAGGTCCTATTCCGAGGTGGCGGAGCTCAGCTACAACCCGCCGGTGTTCCTCAAGGCCAACGCCGCCATCTCCACCGCCATCTCCCTCGCCGGGACGCTCCTGCTGTACTACCTCGCGGTCAAAACGCGGGTCAACCCCTCGGAGTACATCACCTTCAACGTCGCCTACGGCATGGTGACCGGCGCCTTCGCCTCCCTCACGGCCGTGGCGCTCTCCGTGGCGCGCATCCGGCCCATCCTGGAGATGGCCGAGCCCTTCCTGAAGACGGAGCCGGAGTCGTCCGACAACCGCGCGATGGTGACGAGCCTCAAGGGCAACATCGAGCTGTCGAACGTCTACTTCCGCTATACCGACAGCATGCCCTACGTGGTCGACGGGATGAGCCTCAAGATCAAGGCGGGCGAGTACATCGCCATCGTCGGCACCACCGGCTGCGGCAAGTCCACGCTCATGCGCCTCCTCCTGGGCTTCGAGACCCCGGAGAAGGGCGCCATCTACTACGACGGCAAGGACATGTCCAAGCTCGATCTGCGCTCCCTGCGCCGCAGGATCGGCGCGGTGACGCAGGACGGCAGCCTCTTCCAGGGCGACATCTATTCCAACATCGTGATCTCCGCGCCGCAGCTGACGCTGGAGGAGGCCTGGGCCGCCGCCGAGATGGCCGGCATCGCGGACGACATCCGCGCCATGCCCATGGGGATGCAGACCATCATCTCCGAGGGGCAGGGCGGCATCTCCGGCGGACAGAAGCAGCGGCTGATGATCGCCCGCGCCGTGGCGCCGAAGCCGAAGATCCTGATGTTCGACGAGGCGACCAGCGCCCTGGACAACCGGACGCAAAAGCAGGTCTCCGACGCGCTGGACAAGCTCAAGTGCACCCGCATCGTCATCGCGCACCGCCTGTCCACCATCAAAAACTGCGACCGCATCCTGGTCCTGGACAAGGGCCGCATCATGGAGGACGGCACCTACGAGGAGCTCATCGCAAACAAGGGGCTCTTCGCGGAGCTGGTCGAGCGGCAGAGACTGGACACCGCCCCGGCGCAGTAAAAAATTTTTCCGGAATTTTTCAAAAAAAGCGTCCCAAACGCAAAGTTCTTCGTATAAACAGTCGGAGGCAAACAAAGGGGATGAAACATCCGCCGGCGGCCTCCGGAAAGACCATCCGTGAAAAGCTTCCCGGGCGGCCCGCGCGAAGCGGGCGGCCTCCGGAAGAAATAAATAAAAAGGAGATTCAAACGATGAGCGACGAAATCATTCTTGAGAAGCTGGCTGATACCGATCTGGAGGACGTCTCCGGCGGCGTGACCCGCAACATGAGAGCTGCCTTCGCAGTGATGCGCGGCGACTACGGCAACGGCACCGAGCGCATGATCCGTCTGGAGAATGCCGGTTATGACTCCCAGGCCGTGCAGGGTCTTGTGAACGACTACCTGAAGTACGCCAACGTCGCGCAGGACGTCATCAACGGCAAGTACGGCAACGGCGAGGCCCGCATGATCGCGCTGCGCAGAGCCGGCTACCCGGCCGAGGTCGTTCAGAACCTGGTCAACAACCTGCTGCTCTGATCGGCGCCGCGTCAGCGGACAAAGCGGAGCAGGCCGGATCCCTCCTCTGTGCCCGCCGGGCACAGAGGGGGAGACGGCAGCATGCGGGAGGAGGCGAAGAGCGTGACGGAGACGGAGAAAAGCGCGCTGCGGGGCAGGGAGGTCCTGCCGGCCCTCGCGGCGGTCTATCCGCAGCTTTATCTCGTCCCCGGCCCGGAGGGCGCGCGGGTCTATCCCGACATCGTCCGCTCCGGACAGGACGCGCCGTCCCACGCGCTGAACCATTTCCTCGGACATGAGGACGACTCCCTCTTGTGGGAGGAGACCCCCGCCGGGCCGGTCCCGGTGATCACGCTGCAGGAGCGGGCGGACTTCGAGCTCTTCCTGCAGATCATGGCCCACCGCTGCGAGCCGACGCCCATCCCCCGCACCCAGGGGGCGTCCATCCTCGACGGCGTCGTCAACTGGACGAAGATCCGCGCGCACCGGGAGGAGTTCCTGCGCGCGGGCGGCGGCGAGGCGGCCTGGCCGGAGGAATTCACGCGCTTTACCGCGGACAGGGCCAACTACAAGGACGCGCTGATCGTCCTGTCGGCGGGACCCTACAGCGCCGTGCCGGCGGAGGAGCTGGGGCTTTCGGAGAGCGAATGGCTCGCGGCCTCGCATACGATCCGCAAAGCGCACGAGTGCACGCACTTTCTCTGCCGCAGACTCTTCCCGGAGAAGAAGGACGCGATCTGGGACGAGCTGGTGGCCGACGCGGCGGGACTGTACGCCGCGTTCGGAAGCTTCGACCGCGCCCTGGCCGAGCGTTTTCTCGGCGTCTCCGACGGAGCGTACAGGGGCGGCAGGCTGGAAAACTATGTGGACGGAGAAGAAAACAAACGCGAGCGGCTGGACTGCCTGGCGCAGAAGATCGACAGGACGCTGCGGCGCTTTGAGAGTATTCTCGCAGACCGGGCCCCCGATGGGCCCTATGAACTGGCGATCCGTCTGGAGGAGGAGATCGGATGCTGGAAACAGCCCTGAGAAGAATGTTTGATTTTCAGCGCTTCGAACCGAGCACGGCTCTGCAGGACGTGATCGACGAGGTGCTGGACAGGAACGCCCAAAATTTGCCGCTGGCCCTCTCGGATGAGGATCTGAGCCTTGCCGCCGGCGGTACGAGATGCATCGAAGAAGACAGTCAGGAGCCCGACTATGACGGACGCGGAACGGTTTGACGAAATCTATCGCGCATACCGGCACAAGGTTCTTGGCTACATCCGAAGCCACGTCAGCGATCCCGAGGATGCGGAGGACCTGTGCAGCGAGGTATTTCGCAAGGCCTGGGAGAACCTGAACCCCAAAAGCGGGAAGGGTGTCTCCTCGTACCTCTATACCATTTCGCGCAATACAGTCGTCGATTACTACCGCACACGCCGTATCCACACGCCGCTCACAGAGGATCTGCCCGCGGAAAACAGCATGGAGGAGACCGTGCTCAACCGCGACGCGCTGGACCGGCTGGCCCAGGCGCTGCGGCAGCTCCCTCCCCGGGAACGCGACGTCGTGGTCCTGCATTACTATGCGAACAACTCCCTACAGGAGATTTCAGATAAAATGAAGCTCCCCTACAGCGTGGTCAAGCGCGCGCACCAGTCCTCGCTCAAGAAGCTGCGCGGCCTGCTGGGGAACGTATGAGACAGCTCTCCCCGCGCCGCGGGGCGGAGCCGGAGAGGGACCGATGAGAACGATCAGCCTGAAAGAGTTCATAGATCAGGCGGAGGCGGATCCGGCGCTGCGCGCGCAGATCCAGTCCTGCCCCGATCCGAAGACCGCGCTGGAGACGGTGCGGCGGCTCGCGAAGGAGCGCGGCTACATCCTGGAGGAGCCGCCCGCGCAAAAGCGGGAGGCGATCCCCGACGACGAGCTCGACGCGGTCGCCGGAGGCAGGAACCCCTTCCTCCCGCAGGAGGGACGGGAGCTCAACCGCTACTCCTGGTTCGTCACCATCATGCGCATCCTGGAAAACCGGGACGCGCGCACGGAGGACGGCGCCGCCACTCCCGCCGGCGGGACGCTGCCCGGGACAAAATGAGCGGCGGCGGAACAAAACGGCCTTTTCCGGCGTCATTGGAGTGGACGCCGCTCCCGGAGGACCGATAGAGAAGGGGGCATGTCAGGGTGCGGCGGCAGGACATCGACAGAGAGCCAAAGGTATACACCCTCGCGGCGCTGGCCGCGGGCCTGATCGCGGTGCTCTTCCTGCTCTCGGAGCGGGAGGAAGCGGACTGGCTGCAGTGGGCCAACCTCGCCCTGACGGTCTATTTCATCCTGGCGGCCCTGTGCCTGCTGCTCGCCTTCCGCAGGCAGATGCGCGTCAACCCCTACTCCTACAACATGATCTTCTACGCGGGCTTCGCGCTGTTCGTCCTCTCCCTCGCGGCGACGCACGGCTACGCATCGGTGCTCTTCTTTCTCAGCCCGGGGCGCTACGACAACCGGCAGATCCTCTTCACGCTGCTGCACTCCGCGAAGAACTACATGTTTTTGACCCTGCCCCTGCTGCTGGGCTTTTCCGTGGCGCTGTTCCTCTCCAACCTCAGCCTGATCCGCCATGAGGGCAGACGCTTTGTCAACATCCTCGGCATGCTGCTCGCCTTCCTGCTGGTGGCCGGGGAGATCGGGATCGGGCTGCTCGATTACCGGATCTCGGCGGCGGAGCAGATGTCCGTCCTGCCGAACGTGATCGTCAATCTCTTCGCGGCGATGTACCTCTACTTCGAGTGCATGATCCTCGGCACGATCGCCGCCAACCTCATCGTGCTGCGCCGCGTGCCGGAACCGGACAGAGACTTCCTGATCGTCCTGGGCTGCGGCATCCGGGGCGACGGCAGCCCCACCCCGCTGCTGCAGGGGCGCCTGGACCTGGCGCTGGGCTTCTACGAAAGGCAGCTCCGGGAGACCGGCAAGGCCGCGACCTTCCTCGTCTCGGGAGGCCGGGGATCGGACGAGGTCCGCTCCGAGGCGGAGGCGATGCGGGACTACCTGCTGAGCAAGGGCATCCCGGAGAAGCGGATCCTGACGGAGGACCGCTCCGCCGATACGACGGAGAACATGCAGTTTTCCGCATACATCATACGCTCGCGAAAGAGCGAGGCAAAAAGCGCATACTTCACAACGAACTACCATGTGTTCCGCGCCGGGATCAAGGCCCGGCAGGCAAAGCTCCCCGCCGTCGGCATGGGCGCGGCGACAAAATGGTACTTCTGGCCCAACGCCGCGGTGCGCGAGCTGCTGGGCCTGCTGACCGAGCACCGGGGAACGCAGATGCTGATCCTCCTCGGTCTGGCCGCAGCGTATACGGCGCTGACGGTCCTGGCGCTGCGGTAAGAGCGCGGCGCCCTCACAGAGGACACAAAAAGACGGACGATGAAAAGGAGAGACGCCGGCAGCCCCGGACGATCTCCGGGCAGGTCTGATCTTTTGTGATTATAAAAAATTTGGAGGAACAAACAATGGCAGACGAAGTCAAGACCCCCATCACTGACGCAGAGGTTGAGGACGTTCAGGGCGGCTACGGCGCCTGGCAGAATTTCGCGAAGGGCAGCTATGTCAACTACGGCAACTACATCGCCTACAAAGTCGCCCCCGGCGACGTGCTCTCCGGCATCGCCATGCGCTTCGGCGTGACCGAGGAGAACATCAAGAGCTGGAACCCCGACAAGATCAAGAACGTCGACCTCATCTACGCCGGCTCCACCCTCATCATCTACCCCCGCATCTACCGCTGAGCAGTTTCAGCACCTTACGCCCCTGCTGCGTACCGCGGCAGGGGCGTGTTATCATCTTTTCAGCGTGAAAGGAGAAACCATGAAGAAGATCACAGCGATCATGCTTTCCGTGCTGCTCTGCGCCGCCGTGCTGGCGGGCTGCGGAGCCAAAAGCGCGCCGGCGGAAGAGAGCGCGCCGATAGAAGAGAGCGCGCCCGCGGAAGAGGGAGCGCCGCTCCTCGGCGGCTGGACCGCCGCGGAGGACTTCGCCGTCGGCTCCGAGCGGCAGGAGCTGTTCGACAAGGCCATGGAGGGCCTGGTCGGGGTGGACTATGAGCCCATCGCCTACCTCGCCAGCCAGAGCGTCGCCGGGACGAACCACGCCTTCCTCTGCAGCGCGCGCGTCGTCCGGCCCGACGCAAAGCCGTACTACGCCCTCGTGCGCATTTATCAGGACCTGCAGGGCGGCGCGGAGATCCTGGACATTCAGGCCATGGCGCCGAACGGAGAGCTCAGCGAGGACGCCGCCTCCGGCGAGGCGCTGGCGGGCGGCTGGAGCGTGCCCGAGTCGGAGGAGGACGGCCTCGCCGCCTTCGCGATGGCCTCGGAGCGCCTTCTCGGCGTCGATTACACGCCGGTCAAGGTCCTGGGCGAGCAGGTCGTGTCGGGCAAAAACTACTGCGTGCTGTGCCAGGCAAAGGCCGTGGCGCCCGACGCAAAGCCCTATTACTGCCTCGTCACCGTCTGGCAGAAGCCCGGCGGAGAGCTCGGCGGGACGGAGATCACCGAGCTCGGCTGACACGGCGGCGCGTCGAATCCGCGCGCTTTTCTGTTGACAAGCTCAGATCCTGTTTTTATAATGATGATATGATGGCGAAAAGCAAGAAGCTTTTCGCCGCGCAGCTTTGCTGCGCATCAAAACAGCATGTCTGTTTTGCCATATGCTCATTATACTGATAGCATCCCGATTTCAAGATACGGAGGCTGCCCTCATGCTTACAGTCCCGGCCCTGATCCTGGCCGCCGCCCTCTTTCTGGCCATGGTGCTCAACCTCGCGCTCAAGCCCTCCTTCTCCGCCCGGCTCTCCACCGCCTGCATGGTGGTCGCCGTGCTCGGCGGCCTGCTCTTTTACGGCACGGGCTTTGCCGAGAGCACGGGGGATCTGGCGCTGAGCGTCATCCGCACGCCGCTGAGCGTGGCGAGGATGTTCGTCGGCGTCAACGAGCTGTCCGCCATCGCGGACTCCACGCTGGTATCCACCCCCGCGGGGATCATCTGCTTCTGGCTGCTGCACCTGCTGGCCTTCTACTCCATGGCCAGCGCCGCGCTGTTCACCATCGGCGCGGAGGCCCTGCGGCAGCTGCGCTTCCTGCTCTCCCGCCGCGGCGACCTGACGCTGATCTACGGGGTCAACGAGCACAGCGTCGCGCTCGCCAGGGAGTGCCTCGCGGAGGGCGGGAACTCCGTGGTCTTCGTGTGCGACAATCTGTCCCCCGCGGAGATCGGCGACCTCAACAACCAGGGCATGTCCGTGATGACCGGGCAGGCGGCCGTGGACTCGACGGACCGCTTTGTCCGGAAGCTGCACATTCAGCGCCGGAAGCTCAGCGTCTACGCCATGGACGAGGCGGAGGACCAAAACCTGTATTACGCGCTCCGGCTCAGGGACGCGCTGGAGAGGGCGGGCGCCGCGCCGGAGAACACCCGGCTCACCCTGCCGGGCGCGGAGGACATCATCGCCTCCATGCTGCAGGTCTCCGAGGAGGCCTACGGCTTCGGCTACGTCCATGTGTACGACGTCGGCTCGCTCGCCGCGCGCGCCCTGATCCGGACCTGCCCGCCCTGGGACTTTGTCCGCTTCGGCCCGGACGGCCGGGCGCAGGAGGACTTCGAGTGCGTGGTCGTCGGCTTCGGGCACTACGGGCAGGCCGCGCTCAAGCAGCTGGTCATGAACGGCCAGTTCACGGGCAGCCGCTTCCTCGCGGCGGTCTTCACGCCGAGCTTTGCGCATGAATCCGGCTACATCACGGCCGACAGCCCCGAGCTCTTGAAGCAGTACGATATCCGCAGCTATGCCGCCGACGGCAGGAGCAGCGATTTCTACAACTACATCGCCGAGAGGCTCCCCACCCTCAAGATGATCGTCGTCTGCACGGGCAGCGAGTCGATGAACCGGGAGATCTCCGACAACCTCATGCTCTACCTCAAGCGCCGCCGGGCGGAGCACATCTGCGTCGTGCAGTGCGGCAGGAACGGCGTGCGCTATCAGGAGACGGTGGGCAGCCCCATCGTCAGCACCAGCATCTATACGCTCGACCTGCTCTCGGCGGTGAAGGCCGACAGGCAGGCGATCATCCTCAACAGCATCTATGACGGCTCGGAGCGGACGCCCTGGGAGAAGTGGGTGGCCTGCGACAGCTTCAGCAAGATGTCCTCGCGCGCCTCGACGGACTTCATCCCCGCCTTCATCAAGGCCGCCGGCAGCAGCCTCGAGGAGGTGATGGCGGGCGAGTGGCATCCGGAGGGAGAGCTGCTGGAGGTCCTCGGCGAGATGGAGCACCTGCGCTGGAACGCCTTCCACTTCGTCATGGGCTATGCGCCGATGAGCGGAGAGGAGTTTGAGGAAAACGCCCGGACCTTCGCGCGCTGCAGGGCCGAGGGCGTCCCCTGCAGCATCAAGATCGCGAAGAACCCGCAGGCGCGCACCCACGCCTGCCTCATCCCCTGGGAGGAGCTGGACGCGCTCTCCGAGCGTGAGAACGCGATCACCGGCCGGGGCGTCGACTACAAGCAGACCGATATCAACAACGTGCTCGGCCTGCCGCAGGTGCTGGGCGTGCCGCGAAAGGACGGGGCGGAGGCATGAAAAAGCACGGAAAGATCATACTGCTCGCCCTGCTGGTGTACGCGGTCCTGCTCGCGCTGCTCGTGGCGGCGGAAGCCGCCAGCCCGGACGCCTCGATCCGCACGCTCTGGGACGCGGTCTGGTTCTCCCTGATCACCATGACGACCGTCGGCTACGGCGACCTCTCGCCGGTCACGCCGGCGGGGCGCGTCCTGGGGCTGATCTTCGCGCTGTGCAGCATCGGCATTTTGTCCGCCCTGATCGGCCTGGGCCTCCATCTGATCGGCGGCCAGCTGATGCCGCGGCTGCGCCTGCGCCTGGGGAGAAGGCGGACGTGGTATGTGTTCCATGAGGAGAACGAGGACGCCGCGGCCCTGGCATCGGAGCTCAGACGCGGCGAAAAGGGCTGCCTGATCGTTTTCCCCGCGGGCGGGGAAAAGCTGCTGTCGGGCCCGGAGCTCGTGCGCCTGAGCGCGGAGAGCGCGGACCTCGTCCGTCTCCGCGGCGGAACCGAGGGGCTGTCCATGTTCTTCATGGGGCCGAACGGCTGGGAAAACTTCGGCGCCGGCCTCGAGGCCGCGGCGCTGGACCTTCCCGCCTACTGCATGGCCGACATCGCGTCCGACGCCGTGCCGCCGCAGCTCCATCTCTTTGCCCGCAGCGAGTGCCTGAGCCGCTGCTACTGGAAGGAGCATCCGCTGCGCCGGGAGGAAAAGCGCGTCGTGCTGATCGGCTGCGGCGGCACCGGCAGCGCCCTGCTCGAGCGCGCGCTGCTGACAAACGTCTTTGAGCCGGGCCGCTGCGTCGAGTACCACGTCTTCGGCGACAGCGCGGACTTTGCCGCGCTGCACCCCGGCATCGTCCGGGCGCTGGTCCCGGGCACGCCCGGAGAGGACAGCCTCTTCCTCCACGGCGAGCCCTGGAGCGCCTGCCCCTCCGTGCTGCGCGGCGCGGACAGGATTATTCTCTGCTGCGACGAGGACAGGGAAAACCTCGAGCTTTACGAGAAGCTCCACACCTGGTTTGCCCCCGGCGCGCCGATCCACATCCGGCTCAACGCGCCCCTGCCGCAGCTCGACTCCTTCGGCGGGCGCGAGGAGATCATCACCCGGGAGTTCGTGATGAAGGACGCCGTCAACCGCTGCGCGGTCATGCTCAACGACATCTACAACGAAAACGCCGCCCATCCCGCCGCGTGGAACGAGCTGAGCTATTTCCTCCGGCAGTCCAACATCGCGGCGGCGGATCACCTGATCGTGAAGATCCGCTTCCTGCTGGATGACGACGGCATTACGGAGCTCACCGGCGACAACTGCCGCCGCGCCTGGGAGGTCTATCGGCGCGTCGGCGGCGAGCAGGCGGAGCTGCTGCAGGAGATGGAGCACCGCCGCTGGCTGCGCTTCCACCTGCTCCACAACTGGGAATACGCGCCCGTCCGGGACAACGCCCTGCGCAGGCACAACCTGATGGTCCCCTACGGCGAGCTGAACGAGGAGGAGAGGAGGAAGGACGCCTACGCCTGGCAGCTTCTGGGAAAGCTGGCCGAGGCGTACGGGGCCCCGCCCTCCCCGCAGACGGAACAAAATACCTAAGGAGGTCCCCATGAGCGAGAACATCATCTATTGCTACTCCGGCTCCGGACATTGCCTGAACATGGCAAAGAGCATCGCAAAGGTCCTGGGAGACACCGACATCGTGCTGATGCGCAGCTTCCCGGAGAAGACGGATGCCACCGAGGCCAGACGCGTGGGCTTCGTCTTCCCCTGCTACGGCGGCGGCCTGCCCGGCGACGTGGAGAGCTACGTCCGGGCGATCCGGATCGCCCCGGGCGCCTACAAATTCGCCGTGGAGCAGTTCGCGGGCTACATGGGCTGCGGCCTGCACAAGATCGACGAGATCGTAGATCTGGACTACTGGGACACGATCTCCAACCACTCGACCGCCATCTGGCTGATGCCGCACACCCTCACCTTCCCGCCCACCTCCGCGCAGACCGCCCAGAAGCGGCTGGACCAGAAGGCCGCGCAGGTCGGCGCGGCGGTCCTCGCCGGAGCGCGCAGCGCGAAGAAGCCGCCGAAGAAGGCCTTTTTCGCGCTGGAGAGCAGGGCCTTTTCCGGGATGCACTCCGGGCGCAGCAAAAAGTTTGCCGCCAACGACGACTGCATCGGCTGCGGCACCTGCGTGAAGATCTGCCCCCGGAACAACATCCAGCTGATCGGCGGGAAGCCCAGCTTCGGAACCAACTGCATCGGCTGCCTGAGCTGCGTGCAGTACTGCCCCAAGGCCGCCATCAATGTCGGCAGGGTCACCGAGAAGCGCGAGCGCTTCCCGAACCCCAACACCAGAGCCGAGGACCTGACGCAGAAGATCATCCACATCGACTGAAAGACCCCGCCGCCGGGCGCGGCGGAGCATGCAGGCACATACGAAGGAAGGCCGTCGCACACAGCTGACGGCCTTCCTACGCATTGGAGCGGTATTTTCTTTTTTTCCTCACTCAGCAGCCCTCGCGAATGGAATAGCTGAAGTAGAGCTCCTTGAGCAGAACGGATACCTTTTTCATGATCGTGACCCCTTTTCTTTTGTTTTTTTCTTGTCCCTCAGGACGATTGTATCCTAACACAGCTTCTTTAAAATGTGAAATACATATTATTAGAGCGTTATTATATTTTATAGATATGATAGAATTTCCCGCGGCGGCCGCGCCGCGATTCACATTGACAAGCGCGGCGGGAAAAGCTAAACTGGAAAATACGAGGAGAGACACAATATAACAACAAGGAGGGTGCTTTTTGGAAGTCAGAGAAAACCTGATCCGGCTGTGCGAGAAGATCAACGACGGCCACTACAAGATCACGCCGGACTGCGCGGAGTACAAGGTCTTCGAGCAGTGGATCACCGACGAGCAGATCGCGGTGATGATGGCCCTGACCAGCATGAAACCGTCCTTTGTCCCGCTGATCGCGCGCAAGGCCGGTTTGTCCGTCAAGCGGACGCGGGAGGTCCTGCATGAGATCACGGACATCGGCCTGGTGGTGCAGGTCGTCGTGCCGAAGGTCGGGCTGGAGATCTATCTCCTGCCGCCCTATACCCCCGGCATTTTCGAGTTTCTGCTCATCAACGAGAAGTTCTGCCTGGCGCATCCCGAGATCGCCTACGCGTTCCACCAGCACGCCACCACCAGCCAGATCGAGCACGCGCCGAACACGCCCATGGGCGCGGGCATCATGCGCGTCATCCCCGTGGAGAGCGCCATCCCCGCCGACACGATGCAGATCGACAACGAGCGCTGCAACAAGTACATCGAGGACAACGAGGGCCATATGAGCGTCACGCCCTGCCAGTGCCGGCGCGTGCGCAGGTTCATGGGCGAGGGCAGCGGCGACCTGGACGAGGGCCTGTGCATCTTCATGGGCCATGTGGGCGACATGTTCAACCGCACGGGCAAGGGCAGGCCGGTCTCGGTGGCCGAGGCCAAGGAGCTCGTCCGCAAGTGCGAGGAGCGCGGCTGCGTCCACCAGATCACGACGCTCCACCAGGGCGAGACCTTCGCCATCTGCAACTGCATGCCCGAGAGCTGCCTGGCCCTGGGCGTGAGCCAGTACTACAACACCCCCGGCACCTCCAAAAGCAACTACGTGGCGGAGATCGACCAGGGCAAGTGCGTGGCCTGCGGCCAGTGCACCGACCGCTGCGCCAACAACGCCATCCAGATGGGCCAGAAGCTCTGCGCGATCACGCCCATCGAGCACAAGCCCATGGAGCTGCCCGACGACATCGAGTGGACGCCGGAGCACTGGAATCCGGAGCACCGCACGAACCGCGAGTACATCGCGCCCGAGGGCACCGCGCCCTGCAAGACGGCCTGCCCCGCGCACATCGCCGTCCAGGGCTACCTCAAGCTCGCCGCCCAGGGGCGATACCTCGAGGCGCTGGAGCTCATCAAGAAGGAGAACCCCTTCCCCGCGGTCTGCGGCCGCGTCTGCAACCGCCGCTGCGAGGACGAGTGCACCCGCGGCAGCGTCGACCGGGCCGTCGCCATCGACGAGGTGAAGAAGTTCATCGCCGACCGGGAGCTGGAGCGCGACAGCCGCTTCGTGCCGAAAAAGCTCTACGACTACAGCGACAAGAAGGTCGCCGTCATCGGCGCGGGCCCCGCGGGATTGAGCTGCGCCTACTTCCTGGCCTGCGACAACTACAAGGTCACGGTGTTTGCCAAAAACGAGCAGCCCGGCGGCATGCTGCGCTACGGCATCCCCTCCTTCCGCCTGGAGAGGCCCGTGCTCGACGCGGAGATCGACGTTCTGAAGGAGCTGGGCGTCAT
>Ga0079305_1001155_pt1 | contig 39250 bp, 38 predicted proteins | sample LMS_cellobiose_e_FD_79183 | JGI IMG/M metagenome (GOLD analysis project Ga0079305, IMG submission 79183) | Rumen-fistulated moose microbial communities from Alaska, USA - LMS_cellobiose_enrichment | ecosystem: Host-associated > Mammals > Digestive system > Stomach > Rumen fluid ... | reverse complement strand
TATAGGCCGAGCATGAGCTTGCACTCAAGCACACACCTGTTATTTTCGCCGCAAACGGAAAAACTCCTGTCAAAGCGACAGGAGCGAAGGGGTATGATCGGATCGTCAGATCTCAATGCCGTTTTGTTCCGTTTTTTATAGTAGCTCCCGTTTTTGTTGTGTGTAGTTTTGGTTTTTATCAGTCAAGAAGTTTGGGGGTTGTATTCTGGTGAAAGTGTTGTAAGTTTGATATGAAGTGAATGCGGCATTGTATTTGCAAACTGGTTTACAGCGTTGTCTGAACACGTGAAGGAGTTGATTTTTGTGAATGAGACGCGTTACACAGTAAAGGGCAAGGAACTGGCTGATCTGATAACGGACAGGCATCTGGAAGACCTTTATTACGGTAAGAGCAGGGATCTTGTCGCTTTGACGCTGAAGGATCCGGATACGATCGAGCTGCATGGCAGGCGTGATGATCTGGACGATATGGTGAAAACTCTTGCCAGGGATTATGAAAAGGGTGTTGTTACCCGTTACGAGATGAATGACGGGAAGCTCGGAAACCCGCTGTCCATTGACAAGGATGGCAATGTCTCCAAGGTTGACTACGAAGGCAATGCTGTGGGCAGTAAAACAACGCGTGAGCTGCCTTTTGGCGGCGAGTTTGATGGTGTTTCGTCAAACGGGCCCGATGCCGAATACGGAGAATAAACTGAATAGGACAGAAAAAGAAAACGGAGGTTCCGATCATGGAACCTCCGCTTATTTCTGGGAAAAACTGGTTTTCCCAATCGAGAAAACTCCGAGATTTTTTCCCAGATTTTTCCCAGAAGCCTCTTGAGAAAGCTTCGAACCACAATATATAGGGTTTCTACACCGGAAAACCACGATATAGTGGGGCTATTTAGTCAATCGGCTTCATCGTGGGGAACAGCAGCACATCCCTGATCGACGCGGAATCCGTCAGCAGCATGACCAGGCGGTCGACACCGAAGCCCAAACCGCCGGTCGGGGGCATGCCGTATTCGAGGGCATTCACGAAGTCGTAGTCCACCTGAGCGCGGCAGTTCGGCTCCTGGGCTTTGCGCTCGGCCACCTGACGCTCGAAGCGTCCGCGCTGGTCAATGGGATCGTTCAGCTCGGAGAAGGCGTTGCCGAACTCGGTCGCGTTGATAAAGTACTCGAACCGCTCGGTGAAGGCGGGGTCGTCGCTCTTGCGCTTGGCCAGCGGGCTGATTTCGACCGGATAATCGTAGATGAAGGTGGGCTGGATCAGCTTGTCCTCCACAAAGGCATCGAAGAACTCGGCCAGAATCGCGCCGCGGGTGGGCGTCTCGGGCAGGTCGACATGATGCGCCTTCGCGCAGGCGACGGCGTCCTCGTCGCTCTTCCAGCCGTTGAAATCGACGCCGCTGTATTTCTTCACCGCCTCGACCATGGTGAGCTTCTCCCAGTGCCCCAGGTCGATCTGCTGCCCCTGATAGGGAACGACCAGCGAGCCGCACACTTTTTGCGCCACGGTCTTCATCATGTCCTCCACCAGGTCCATCATGCCGCGAAAGTCCGTGTAGGCCTGGTAGAGCTCGATGGTGGTGAATTCCGGGTTGTGCTTGGTGTCCATGCCCTCGTTGCGGAAGATGCGGCCCACCTCGTACACGCGGTCCATGCCGCCCACGATCAGGCGCTTGAGATACAGCTCCGTCTCGATGCGCAGCACCATGTCCATGTCCAGCGTGTTGTGGTGCGTGTAGAAGGGCCGGGCGGAAGCGCCGATCTCAAACGGCGTCAGGATGGGCGTGTCCACCTCGAGGAAGCCGCGGCCGTCCAGAAAGGCGCGCAGCTCGCGGAGGATGGCGCTGCGCTTCACGAAGGTGTCCTTCACGCCCGGGTTCACGATCAGGTCGAGGTAGCGCTGGCGGTAGCGCGTATCGGTGTCCTGCAGGCCGTGGAATTTCTCCGGCAGCGGGTGCAGCGACTTGGTGAGCAGCGTCACCGTTTCGCAGTGGATGGAGATCTCGCCGGTCTTCGTGCGAAACGCTTTGCCCGTCACGCCCAGAATATCGCCGATGTCGTCGTCCTTGAAGGCCCTGTAGACGTCCTCGCCCACGTCGTCGCGGCGCACGTAAATCTGCATGAGGCCCGCGCCGTCCATCAGGTGCGCGAAGCTCGCCTTGCCCATGACGCGGCGGGACATCATGCGCCCGGCGATGGACACCGTCTCGCCCGTCGCCTCGAGCTCATCGAAGCGCGCGATGATTTCACCGGAGAGATGCGTGCGGTCATATTTCGTGATGCGATAGGGATTATGCCCCTCCTCGCTCAGCGCGTTCAGCTTGCCGATGCGGATCTGCGTCTGCTCGGACAGGTTCAGCTCCTCCTGCGGAGCCGCGGTTGCGTTTGCTGTTTCCCCGGCCATATTATGCTGACTCCTCTCGTTTTAGTGCGCGATGGAGATGACGCGCAGCGTCACCGTGCCGCCGGGCGTCTCCACATCGACCACGTCGCCCGCCCGGGTTCCGATGAGCGCCGCGCCGATGGGCGATTCACTGGAAACAAACAGCTTGCCCGGATCGGCCTCCGTCGCGCCGACGATCCGGTATTCGTCCTCCTCTTCATATTCGAGATCGAACACCTTCACGACGCTGCCCACGTTGGCCACGCCCTCCTCGCCGCCGGTCTCGATGATCTCGGCGTGCTCAATCATTTCCTGCAGCTCGAGTATGCGCCCTTCGATGCGGCTCTGCTTTTCGCGCGCGGCGCTGTACTCCGCGTTTTCACTCAGATCGCCGAAGCCCTTCGCGACTTCGATTTCGCGGACAACCTCTGCGCGCTGGTTGATCTGAAGATCATCCAGTTCTTCCTGTAGCTTCTGCAGGCCCTCTTTCGTCAAAACAGCCATATGCCAAGTCTCCTCTCCGTTTTTGGGAAGCCCAAAATACAACAAAACAAACACTGTGCCCATCAAACACAGTGCTGACGACTTCCGAACAATAGAAGTATAACGTTTTTTTGCCGCGCTGTCAACACCCTCGGGCAATCTTTGCGGCAAGATAACCTGAGCGCCCCACCTGCTACGCGCCGGAAAATTGTCTCTTGCATCCAACGCGCCGCGATGTTATACTATGGTTGCCGGGCGTCGAGCGAGGACACGCGCCCGGGGATTGACACGCCGTGCCAATCGTGATCTCAGTGAATCCAGAGCACATACGGAGAAGGGGGAACGCGTCCATGTCCAAAAAAATCGCCTTCATTGGCGCCGGCAGCTTCGGCTTTACCCGCAAACTCGTCAACGATCTGCTCACCTTCCCGGCGTTCAACGACGCCACCATCGCCCTGATGGATGTCAACGCCGAGCGGCTCGACTACATCAAACGGGCTGTGGAACGCATTGTGGCGGAAGGCAAGTACGCCGCCAAAGTCGTCGCTACGCTGGACCGCAGGGAGGCCCTCATGGGCGCGGACGGCGTTGTCACCACCATTCTCCACGGCGACGTGGACGTGTGGCAGCATGACATCCTGATCCCCAAGAAATACGGCGTTGATACCAACGTGGGCGACACGCGCGGCCCGTCCGGCATCTTCCGCTATCTGCGCACCATCAATCCCATTCTCGACATCGCCGCCGACATCAGCCGCTACTGCCCCGGCGCGGTCTACCTCAACTACACCAACCCCATGGCCATGCTGTGCCGCACCGTGCAGAGCGAGTATCCCGACATCGTGTGCAGCGGCCTGTGCCACAGCGTTCAGGGCACGGCCATGATGCTGGCCCGCTGGATCGGCGCCAAGGACGAGGACATCACCTACACCTGCATGGGCATCAACCACCAGGCCTTCTATACCGACTTCCGCTGGAAGGGGGAGGACGCCTATCCGCTGATCCGCAAGGCCATCACCGAGCGGCCCGAGGTGTACAATGAAGAGCAGGTCAGAAACGAGATGTTCCTGGCGCTGGGCTACTATGTCACCGAATCCTCCGGCCACAACAGCGAGTACTGCGCCTGGTTCCGCAAGAGGCCCGACCTCATCGAGAAGTACTGCACGCACGGCACCGGCTGGAACCCCGGCGAGTACGCCTATATCCTCAATGAGTACCGCAGGCGCGAGAGCACCTGGAAGAGCGAAATGGACAAGTGGTTCGAGGAGCCTCTCAAGCTCGAGCGGGGCCTTGAGTACGCCGCCTATATCTTCAACGCCATCTTCGGCGACGGCACAATGTTCAAATTCAACGGCAACGTGAGAAACTTCGGCCTCATCGACAACCTCCCCTACGGCTGCTGCGTCGAGGTGCCTGTGCTGGCTTCCCGCCGCGGGCTGGAATCCATCGCCGTGGGCAAGATGCCGCCGCAGCTGGCGCTGCTCTCCGGCACGTCGGCTCAGATCGAAGAGCTCACCGTGGAAGGCTCGCTGGCCGGCGACAAGGAAATGATCTATCAGGCCATCTGCTACGATCCGCTCACCGCGTCCGTCTGTTCCCTGCGGGAGATCCGCGACATGGTGAACGAGATGTTCGAGCAGAACCGCGAGTGGCTGCCGCAGTTCAGGGGCGGCAAGCTGTAATCCAATGTGCGACAGAACAGCCGCGCCTCACATCGGCGCGGCTGTTCCCGTCATGAGCGGGCTGCGCAGGGATCAGGCGGCTTCGCCAGGCCCTCGAAAAAGCTGACCATAATTTGGAGGAAACTGATCATGAGCCCTTTTCTTCAGGCATGCGGCGCGTTCATCGACGCGCAGCCCTTTGAGATCATCCGCCTGTCGGAGGTATACTGCGGCGGCGCGATCGGGACCATCGAGCGCACGCGCGTCAGCGCCTGCCAGAACGTGTATTCCGTGGCCAAGACCTTCACCATGACCGCGCTGGGCCTGTTGTTCGACCGGGGCCTGCTGCGGCTGGACGAGAAGGTGTGCGATATTCTGAAGGACGAGCTGCCCGGGCGCGGCATGGACGGGCGCTGGCGCGGCTCCACCGTCGAAATGGCCCTCACCCATCGACTGGGGCTGCCCGGCGGCTTTCTGGACATCGACGTGAACAAATCCTCCGATTTCACGGAGGATTTCCTCAGCTATCTCTTCACCTTTCCGCTGGCCTGCGAGCCGGGCACAGAGGCGCGCTATTCTGACGGCGCGTACTACCTGCTGGCGCGCATCGCGGAGAAAAAGGCCGGCATGCCGCTCGACAGCTTCCTCTGGCGCGCGCTGCTGACCCGGCTGGATTTTCAGGAAATGGCGTGGAGCCACTGCCCGCGGGGCCACGTGATCGGCGCGACGGGGCTGTATGTCCATTCGTCGGACATGGTGAAGCTGGGCATGCTCTATCTCGACCGGGGCCTGTATCGCGGCGAGCGCGTGCTGTCTCAGGAATGGGTCGATCTGGCCGTCGGGCGCGAATTCGCCCTCGCCTGGGACGATCAGCACCGGATCTTCGGCAAGGGCGGCATGTATGGGCAGGAGCTGATCATCGCGCCGGAGCAGCACAGGGTGGTGGCCCTGCAGTCTTACGGCGCGGACAGCCGGGCGCTGGCTCAATGGGTGTGCGACTACGGCGACCGGCCGTGAGCGCCTGAAGCGCGCGCTGCGGCAAAAGGCGGATGGCCGGCGCTTCCCGCTGAAAGCCGCCGCGCGTCCGGCCATTCCCGTCACTTCGTCATTTTCTCTTGCTTCACCTTGTGATCGATCACATGGCGCGAGGCCAGCTCGTCGTGAATATCCCGGAGCGATATGCCCATCTGGATCATCAGCACCATCACGTGGTAGGTGAGGTCGGCGATCTCGTAGACGGTCTCCTTCCTGTCGTCCGCCTTGGCGGCGATGATGACCTCCGTCGATTCCTCGCCGACCTTCTTGAGGATCTTGTCGAGGCCCTTTTCGAAGAGATAGGTGGTGTAAGACCCCTCCTTCTTCTCTGTCTTGCGGCCCTCGATCAGCTTCATCAGCATGTCCAGCGAGAAGGCGTGGTTTTCCTCGCTCTCCCAAACCGGATTGGTGAAGCAGGAATCCGAGCCCAGATGGCAGGCCGGCCCGTCCTTGTTCACCAGCACGGTCAGCGCGTCGCGGTCGCAGTCGGCCGTGATTGACACGATGTGCTGATAATGCCCGCTGGTCTCTCCCTTGAGCCACAGGGCCTGCCGGGAGCGGCTGAAGAAGCACGTGAGCCCCCTCTTCATGGATATTTCGAGGCTTTCCCGGTTCATATAGGCCAGCGTGAGCACCTCCTTCGTGGCGGCGTCCACCACGATGGCGGGGATCAGGCCCTTTTCATCAAATTTCAGCGTGTCGATATCGATCATGTTCATAACCTCACATTGATGTCGTTCTGCCTGAGTATCTGCTTCAGGGCGGGAATCTGCACCTCGCCGAAGTGGAATATCGAGGCCGCCAGCCCCGCGTCAACCCGGGGAAGCGCCTTGAACAGCGTCACAAAATCCTCCGCGCTGCCCGCGCCGCCCGAGGCGATCACGGGCACGTTCACGGCGTCGCACACGGCGCGCAGCATCTCGATGTCGAACCCGCGCTTCACGCCGTCTGTGTCGATGGAGTTGAGCACCACCTCGCCCGCCCCCATCTCGACGCAGCGCGCGATCCAGGAGACGGCCTCGATGCGGGTATCGTCGCGCCCGCCGCGCGCGAACACGCGGAACTGCCCGTCTACCCGCCTGACGTCGGCCGAGATGACCACGCACTGGCTGCCGTAGCGCTCCGCCGCGGCGCGGATCAGCGCCGGATTGCGGATCGCGCCCGAGTTGACGCTCACCTTGTCCGCCCCGCATTTGAGCACGCGGTCGAAATCGTCCAGATCGTTGATGCCGCCGCCCACGGTGAGCGGGATAAACACGCGCTCGGCCACAGCGCGCAGGATATCCGTGAACAGGCCGCGCCCCTCCGCCGAGGCGGTGATGTCGTAGAACACCAGCTCGTCCGCACCGCTCCGGCTGTAGTACTCGGCCAGCTTCAGCGGCGACGACACGTCTGTGAGGCCCAGGAAATTCACGCCCTTCACCACGCGGCCGTCCTTCACGTCCAGGCAGGGAATGATGCGCTTTGTGATCATCGTGCCACCTCGATTGCCTGCTTCAGGTCGATTGCCCCGGTATAGTACGCCTTGCCGATGATGGCGCCGTAGAGCCCCAGCTGCGCCAGCGCGCGCACGTCCTCCATGCTGGAAACCCCGCCCGAAGCGATGATGTTCATATCGTAGCGCGCCTGCAAATCGCGGTAGAGCGCGCGGTTTGTCCCCTGCATGGCGCCGTCGCGCGCGATGTCCGTGCAGATCATGGTCTGCACGCCCATGCGCTGAAAGCGCTCGCAGAAGGCGTCCAGCGCGACGGCGGACTGCTCCGTCCATCCGCGGATGGCGATCCGGCCCTCCTTCACGTCCGCGCTCACGGCCACGGCCGCGCCGTATTTTTCCACCGCGCGCCGGGTGAACGCCTCGTCCGCGATGGCCGCCGTGCCCAGGATGACGCGCCGAACGCCCATCGCGAGGTATTCTTCGATCACGTCCATGCTGCGGATGCCGCCGCCCAGCTCGATGAACAGCCCCGTGCCGCGCGCGATCCGGCGCACGACGGCGCTGTTCGGCGTGCCGCCGGTCTTCGCGCCCTCCAGGTCCACCATGTGCAGGTATTTCGCCCCGGCTTCCTCAAACCGGAGCGCCGTGTTCAGGGGATCCGCGTCGTATACGGTCATCCGGGCGTAGTCGCCCCTGAGCAGGCGCACCGCCTGCCCGCCGCAGAGATCGATGGCCGGAAAAATATTCATGCCCCGCCCCTCCATTCGCAGAACGCCTTCAGGATGCGCAGGCCGGTGTCGCCGCTCTTTTCGGGGTGGAACTGGCAGCCGCACACATGGCCCCGCGCAACGGCGGCGGTGAGCGGCGCGCCGTATTCCGTCGTCGCGATCACACTGTCGGCGCAGTTCGAGCCATAGAAGGAATGCACGAAGTACACGCACTCCCCCAGCCTGACGTCTTTGAAGACCGGATGCGGCCGCACCAGGTTCAGCGCGTTCCAGCCGATGTGCGGAATCTTGAGGCCGGCGGGGATGACGTCCGAAATGGGGCGCACCTCGCCCGGAATGAGGCCGAGGCCCTCGTGTTCGCCGAACTCATAGCTCTTATCCAGCAGCAGCTGCATGCCCAGGCAGATGCCCATGACGGGCCGGCCCGCCGCGGCCGTTTCGCGCATCACGCCGTCCAGCTTCGCCTCGCGCAGCCGCGCAGCCGCGTCGCCGAACGCGCCCACGCCCGGCAGGATGACGCGGTCCGCCCGGCGGATCACGTCCGCCTCGCCGGTCACGACGGCCTCCGCGCCCACGGCAGCCAGAGAATGGCTCAGCGAGAACAGGTTGCCCACGCCGTAGTCCACGATGGCTATCATCGCCTGTCCCCTCCTCACAGCACGCCCTTGGTCGAGGGAATCTCGCCGTTCAGCGCCGGGTCGACGGCGCAGGCCGCGCGCAGGCTGCGGGCCGCGGACTTGAACGCGCCCTCCGCGATGTGATGGCTGTTTTCACCGGCCAGCTGGCGGATGTGCAGCGTGACGTTCGCCCTGCGCACGAAGCCGAGCCAGAACTCCTGCACCAGCTGGGTGTCGAACGCGCCGATCTTCTCGGTGGGAAACCGCAGGTCGAAGCCCAGATACGACCGTCCGGAAATGTCCACAGCCGTGAGGATGAGCGCCTCGTCCATGGGCAGAACGGCGCTGCCGTAGCGTGTGATGCCGCCCATGCCGCCCAGCGCCTGAGAAAACGCCTGCCCGAGGCAGATGCCGATGTCCTCCACGGTGTGGTGATCGTCCACGCCGGTATCGCCCGCGCACTGAATCGTCAGGTCAAAGCGGCCGTGTCGGGCGAAGAGCGCAAGCATGTGGTCCAGAAAGCCGCAGCCCGTGCTGACGGCCGACCGGCCCGCGCCGTCGATGTTCAGCGAGAGGCGGATGTCCGTCTCGGTGGTTTTGCGATTGATTTCAGCCTTTCTCATGGCGTTGCACCTCAACAATCTCGCGGCAGCCTGCCAGAAGCCGCGCCATATCCTCTTCGCTGCCGACGGTGATGCGCAGGTAATCCGAAATGCGCGGCGCGTCGAAGTGACGCACCAGGATGCCGCGCGCCTTCAGCCGTTCATAGAGCGCGCCGCCCTCCATGCCGGGACAGCGGGCGAAGATGAAGTTCGCCTTCGAGGGGATCACCTCAAACCCCAGCGCCTCGAGCGCGCGCGCGCTGGCCTCGCGGGTGTCTTCGATGCGGCGGCAGTTGGCCATGTAGTAGTCGTTTTCGCGGATGGCCGCGACGCCCGCGGCCAGCGTCATGCGGTTCACGTTATACGGATTGGTCGAAAACCTGAGGCGCTCCAGATCCCCGATCAGGCCGGCGCCGCCCACGGCGAAACCCAGCCGGGCCCCGGCCATGCCGCGCGATTTCGAGAACGTCTGCACGACGAGGAGATTGTCGTATCGGGCCGTCAGCGGCGCGCAGGTTTCCGCGCCGAAATCGACATACGCCTCGTCGACCAGAACCACATGATCCGGATTGGCCCGGACGATGCCCTCGATGGCGTCGCGCGACAGGGCGAGCCCCGTGGGCGCGTTCGGATTGGCGATCACGACCAGTCCCCCGCAGCCCGCATAGTCCGCCGGGTCGATGGAGAAGTCCTCCCGGAGGGGGACGATCCGGCTTTCAACGCCGTGGAGGCCGGCGAACACGCTGTAAAAGCCGTAGGTAATGTCTGGGAAAAAGGCGGGGACTCCGTCGCCGGCGAAGGCCATGAACGCGAAGTTCAGGATGTCGTCCGAGCCGCTGGCGACATAGATGTTCTCACGCTTCACGCCAAACAGGCCCGCCAGCGCGTCCCGCAGGGCCCCGCACGTCGGGTCGGAGTACAGCCGCAGCCGGTTCACCTCCGCGGCGACGGCCCCGGCCACGCCGGGCGCGGGCGGATAGGGCGATTCGTTCGTGTTCAGCTTGACGACGCGGCTCATGTCCTTCGGCTGCTCGCCCGGCGTATACACGCTGATGGACGCATAGCGCCCGTTCATGTATCGGCTCATGGCTCATTCTCCTCAAAGCGCGCGCTCACGCTGCGGGCGTGGGCCGAGAGGCCCTCCTTTTCCGCAAACATCTCCACGGCCGGCGCGACGGCGCGCAGGGCCTCGCGCGTGAAATAGGTATACTGCGATTTCTTCACGAAGTCGTCCACCGAGAGCGGGCTGCTGAAGCGCGCCGTGCCGCTGGTGGGCAGCGTGTGGTTTGGGCCGGCCAGATAGTCGCCCAGCGCCTCCGGGCAGTTCCGCCCGAGGAACACCGACCCGGCGTGTTTCACGCGGTCGAGATAGTCGAAGGGGTTGTCCACACACAGCTCAAGGTGCTCCGGCGCGATGGCGTTGGCGATGTCGATCGCCTGATCGATGCTGTCCGCCACGATGATCCTGCCGCCCTGCTCGATGGAGGCGCGCGCGATTTCCGCCCTCGGCAGCAGCGCGAGCTGCCGCTCAAGCTCCCGCGCAACGGCCTGCGCCAGCGCCATGCTGTCGGTCACGAGCACCGCGCTGGCCAGCCTGTCGTGCTCGGCCTGGGAGAGCATGTCGGCGGCCGCGTGGCGCGGGTTTGTGCGCCCGTCCGAGACGATCAGTATCTCGCTCGGCCCGGCGATCATGTCGATGGCGACGCGGCCGAACACCTGCCGCTTGGCCTCCGCGACAAAGGCGTTGCCCGGCCCCACGATCTTGTCGACCGCGGGAATGGTCTGCGTGCCATAGGCCAGCGCGGCAATGGCCTGCGCGCCGCCCACCCTGAACACACGGTCCACGCCCGCCGTCTTCGCCGCGGCCAGAATGGCCGGATTCACGCGCCCGTCGGGCCCCGGCGGCGTGGCGATGACGATTTCGCCGCACCCGGCGATCTTCGCGGGGATTGCGTCCATCAGCACGGTGGAGGGATAGGCGGCCGTGCCGCCGGGCACATACAGCCCCACGCGGTCGAGCGGCGTGACGCGCTGGCCCATCACGACGCCTTCCCTTTCCAGCATGATGAAGCTCTGCCGCACCTGCTTCTGGTGAAATGCGCGAATGTTCTGCGCCGCGGTCTCAAGCACGCGCAGGAAAGCCGGCTCCACCTGCGCGGCGCCCTCGTCCACCTCAGCGGGCGGGACGGCCACGCTGTCCAGCTTCACATGGTCAAAGCGCGCGCCCAGCTCGATGAGCGCCTCATCGCCGCGCGCCCTCACGTCGGCGATGATGTCCGAAACGACGCCCGCCACATCCATCCCGGGCGCGCTGCGGGCGAAAATATCCTCGTTGGCGACATGGCCGTATTTCATGATGCGAATCATATGCCTTTTACCTGCTCCTTCAGTCCCTGCGCAATGGCCTCGATGCGCGCGCCGTTGAATTTGAAGCCGGCCTTGTTGGCGATCAGCCGCGCGCTGATGGGCATGATGGTCTCCAGCGGCTCGAGGTCGTTTTCCAGCAGCGTCTTGCCGGTCTCAACGATATCCACGATGACGTCCGAGAGCCCCAGGATCGGGGCGAGCTCGATGCTGCCGTTCAGATGAATGATGTCGATGTCGCGGCACTGGCCTGCGTAGTAGCGCCGCGCGATGCGGGCGAATTTCGTGGCGACGCGCAGCGTCCTCTGCGTGTTGTCGCGGAAGTTCTTCCTGGCGGCCACGGCCATGCGGCACAGGCCTACGTTCAGATCGAGCAGCTCGTAGACGTCCGGCTCGTATTCCTCCAGGATGTCCTTGCCGGCCACGCCGACGTCCGCCGCGCCGCGCTCCACGTAGATGGCCACGTCCGAGGGCTTGACCCAGAAGTAGCGGACGCCCGCCGTCTCGCTTTCGAAGATGAGTTTCCGGTTGTTCTCCAGGATGGAGGGGCACTCGAAGCCCGCCTTTGCGAACATGTCGTAGACCCTTTCGCCCAGCCGCCCTTTGGGCAACGCGACGTTAATCATGGCGTCCATCGTCCGTCACCTCCCTGTCCGGCACAATCAGCGCGCCGTTCCTGAATTCAAGCAGCTGGCGATAGGCCAGCCGGTCGGGCACGGTTCGGCACGCCATCACGCTGAGCCCTGTGCCGGTGAGCATATTCACGCACCGCGTCAGCGCCGACACATCCGCCCCGTCGCCGTAGATGAGCACGGTGTCCACGTCGTAGGGCCCGGCGTCGCCGCCCAGCCGCTCCAGCAGGTCGAGGTAGATGGCAAAGCCCACCGCGCGGGCGCTGCGGCCCATGCGCTGCATCAGGCTGTCGTACTGCCCGCCGAACAGCACGCTGCGCGGGATGCTCCGGATGTAGCCCTGAAACGTGATGCCGTTATAGTAATTCATGTCGTTCACAATCGAGAAATCGATCTGCACGGGACAGCCGCTCTGGGCCAGCGCCTCCGTCACGGCGGCCAGCTCGTCCAGCGCGGCGCTGCCCCCGCACCACGGGCGGAGCGCGGCGATGACCTGCTCCGCCGGACCGTGCGCGGCGATGAGCGCCAGCACGCCGTCGATGGGCTTGCCCGGGCACAGGCGGCGAACGCCGTCCGTGTTCTTCTCGCTGATGCAGCGCAGCACCTGGGCGCGGGTATCCTCGTCGAGCGCCAGCTCGTCCACAAGCGCGGCGATGACCCCCATGTGGGACAGCTCGAGCACGTTGTCCGCGTCGATGATGCGCAGGCTCTCGGCTGCCAGCGCGATGACCTCGCGCAGGCAGTAGAGATCGACGTCGCCGATGCACTCGAGGCCGGTCTGCATGATTTCCTTGAAGGTGTGCGTGCTGCCGGAAACGCGATAGACGTTTTCCGTGTAGTACACCTTCCGGGTGAACCCGGGCGCATCGCGCGAGTTCTTGATGATGGAGAGGGTGACGTCCGGCTTGAGCGCCATGAGGCGGCCGTCTGTGTCGGTAAAGGTGATGACGCCCTCGGAGACGAGGAAGTCCTTATTGCGCGCGTAGAGATCGTATTCCTCGAACTTGCTCATCTTGAAGCGCGTGTAGCCGTATTTCTCATAGAGCCGGCGCAGCATAAACAGCGCCTGCTCTTCCCGCGGAAGGGAGTAATCCATCGGCGTCATAGAGGCTCCTCCTAACTTGAATGCTTTATCATGATACACCATTACAGCGATAAAGTCAAGAGGAAATTGGCGCATGTCCCCATAATAAAACGGCCCGGATCGGAATGCGGCCGCGCTTGACAGCCGGTTCCGGCTGGCGTATGATTGGAATGTGCTTTGATCCCAGCAGAAGCTCCCGCTTCGGGCGGATCGGACCGCCGTTCAGGACGGGAGACGCCCTGATGCCAGCGCGCGGACGTGTTCGCGGAGCGCCTTCCGAGGCCGTAGGCCCGTATTCTGCAACGGAAAGCCGGAGCAACACGGCATGAGGGCTGCTCAAAGACAACCTGGCACAAAAGGAGAGCGACGCGCATGAACAGACCCAACATCGTCTTCTATTTCACCGATCAGCAGCGCTGGGACACCATGGGCTGCTACGGCCAGCGGCTGGAGGTCACGCCCAATCTGGACAGAATCGCCGCGGAGGGCTGCCGCTTTGACAATGCGTTCACCTGTCAGCCGGTGTGCGGCCCGGCGCGGGCCTGCCTGCAGAGCGGGCTCTGGCCCACGGAAACCGGCTGCTTCCGCAACGATATCGAGCTGCCGCAGAACATACCCACGCTGGCGGGCACGCTCAATGAGGCGGGTTACAGGACGGCCTACGTGGGCAAGTGGCACCTGGCGTCCAACCGTGACAGGGGCCTGCTCAACCACACCGGCCCCGTTCCGGAGGCGCTGCGCGGCGGCTATTCCGACTATTGGATGGCCGCGGACACGCTGGAGTTCACCTCGCATGGCTACAACGGCTATGTGTTCGACAAAGAGAACCGCCGCGTGGATTTTACCGGCTATCGCGTGGACTGTATCAACGACTTCGCCGTGGACTACGTCCACAGCCAGGACGGCGGGAGGCCCTTCTTCCTGTTCGTGTCGCAGCTGGACCCGCACCACCAGAACGACCATAACCGCTACGAGGGGCCGGACGGCAGCCGGCGCCGCTTCGCGCGCTACGACGCGCCGGGCGACCTGCTGGGCCATGGCGGCGACTGGCGGGAGAACTTCCCGGATTATCTGGGCCAGTGCCGCCGCATCGATGAAAACGTCGGGCGGCTGGTGGATGCGCTGATCGACCAGGGCCTGTGGGACAACACGGTTTTCATTTATACCTCCGATCACGGCTCGCATTTCCGCACGCGCAACGAGGAATACAAGCGCTCCTGTCACGACGCCTGCACGCATATCCCGCTCATCATCCACGGCCCCGGCTTCAACCGCCGCGCGGTCATCAGGGAAATGGTGAGCCTGATGGATCTGCCCGCCACCGTTCTGGACTGCGCCGGCGCGCAGATACCGGCCGGATTCCGCGGGCGGCCGGTGGCCCCGCTGGCGGCCGGCGAGGCGGCGGGCTGGGAGAACGCGGTGTTCATGCAGATCAGCGAAAGCCAGGTGGGGCGCGCCGTGCGCACGCCGGGATGGAAGTATTCCGTGCGCGCGCTGGATAAAGACGGCTGGAAGGACATGGACGCCAGCGTCTACACGGAGGATTTCCTGTATGACCTGGAGAGCGACCCGCACGAGCAGACGAATCTCGTTGCCGCCCCCGAATACGCCGCTGTGCGCGCGCAGCTCAGGGAGCTGCTGCTGCGGAAAATGGAAGAGGCGGGCGAGGCCCGGCCGCAGATTCTGCCCGCGCGGGCCTGAGGCCCTCCTCCCCCGGTCAGGATCCAACGCGCCATCCATCATGGTCCTCCAAAAACGCGGCGGCCCGGCAGGGCCGGTTCGTTTCCGCCCTGTTCTGAATCCCATCTGAATATGGGGCCGCAGCGCCGCCTTTCCCGCCCCGGCGCGCTTCGCTGCGGTCAACGGCGCCTGCCTTTCCCGCCCCGCTCCGCCGGAACGAAGGATGCCCGCCGCTTTGTTTACACTGCTATATCGTTCCGAAGAAATGCAGGATGTTCATGTCCTCGGTTTGCCTGCTGCCGTGCGCGCCTGCTCCGCCCATCACGGGGTGCTGTCCGTGATCCGGCGAATAGGTGATGAGGGTCCTGTGCCGGCCGCGCGTCTTTTCCAGCGCCGTCGCCAGGCGGTGGAATCCTTCCGCTTCCAGAGAAACCGCATTCAGCGCCTCCCTGGATTCAGGGCCGTAGGCGTGGGCGGCGCTGTCGTAATCGAATGTGTGGATGCTGATCGCGTCGTATGAATCGGTCCCGACGAGCTCAAGCGACTTTTCCTGAACCTCCACGGCGTTTTCACACTCGTAGTACTCCATGCTGCGGCCCGCGAAAATGTGCAGGAAGGTCGAATCCTTCTGCGCGACGATGGCGACCCGGCGGCCTTCGCGCAGCCACACGTCGAACAGCGTGTCGCAGGTGAGCTGCGGGCGGACGTAGGTGCGGATGCCGTGCCCTTCGGGGTCGAGGCCGGTGTACATGGATGCGTGCGCCACGGGCGTCACCGATTCCACGGTGCTAATAAACGGCACCGCAAGGCTCGTGTGCGCGTACACTGGCGCGAAGAGCGGCGTGTACTGCTGCCAGATATGCAGGCCGACGGCGTCCGCGTGATAGAGAACGGCCCTGTCCGCGGGGCCGCCCAGGCGGCCGCGCAGGATCTCCGAGAGCCAGCCGATGGCGGGCGCATAGGTTTCCGGAAGCGCGATGCCCATCGCATCCGCGACGATGCCCGCAAAATGCCTGAGCTCATAATGATTGTAGTGATCTGCCATGCCGGTGCCTCCTCAAATGTGTTTTCCATAGTATAGCACATTTTGGGCCGATTGGAAGCGCGGACGGTGAATTTGCGGGGCCGCTTCAATCAATTTGCGGGCTGGACATTCACGCAGCGATGGGGTATACTGATACAGTGCTCCGACGGTGAGGCGGAACTCACATGCGCTGACGGAGGAACGCGCCGGCGGCATCGGGATTTGAACGAAACGCAGGGAGGCTGAGGCACAATGCGCGCTGGATTTGGCAAATTCGAAATAACGCCGCCGCTGGGCGTGGAGCTGGGCGGCTACGGCTATTATTTGGCCCGCCGGGCCGCGGGCGTGATGGATCCGCTCTACGCCCGCGCGGTGCTGCTGGAGGAGGACGGCCGGCGCTCGCTGATCATTTCGTGCGATCTGCTGGGGCTGAGCGACGCGGTGTGCGGCGAGGTGTTCGAGCGCGTCGCGCCGCTGGGCTGCGGGGCGGATCAGGTCATGCTGGTGAGCGTGCACACGCACACCGGCCCGGTGGTCAAGGACCACGAGGGCTGCGGCGTGCCGGACGAAGGCTATGTGGCCGGCCTGGCGGAAAAGATCAGCCGGGCGGCTTTCCTGGCGGCGGAGGACCTCTGCGCGGTCGAGTCGCTGTCGTTTGTGAGCGCGGAGATGGGCGGCGGATCACAGGAGAAACGCGCCGAGCCGGAGGGAAAGGCAAAGCACGGATTTGCCGTGCCCGCGGCCGACAGCGGGTATACCTATAACCGGGCTGTTCAGGACGGGCCGGTCGACCGCATGGCGCGCGGCTTTGTGATCCGGCGCGGCAAGGCAACGCCCATCGCCGTGTCAAATGCGGCGTGTCACGCCGTGTTCAACGCGGTCATTCCGCAGGTGTCCGCCGACTATCCGGGCGCGGTGAACCGCCTCGTCGACGCGGCGGGCTTCCATTCGATCTTCCTCAACGGCGTGTGCGGCGACATCGATCCCGCCGAGAAGACGCGGGAAGCCCGGGACGCCTTCGCGAAGGCGATTGCCGGCGTGCTCGAGGCGGAGGAAAAGCCGCTGCCGCTCACGCTGCGCGCGGGCGCGATCGACTACGAGCTGCGCACGGTCATGATGACGCGCGAGGCGCGGCACGCGGCGGTCGAGGCCAGCGTGGCGCGCGCGGGTGGCGCGGACAGGCCCGCGGCCCGGCCGGCGCTCGTGTGGGAGAAGGACATGCTGAAACGCGAGGGGACGCTGACCGGGCGCGAGGCCGTCCGGGCCCGCTATGTCATCCTGGGCGGCGTTCCCATCGTGTCCATGCCGTTTGAGGGCTACACCCGCATCGGGCGTGAGATCCGGGAGATCGTCGGCCGGGAGGACGCGCTGGTTCTGGGGTGTCAGGAAGAAATGCTGGGGTATCTGCCCACGCGGGACGACATCGCCCAGGGCGGCTACGCCGCGCTGGAATCCACGTATCTGTACAGGCGGCTGCCCGTGGTGCCCGGCGAGGCCGAGCGGCTGGGTGAAACGCTGGGGCACGCCCTGAAGGACATTATGGAGGAGGCATAACATGCGGACGATATTTTACGGCGGGCAGGTGTATACCGGGACGCTGCCGCTCTGCCGGGCGTTTGCGGTGGAGAACGGGCTGTTCCTTTTTGCGGGCGGCGACGAAGACGCGCTGGCGCTGGCGCGGCCGGGCGACAGGCGCGTCGATCTCGACGGGCGGTTCGTCTGCGCGGGCTTCAACGACAGCCACATGCACCTTTTGAGCTATGGACTGGCGCTGCGGCGCGCCCGGCTCGATCAGCACACCGACAGCCTGAAGGGGCTGATCGCCTATTTCCGTGATTTCGCGGCGGAAAACGGCCCGAACGAGCGCGGCTGGATTGTGGGCCGGGGCTGGAATCAGGACTTCTTCAGCGATGAGGCGCGCATGCCCGACCGCCACGACCTGGACGCCGTGTCGCGCGAGCGGCCGGTGGCGGCGGTGCGCTGCTGCGGGCACTGCACCGTGGTCAACTCAAAGGCGATCGAACTGCTGGGCGTCACGGCCTCGACGCCGGCGCCTGAGGGCGGCGAGATCGGCGTCGCGAACGGCGCGCCGGACGGCCGCTTCTACGACAGCGCGATGAACCTGATCTGGGCGGCGGTGCCCGGCGTGGAGAAGGACGACGTCAAGGACATGATCCGCGCGGCCTGCCGGCGCTATAACGCCTGCGGCGTCACCAGCTGTCATGCGGACGACTACGAGACGCCCTGGCGTATGGTCAACGAGGCGTATCAGGAGCTGAAGGCGGCGGGCGAGCTGACGGTGCGCGTGTACGAGCAGTGCAATTTCCACGACGTGGAGAGCCTGGCGGAATTCATCGGGGAGGGGCATGTGACCGGCGAGGGGGACGCGCTGTTCCGCACGGGGCCGCTCAAGCTGGTGGCCGACGGCGCGCTGGGCGCGCGCACGGCGCTGCTCAGCCGGCCGTATGCCGACGATCCCTCCGTCACGGGCCTGGCGCTGTATTCTCAGGAGGCGCTGGACGCGCTGATCGGCTATGCGCACGCGCACGGCATGCAGACGGCGGTGCATGCCATCGGCGACGGCTGCCTCGACCGCGTGCTGAACGCCGTGGAGAAGGCGCTGACGGCGCATCCCAGAGCCGATCACCGCCACGGCGTGGTGCACTGCCAGATCACCCGGCGGGATCAGCTGGAGCGCATGGCCCGGCTGAAGATGCACATCTATGCCCAGACCATTTTCCTCGACTACGACAGCCGCATTGTCCGCCAGCGGGTCGGCGCGCTGGCCGAGACCAGCTATGCCTGGAAGACGCTGATGAACATGGGCCTCACCGTGAGCAATGGCACGGACTGTCCGGTGGAGCAGCCGGACGCCCTGCGCGGCCTGCAGTGCGCCGTGACGCGCGCGCCGCTCGCAGGCGGCGAAGTCTATCTGCCGGGCGAAGCATTTACCGTGCGCGAGGCGCTGGACAGCTACACCAGCGCGGGCGCGTACGCCAGCTTTGAGGAGCGGATCAAGGGCCGCATCGAGCCGGGCATGCTGGCGGATTTTGTGGTGCTGGAGCGCAGCCCCTTCGAGACGCCGCCGGAGGCCATCAGCCGCATACCGGTGTGCGAGACCTGGCTGGGCGGCCGGAAGGTGTACGGATGACGGCGCGGTAAAAGAGTATAAACCGCGGCAAACAGCAAAAGCTCTCCCGGGCGAAGGGAGAGCTTTTGTGGTTCCTCACGGAAAGCCGTGCGGTGTGAAACGGTTTTTCAATTCGTGATGAATTCCTGAAACACGGCGCTGCGGCGGCGTCCTTCCCGCCCCGGGGATAGGGGGACAGCTTCCGGCATCATTCAAAGGCCAGCCGGCCGTTGAAAATCAGCGGCCTCAGCTCGCGGGTTTCGGGCTCGCCGCCGTCGAGCGGCGTATAGACGAAGCTGCCCAGGCGCACGGCCCAGAGGCGGCCGCTGTCCGCCAGGCTGACCCAGTCCCGCGCGATGCGGTAGTCCGTCACGCCGTCGGCGCCGCAGATGAGGTCGTCATCGAAGTCGGACGGCGCCGCGTCGGGCGACGCCGATTCCTGTCCGGCCACCTCGAGCTGAATCGTCGTTTCCCCGCACACGCAGGTGAGCACGGCGCCGGCGGAGGCTCCCTGCGCGTCGGCGATGGGCAGCGAGAGCAGGATGCGGCCCGTCTCATCGCTCATCGGCTGATTCATGCGCGCTTCCGTGGCAATCAGCGTCAACTGCATGCAGTTGTCCTCAATCAGGCGCGCGTCGGCGATGAACACGTTCAGGCCGTCCAGCCCGCCCTCGGCCGTCAGGCCGATGCCGTTCAGGATGTCGCCGGATGCGGGCGCGGCGAAGCACAGCGCAGGGTCGTCGAGCGTGAGCTCGACCGTCATGCCGCGGCCGGCCTGCACGAGCTGGCCGCCCATGCTCTCCGTGAACACCAGCGCGCCGTCCTCGGCCGAAATGGCGAGCTCAGCCGCGTCGGTATCGAGCGGATTGCCCTCCGCGTCCTTCCATTTGTCCAGCACATAGCCGCAGACCGCGCAGCGATAGCTCAGCCTGGTCGGCCGATACAGGCCGCCGTCCTCGGTTTCAAGGGCAATCCATTCATGGGCGGTCTGATATCCGCAGATGGTGCAGACATGGGGATTGGCCTCTGAAAAGTGGTGCTTTGTCGCCTGGCCGCAGATGGTGCAGACGTGCGGGTCCTCGCCGGAGTAGTCGTGCTCTGTGGTCTGGCCGCAGATGGTGCAGACGTGCGGGTCCTCGCCGGAATAGTCGTGTTCCGTGACCGCGCCGCAGATCGTGCAGACGTGCGGGTCCTCGCCGGAATAGTCGTGTTCCGTGACCGCGCCGCAGATCGTGCAGACGTGCGGGTCCTCGCCGCTGTAGTCGTGTTCCGTGACCGCGCCGCAGATCGTGCAGACGTGCGGATCCTCGCCGGAGTAGTCATGCTCTGTGGTCTGGCCGCAGATCGTGCAGACGTGCGGGTCCTCGCCGCTGTAGTCGTGTTCCGTGACCGCGCCGCAGATCGTGCAGACGTGCGGGTCCTCGCCGCTGTAGTCGTGCGCCGTGACCGCGCCGCAGATCGTGCAGACGTGCGGGTCCTCGCCGGAATAGTCGTGTTCCGTGACCGCGCCGCAGATCGTGCAGACGTGCGGGTCCTCGCCGGAATAGTCGTGTTCCGTGACTGCGCCGCAGATCGTGCAGACGTGCGGGTCCTCGCCGGAATAGTCGTGTTCCGTCGTCTGGCCGCAGATCGTGCAGACGTGCGGGTCCTCGCCGCTGTAGTCGTGCGCCGTCGCCTGGCCGCAGATGGTGCAAAGGTGAGGATTCTCGCTCGCGTACTCATGGGCGGTGCGATAGGGGCAGTATGAGCATTCATGGCTGCCTTCAGGGATGTCGTGATCACCGACGACCGAGCACTGAATGCAGCCGTGCTGGCGCGTGCCGAGCGAGACGAAATCGTGATCGGCGTATACGCCGCACTCCGTGCAGGCGTGGCCCGCGCCGCTCTCCTGAAAATCGTGGGCGGCGGAAGCGCCGCAGTCGAGACAGACGTGCGTCTCGCCCTGATCAGACCAGCGGTGTACGCCGGTGGCGGGCAGCACCTCGACGATCATCGTGCCGCAGCGCGAACACTGGCGGGTGACGGAGCCGTCTGAGATGCAGGTGGCGTCGGTGCGGTACAGCTCGACCAGGTCGTGGGGCGGACAGGCCGGCGCTTCCGTTTCGGCGGGCTCCGCGGTTTCCGCCGGTTCCCCGACTTCTTCGGTTTCCTCCGGAGCCGGCGTTTCCGTGGGCGTCGGGTCGGGCGCAGGCTCCTCCGCGAAAGCCTGGCCGGCGCTCAGCAGGAGCAGCGCCAGCAGCAGGATGATCAGCTTCTTTGTCATGGGAATCTCCTTTGTTCAGCGCCGCCTGACGGGGAAATACAGGCTCATGCCCCCGCCTGCGGCCTGAGGGTCGTAGTGCTCCTGGACGGCGCCGGCCAGCTCACAGCCGTTTTCGGGCAGCGCGTGCAGGAGCGTCTGCTGGAAGACGGCGCCGTAGGTTTGCGGCGTGCAGTCCACGACGAGATATTCAAACGCGGGGATCGTCCATTTGGCCCATCCGGCGGGCGCTTCAGCATCCGGCCGCACCTCGCAGCCGGCCAGGTAGAGGCCTTCGGCGTCCCAGGGGAGAAAACGGCGGGCAGTATCGCTCATCGCACCCCAGATGCCGCTGGGCTTGCCGTCCGTATCGCGCTGAATGAGCGGCGCGATTTCGCCCATGTGCAGCTGGAGGTCGCGCCACAGCGGAGGCACCCACTGTCCGCCGTGCGCGCCGTCGCCCCGGCCCTCGCGGCCGATCAGGGTGATGGCGTTTCTCTTTTCAAATCTCATGGCCGCATCTCAACTTTCGCACAGATTCACACAGAATAGAATGAATTATAGCATATTCCGCAGAATATATCAACCCTTGTCCCTTTGACAGGGGGTCGCGTAAAAAAGTTCCGAAGGCCCCGGGCGCGGAGGGACGCGAATCAGAGCGCCGTCATTCCCTTCGCCGGGAGGAGGCGCCCTCGTCTTTCACAAATTGTCTTTCATCCCGATGGAATCTGCAGAAATGGCCGGGCCCGGCCCCGCGGCATCGATCATGGGAGGCGATGGATCTTCCCCGAATCCCCGGGGGATGAGCAATCCATAACCCGGAAGGGAAGGCCCTGATGCCGTGCGCCAGGGCATACACAAGGATGCGGCAGGCGATCGTCAGCGCCCACGCGGCCAGTCCATGAGGCGGCCTATTCCGCGGCGGCCTCCGCCATGGCCTGGAGGTTATCGAAGGACACGCCGGGCAGGATGGACTCATGGCTCGGCGATACCACGTAGTTGTCGCCGAACAGGTCCCGCAGCCGCCGCACTTCGTCGCGCACCTCCTGCGGCGTGCCGAAGGGCAGCAGGCGCTGAGTGTCCACGCCGCCCACAAACACCAGCTCATCCCTGTACTTGCGGGAGAGCGTCTCCGCGTCCATGTTGGCCGCCAGCGCCTGGATGGGGTGCAGCGCGTCCACGCCCGCGTCGATGAGGCGGGGAATGATGCGCTCGATGGAGCCGCAGGAATGCAGCAGCACCTTCATGCCGAAGCGGTGGGCCTGATCGGTGAATTTCACGAAGGTGGGCATGACGAAACGGTCGAACAGCTCCGGCGATATGAGCATGTCGCGCTGGCTGCCGAAATCGTTGCCGAAGAAGAACATGTCGATTTTGTCCGCCGCCATGCCGAAGAGGCGCTCGTTGACGCGCATGTAGAAATCCGCCACATGCTCCGTCACGGCCTCCACCACGTCCGGGTCGGTGTACATCTTCACGAAGTAGTTCTCCATGCCGAAGAAATCGCACACGTTGTGGAAAAAGCAGCTCCATGAGCCGGAAAGCACCGCCTGGCCGGCCGCGCGCGTCTGCTCGATCGCCGCGAGCGTGCCGGTGAAATCCACGTATTTTTCGTCCGGCCAGTCGAAGGCGTCCACCTCGGCCACGTCTTCGCATTCCGCGAACACGCCGGGCTGCCCCAGGCTCACGCGCGGCTTGCCGCCCAGGACATCCATCATGGGCCTGCCCTCCGGGTGGTTCCACATGCCGTTGGCCTCCGGCATCACCCAGCGGCAGGTGTCGCCCATCTTCAGGCCCATTTCGAAATCGTCCTTCACGCCGAACGCCGCAAACAGCTCGTCCCGACAGGCTGGGTTGGGGTTGCCGTGCCAAAAGCCGCAGTGTGCGCTTCGGTGGCCCAGGATATCCTGCATTGTCTGTTGCCCGTTCAACATTCGATTTCTCTTCCTTTCACTCTGCCGACGTGTCGTCCCGCCAGACGTAGCCGTCCTGCCGGATGTGCCATATCTGTCCGTTCCAATGGGCGACGCCTTCAAACATGCTCGGCGTCGTATAGGCGCGAATGCCGTATTTCGCCGCCTCCTCGCCCAGCAGCGCGGCCGCGTCGTCGATGAAGCGCTCGTGCTCGTACAAATAGGCGTGTTCGCGGTAGTACAGGCGGCGCAGCGCCAGCTTCACTTCGTCCGCCTCCAGCGGGAGGGGATACGCCTCGCCCCGGCGGGTGAATGTGAGATAGCCCCACATTTCCGGCATGTGGATGTCGATCACGCCCGTAGGCGCCCATACCCAGTTTTCCTCCGGCAGGTCTTTGCCCGTTTCGGGATTCTTCCGCTTCACATAGCGGCCGTCCTCCACGTCCACGTGGTATTCCACCCGCGAAAAATTCAGCCGCCAGACCTCGCCCGGCGCCGGCGCGAAATGCGACGGGTAGACCTCGTTGCTGCCGCATTCCCGCAGCGAAAACCACGGAATCTTCAGCTCGAGCGACCAGCCCCTGTTCGCGGCCGAGGGATTGTTCAGCTCGCCGTCGATCTTCACCGCGCTCTCCAGCCCGTGAATATCCCAGCCGATGATGCGGCGCACATCGTCCCGCTGGGGCTTTTCCATCATGAGATCCCACACGGCGTTCGCCGCGTTCATCTCCAGCTCGTAATAGCGGTGCGTCGAGTCCTGCGGCGCGAGGAAGACCTCGAAGTCGTTGTCCACGAAGATCACTTCGTCGCGGTTTTTCACCGTCGCCCAGATCGTGTCGTCCGTGAGATGGGCGCCCACATAGAGCGCCTCCTCATCCCACAGGAGCTTCACGCGGGTCTTTTTGGCCGGCTTCGGCATGGAATCGCCCTGAATGTCGTGAAAATCATCGATCCACTCGCCGGGTTGCCAGAAGGGCTTGCTCAGGTCGCCGTCCAGCCTGTCCGGTTTCATTTCGGCATGCCAGCAGCGGTATTTCGGGCACTGCGGCGCGATGATGGGCGCCCTGACCTTGAAATTCCCTTTCATCATCAGACCTCCTGTTCCTCGTCCTTGTCGATGATCGGATCGACCGGCACAACGCGCGCCTCCTCGCCCTCGCGCGCGCATGCATAGGCAAAGCCCTTGTGGTTGCATGCTCCCGCCACGTTGCCCTTCGCGTCCATGCAGACCAGAGCGATGCAGTCCGGTTTCAGGCCGCACTGCCTGAGCGTGTTGTGCGCGGTGAGCACCACCGTGTTCACCGCGTCCTGAGCGCTCATGCCGTTTCGCATCAGGTCGACCGTGCGAAAGCTGCAGCAGGTGCGCATGATATCCTCGCCCAGGCCGGTGGCCGCCGCGCCGCCCACGCCGGTTTGCGCGTAGAATCCGCTTCCGATGATGGGCGTGTCGCCCACCCGGCCCGGCAGGCGCAGGTTCGAGCCGCAGGTGGAGGTGGCCACGCACAGGGAGCCCGCCTGATCGAGCGCCACGCAGCCGATGGTGTCGTGTCCGGAGGGCTTCGTCCGCGTGTTCTTCTCCTGCTCGTATTTGCGCCGCGCCGTGTCCGTGATCATGTATTCCGGCGGCGCTTCCTGAAAGCCCATCCGACGGGCGAACGCCTCGGCATACGTCCCCACCAGGATGGAATGTTTCGTCTTCTCCATCACGGCCCGGGCGACGGATACCGGATGCTCAAAGCCGCGCACGCAGGCCACCACGCCCATCTTCAGCGTGTCGCCGTCCATGACGGCCGCGTCCAGCGCCAGTTCCCCGTCTGCGTTCAGATAGCCGCCCCGGCCCACGCAGTCGACAGACGGATCGGTTTCCACCAGGTGTATGCCCTGTTCCGCGGCGTCCAGCGCGCAGCCGCCGCTTTTCAGAATCTCCCCGCCCTTTTCAACGCACTGCAGGGAAAAGGGCCAGGTTGCGATCACAGACCACATAGTCTCCGCTCCCTTCATGATAATGACAGATCAGGAGAATGCCGTTTCCCTGTGTTTCCTGCATGAAGTCCCTTCTTTATCGCTCTGTTTTGGATTATAGCAGATAATCAGGATGCTGTAAAGGCGGTTGGGGGCCGTTTCAAAATACGCATATTGCACAAAAATCGGGAGAGCATTGCGCTCTCCCGGTCGTTTTGTTGTGCAATCTTCCGAAGAAATGCCTGTTTTGAGACAGCCGCTAGAAAGTCCCGCCTGTTATGCCGAACCCGTCCAGCCTTTTCCCCAGCAAATAGAATTTTCGATCCGGATACCACAGCACCGACCGCCCCTTCCACTGGGTGAAGCTGGTGTAAGTGCCGCCTTCCGCCGTTTGTTTTGGCCCGATCGCGACATCGCCCGTATCGATCAGTTTGACCGGCGCGCCGACTTTCAACGGTTGACGGCCGTGTGGATCAAATTCCGCCTTGCACAGATAGTAGGGATTCCGAATGAAATTTGCATAATTGCATCTCCACTGCAGCGCATGATGATCAAATCCAAGCCGCACGCCGTTGTTCTGATGAACCAGAATGAAATACTTTCCCCGCTGATATTCATATATCGGGCAGGGAGAAAGCGGATGCAGCACCAGAGAACCATCATCATACCGCATGGGTTCAGGCTCCGAAAAGGTGCGTCCTCCGTCTTCAGAAACGGCCCAATAGGGCGAATCATTCATCGTGCGCGCCTGCATCCATATCCGTCCGTCCGGCAATTCGACGATTGCGGGCTCCTGAATATTGGACATTCCGGGGACCATCGGGTCCTCCAGCTCAACGGGCTTTTCTGAGCGCCAGGATATGCGCATGTCCTTCGGTTCCGGATCATCGTCCAGATTATCAAAGGAAAGAATGTGCGCCATCGCCTCCCGATGACACCAGTTGGTATTCGGAACTGTGTCGCCGTACCAGACCGTACAACCGACCAGATACCTTCCATCCGAACATTTCATCGGCGTCTGCCATACGACCCAGTAACCTTCCCGCCCTTTCGGCATGCGTACAGTTTCCGGTTCAGTAAATGTCTCGCCCTCATCATCGCTGAACGAACACAGAATGTCCCAGTTCTGTCCAAACCCGCCTTGGGAGCAAAACAGATAAATGCGCCCGGATTGGGTCACGACCGGAAATCCCCAGCTGGCCTGCTCCCCCGTCCTCCCGGGGAAGGTTCCCAGCAGGGTGCGCGGCTCGCGCCAATGCACAAAGTCCTCTGTCTCTGAAAGCACAATGTGATTATCCCCATTCCCCTCGACAGAGCTTTGCGTCCATACCGCAAACAGTTTCTTTCCCGACTTCACGGGCACGACCTGAAAATGCACATTGTCCTGATCCACGCCATCCTTGCGATGCGGGCGGTACACAATAAAGTCGGGCTCCGTCCGCCTGTATTCCGCCTCGGGATCCCCCATCGGAATACCCTCCGCCGCTTTCCCATAGGGATAACCCCGGGCAATCAGTTCTTCTCTCGCAGGAAGCGCCTGCCTGTTTTCCATCTGCCTTCACCTCTCCGATAAAAATGCTTCGTTGCCCACGCTCAGTGATGCCGTCCGGATTGATTCCCTTCAGTCCATCCACGGTCACTTTTCCTTCATCTTCCCTTTGCACATCCTGACGTATTCCGTAGGGCTAAAGCCCATCACCCGCTTAAAGGCACGGCTGAATGAATTTGCGCTTAAATATCCCACAGTCGCTGCAATTTCGCCCACGCTTCCGTCGCCGACTTCGAGCATTTCGGCCGCCCTGCGTATGCGCCTGTTTTCCAAATAGGAAGAAAAATTCTCATTCATAAGCTGCTTTACGAGCACTGACAAATAGCTTTCTGTCAATTTGAAGTGTACCGACAGGGCGGTCAGACTCAGCTCCGGATCATACAAATGATCTTCGATGTATTTGGGGATTTCCCCTTCTATTATTTTTCTCTCCTCCTCCTGACGGGAGGCAGCGTCCTCGCAATACTTCTTAAACAGCGCGCGCAGTGTTTCATAAAAGCTCTCCAACGGCAATTCCATAATCTCTGCCAGCTGACAGTCGTTCAGCGCGTGTGGATTGACCATCAGAAGCGCATCGATCAGCCGATACTGCAGCATAATGCGCATCGAATGATTGAGCGATCGCCTGATGAAGTTATTCTCATATATTTTCAAAAGGAATGCGTCCAGCCGACTCGCGTTGCCTTCCCGCGCAAGCATGACAATGTATTCATCATTGCTGTTCGAATAATCGTAGCGATCTATATCCGAGCTGTTTTCCATCAGAACGCCGCGGGAACTGTTTTCGATCCGATCAGCAAACTGCAGCCTGGCCCTGGCAAATGATTTATAAAGCTCCGAAAAATCAGGTACTGCATGACCCACAGAAAAGGCCACTTCATTTCCGCACTTTTTCGTTATGATCGACGACAAGAGCATCAGCTTGTCCTTTATGCCGCTTTCCTCATCCCTCATCAATAAAAGCGCCATGTCAGACTCGCTCACATATATCAATGGTATCAGGCCAAAATCCGTTTCCTGAATGCACTTTCTGGCAATCTCGCGTTTCAAATTGTCCGAAGAGGATATATTGCCGTCAACAATATCCAAAAAGCGCATATAGACGCCGCGCATCGAACCGCTTTGTTCAATTCCCCGTCGCTTCAATAAGCGAATGACATCTTCATTGCGGATCATGCCGCCATTAATCAGCCGAAGCAGAAGAGCGTCTTCCATCTGCTCATTTTGCTTTTCCAGAACAGACTGCAAATGAGATTTGTCGGTGATCAGCCTGTTCACGGCCTCATCAATCTGCCACAGGCCGTTTTTGTGCCCGCTCTTGACGCTGCGGGAGATATTGAGCTTTTGCGCTACGCTCAATAGCGGCGCGGCATTGACAAAATAGCCGGCGAAAAGTATTATCATGGTGAATGCGATCACCGTGTACACAATATAAAGCGTCGTTTGAAGAAGCGAATGCGCCCGCTGCGCTATCACTGTCTTGGAGATGAATATGGCATAATTCCACCCATATCGACTGGAAACAGCGTTTGTCATCAGCATTGCGCCATTATCCGTATCGATCTCGTGAATGCCTGCGTTTTTGCTGTAAGAATCGACAATCAATCCATCTCCGGGCACGGTCTCAAGCAGCGGAACGCCATGCTCATCCAATATGCATATGGAGCTGGCGCCCATATCAAAGGCGCCGCCAAACACATCCATGATCGCGCGAACATCCAAAAAATAAATAATCCGGCCAATCAGCGTATATCCCGTCTTGTTGTAATATGGATAAGTATACATCAGTCTCAGAGACGACTGGCCATTCAGGGTCACCGAAGTGGCGGGATATACGCACACAGAATAGCAGCTGCTGTCCGACACGCACTGTCGCCACGCGTCATACGTCAAATCGCCATAGCGAATTCCATAGCCATAATACATGGAAGGATCATAATAAACCTGATTTCTGCTCCACATCGTCTGATTCTTTATGCCATATATATAATAACCGTTCACCAGCGAATTCGCATCGTAAAAACGGGGAAGCTCCGCTTTGATCTCTGTAATTGTCTGTAGCTCAATGTCCTTCGGAGAACTGCTTATCAGCACGTTATCCAGTCCGCCGGTATTGTTCAGCAATTCTGAAAAGTCGTCCAATTGCTGGATGGAGTTGTCGATCAGCTGCATAACATGGTTCAAGATCAATTGGTTGGAGTATGTAATCTGAGAGGTTATCGCAGAGAGTCCATGACTATAGCTTGCAATCGCCAGCAGAATCGGCATTACACCCAGAAATATATATGATATGGCCAGCCACCGCACAAGCGAATAGTTGTTCCCTGCACGTTGCTTCATGTTCAATCACATCCCTATTTCTGCATGTATAAAGAAGAGATTTCAGCTACCGGAAGAAATATTCTTCCGGCAGCTGATAAACTTATGACATCGCGAATGTTCTCACGGGAGCCTTACTTCAGAATCTCCTCCGCCTTCTCAATATACTCAGCCAGGCCCATGCTGTCAAGCGTCGACAAATACTCGTCCCAGTCCGCCTCGAGATCCATCTCGCCAACGATGAACTTGGTGGAGCAGGACATCGCGTAATCGTTGATTTCAGCCTTCATCAGCAGCCAGTCGTTGTCAGAAGACCAGTTCACCAAAGGAGCCTTGTCATACACGTAATATGGCTCGTACACTTCCGCCGCAGAGACAAGGATGTAGGTGTTGTCGATGTTGCGGTTGTCGGGATCGTCGCTGGTGATGTAGCGGGTGGCCACGGTATCAAATATGGGGACGATGTTGTCGCCAAACAGGTAGTTCGAGGTCGGACTGAGCCTGTCGCCCAGCGGCTTAAGAGACTTCTCGCTGCCGTTAAACGCGGGGATATCCACCATCTCATAATCGACGCCTTCCACCATACCGTAAAGGTTAGCGAGCGTGCCTTCTTCGCTGAGCCAGAAATCCAGCCAGGAAAGCGCCAGTCCGGGATCCTTGCACTGCGTGGAAATGGCGCTGGACGGACGCACGGAGGAGGTGGCGTAGCTCTGACGCAGGCCGGTCGGGCCCTCAAGAGGCGCCACAGGCAGGTAGTCCAGCCACTTCATAACAGAAGAATCGACAAACACGCCCTGATACGCCGCGCTTACCGCGCCGACAATGCGCTCGGACTCTTCCGCCTTGTTGACCATGGCCTTCAGCTGGTTGGCGTCCTGCACATAGGTTTCAATGGCCAGCAGCCCCTCGCTATACAGATCCCTCATGTATTCGAGGCCGGCCTTCCACCCATCGGTGTTCGCGATGAAATAGGGTTTGCCATTATCGTCGATCAGATACAGGTTCGGCGAATACAGCTGGAAGGGATTCATCAGGAAGAACAGCGGATTGCCGTTCCAGCCGTTCAGAGAGGAGACCAGCGGAACTTCGTCGTTCGCATCCCCGTTGCCGTTCATATCATTGTCGCGGAAAGCAATGAGCATTTCCTTGAATTCCTCAGTGGTGGCGGGCATTTCCAGATTCAACTCGTCCAGCCACTTCTGATACACGAACATCTTGTAGGGAGAAATGACATGCACAGCGCAGCTGACATGAATGGCCGTGTAGATATTTCCATCCGGGGCGGTCATCGCACTCTTATAGGTCGGGTTAGACGCCAGAATGGCGGCATAGTTGGGCGCGGATTCTTCAATCAGATCATTGAGCGGCAGGAAAGCGCCCGCTTCGGCCCCCATGATGATCTGTTCCGGCGTCAGCTTGTAGGCCCAGATGTCAGGATACTCGTTGCTGGCCAGGGAAAGCGACAGCTTGGTGACCGCTTCGTCTTCAGGAACGAGCTGCCAGTTGATGTGAATTCCGGTGGCGGCCTCTGCGCCGATGTTCAGCGTGTTCGTCTCCATGTCCGGAATAATGGCCGAGTTCATCGCCCAGACCGTGAGTTCTTTGCTGTCCCCGTCAGCCAAACCAGCCGTGGCAAGGGAGAGCAGCATCAGTGCCGCCAGGAGCATTGTCAGGTACCGTTTCATTGGAGTTCCTCCTTCATGTTATTCTATCAAAACCGCATTCTCCGCGGTTATGACTACCCCTTGATTGCGCCTATCATCATACCCTTGACAAAGTACTTCTGTATAAACGGATAGATCATAAGCACCGGCAGGGACGCGACGACAATCACGGCATAGCGCATGACGTTACTCTGAGCCTCGCGCGCGATGGATGCCTCAATATCTCCCAGCATGCTCTCCTGTGTGGCGGAAGACGAGATGAGAACCTCGCGCAGTATCATCGAGAGAGGATATTTGCTGCGGGAATTCAGATAGACCATCGGCGTGAAATAGGAATTCCACAGGTCAACCGCATAAAACAGGCTGATGACCGCCAGAATCGGCAGCGAAAGCGGGAGCACAATCGCGGCGAGGAAGCGAATATTGCCGCAGCCATCCAGCTGTGCGCTTTCAAGCAAGCTCTCCGGAATCTCCGTTTGAAAGTAAGTCCTCATGACGATCATGTTGTAAACCGACATGGCGCCCGGCAGGACAACCGCCCAGACGGAATCCAGCAGGCGATAATTTCTCATCGCAATATATGATGGAATAAGTCCCCCTGAAAAATACATGGTGATCAGACAAAGGCACATAAAGAACCAGCTTCCATCCAGATCCCTGCGCGAAAGAGGATAGGCGCAGCATATCGTCAGCCCCAGCGCAATCACTGTGCCGAACACCATATACAGAAGCGAGTTTCCATAGCTCGTCCAGATATCGCGATAAGTGAATACCGTCCTGTATCCAATCAGCGAGAAACGTTCCGGCACAACCGCCAGACTCATCACCATCGGGTTCGCGCTGAATGATGCAATCACCACAAACAGCAGCGGATATACCAGCACGGCCGCGAACGCGATGATAACCGTCCAATCTATGGTGAGGAATATCCTGTCAGACATTGTGCAAAAGGGAAATCCTCTCTTTTTCATGCATCTGACCTCCTTACCACAGGGAAGCCCCGCCCAATCTGCGGGATACGGCGTTCACGATCGTCAGCATTAATACATTCAGTATCGATACAAACAGGCCAATCGCCGTGGAATAGGAATATTGAGGAATCGTACTTGCAAGCCCCTGCTTGTATACAAAGGTGCTCACAACCTCCGATACGGCGTCATTCAGATCGTTTTGCATCAAAAATATCTTTTCATAACCGACATTCAGAATCGAGCCGCAGCGCATGATCAGAAGGATGCAGATGGTGGGCAGTATGCACGGCAAATCGATATGCACAAACCGCTTAATAATGCCCGCGCCGTCGACAATTCCCGCCTCATGAAGCTCGGGAGACACGCCGGCCAGGGCCGATATATAGATAATGGACGAATATCCGATCTCCTGCCATACGCCCGTCCATATATAGATTGGATCAAAATATTCTTTTTTTGAAAGAAAGCTCTGCGCCGCGCCGCCCATCGACACAATGATTTGATTGACGGGCCCCCGCGCGTCAAAGAATTGATTGATCATGCCCACCATGACGACCGTCGAGATGAAATGCGGCATGTAGCTGACCATCTGCACGCATCTGCGCATTCTGTCGCTGTTCAGATAGTTCAGCAGGAATGCAAACAGAATCGGCAAAGGAAAAGTCAGCATGCTCAGCAGGCTCAAGCGAATTGTATTGCCCATCACAACCCGGAATTTATGGTTTGACAGGAACTTATGCACATACTTCAATCCGACCCATTCGGCCTGCAGGATTCCACGGGACGGCTTGTAATCGCGAAAGGCGATTTGCAGTCCATAGATCGGCACATACTTAAACAGCACCAGATACAGCACCGGCAAAAGCAACAGCACATACAGGGAAACATTGCGGCGTATACGTTTTGTTCGCGCCGACACCTTTCATCCCCCCTTTACGTCTTCGGCGACCGTCTCGATCGGCTGATTCCGAGCCGGAAGCGTCACCTCTCCGCTCTTCCTCTTTCCATAACGGCGTCGCGAATTGCCTGCACATTTTTCAAGGGTATATTGGGCAGATAACCCTCGTGGCTGGGCGAGGCGATCCAGCCGTCGCCAAACGCGCGATACAGCCGCTCTACCTCGCGCTTTACATCATCGGGCGCGCCGTTCGGCAGAAGCTGCTGCGTATCGACGCCGCCAACAAACGCCAGATCGTTTTTAAACTGGCTCAAATTCTCAGCCTCCATGCCAACGGCCAATGCCTGCAACGGATGAAGCGCTTCGATTCCCGCATCAATCAAATCGGGAATGATCGGAGATATTGCGCCGCACGAGTGCACCATCACATGCACGCCGTATGACTTCGCCTGGTCGATCAGGCGTTTTTGGCTGGGAAGCACGAAACGTCTATACGCGTCCGGGCTGATCATCAGGCTCTTCTGCGTGCCGAGATCATTGCCCATAAAGAAGGTGTCCAGCTTGCCGGCCATACGCCTGTAAATGCGCTCGTTGGCCGCTATATAGAAATCCACCACATGCTCGGTAACCGCATCGACCACATCAGGATCGGTGTACATTTTTATAAAGTAGTTTTCCATGCCGAAAAAGTCGGCCACGACGTGGAAAAAGCAGCTCCACATCCCGCTGGCGACGGCCATTCCCTGCTGATGAACGGAATCCCAAAGACTTTCCAGCTTATCCAAATCCAATTCCTGGGGATCAGGCCAGTCCTCATATGCGTTCACGTCGTCCACATCATCGCACTCAGCGAATATGCCGGGCTGACTCAACGAGGTGCGCTTTTGACCCCCCAGCACGTCAAACATCGGCCGTCCCTCCGGCCAACAGGTGAAATCCGGCGCAATCCAGCGAAAGTCGTCGTTCATAAGGATCGAGAGCTCGTTCCGCCCCGCCGCTCCGGCCTCTCTTATATACATATCCATGGTATCCTTAAGCGGTTCGCCCATCCAGAAGCCAATCCGGTCGGCATGATGATTTTCCAATATGGAACGGAATCTTTCCTGTCCTGTCATCCGTTCTCCCCTCCGCTCTTCATTGCCGTTGGCAATCAAACTTGCGTGATTATTATCTTTCAGAATATCCGCAAACGCAAGATGCAATATTTTACACTATTCGTTTCTTTGATTTATTCCCGTCACGGGAAAAATGGGGGTGGACATGCGTCCGGCTCCGCGCCACTGTCAGACGGTCCGTTTGACGGGGAATCTTATCCTGATGCCATTCTGCACTGCGCGGGATTATCGGTCGCTCACGTCATCCGGAAAAAAGACACCCACGATCCGGCGTGAAGCAGATCGCGGGTGTATACAAGTTCATACATGAGCGCCGCCAGCGCGCATGACCTGTCCGATGGCGCGCAATGGCCGCCGGCAAAGCGTCATGTCACAATGGAGCGAATGAAGACCGCGTCGAAACGGTCGCTGCGCAGCGCTTCGTCGAAGTCGCGCGCCATGCGGGCAGACGGCGCGGCCTGGAGGAACTCGGGCCATTTGGCCTCGTCCGGGTCGCAGGCCGTCAGGCGGCGCACATTCAGCTCTCCCAGAACCGTCGCGTGCCGCCTGCCGATCGAGCCACACCCGGCGAGCAGTACATTCAAGTGGGCATAGTCTTCCGCAATTACCTGCATGCCGTAAAACCCCCATCCACGACAAGATTCTGACCGGTGATATAGTCTGACGCATCCGATGCCAAAAACACGACCGCACCCTTGAGATCGGCGTTGAGCCGGCCCATATGCCCGAGCGGCGTGGCGTCGGAATAGGCCTTCACGAAAGTCTCGCTCAGTTCTCCCTTGTCAAAGCCGCCCGGCGAGATGCAGTCCACGGTCACGCCATACGGGGCCAGTACGCCACAAGATCGCGGGTGTAGGCGATGACGCCGCCCTTCGCGGCCGCGTACTCCACCGGCTGCTCCATCTTGCCGACCGAACGGTACATGTCCCTGTTGCGGCCGACGACACCGGCTATCGAGCCAATGTTGATGATATGGCCCCTCTTCCTCTGCGCCATGTGGCCGCATACCGCTCTGGAGCAGTACAGCGAGCCGACCAGATTGACCTGGATCATGTTGAAAATCGCGTCGGGATCGCGCTGCAGGAAGCTGCATTCCCCCTGTCCCTTGTGTTAAGCATCTTTCCCCAGCATTATATCATGTTTGTTTCGGAATTCAAACTGGATTTTCTTGCACTTCACTTGATTTTTCAATGTAAGCAAAAGAATCCCGCGGCTGAACGACACGCGAGGCTTCGAAATCCCGTTCACCCGACCCGTCGTCGACGCACAAAGAAAGAGGGCCTGGCCTTTCGGTCAAGCCCCCGTAGAGATGTTATTCTGATCAGCCTCTTCTTTCCTTCTCAGGCATATGCGCGTTCCAGGCGGAGCTTTTTCATGGCATCGTTCCTCCGGCGAAACCGCGGCGAAAGAACAGGCGTATACGCCGTCCTGCGCGAGCCGCACCATGCGCTCAAAAAGCAGCGGTTGCAGGAGAAGGCGCAGTACGCGACGGGGTCCACGCCCTTTCGCGCCTGCTTGCACAGCCTGTTTTTGACGCGCCGCATCGCTTCGATGCGCACGATCCAGTGTAACCGCTCAATAACATAACCATTTGGGCATCCTCATTTCCCTATCCCTGCGTAACGATCCCTTACAGCCTCATAGCTCTTCATATCGCCGATATCGTATCTTCTTCCAGGCATTCTCCAGGCATACATCTCGACCTTGCCGCTCAACCACGCGGCAAAGGATCCGGGTGCATCCGCATTGCACCCATCATTCAGGGCCTCTCCCACTCTTCCTATGTCCTCGGCCCGGTAATAATAGAACGGCGGCACGGCAAGGCAGCCCTTCGGAGCCTCCGGCTTTTCCTCGTAGCTTGTTATCCTGCCTTCCCCGTCAGTGGTGATCACGGCGGTTCTTCCCAAGGCCTCGATGCGTTTCTCCTCATAACACATGACACAGCTTGTCTTCTTCTCGAGCGAATAGCGGATGAAAGGAAGCAAAGAAAACGTCAGCACGTTATCACCGGCCATGACCAGACAATCCTCGTCTACCCCTGCGGCCTGAATGTCTCTCACAGCGCCCAGGCAGTCTTCATTCGTTACTGTCCCATCATCTATAACCCGAACTCTATCCTTTTCTGCGCTCCAGGTTTCGAAAATGGGGAAAAACCTGTGGTTGGTAACTACAATTGTCTCTTCTGCCTGAGAAGAAATATCCGACAGGAGCCAGTCAAGAATCGGCCTGCCTCCGACCGGGAGCAGCGGTTTTGGAAAATTTTCTGTCAAAGGATAGAGCCTGGTGGCGTAGCCGGCCGCCAAAATGATCGTCTTCATATGCTTACCCCTCTGATGTGGCCGCCACCCCGTCTGCCGACTTGCACAGCGCAGCCATGTACTTTCCTCTTAGCGCCGGGTAAGCGGCCACATACTTCTCTTCAACCATGCGCAGTACATTCTCAGCCATATCAGGTTCTACCAGGGCCATACAGCATCCCCTGAATCCCGCTCCGGAGAACCGTCCGCCGTAGATGCCGTCTGTATCCCTCATGATTTCATACAGCTTGATCAGCTCCGGGCAGCCACACTCATAGGATTCGATACTGCTCCTCCCGGACTCGAATACAAGCCTCCCGTATTCCTCCAGATCGCCCTTTTCCCACGCCTCGGCCCCGCGCTCCGCCCGGTCAATCTCCCCAAAGAAATGTGTGGCGCGGCGACGGAAGGCTTCCGGCAAGCGGTCTTTATAGGCCTCGAAGACGTCAATGGGCACATCCCGCAGAACCGTCTCGCTGAACTTTCCATACGGCAGGCCGGCATAGGCGAGCAGATCATAGGCCGCGGCCTTGCACTCGTCCTGGCGGAGGTTATATGCTGAGTTTGCGAGGCTGCGCTCCAGACCGGAGAAGAAAATGGCGATCGTAAATGGCCTCATGGAAGGGTGCGTGGGGATCAGCGTGTAGGAATCATCAGCGCAGTCCAGGTAGAGAAGATGGCCCGCTCGGCACAGCACCTCGCAGGACTGATCCAATTTGCCACAGTTTACGCCCACATATTTGTTCTCCGCCGCTTTTGCGAGCGAGATAAGCTCCTCCGCCGTCAGTTCAATCCTGTTCACATGGGACAGCGCGGCCAGAAACGCGATGATCACGGCCGCTGAAGAGGATAGGCCCCCGATCGGCAGGCTCCCCTCGATCACCCCGGAGATGCCGTATCTGATGGGATACCTGGCTTCCAGCTGTTTTGCCGCGCCCCTCAGGTAATCCGCCCAGTCTCCCGCTTTGCTCTCGGGAATGCTGTTCACGTGAAATTGTGCGCGCTTGGGAAAGTTTAAGGAATACAGCTCTACGACGCCGTTATGCTTGGTGCCGTAGGCGATGCGGATTCCCTTGTCAAGCGCAAGTCCGTTCACCTTCCCATTCTGGTGATCAATATGAGCGCCGAGCGGCGAGATACGGTAGGGACAAAAGGATACTGCTTCCGGTGGGCGGTGGTAGAAAAGCTCGTAGGTTTCACTGCAGGTCATTGGTTTTCTCCGTTCACATGCGTTCCGTCATTTGTGAAAAACTCCCTGGCTTGTTTCTCTGGTTCCTCATTGATTTTGTATTATTGGCGTGTCTTTGAACGCGAAGGCGCGCGGCGGGCCTATCGCGGCGAACGCCGTCATTTTCCCTTGAGCGGAAACTTGACGCACCTCTTTCCGAAATGGTATGCCGTTTGGATGATTCGAAACAAGCCGGGGCAGGAACAAATCATGAAATATGCTGCTTTAGTGCGACTCATGTTCGGTTTTGTTTCAGTCCCTGCTGAAATGATTTCCTTCCTCAGTTTTTTCTCCAATTCTGCGCGCTCGCTTTCTGAGAATTGGTACAGCCGTGCATAATATTGCACCATTCCGGCGAGTCGTCTTTGTTTGTAGGTCTCCAGCTGTTCCACGGAAAAGACATCCGGCGTATTGTCTCGAATAAAGGCCTCCGATCGGGAACGCGACAACAGCCGGTCCTCCATGTTTTTGATCGACGCGGTGGCAACAATACTTCCAGTCCGCCCTCTGTACATGTATAATGGCGTATCCAATACAAATACACGATGGCTTTGCGCATATAACCTGTATGTGATTTCCACGTCTTCATACACATGGCCATCCGGGAATCTTTTTGCCCCCCAAATCCCCCGGGTGTACAGCTTATTCCATACGCTAAAGTTCAGGCTCCCGTCAAATAAGGCGCGAATCGCGTCGTCACGATCATATTTGCCAGGGCGGATCGCAGGTTCTGTTTGTCGGCAATTTCCTTTTTCCATTGCTGACATCGTTTTATGAACCGAATATCGGCAAATTACGATGTCCGCGCCTTCCCGAACCATAACGCTTACCATGCTCTCTATAAACGAAAAGTCATAGGCGTCATCGGAATCCAAAAAGGCGACCATTGCGCCCTGCGCTCTGTCAAGGCCCGCGTTTCGCGCGGCGCTGAGCCCCTTATTATCCTGATGTATCACAACAACGCGCTTGTCCTTTTGCGCGTATTGATCACAAATCTCTCCTGAACCGTCGGTTGAGCCATCATCAATGACGATGATGTCCAGATTGGTGTATGTCTGATGGACTACGCTGTCCAGCGCCTGCGTCAAGAAAGACCGCACATTATAAACCGGAATGATGACACTGACGAGCGGACGGCTTTCCATGTCCTTTTCCCCTTTTTACAAATGCAATGATCCCGGATTCAGGGATTTCGCCCATCCATTCAACACACCAATTCGCTGCAAAAGCGGGTACAGACAAGCGGCAATTCTTATTGCGGAAACTGCCTCATGACGACCTGTCGCAAAAAACCGGGAAGGTGAAAGCGCTTATCGATCCACAGCGCTGCATCTTGAAAGCGGTTTGTGCTGCGGTAGATCAGAAGGAACAGGGCATTCGGCAGAGCAGCGCAAATGATCGCCTTGACACTAAGCCCCAAAATGCCGCCCTGCGCGACGAGGGAGCAGCATCCATAGGTCATTCCCGCGATCAGCAGGGTTACGGCGGCGTATACCGCATGCTGCCTGTAAAACACAACGGCCCGGGCGTTTGTGAAATAGTGCCGGTAGATGATGGCCGAACCCCACAGGAAATTGCAGAAAAACATGGACAGCATGGTCGCCATAATGATGCCGCGCACGCCAAAGAGCTTTCCCAACGCATAGTTCAATATCAGATTGGCGGCTGCCTCGACAATGGCTCTGTAACGGTTTTCCCACCACAGGCCGGCGGCCTCCGAATACACATATCGTATGTCGCCCATTTTCAGCAGATAGAAATACAGCGTGAACATCACGACGATGTCGTTGGAAAACAGCATTTCCGCCCCGAAAACCAGCTTTGTGAAGGGCTGATACAGACAAAGCAGGCAAGCCGCAAACCAGCCCGCGATGCACATATAGATAAAGTTCAGCCGCGTCATGTCGTCACGGTTTTTTTCTTTGCTTTCCGTGACGATGCTGTTTCCAACCCCGGCGACAATGGATTCTCCGACCATGCTCAGGATCCCGGAGACAGTTGTCAAAATGTAAAAGTAATTGTTGTATTTGGCGGTGTCAATCAGCCCAATGAAGGATGAGATAAAAATGCTGTCCAACGCGTTCCTGGACGTTTGGCAGAGCCTGCTGACCATCAGCCCCTTCTCCAGCTGTAGATGCGATTGCCGTTGTGCGTTTTCGTAAAGGCAATGACATCATCCAAAGCATCCTGCCATACATGCCGTTCCACCATCCTTCTCGTCATACTCTTGCCGAAGCATTCCG
>Ga0079305_1001154_pt1 | contig 39319 bp, 42 predicted proteins | sample LMS_cellobiose_e_FD_79183 | JGI IMG/M metagenome (GOLD analysis project Ga0079305, IMG submission 79183) | Rumen-fistulated moose microbial communities from Alaska, USA - LMS_cellobiose_enrichment | ecosystem: Host-associated > Mammals > Digestive system > Stomach > Rumen fluid ... | reverse complement strand
TCCAGAACGGGTTTTGAAAAACCGCCGCCGAGAATGCCGGAGTTTCCGCCGGGAGCCGCAATGACATCCGTATTCTCAACGTCACAGTTGACGCATTTGGAGCAGGTCAACCCGCCAATCACGCCGCCTGCCATGACCATTGTGCTCTCGATCCTGTTGCTGCCCTTGGCTTTCAGATCCACATTGTCAATCGTGCATTCAAAGGCATAGCCGACGACACCGCCAACCAGCATCATGCCTTTTACGTTGACGTCCTGGAAGATAACATTCTTGACAATCCCGCCGTGACCGACGCAGCCGAAGAAACCTACGCCGAACATTCTTTCCATATCCATCGACGCATCGATCGCGACATTGGAGATTGTGTGTCCGTTACCGTCGAAAACACCTGTAAAAGCCGCTTCAGGAACAGGGTCTTCTCCTTCAGGACTGTTGGGGTCCATGACATATATGCCGATCATGGGCCAGTTTTCATAGGAGGAAAGATCAATATCGGCAGTCAGGATATAATGGCCGGCAAGATTCTCGTTGATTGCGAGAAGTTCTTCAGCGGTAGCAATTTCAATCACATCTGTCTGTGCGGATGTCTCCGCTTTAACAAAGGTCCCAAAAGTGATCATCATAGCAAAAGCCAGCATGATCAGGACCAGTTTGTTGACCATCTTTCTCATGTTCTCTACCTCCGATTATTACGCGATTGCAGCGCCAAGCGCTCTGCAGGCGGCCAGTCCGTCGTCGTCAGGGGTGTTGTTGCACTTCACACTCTCCGCGGCCAGCACGATGCCCTTCTCGGCGCAGCGGGCTTCCCAGTTGCGCAGCCATTCGCCATCACCCCAGTCATAGCTTCCGAAAAGCGCCACCTTTTTCCCAGGCAGCGACGGCTCAATGCCCTCCAGCATGGGCAGGAACTCACCATCCTCCAGATCCTCCGCGCCCATGGCCGGACAGCCCAACGCGATTGCGTCATAGCCGTCAACACCGGTCACATCCGCGCAAGCCAGCAGATCGACATCGGCTCCCGCTGACTTCGCGCCTTCCGCCACAGCTTTTGCCATGGCTTCGGTATTGCCCGTTCCGCTCCAGTAGATCACCGCTACTTTGCTCATGAGAAATCCATCCTTTCTTTTTCTGGTCTATTCCAATCCCTATAGGGGTTATGAATAGCAATCCTATCTTGCGACCGCCAGCTTCTCCAGAGAAAAACCACGGGACAGGCAGTCAAGGTACACCTCCGTACAGCGCCTGCAACGGGCAAACTGCCGCATCGCGCCTTGCACATCGTCATAGACTTTCCATAGTCCGCAGAGCTTGCATTCATCCTTCCGGTGCATGAATCCATCCACATCCGCCGGGGGATAGCCCAGGAACAATCCCACTTCGTGGGGAAAACCCTTCTCAGTGCGCAAACGGGAAATCAGCCTGGCAAGACAAACGTTGGCGTCCTCACACGTGTATCCGCATTCCGACAGGAGTTTTCGGGACAGGGGATCGCGCAGATCACGCTCCAGCAGTTTCGGCCGGTACAGGTACAGCAGCGCTTTTCCGTCACGCCATCTCAGAGGCAGAATGCGCAAACCTTTATATCTCAGCCGCTGATTTAAGTGCCGCAGTTCTTCGATCATTTGTTTCTGGCCGTCAAAAGCGCAGTTGAACATGTTCCCGGTTTTCAGACAGGCCATGGTTGGAGCGCAGCAGCGGATCAGGGTTTCGTTGGACATTTCAGCCTCCCTTGAAAAAAGGTCCGTTGATAAGTTAGCATTTTCTAACTGCATTCCTTAAGAAAAGCCGCGCTGGCATTCATGCAACGACCTCATGCGTCGCGGCTGATGTTAGTCATCTCTAACATCAGTATCTTATCATATGATCTGCCTGCTGTCAAGATTGTTCGATTGCCTCCCATTGACAAATCAGAAGATTAACACAGTGAGTCCGGCAATAATAACCGCTCCCGCGATCCAGATGATCGACAGGGCAAAAAAGCTGCTCGTCTTAAAATATTCCGAAAAAATATTGTAAAATACGACATTTTCTCTTCCTCATCAGTCTATATGGGTGTAGGAGGTGATCAACACGTGAGCAATGTTATGGGCCCTGACACTGCTCCGAATCATGATCAGAGATTTGAAAGGCTTGTGGATCAGTATCAGGAATCTGTTCTCCGTACATGCTTCCTCTATCTCTGCGATAAAACGCTGGCAGAGGATGCAACACAGGAGACATTCCTGAAGGTGTATCGAATGATGGACTCATTCCGGGGAGAAAGCAGTGAGAAAACCTGGATTTTGAGAATTGCCATACATGCCTGTTATGACATAAATCATTCGGGTTGGTTCCGCTTTATAAACCGTCATGTAACACCGGAGATGCTCCCTGACCGTCCAGCCGATGCTGTCATTGATCGTGATGAAGAGTTAGCTTCAGCAGTAATGAAACTGCCTCGCAAACTTCGGGAAGTGATCCTTTTACACTATTACCAAGGATTTTCCGGTGGTAAAGAGAATTAAGCGATAATTGGATAAAACTCCCGCAAGGCTCATCTCCCTGCGGGAGTTTCTCCGTCTGCTCTTATACCGTATGGGCATACTCATCCCCAAAAAGCAGTGCCAGCGCCATGCAAAAAGTTCCCCGATCAGGATTACTCCTGACCGAGGAACTGCTTCAGTGAAATCTTGAACTTGATGTGCACCTTGTATCCGGTTCGGACATCCACCCGCTCCATCAGCCGGGCTATGAACATGCGCCTGGTTTCCGCGTCGGCCTCGTCGAAGGTGCCCGCCCAGACCAGGAGGTCGGCCACTTCCTGGCTGGCGTCCCTGGCGGCTTCCTTCTCCTTTTCCATCTTGGCTCTGGCTTCTTCCATCCGGCGCTGGGCGGTCTCCAGCCTTTCCTTGTAAACAATAACAAAAACTCCCTCAAGGCTCGTCACCCTGCGATAGCATGCTGCTGTTATCGATGTTTCATTCGCAGTCAGTCCTCCAACGGCATGCCGAAGAGGGTGAGAAATGCGCTCTGGGGGTAGAAATGCGCCGGCGACTATGCTATAATGAAGCCATGATGACGGCGCGGATCCGGGGCCTGCCTGCGGCAAGGGAAGGGCGGCGGAGGAAATCCCGCCGGAGAAAGATCCCATCCGGCTGAAATACATGCTGGACAAAGCACTGAAAAAACGAAATGGAGAGGATGCGGGAATGATGACCATCAAGGCAATTACCTTCAGGAAAGATGGATTCTACGGCCAGCCCTTCGCCTTTGGCGGCGAAGAAGGACCTGAACGCTTCGACCCGAATGTGCGCTATCGCGGCGCGCTGACAAACTACCTGATCGACACGGGCGACGAGGTGATTCTGGTGGATACCGGCCTGCCTGCGGGCACGCCCGAGGAGTCGCCGGACGAAAAGTCCCCCGCCTTTACGGGCCGGGATGTGGCCGGCTATATGGATCAGTTCAGGGCGCTCGGCTACAGTCCGGAGCAGGTGACGAGGATCCTGCTGACTCACAGGCACGCCGACCATTCCGGCGAGCTCAGATCCTTCCCCAACGCCAGGATCTATGTCAACGAGGACGAGCTGTCCGCTGCCGAGCTGCAGGGTATCCCGAACCTCGTGCCCGTGAGGTTCACCGACGGCGCGTACTACAACTTCCCCGCCTGCCAGAAAATCCGGGACGGCATCTATTACGTCAGGGCGAAAGGACACACCAACGGCAACAGCATCGTCATCGTGGAGCTTGACGGCCTGTTCTACATGATTCACGGGGACGTCACCTACGTGGACGAAGCGCTGTACGCCAACAAGCTGTCCGTGGTGTACGACGACAGGGCCGCCGCCCGTGAGACGCTGGACCGCGTGCGCGAATTCATACGCAGCCATCCGACGGTGTACGTCTCCACCCACACACCCCAGGGCTATGAGAACCTGGAGGCGAAGCGGGTGATGGATCTGGATCATCCGGTCGAGACGATATTCGAGGAATACGACTTTGGCGGCGCGACCTCTTCCGGCAAATACGTCTGCTCTGTCTGCGGCTATGTATACGATCCGGCCGAGCACGACGGCGTGGCGTTCGAGGATCTGCCGGAGGACTGGAAGTGCCCGCGCTGCAGGCAGCCGAAGGCCAGATTCAACAGAGCCTGATCCCATCCGCCATACCGGCGTCAGACCGGCCCCGGGCCCTGTCTGACCCCGTGTAAAAGCCGCGCCCGCGCGAGGCGGTGTTCCCGAAGGAAAGCGCATGGGATGGGCGCCGCGCCGGCTGCAGTCATGCCGCCGTGGACGCGCAGCCCCGCCCTCGCCCGGTTCCGATGCGAATATCCGCAGCATATCCCTTCCGGGCCGCCCTTCGCCCGCCGCTGTTCCCCGCCCTTCAAGGCGGCGGCATCCTGCCGGACGATCGCGGCGGCGGGTGCGCGCTGTACGAGAGGCGCGCTTGCGGCCGGGAAGGCCGCGGGACGGCGCGGGCGGAAAAGAGAATGAGCGCCGGGCGATATGTCCGGCGCAGGCCACTGACAAACCCTGCATTTCAAGCGAAGTGCAGGGTTTGTCAGTGGCCTGAAGCTGCCCGGGCAGCTGTTTGAGTGACCGACAGAGAGAACCATAAAAAAATCACCTGACCTCGCACCAGGCGACTTCGCGGCGCACGCCAACTTCCGCTTATTGCTGCTTCCTTCCGGACCTGACAAGATTCACGGCATGACGTCGCACGAAACCCAATGGTCATCAATCAGGCGACAGACGTTATTATAGCATAGTCCGACCGTTTTTGCAACCGGATTTTGCGGACTCCCGCGCTTTTTTGCGCCTGATGAACGCCTTTTCAGATACGGCGGCTTTTCATTCTGGCCGCGGCAGGCCGAAAAGGCGTCATCCGAAGCCCTCTCTTCCATCAACGCGCCCGGCGACGCATCGCGCCGGGCGCGTTATCTGACGCCCTCCATGCCGGTCGCGTCGCCCATGGTCTGCGCGCCGGGCGCTGTCATCGCGCGCCACAGCGCTTCTTCGGTGACGAACGTCTGCCTCTCCCCCTCCACGCGCAAAAACAGATGAACCTGCCTCGGACGAAGCACGGCCAGCGCGCTGCGCAGCTCGGTTTCGGGCGTCACGGCGAACACGCGCACCGGCATGATCTGCTCGCGCGCGAGCTCCTCGCGGCGCTCCAACAGGCTGGCGAGCGATGCGCTGCCGGCGCTGCGCAGCTCTGCCGGGGCGGTCAGCAGCATGAACAGCGCCGCAAGCACCGGCGTCAGGTTCAGCCGGCCGCGCGCGACGCTGCGGGCCGCCGCGCCCATCAGGGCGAGCGCGGCGGCGCAGCCCAGACGCACGCCCGCGCGCGCCGCCGCCGTCGGCGGCATCCGCCTGGCCAGCAGCCCGCACAGCACGCGCCCGCCGTCCAGCGGGAGCGCGGGCAGCAGGTTGAAGGCGAGCAGCGTCAGATTGAGCCGCGCCGTCTGCGCCGCCAGCGCGCTCCAGACGCCGCCGGGCAGCGCCGCGCAGCACAGCGCGATCAGCAGATTCACCGCGGGCCCGGCCAGCGCCACGCCGACGAGCTGGCCGGGCCTGAGCTTCCAGGCGTTGTCCAGCCGCGCCGCGCCGCCCACGGGCATCAGCTCCAGCTCCAGCACGCGCACGCGCAGCAGGCGCGCGGCGGCCACGTGTCCCAGCTCATGCAGCAGCACCGACGCGCCCAGCACGGCCAACTCGCGCCCGCTGCCCAGCAGCATCGCCAGCGCGATCATCGGCAGCGCCAGCGGATGGAGCTTCAGCGGCACGTTTCCAATGCGACCGACGCGCATGCTACCTGAATCGCCCCGTGGGATCCGCCGCCACGCCACCCTCGCGCAGCTCGAAGTACAGCCGCGGCTCGCCGGATGAAGCCGCACAACCGATGACGCTGCCCGCCGCAACCTCCTGTCCCACCCGCGCCTGCGCCTCGGCCAGATAGCCGTATACCGTTTCCCGGCCGCCGTGATCGATCAGCACGATCCAGTCGCCGCCCATGCCCTGAGCGGCGGCCGTCACCACGCCGTCCGCCGCGGCGGCAACCGGCGCTCCCGGCGCGACGGCATATTCGAGCCAGGGCTGATCGGCCGACCAGCCGTGCTCGATCGTCCCCTCCGCCGGCGGCGTCAGATCCGCCTCCCGGCTCAGGTTCAGAAACACCAGCGCCGTCTCCGGCACCAGCGCGCGCACAAAGCTGAGCCGCCCGATGGATTCATCCCAGTCCACGCGCATCGTCATGGCCTGGCGAAGGCCGTTCATCGCCGTGTTGCTCCACGGCTGATCCACATTGCGCACCGCCAGCACGCACAGCAGCGCCGCGCCGGCGATGGCTGTGTTCCGGATCAGCTTCTCGCCCGCCGTGAGCCCGGGCGCCGGCCTGGCGCGCGGCTTCCGGCCCGGGCGCGGCGCGGGGCCTATTTCGGGGGCCTCCGCAGCGCGGGGCCTCACAGACGTGTGAATCTTCAGGCGACTGTTTTCATGCTCCATTTCGTTCCCCTCCGTTCGCTGAAGCATATGCCGGAGGGCGCCGAAATATGGTTGGCCGCGCGTTCAGCGCGGCGCATCGATCCTTACCGCGCCGTGGGATCCGCCACGACGCCCGCAAAGCAGACCGCGCCGGTGGGCTCGTCCGCAATGATAAAGACAAACGGCCGGTTGACGTTCATCTCGATCACCTGGCGGTCGTCCTCCAGCGCGCCCAGGGCAGCCGCGACGCCCGTCGCCGCCGCCGCGCGGGTCCCCTCCTCGTCCACCTGGACGCGCACCTTCTGGATGACGCCGGAAACCGACAGGCGCTCGTCGCTCATGCCGGAAAAGTCGGCCTCCGCGTCAAAAATCACCCCAAGGCCCATCGCGCAAAGCGGCTCCCTCAGGTCGTTCGACGCGCTGACATCCAGCTTGGGCAGGCTCAGGGCCACGCTGCTCTCCGCCTCCGGAAGCGCAAAGCCGTCAAGGCCCTCCGCCGCCAGCGCCGAAAGCACGCCGTCCATCCCGCCGTCCTCCGGCAGGATGACCAGCGCGTACAGATCGCTGTCCGCGTAGTCCAGGCGGATATACTGCGCGCCGTCCCGTTCGCCATACGGCGCGTCGAACGTCCGGTGCATGAACAGCGTCCGCTTCTCGCCGTCCGGCGCGCAGAAGGCGTCCATACAGGTCATGAAATCCCGGAACGGCTGCTCCCACTTCGCCTGCATTGCGATGGCGTTCACGAGCAGCAGCATGACGTCCGGCGCGGGCGCGCCGTCCAGCAGGCGGTCGATCAGCCCGTCCGTGCGCTCCTTCACCCAGGCGTTCACGCGCGCCGCGTCGTCCAGCGGAAGCGCCTGCGCATCGAACAGCGCGTCCATCGCGTCGAGATACCCGTCGCGCAGCGCCAGCCCGTCGCGCACGAAGGCGGCGTTGGCCGCGCGCAGGCCGGAGTCGGACAGCGCGCCGCCCAGCGACGCGACATCCCGGGCGTTTTCTGCATCCAGCGCCGTAAGAAGCGCCTCTTCCGTTTCGCCCCGCGCGCCCGCCGAGGCCATTGAGAGGGCAAAGGCCAGGCTCACCGGCGAGACAAACTGGTTCTCCCGCCCGTCCGCGAGGTATTCGAGCAGTTCAAAGCCCAGCCGGCTGCCCGGCGCGCTCTCCGCCCGCGTGCCGCAGGCGGCCAAGCCAAGCAGCGCGGCCAGCATCAGACAGATCATCCTGCGCGTCATAAAAATCACTCCCTTGCGTCGCATTGTTCCGTTGTCGGCGGCTGCCATGCCTGTTCGATAAAGTGAGAGGGTGACGGGGTCTGGCCTCAAGCGGGGTAATCTGCCCCTTCCGCCGCCAGACCCCAAAGACACCTCAATTTAAAAAGCAGCCGAACCGCTATACCCATCGACGCAAAAGAATGACAGGATGTTCCGCTTCCTCACAGCCGGAATTCATACCGCCGTTCGACGGCTTCCCATGCGCGCAGAAAGGCAAGCCCCTCCGGATCGGAAGCAATCGTCTGCATCGCCTGCCGCGCCGCTTCGCGGAAATCCGCGCGCAGGCCCATCAGGCCGTTGCGCATCAGCGGACACAGCGGCCGCGCGCGCACGTCGAAGCGCATCGACACGACGCCCTCCGCATTCACCTCGGGCGTGAGCGGAAAGATCATGCACCCCAGCGGCCGCCGGGCGCGCTCGCACGAGCCGTCGCACACCAGCATCCTCCCCTCGCCCGGGCCGTCCGGCGCAGGCTCGACGCTCGCCCAGCCGCCGCCGACGAGCGCCTCCTCGCCCGGAAAGAGAAACACGCCGCCCTTGCCCTCCTCGTCAGGCCGGCAGCAGGCCGCGCCGCAGATGCGGCCGCAGTCGCGGTTCATCGGCGTGACGTCAGAGAGCAGGGCGCGCGCCCGTTCAAGAATTGCTCTGTCCATTTTGAATACCTCCCGGCCGTGGATTTTTCGTCATATTATCATATTCAGGTTAAATTTTCGATTGCTCTGTACAAATTTATGCCACTATGGTATAATTTGACCAGCCTCAAAAGGACAGCCCATGGTTATAACCGCGCCTCCCACACAGGAAGTCGGCATCCAGGCAGTCATTGGGAAGGCGTCAATATTAGGGAGGGTTATATCCATGTTTGAAGACAAGACTCTGGTTTGCCGTGAGTGCGGCAAGGAATTCGTTTTCACCGCTTCTGAGCAGCAGTTCTACGCCGACAAGGGCTTCCAGAACGAGCCCGGCCGCTGCCCCGCCTGCCGCGCCGCGCGCCGTGCCGCCGGCGGCCAGGCCCGCAACGCCGAGCGCCAGATGTACGATGTGATCTGCGATGGCTGCGGCCGTCCGACCCAGGTTCCGTTCCAGCCCCGCGGCGATCGTCCGGTGTACTGCCGCGACTGCTTCGACGCGCAGCGCGCCGCCCGCTACTGATCAGCAAAAAAACAAGCTCTTCTCCCTGTGAGAAGGGCTTGTTTTTTATGTCAGAGTGCGTCCCCAACACTGCTATGAGCGCCCCGGTCAAACAACTTCAACCCCCGGCAGCGCGCGGTCGCGCCCCGGGGGTTTTCACGGCGTTACGGCCTGATTTTCACAAACATGCGGCATCCCAGATCCGCCGCGTCCAGAAACCCCAGCGAACGGTAAAACGCCTTTGTTCGGGGCAGGTCATCGGTCATCAGCCCGATCTGATACACCGCTTTATAGCGCCCGAGGACGGATTGCACAAGCGCCGTGCCGATGCCCCGCCGCTGGAAGTCGGGCCGCACCAGCACATCCTGTATATAGACAATGGACGCTCCGTCGCCCACCGCGCGAATGGCGCCGACGAGCGCGTTCTCTTCCCAGGCAACCAGGGCGCACAGCGAATGGAGATACGCCGCGCGGAGCATGGCGGGATTTTTCTCATAGTTCGTCCACCCCACCGCGCCGTAGAGCGCCCGTATTTCCCGCTCGTCGCCGGCCGCGTATTCCCTGATCGTCATTGGGCGGTTTCCGCCGCGGCGGAGGCGGCCGCTTCCGCCTGATTCGCCGCCAGCTGCGCGTTCAGCGCCTCCACGGCCTGCGCCAGCGCCTCCGCGGGATCCTGCGCGGGCTGATCGGCCTGATCGGGCGCGTCCGGATCGACGCCGCGCGCCAGATCGACATCCTCCCGGGTGATCTTCATCAGGTCCTCGCGGGTGACGTTCTCCATCGCGGCCAGCCGGTTCGCCTGATTGACCAGCACCTTCTCAAAGATATTCCTGACGCCGCGCGCGTTGCCGAAGGAGATGGAGTTGGTGTTTTCCTCGCTGATGAACAGGCGCACCGCCTCGCGGGCCTCGTCGTCCAGCTCGTAGCAGCCCTTCTTGCACTGCAGCTGGAAGATGCCCATCATCTCGTCGAGGTTGTAGTCGTCGAAATGCAGATAGCGGTTGAAGCGCGACTCAAGGCCGGGATTGGAGTGGATAAAGCGATCCATCAGCCCGTCGTAGCCCGCCACAATGACCACCAAATCCTCGCGGTTATCCTCCATGGCTTTCAGGATCGTGTCGATGGCCTCCTGACCGAAGTCGTTCTCGCTGGTGCTGTTGAGCGCGTAAGCCTCGTCGATGAACAGCACGCCGCCCTTGGCCTTGCCGATCACCTCGCTGGTCTTGGTGGCGGTCTGGCCGACGTAGCCCGCCACGAGCCCGCTGCGATCCACCTCGATCAGCTGGCCCCTGGAGAGAATGCCCAGCGTCCGATAGATGCGCGCCATGAGGCGGGCGATCATCGTCTTGCCCGTGCCGGGGTTGCCGGAAAACACCATGTGCAGCGACAGGTCGGGCGTGGGCAGGTCATGCTCGCGGCGCATTTTGTATACCGTGACCATGTTGATGAGGTTGTTGACCTCTTTCTTGATGCTCGCCAGGCCGATGTAGCTGTCAAGCTCGGCGCGGAGCTCCTCTATGCTTTCCTTCTTCTCCTCCGCGGGCGCCTCCGGCGGAACGGCCGCCGCCGTCTTCACGGCGGGCGCGCCGGCGGCCGGCCGGTCCGCCGCGGGCTTCGGCGCGCGGGAAGCGGGCGTCCCCCAAAAGTCGTTGGCGATGCTGTCGAAGCTGTGCTCCGCCATGCTGCGGATTACCTCGTACTGCTTGAGGATGATTTCGTCCCTGCGATCGGTCTTGCTCATAGCCGTCAGAGCGCTCCTTTGCTGCATTCTCTTCGTTTCTCCGTCTATTATATGTCAGAACGCGCGACTGGTCAAGCCGTGTTTTCCGGCGGGACGTTTTTCGACCGGCGGTCAATATATATTTTACCAAAAAACACTTGTTATTCGGCGCATGGCGGGGTAAAATAATCGTCGAACGTGGGCCGGTATACTCGAAAGCCGGCTCTCAATACCAACAAAACATCGATATAGGAGGTCTTTCCCATGGCTGTTAAGGTTGCTATCAATGGCTTTGGCCGCATCGGCCGCCTCGCTTTCCGTCAGATGTTCGGCGCTGAGGGCTACGAAATCGTCGCCATCAACGATCTGACCAGCCCTGCGATGCTCGCCCACCTGCTCAAGTATGACACGGCGCAGAAGGGCTACTGCGGCGTCATCGGCGAGAACAAGCACACCGTCTCCTCCAAGGAGCCTGAGTTCGAAGAAGACGGCAAGACCGTGAAGGTGCCGGGTTCCATCACCGTGGACGGCAAGGAAATCACCATCTACGCCGAGCCCAAGGCCGCCAACCTGCCCTGGAAGGCGCTGGATGTGGACGTCGTGCTCGAGTGCACCGGCTTCTACACCTCCAAGGCCAAGAGCCAGGCGCACATCGACGCCGGCGCCAAGAAGGTCGTCATCTCCGCGCCCGCCGGCAACGATCTGCCCACCATCGTATACAACGTCAACCACAACACGCTGAAGCCCGAGGACACCGTCATCTCCGCCGCGAGCTGCACCACCAACTGCCTCGCCCCGATGACCAAGGCCCTGAACGATGCTTTCCCGATCCAGGCCGGCATCATGACCACCGTTCACGCCTACACCGGCGACCAGATGATCCTGGACGGCCCGCATCGCAAGGGCGACCTGCAGCGTGCCCGTGCCGGCGCGGCCAACATCGTGCCCAACAGCACCGGCGCCGCCAAGGCCATCGGCCTGGTCATCCCCGAGCTGAACGGCAAGCTGATCGGCTCCGCCCAGCGCGTGCCCGTTGCCACCGGCTCCACCACGATCCTCGTGGCGGTCGTCAAGGGCAAGGATGTCACCAAGGAAGCCGTCAACGCCGCGATGAAGGCCCAGGCCTCCGAGAGCTTCGGCTACACCACCGAGAAGCTGGTCTCCAGCGACATCATCGGCATGACCTATGGCTCCCTGTTCGACGCCAACCAGACCATGGTCAACAAGATCGACGACGACACCTATCAGGTGCAGGTCGTGTCCTGGTACGACAACGAGAACAGCTACACCAGCCAGATGGTCCGCACCATCAAGTACTTCGCGGAGCTGAAGTAATTGCGGCGTAAGGGTTTGCGGGATTCTCCCAAGAGCCCAAAAAGCGAGTTGGTAGGCTTTTCGTTGTAGTATCATCGTAGGCTTGTCCAAGTCGCAATCGTCAGGGTACAGAAAACCGTTCGCCCCGCTTTCCAGGCAGACACTGCAAGGAAAGCGGGGCTTTTCTGTGCGGCGGAGCGAGGGTATGTACAATCATGCCAATTCATGGTATAATGGTTCTGCCCAAGGTACTGAAAAGAAGGAGCGACGCAAAGATGGAAGAACTCTATATTCCGGCTTCCATGGGGAAGCTCTTCGGTATTTTCCAAAGGCCCTCCGATTCCGCTCCCCTGATTATCCTTTCTCATGGCTTTAACGGCTGTCACCTGGGCAATCAGGATTTCGCCGATTTCTTTTCCGCCCACGGCTTTTCGACCTTCTGTCTGGATTTCTGCGGCGGCGGAAACAACTCCAGGAGCGACGGCAAGCTGCTGGACATGTCCGTGCTGACGGAAGCGGAGGATCTGAACGCCGTGATCGACTATTTCCTGCCCCGCTTCCCGGCCATTTTCCTCTGGGGCGCCAGCCAGGGCGGTTTCATTTCCTCCTATGTGGCGGCTCATCGTCCCCGAGATGTGCGCGCGTTGGCCATTGAATTCCCCGCCTATGTGCTCCAGGACGACGCGAAAAAGCGGGCCAACCCCGACGGCACCTTCCCGGAGGCCTTCAGCGCCATGCGCACCATGATCGGGAGAAGATACAACATGGACGCCGTTTCCTTCGACATTTACGACGTGATCGGCGGCTATACGGGCGATGTGCTGATCCAGCACGGCGACCAGGACGCGCTCGTTCCCCTGCGCTATTCCCAGCGGGCGGCGGAGGTTTTCCCATCGGCCGAGCTGGTGGTGCTTCCCGGACAAGGGCACGGCTTCCGGGGCGCTGGCCGCGCGGAGGCGATGGAGCGGGAGCTGGCCTTTTTCCGGCAGCGTAGCCCCGGGGACTGAGATGGGGCGCCGGTCTCCACGGAAACACAATGATGTGGAAAATGTGATAAAACATTTGCTCCACTTTCCCTCTGGTAAAACAGGGCGGAAAGTGGAGCTTTTCCAGGTTCTTCACGGAAATATGTGGGATCAGGCTCCCCCCGAGGGGCGATGTCATCGGCTTAAGCAATGCCGGCAGGTCTCTGGCGGCAATCGTGGCGCCCGCCCTTTCCCCTGGCCCCTTTCCCGCTCACGCGGGCACGGGAAACTGGGTACGCAGGGCTGCGCCCTGTTTACCGAATCAAATCAAACTCCCCGATGTACGGCACGCGCATCGGCCTGCCCTGATACGTCTGCCAGGCCAGATAGAACCCGGCGACGACGACCGCGGCCCGCGCCAGCCAGCCGGCCAGCGCGACGATCCAGCCGATCAGGGGAATCCAGCCCGTGAGCGTCCGCAGGACGGCGAACACGACGCCCGCGACGATATACGCCAGCAGCAGTATCAGCCCCTGATTGGCGCAGAAACGACCCAGGGGGGATTTCGGACAGGCGATCAGCGGAACGGGAAAGCAGATGCAGCCCAGCGCGGCGGGCAGGGCGTTCTTTTTGAGATCCGCGGCATCGAAATGCACATATGTCATAGATAACGCCTCCATTTCCATTTGCCATCAGTATAGCACGGCAATGACGCAGTTTCACGAAAGGCTGTTTATAATATTCTTAAAAAATGATGAGTGAAACAGAAAGCCTTGCAAACAGGCAAAAAATGATATAGAATAGAAACAGAATCCATACGAGGAGGTATGCATTGTGAAAAAGTATATTGCGGAATGCATTGGCACGGCGATCCTGGTCATTGTGGGCTGCGGCACGGCCATGCTGGTGGGCTGTGACGCCGCGGCGGGCGGCGGCTATATCCTGACGGCCCTGGCGTTTGGTCTTGCGATCGTCGCCATGGCGTACTCCATCGGCAATGTTTCCGGGTGCCACATCAACCCGGCCGTGTCGTTGGGCGTTTACCTGAACGGCGGCATGAGCCTGTCCGAGTTCATCAGCTATGTGGTGTCCCAGTGCGTCGGCGCGCTGGCCGGTTCGCTCGTGCTGGCGATCATCTTCGGCCTGGGCGGCGTGAAGGACATGACGGGCGGCTTCGGCGCGAACGGGCTGGCCGGCGTTGGCGGCAACGTCGTCGCCGGGCTGCTGGTTGAAATCGTGCTCACCTTCATCTTCGTCACGGCAATCCTGGGCGTGACCAGCAAAAAGGCGAATCACGGCTCCTTCGGCGGGCTGGTGATCGGCCTGACGCTGACGCTCGTCCACATTCTGGGCATCGGCCTGACCGGCACCTCCGTGAACCCGGCCCGCAGCATCGGCCCGGCGGTCGTGGCGCTGTTCACCGGCAACAGCCACCCCATCGCCTGCCTGTGGGTGTTCATCGTCGGCCCCATGGTCGGCGCGGCGGCGGCGGCAAAAACCTGGAAATTCCTCGAAAAGTAATGGCCCGCACAAAACAAAGGCGGATCGTCGCGCGTTCGACGCGGCGATCCGCCTTTTCTGCGTATCCTCCGGCCGCGCTACGCCGGCGGAACATCCATCAGCGCATACAGGCCAGCGATGGATTCGCAGCGAAGCGCGGCCGCATAGTCGTCGTAGAAGTGCTCCGGGTCGACCAGGCAGCCCGCGATCCCCGCGTTCTCCGCGGCCTCGACGTCGATGCTCCGGTCGCCCAGCATGACGGCGCGCTCAGGCGCGATAGCGTGTTTCGCCATCAGGCTCAGCAGGGCGTCCGGCGCGGGCTTGACGGGAAAGTGATCGTCGGCGGTGACGGCGCCGGAAAAGCAGTCGTCGAGGCCGCAGCGCCTGAGGGCCTCCAGCGCGACGTGATCGCGATGCGTATAGAGAAAGTGACGGCCGCCCTGCGCGAGCACCGCCCGCAGAAAAGCCGCCGCGCCGTCATAGGGTGCGATGGTCTCAGGGGGCGAGGCGTGCTCGACGGCCCGGTAATCGGCCATGAGCCGGGCGTGATCCAGCCCGTATTGCCCGGCATACAGCGCGGCCGCGGCGCGCACGGACCGCTTGATGGCGGCCATGACCTCGCCGTCCGGCCGCACGCAGCCCTGCCGGGCCAGCGCGCAGGAAAACGCGGCGCGCATGCGCGGATAGGTGTCGAACAGCATGCCGTCGAAATCCCAGATATAGTCGGTGAAACGCATGGATCCGCCTCTTTCGTCAGGCGATGGCCAGCGCGATTTCCATCATCTTCGTGAAGGTGAGCTGCCTGTCCTCAGCGCTCAGGCCTTCGCCTGTAAAGGGGTTGTCCGATATGGTGAGGAGCGCCAGCGCGCCCTTGCCGGCGCGGGCGGCGTTCAGATAGAGCGCGGCGGCTTCCATCTCCACGGCCAGCACGCCCAGGTTCTTCAGCTTGCCCAGCGGCGCTGACTCGTCGTAGAAGCAGTCCGAAGAATAGACCGCGCCCGCGACGGGTTCCTGGCCGAGCGCCCTGCCGGCGTCCATGGCGGCTCTGAGCAGCTCGTAGGAGCAGCACGGGGCGCAGGTGCCGTCGAAGCCGAACTGGCGGGCAAAGGCCGAGTTGGTATAGGCGCTCATCGCGGCGACAATATCGCGCACCCTGAGCTTTTCGGAAATCATGCCCGCCGAGCCGATGCGGATGATGTTCTCGACGCCGTAGAAGTTGTACAGCTCGTAGGAATAGATGCCAATGGCCGGCATGCCCATGCCGGAAGCCATGACGGATACGCGCTTGCCCTGATAATAGCCCGTATAGCCCTGCACGCCGCGCACATTGTTGACCAGCACGGCGTCGGTCAGGAATGTTTCGGCAATGAATTTCGAGCGAAGCGGATCGCCGGGCATCAGCACGGTGCGGGCGAAATCGCCGGCCTTTGCGGTAATGTGGGGCGTGGGAATGGTGCTCATGAAACGGACCTCCTCGTTGTCTGTTGTTCTGCGTGCGCTTCCGGAGCGTGTTTCCAAATCCCGGAGAACGCGGCTTCGGGCGGTTGCCCGGAGGATAGTCGGGGATCTGGACGCAGGAGCGCGCTCTTCTCCGACTGTTCCATATCAAAGTATAGCATGGCTTTCGCCGCGTGGCAAGAGAATCCGAAAAATATAGGTTAATGCCGCCGTCGACCTTGACAAGAGCCGAAAAGCATGATACAATACCCTTCGTTCTGGATATGGTGGGTATGGCTCAGTTGGTTAGAGCGCTAGGTTGTGGCCCTGGAGACCGTGGGTTCGAGTCCCACTACTCACCCCAGCAAAGGCTGACCGCATTGTGCGGCCAGCCTTTTTCGCATGCGCTGGATCGTTCGGAAGCGCGGCCGTGACGTCCGCTATGTACGCCCCGGATCGCTCCGGAGCGCGGTCGTGTCATTCGCTGGCGGTCCGGCGGCCGCAGGTCCGGCACATCCAGAGAAACGCAGCGCCTGAAAGCAGCGCGGCCAGCGTACCCGGCAGGCTCGCAACGCCCAGCGCCTCAACAAAGCCGGAAAGAAGCAGCCCAACAACGCCGATCAGGACCAGAACGACACCGATGATGCGAATCATACGCGCACTTCCTTTCTTGCACCGCCACGCTCGCGGGGCGGCTCACTGTCACTGTATTCAGCCCGGCGAATTCTGTGAGGCGCCTTCCGCAACCGGCCTCACCACCACCCAGTAGCCCTCCGCGCCGCCGCCCCGCCACTCGTAGCCCTCGAGGCCCGGCGGCGGCGCGGGCGCATAGCGTCCGGGAACGGCATACAGCACGCGTCCGGGCCGCCCCGCTTCAGGCTGCACGCCCACCACGCAGTGGTCGAGGCCGGTCTGCACGGCAATCGGCGCCCTGATGAGGACAAAGCCCTCCGCTTCAAACGGCTGTACGGGGGCGCTCTGCTGAAACAGCGGGCGCATGGGCTCTATGCTGTCCGGCCACGGCAGGGTCATGTCCAGCCCGAGCGCCTCGCCGGCCGTTTCGGCCGGGAGCGCCTTCGCAGCGGCTTCCGGCGGGGGCTCCGCTGGCTGCGGGGCGGCCGGCGTGTCAAACTCATCCTTTTCAGGCGGGTTGTCCCGAAGTCCGGCCGAGGCGGCGCGCGCCGGATGATCGAAGTCATCCCGCACGGGCGGCGCCTCGCCGGCGGCCGACGCGGTATCCTGCTCATCCGCGCCGTCGTCCGGGGCGCTTTCCGGCCCGCACGTCACGGAAGGGGCCGTCGCCTCTCCCCCATCCGCTCCGTCCCGCCCGCCCTGCGCTTCGCCCGACATTTCATCCTCTTCGCGCGCCGCGATCTTCGGAATCGGCGGGGCTTCCCGCCCGGCCTCATCCCCCGCGGGCGCCGGCTCTTCGTCCGGGCGCGCGGGCGCAAGCGCCTGGCAGACCGCCTGCCTGACCTGCGGCCAGTCGGTTTCCACCGAGCCGTTCAGATAGCCCGCCAGCAGCAGCTCGCACGCATCGCCCGACACGCCCGCGACCGCGATGAGCGCGTACCGGTCCAGCTCCCGGCCGCAGATGCTGCGCGGGTCGAAACGGTACACCATGCCGGCCTGCCCGTAGCGCGCCGGCCCCAGCCGGTCCAGCAGGCAGGCGTACCACAGGCCGTTCTGACCGTACAGCAGGAGCGCATACAGTTCGGCGTCGGACGGCGCGCCGTTGACCGTGAATTGCAGCGTTCCGATGAGCGTTCTCCGCTCCAGCCTCACATAGCCCGACACGCCCTGCCGGAGACCGCGCAGCATGATCAGCGCGCGGCGGTAATCATTCCTGAGCATACAAAATACCTCCTCCCGTCTCCATGAGGATATGACGGGAGGAGGTCTCGCTATGAATCAGAACATCCATGAACCAAACCGGGGCGCGCTTTCAAAGACATGGTCCCCGAAGCGGATCTGCGTGCACCACAGAAGGGGCTGCGAACACTTCCGACGGCGGTTGACCTCGCGGTCGCCGTATTTGTCGTCGCCCAGGATGGGCAGGCCGACATGGCTCAGATGCGCCCGGATCTGGTGCGTGCGGCCGGTGATCAGATTGACCTCCAGCCGGGCGAGTCCGTCGCGCCGGGCGAGCGCGCGGCAGCGCGTTTCGATGGGCAGCGCGCGCGGCGACGGATGGTCGGACACCCGCACGCGGGCGGCGCGCGCGTCCTTTTCCAGCCAGCCCGTCAGCCTCGCCTCGCCGTCGGGCGGGCAGCCGACCACCACGCACTGATACAGCTTCGTCAGCGCGCGCGCCCGGAAGGCCTCGCGCATGCGCGCCTCGGCGGCGGCGTCCTTCGCGGCAATCAGCACGCCGCCCGTGTACGTGTCCAGCCGGTGGCACAGCCGCGCCTCCGGGCAGACGGCCCGCAGCCGGCTGAGCATGGTGTCGGCGCCGACGCCAAGGCCGTCCGCATCCACCGGCACGCCGGCGGGCTTGTCGACCACGAGCAGCCCGTCGTCCTCGTAAATCACCTCGGGCATGCCCGCAAGATAGCGGTCGTCCACATAGATCGCGAGCTGGTCGCCGGAACGGACCGGCGCGTCAGGCCCGCTCCTGACCCCGTTGACGCGCACGTCCCGCTTTTTCAGCGCCTCGCGAACGACCCAGCCGGGCATCGCCGGAAACGCCCGCGCGAGATACCGCCTGAGCGGCATGACATCCACGCCGGGCGGCACGATATGCCTCAGCATGTGGCCTTCTCCTCCGCGCGGCGCTGCTGTTCAACGGCCTCGTGCGCGGCCTGCCTCAGCACCGCCAGCTCCTCCGCCGTGGGCGTCAGCTCCGGGCGTTCGGGAAGCGTCGGCACAAAGCCGTTGTCGGCCGCGCTGACGCCGGCCAGCGTCTCCACCCACACGCAGCCCAGCAGATAGCGGCCCTTCGTCAGGCTGGCGTGGAAGCCGTCGCGATTGAGCGACTGGCCGCCGTGCGCGTAGTCGAACAGCGGATGACGCCGCGCGATCTGGAAGGCGTCGCCGCTCGGAATGATGCGCGCGCCGCCGATGTCGCGCGCCGCCCTCCGATAGGCGTCCTTCAGGCGCGCGTACATCTCGCGCTGGTCGCAGTTATATTCCGGGAAGGCCGGATGCGTGCTGTCGATCTCATAGGCCCACGTCTCGTGAATCAGCTGCACGGCCTGCGGCGCGTATCGCCTCACATAGGCGGACAGCTCGTTCAGATAGGGCTGGTAGGTCTCGGGCCGGCCGCTGAAGTGGCTGGCCTGCTGCATGGTCACAAAGTCCCACTCCGCCTCCTCCAGCGCCTCGCGGATGGAAGCGGCGCGGTTTTCGCATCCCGTCCTGGAATAATCATAGTCGGCGGCGTCCTCGCGGGCGTTCTGCCAGTGTCGTTCAAGCGAACAGCCGCCGATATACAGGTTTCCGATGACGATTTCCACACCCGATGCCGCCGCAATCTGATGTACGAACGTGCGGGCGTCGTCGCTGAAGCTGTTTCCAATGGCAAGCACCCTGATCATGGGTCTTTCATCTCCCCGGTTGTGTTCGTCGGTTGCCGCCGCAGGCCCGGAAAACAGGCCGCGCATTCGGGAGCGCGGCCTGTGCGGCGGATGGATTCTTTTACTTTTCCTGCGATCTGAGGTATTCGATGCAGATTCTGGCCTCGGTCATGCCGTCGGGTTTGCAGGTCTCGCTCTCCACGACCATGGGCACGCCCATTTCGACGGCCTTCTTATACATCTCGGCCACGGGCGCGGTGCCCATGCCCAGGGGCGTGCCGTTGCCCTCGGCGTCGCCGTCCTTGATGTGAATGACGTGGATGCGGTCCTTCAGGCGCTCCATCAGCTCGATGGGATGGCCCATGCCCACATAGGCCCAGTAGGCGTCGATCTCGATGTTCAGATTGGTGCGATAGACCAGCTGGTCGTGGATCATGGAGCCGTCCACGTTGGGCCGGAACTCATGGGCGTGATTGTGATAGCCGAAGCTGATCCCCTCCGCCGCCAGCCTGGGCTGGAATTCATTCGCCATTTCGATAAACGCGTCCAGCTTCTTCTGATCGCTCAGGTCGGCGCCGGGCACGATGATATTCCGGTTGCCAATGATCTTATGATAGGCCACGGTTTCCTCGAAGTGCTCAGCGACCTCCTGCCAGCCGGTGTGGGTGCCGGAGACGCGCAGGCCGTACTTGTCCAGCATGGCCCTGACCGATTCCGCGCTGTGTCCGAAGAAGCCGGCGAATTCCACGAAACGGTAGCCCAGCTCGCTCACCTGGCGGAGCGCGTCATCCAGGCTGACCTGCGTCAGATCGCGCACGCTGTACATCTGAATGCCATATTCCATACCGATTTCCCCCTTTGTATGTCTCTCGTCGTTCCCACATCATCTTATAACAGCCGGCCTGTTTTGTCAATGCCCCCGCGGCCCGGCAAACGCTGCGCAGTTATTCTCAGGCGTTTCGACAATCGTCCTTCATGGGCACGGCGTACGTCGAAAAACGGACGTTCTGGGACAGATCGAAATGATCTATGGATTTTATCAGCCCGATGCAGCCGATCTGAAACAGATCGTCCACGCTGTCCCCGCGCCCCTGGAACCGTTGAATGATGCTCAGCACCAGGCGAAGATTGCCGTGGATGAAGTCCTGACGGGCCTGCCTGTCTCCCCGCTTGATTTTCTCGAGCATTTCCCGCATTTCGTCGTTTTTCAGCGTGGGCAGCGCGCTGGTATTGATTCCGCACAGCTCCACCTTGTTGAGCGCCATGAGCGGCATCACCTCCCTGTTTCAGCAGTATTTCCCCATCGAAAAGCGCGTATACTCCGTCAGGCCATTTTTTCCATGTCCTCATGCAGCTGATTGATGATGCGCTTTTCCAGGCGCGAGATGTACGACTGGGAAATGCCCATCATGTCGGCGACCTCCTTCTGCGTGTATTCGCGACCGTCCTTCAGGCCGTAGCGCAGGCTGATGATGTGCTTCTCCCGCTCGCTGAGCCGCGAAATGGCCAGGTGCAGCATCTGCTTTTCCACATCCGCGTCCAGCTGCCTGGAAACGAGATCGGGCTCCGTTCCCAGGAGATCCGAGAGCAGCAGCTCGTTGCCGTCCCAGTCGGTGTTGAGCGGCTCGTCCAGCGAGACCTCGAGCCGCAGCCGGCTGTTGCGGCGCAGCACCATGAGGATTTCGTTCTCGATGCAGCGGGAGGCATAGGTCGCCAGCTTGATCTTTTTCTCCGGATCGAACGAATTGACCGCCTTGATCAGCCCGATCGTCCCGATGGAAATCAAATCCTCGATGCCGATGCCCGTGTTCTCAAACCGCCGCGCGATATAGACGACCAGGCGCAGATTGTGCTCGATCAGCGTGTTCCTCACGGCGACTTCGTTCGTCTTCATCTGTTCCATCAGCTCAATCTCCTCTTGTTTGCTCAGCGGCGGCGGCAGCGTGTCGCTCCCGCCGATGTACAAAATGTTCTGTCGCTTCATCCTGGCCAGCATGCCGATGACCGCCTGGCGTATTCTCCCCCTCGAACCCGACAACAGACTTCACCTCCGGCGCATAGTTCGCTCCTGTCATACCAATCCCACTCTGAAAAGCGACCGGATGCGGGGGCCTGGCAGCGCGGCGCGAAGGAAGACCACGCCGGGCCGGAGCGGAAAGCCGCCCGCAGATGATTTGGAGCGGGATCAGCGGCCCCCGCTCCGCAGCACAGGCGGGGCCAGCGCGTCGGGAGCGCCGGGAATCCGCCCCGCGTAGACGGCGACCCACATATCCGGCGCCTCAATCCACCGCCCCCGGCACAGCCGGCTCACCGACTCGGGACGGAAGCACCTCATGCGCCCGCCCCCGCCCAGCGCCCGATAGAAAACGAGCCGGAACCCGGGCGGCAGCGGCCGCGCCTCGTCCAGGCAGAGCGGGTCGAGAACCGGCCTCAGACATCCGGCGCTGACGACGAGCACGGGCAGGCCGCTGAACGGCTCGCGCAGGCAGTTGCCCGTGTCGATCATGGCGCTGATCTCGGTCGAACCCATGGACGTCGCGATGCGCAGGCGCACGCGGCCGGAACCTTCCCCCGACGCCCTCCGCCCGGCCAGCGGCAGACAGGCCGCGAACAGCAAAAGGGCGAACAGAACAGCCCGGCCCGGCGCGCGAAGGGACACGCGCGCCTGCAGAAACAGCATGCCGCCCGCAAAGAGACCGGCCCACAGCGCGCAGCGCCCGACGCTTTTGAGCCTTGCGCGGGGCGGCTGCCCCCGCTGCGAGGCCAGCACGGTCGCCAGTACGGCCGGCGGCACGAGCGCCCTCGGCAGCCGTCCTGCCTGCGCGGCCGTCGCGCCGCCGGCCGCCGCCAGCGACGAAAGCAGCACCGCGCCGGCCCTGACGCGCCCCTCCCCGCGCGCCGTCAGCGTGAACAGGGCTGCCGAAATCAAAAAGTTGACGGCGAAGTATCCCTCTATGCTCAGCTCCATGCAGCACCTCCGCGTTCATGCCAGATTGTACCGCTTTTCCGCGCCCGGATGTGTCGCCTTTTGTCCCGGAGAATGTTGACATCTGTCGAACCGGATATCGGTCAGTGACCGGCATTTCCCCACCGTATAGCTTTACTTTTTGAAATTCCCGTCAAAAGGCGGCAAAATTTGCCGGCTTTTTGGCCGCGCCGCGCATGGAAAAAGCTCGCATTTTGTCTGCATTCGCGCGCGCATGCGGCCGGGGCTCAAATTTTGCAGTTGTTTATCCTGATTGCCGTTGATTCGTAATAATAGGAAGCGTAATATGATGCCGGACTCGGAAGGAGGCTTCCCATGCTGATTGTCTATCTGATTCTGTGGTTTATCTTCAACGAACGCGTGACGGCCGAGCTGGCCGTGATCGGCCTGCTGGTCTGCGCGCTCGTCGATCTGTTCTCGTGGAAAATCCTGGGCGGCATCCGGCGCAGGCCCGTGAAGACCTGGCTGAAGCTGCTGGCGGGCGGCGCGCGATACGCCTGGAACCTGCTGAAGGAGATCTTCCGATGCAACGCGGCGGTCATCCGCCTCATCCTCTCCCCAACGCTTGAGGTCGAGCCTGAGCTGCACTATTTCCGCACGCGGCTGAAGACCGACGCGGCGCGCGTCGCCCTGGCCAATTCCATCACGCTCACGCCCGGCACCATCACCTGCGGCCTCGAGGAGGACCGTTTCTGCGTCCACGCCCTCGACACGACGCTGGGCGAAGGCGTGAACGATTCCGACTTCGAAAAGCGGCTGCTTGAACTGGAGGATATCGCCGATGACGCCTGATCAAATGCGCGATGTGTTTTTCAATATCCTGCTCGGCGTGCAGGGGGTCATCCTGTTCCTGTGCCTGCTGCGCAGCATCATCGGCCCGAGCGTTACGGACCGGATCGTGGCCGTCAACATGGTGGGCACGAACACCATCGCCATCATTGCCGTGCTGGCCGTGCGCCTCGGCGAAAGCTATCTCGCCGACATCGGCCTCATCTACGCCATGGTCAGCTTTCTGGCCGTGGTGCTGCTCACCAAGGTCTACATGGGGGCCTACCGGGAAAAAAAGCTGAAAGAAGCCGAAGCGCGCAAAAAGGAGGCCGGGGAGCTGTGATGGCATGGATACGGTTTGTTCTGGGCGGCGCGCTGATGACCGGCGGCGTCGTCGTGCTGGCGCTGTCCGTCATCGGCGTGTACCGTTTCAACTACGTGCTCAACCGAATGCACGCCGCCGCGATGGGCGACACGCTGGGCATCCTGTTGGTGCTCGGCGGCCTGATCGTGCTGAGCGGCTTCACGGCGCTCTCGCTCAAGCTGCTGCTCACCATCGTCATGCTGTGGCTCACCAGTCCGGTTTCCAGCCACCTGATCGGCCGGCTGGAGGTTCACGTCAACGAGCGCCTGAACGAGCATCTCAAAGAGGTGAAGCACTGATATGGAGCTTCTGGGTCTTCTTCTGCTGGCTTTCATCCTGATCTGCGCGCTGGCCGTGTGCCTCACGCGGAACCTGATGGTCTCCATCATCATCCTCATGTCGCAGAGCCTGGCCATGTCGGTCGTCTGGATCCTGCTCGAATCGCCCGATCTGGCCATCACCGAGGCGGCCGTCGGCGCGGGCGTGACCAGCCTGCTGTTCTTCGTCACGCTCAAGAAGATTCACGCGATCGAGGGAGAAAACAAAGATGGCAAAGCTGAAAAGTAATTACGAAACCAGCGCCTGGGCGCGCTTCCTGCGGTGGATGAAGGGCGGCGGCAGCGGCCTGGACCGCAGCATGATCCGCTCTCTGGGCGAGGAGGCGCTGCCCAGCCAGCGCAGCGAATCCGAGCATCTCGCCATTGAGCGGGCCCGGGAGGAACGGGAAAAGCAGGACCTGGAGCGGGAACGCCTGATTCAGGAGCGGCTGCACGCCTGGTCGCGGAGCCGCGGCTCGCGGCTGGTCAACGCGCTGTACCGCCTGTCCGCCATCGTCGTCTGCATTGCGATCATTTACGTGCTGCTTTCCTCCGTCAGCGAGCTGCCGCCGTTCGGCCGGGCGGAGAATCCCGTGAACAACGAGGTCTCCGCGCGCTACATTGAAGACGGCCTCGCCGAAACCGGTTCGGTCAACATCGTCGGCGGCATGATCCTGGACTACCGCGCGTTCGATACGCTGGGCGAGAGCCACGTGCTCTTTGTCGCCGCCTGCGCGGTCGTTCTGCTGCTGCGCATCAACCTGGACAAAGACGGCCGGCCCACCCGCGAAAAGCTGGACGCCGAGGCGGACGACCGCAAATACGAGCCGCACAACGACGTGATCCTGCAGAAAATCTCGAACCTGATCGTGCCCTGCCTGCTGCTGTTCGGCATCTACGTGGTGCTCAACGGCCACCTGTCGGCCGGCGGCGGCTTTTCAGGCGGCGCGATCATGGGCGCCGCTCTGATTCTGTACGTCAACGCCCACGGCCTCACAAAGGCCGGACAGCACCGGCTCTTCAGCTACAGGGTGTATAAGGCGCTCACCTTCTGCGCGCTGGCTTTTTACGCGCTGGCCAAGAGCTATTCGTTCTTCATGGGCGCCAATCACCTGGACAGCCATATCCCGCTCGGCACGCCGGGCCGCATTCTCTCCGCCGGGCTGATCCTGCCGCTGAACATCGCCGTGGGCATCGTCGTGGCGTGGACGATGTACAGCTTCTACACGCTTTTCCGGAAGGGAGATTTTTGAGACATGCTTGAGAATCTGCTTCAGACGCCCTATGAGACGGCGTCAATCATCCTGTTCGGCATCGGCTTCACCTCGCTGATGCTGCAGAAGAACATGATCAAGAAGATCGTCGGCTTCAACATGATGGACAGCGCCATCTATCTGTTTCTCGCCGCCAAGGGCTATATTGACGGCCGGAAGGCGCCCATCGTCGTGAACGGCGTCACGAGCGTGGAGGCATACATCAACCCCATCCCCAGCGGCCTGGTGCTCACAGGCATCGTGGTATCCGTCAGCGTCACTTCGCTGATGCTGGCGCTCACCGTGCGGCTGTACCGGCGCTATCACACGCTGGACATCGACGAGATCACCGCGCTGGCCCGGAAGGAGGAACCCTGACGTGGAATCCGTCTGGCAGAATATCCCCTTCTTCTGCATCCTGCTGTGCATTGCCTCGGCGTCGTTTACGTCGGTTCTCCCCAAGCGCGCGGCCCGGGCCGTTTGCCTGCTCGTGGTGCTGGCCGTGATCGCCATGAGCGCGCTGCTCATCGGCCGCGTGTCCGCATACGGCGGCTCGTATACCTACATGATGGGCCATTTCCCCGCGCCCTGGGGCAACGAAATCCGCGCGGGGCTGCTCGAGGCCGTGGTGGCGCTGGCGTTCGGCGTCATCATGCTGCTCGCCATACTGGGCGGCCTGGACCGCATCGACGAGCACGTCTTTGACGACAAGCAGAACCTGTACTTCATCATGCTCGAGCTGCTGCTGGCGGCGCTGCTGGCGCAGGTCTACACAAACGACCTGTTCACAGGCTATGTGTTTGTGGAGATCATGACGCTGACCGCCTGCTCGCTCATCATCGCGCGCTCAAAGGGCCGCACTCTCGTGGCGGCGACGCGTTACATGATCATGAACCTGATGGGCAGCGGCCTGTTTCTGCTGGGCCTCAGCTTCCTCTACGGCATGACGGGCCACCTGCTGATGAGCCACATTCACGAGAAGGTGGCGGCGCTGGCCGCGGACGGCGCGTATCCGCGGGCGCTCACCGTCACCGTGGCGCTGATGAGCCTGGGCCTCGCCATCAAGAGCGCGCTGTTTCCCTTCCACACCTGGCTGCCGGACGCCTACGGCTACTCCACGCCGACCTCCTCCGCCGTGCTGTCCAGCCTGGTTTCCAAGGGCTATATCATCCTGCTCATCAAGCTGTTCTACCGCGTCATCGGGCTGGAGATCGTCCGGCAGACGCGCATCAACAACGTGCTTTTCGTCTTTGGGCTGGTGGGCATCATCATGGGTTCGCTCAGCGCCATCCGCGAGAAGGACATCCGGCGCATGGTCTCCTTTTCCTCCGTCGCCCAGATCGGCTACATCTACATGGGCATCGGCATGGGCACGGAGGCCGGCATGGTCGCCGCCGTGTTCCATATCTTCGTGCACGGCATGGCCAAGTCCATGCTGTTCCTGTCCACAAGCGGGCTGGTTCAGGTCTCCGGCGAGAGCAAGCTGTTCCGCGACCTGCGCGGCAGCGGATACCGGAACCCCATCGCGGGCGTGGCGTTCTCCGTCGGCTCGTTCTCCATGGTCGGCATCCCCTTTCTGGGCGGCTTCATCTCCAAAGTGTACTTCGCCAAGGCCGCCATGCTGATGAACCCGACGGAAACGCTGATCGTCCTGCTTGTGCTGGCGGCCAGCACCATCCTCAACACCATCTACTTTCTCAAGACAGTCATTACGCTCTATCGGCCCGTCCCCGCCGACGGGCCGGCGGATGCGCGCAGGCCGGCGTTTGTCGTGTCCATGCTCTGTCTGATCGCCGTCAACTTCGCGCTGGGCACCTTTTCCCAGCCGATCATCGAGGCAATCCGCGCGGGGCTGAGAATGTTTGCGTAGCGGCTCTGAAAGGAGAAATAACCCATGTGGCATCATATCGTCCTGATCCTTCCCGTCGTCCTCCCCATCGTAACCGGCCTGGCGGCCTGGAAAATCGAGAAGCGCGAGCGGCGCAATGCGCTCGTGGGCGCGGCTCTCGTGGTCAACGCGCTGCTCACGCTGCTCGCGGTAACGACCGGCAGCGAGGAGCTCGTCCTCTGGCAGCTGACCGAAACGGTGCCGGTGTATTTCCACGTCGACGGCCTGTCAAAGCTGTTCGCGCTGCTGATTTCGTGCATGTGGGCGCTGGTAGGCATCTACTCCTTTGAATACATGCGCCGCGAAGAGAATGAAAACCGGTTCTACCTGTTCTACATGATCTCCCTGGGCGTGCTCATCGGCCTGAGCTTCAGCGGCAATCTGGTCACCATGTATATGTTCTACGAGCTGATGACGCTGATGACGCTGCCGCTCGTGCTGCATGAAATGACCCGCGAGGCCGTCGCTGCGGGCATCAAGTATCTGCTCTACTCGGTCTTCGGCGCGTCGCTGGCGCTGCTGGGCATCTTCTTTTTCTTCCGCTACGGCACCTCCATCGCCTTCACGCCCGGCGGCGTGCTGACGGCGGAATCCATGGCCGGGCACGAAAAGCTCATGCAGTGGGGCGTGTTCGGCATGCTGGTGGGCTTCGGCGTGAAGGCGGGTATGTTCCCGCTGCACGGCTGGCTCCCCACGGCCCACCCGGTGGCTCCCGCGCCGGCCAGCGCGGTGCTCTCCGGCGTCATCACCAAGGCCGGCGTGCTGGGCGTGATCCGCGTGGCCTACTACCTCGCCGGCCCTTCCTTCATCCGCGGCACCTGGATTCAGTCCGCCTGGATGACGCTGGCGCTGATCACCGTCTTCATGGGGTCCATGCTGGCTTACCGCGAGCCCCTGCTGAAAAAGCGCCTGGCCTATTCCACGGTCAGCCAGGTATCCTATGTGCTGACCGGCCTGTCGACGCTCAATCCGATGGGCTTCGTGGGCGCCCTGCTGCACATCGTGTTCCATTCCGTCATCAAGAACACGCTGTTCATGTCGGCCGGCGCCATCATCTGCAAGACCGGCCGGACGCGCGTCGACGAGCTGCGCGGCATCGGCAAGGAAATGCCCGTCGTCATCTGGTGCTTCACCATCGTCTCGGCGGGCCTCATCGGCATCCCGCCGACGTGCGGCTTCATCAGCAAGTGGTATCTGGCGGGCGGCGCGCTGCGGCTGGGCGAGACGGCCTTCACCTGGATCGCGCCCTGCGTGCTGCTCGTCAGCGCGATTCTGACCGCCGGGTATCTGCTGCCCGTCACCATCCGCGGCTTCTTCCCCGGCCACGACTTCGACTACGGCGCGCTCGAGCGGAAGGAGCCGAGCCTGATCATGCTGGCGCCGCTGGTCGCGCTGGCCGCCGCGGCGCTGGCGCTGGGCGTGTTTCCCGGCGCGCTGACCCGCTTCGCCGAGGGAATCGCCGCGCTGCTGATGTGATCGCGGGGAAAGGACAAGCCATGATACTGCTTTTACCGGTTCTCATACCGCTTGCCAGCGGGCTGCTCATCGGCCTGCTGCCCTTCCGGTCGCGCAGGAACCGCTCGCTCTTCGTCGGCGCGGCGACGCTCCTCAACTCCGCGCTGATCTTCTGGCTCGCCGTCCGCGGCCAGGGGCTGACGCTTCACGCGCTGCGGCTCACGGAGAATCTCACCATCGTCTTCCGCGTGGACGGCCTGACGCGCGTCTTCGGGGCGCTGATCGCCTTCCTCTGGCCGCTGGCGACGCTCTATGCCTTCGAGTACATGGAGCACGAGACGCGCGAAAACATCTTCTTTGCGTATTACATCATGAGCTACGGCATCACCGCGGGCATCGCGCTGAGCGGCAACCTGTTCACGCTGTACGCCTTCTATGAGCTGCTGACGCTGGTCACGCTGCCGCTGGTGCTGCACAAGATGGACGCCACGTCCATCCACGCCGGGCGCGCCTACCTCTATTACTCCATCAGCGGCGCGGCGCTGGCCTTCATCGGCATGATCTTCGTGCTCACCTACGGCACGAATCCCACCACGGAATTCGTCTACGGCGGCATGCTGGACACGGCGCGCATCGGGGCCAACAGGGACCTGCTGCTGGCCGTGTTCCTGATGTCCTTCGTCGGCTTCGGCGTGAAGGCGGCCGTCTTCCCGCTGCACCGCTGGCTCCCCACGGTCTCTGTCGCCCCAACGCCCGTCACGGCGCTGCTGCATGCCGTCGCCGTGGTCAAGGCGGGCGCGTTCGCGATCATCCGCATCATTTACTACACCTTCGGCACGGAATTCCTGCGCGGCACCTGGGCGCAGACCGCGGCGATGGGCCTGGCGATGTTCACCATCGTGTTCAGCTCCGCCATGGCCGTCAGGGAGCAGCATCTCAAGCGCCGCCTCGCCTACTCGACGGTGAGCAACCTGAGCTACGTCGTCTTCGGCGCGACGCTGATGACGCCCGCGGGCCTGGCCGGCGGGCTGACGCACATGCTGTTCCACGGCGTCATGAAGATCACGCTGTTCTTCTGCGCGGGCGCGGTGCTGGTGCAGACGGAGCGCGAATACGTGCAGGATATGCGCGGCTTCGGGCGCGTCATGCCCTTCACGTTCGGCGTGTTCACCGTCGCCTCCATGGCGCTGGTGGGCGTTCCGCCGCTCATGGGCTTCATCAGCAAATGGAGCCTGGCGACGGCCGCGGCGGCCGCAGGGTCAATCGAGGCCCGAATCGGCATCGGCGCCCTGATCATCTCGGCCGTTCTGACGGCCGTGTACCTGTTCACGGTCGTCGTGACGGCCCTGTTCATGCCGCTCAACGAATCCGCCGCCGAGCTCAGCGGCCGCCGCCTCGACCCGGGCTGGCGCATGAAGCTGCCGCTCGCCGTGCTGACCGGCACGATCGTCGTCCTGGGCGTCTGTTCCGTTCCGCTGGTCCGCTTTCTGAACGCCGTCTCGAACGGCCTGTACTGAGGGGGAAAGAGAATATGTGGGGAAATCTGATGCTGCCTCTCATGGTCTTCCTTCCCATGGCGGGCGCCATAGCGGGCTATGTCATTGGGCGCTTCAGCAAAAGCGCGCGGGACGCCGCCGTCTTCGCCGTCTGCGCCCTGGAGCTGGCCGCCGCGATCGGGCTGTTTGCCGGCGCGCTCAACGGCCGCACGGCCGAGTTCTGGTGGGACGGCTTCTGCGGCCTGGGGCTGCACTTCACGCTGGACGGCTTCCGCGCGGTCTATGCGCTGATCGCGGCGCTGATGTGGTTCATGACCAGCGCCCTGTTCGGGCCGGTCTACTTCGCGTCGCACTACCGCAACCGGAACCGCTACTACCTCTTCACCCTGCTCACGCTGGGCGCGACCTGCGGCGTCTTCCTCTCGGCGAGCCTGTACACGACCTTCATCTTCTTCGAGGTCATGTCGCTCACCAGCTATGCCTGGGTGGCGCACGACGAAAAGCCCGCCGCCATGCGCGCCGCGCAGACCTATCTGGCCGTGGCGATCATCGGCGGCATGGCGACGCTCATGGGCCTTTTCCTCCTCTTCCGCCGCATCGGCACGCTGGAGCTGAACGAAATATACGCCGCCTGCGCCGGGCTCGCCGACAAGCGGCCGCTCTATGCCGTCGCGGCGCTCGTCACGATCGGCTTCGCCGCCAAGGCGGGCGCGTTTCCCGTGCACATCTGGCTGCCCAAAGCGCATCCCGTGGCCCCCGCGCCGGCCAGCGCGCTGCTCTCCGGCATCCTCACCAAGACCGGCATTTTCGGCGTGCTGGCCGTCTCGACCAATATCCTGCCGCATGACGCCGCCTGGGGCAACGCCATGCTGGCGCTCGGCGTCGTCACGATGTTCGTGGGCGCGCTGCTGGCGCTGTTTTCCATCGATCTCAAGCGCACGCTGGCCTGCTCCTCGATGTCGCAGATCGGCTTCATCCTCGTGGGCGTCGGCATGGCCGGCCTGCTGGGGCGTCACGACGGCCTGGCCGCGCACGGCGCGCTTCTGCACATGGTCAATCACTCGCTGATCAAGCTGGTGCTGTTCATGGCCGCCGGCGCCGTCTACATGAACCTTCACAAGCTGGACCTCAACGACATCCGGGGCTTCGGCCGCGGCAAGCCCGCGCTGCACTTCGCCTTCCTGATGGGCTACCTTGGGATCATCGGCATGCCGCTGTGGAACGGCTTTGTGAGCAAATCGCTGATTCACGAGTCGATCCTGGAATATGTAGAGCTGCTGCGGGAGAGCGGCGGGGCCTGGCCGGTCTACAAGGCCGTCGAGCTGCTGTTCCTCTTCACGGGCGGCATGACGGCGGCCTACATGACCAAGCTCTACGTCGCCCTCTTCTGGGAGAAGAACGACGGCGAGACGCAGAAACGCTTCGACGCCATGCGGCGCATGCCCTGGCCGGCGGCCCTCGCGCTCATCGTCAGCGCGGCGCTTCTGCCCGTTCTGGGCGTGTTCTCAAACCGCCTGATGCAGGGCGTCGCCGCGCTGATGCAGGGCTTCATGCGCAGCGGCGGGCCGCATGAACCGATCAATTACTTCTCCTCCGCCAACCTGATCGGCGCGGCGGAATCGCTGCTGATCGGCGCGGCGCTCTACCTCTTCGTGGTGCGCACGGCGCTCATGGAACGCCGGCAGGACGGCACGCGGCGCTATGTCGACCGGTGGCCGGCCTGGCTGGACCTCGAAAACCTCGTCTACCGCCCGCTGCTCACGCAGCTGTTCCCCCTGCTGTTCGACGTCATCGCGACGGCCGCCGACGCGCTGAACGCCCTGGCCGCAGCGCTGTTCGGCACGCTGGGCAGGGCCTGCCGCGCGCTCGACCGCCTGCCCGACGCCGCGCGCCTGGCGATGGGCGCCGCGGGCACATTCCTCGCCCGGCTGGCGGACGACGGGCTGGATACCGTGGCGCTCGGCCTGCGCCGCACGGTGTTCGGCCGGCGCAGGGGGCGCGCGCCGGTGCCGGTCGGCAATCGCTTCACCTTCGTGCTGGGCCGCCTCTTCGACGGCGTGGCCGCCATCCTGAACCGGACCGTGTGCCGCCGCCGTCCGATCACCACCAGCTTTGTCTATGTGTTCGCCGCCGGCTGGCAGGAAATGAGCGTGAGCATGCGCCGCATCACGCTGAGCGTCTCCTTCGGGCTGCTGCTCCTGTCCATCGGCCTGTATATCGCCTTTGTGTACCTGCTGATGTAGCGCCCGCGCCGCCGGCAGACGCCTCAACCCATAAGGCGGACTGATGCGAAAACGGGGAACAGGGCGGTCTTTCACGACGCGCCGCTGTTCCCCGTTTTTTCCGTTTCGCGCGGAACCATCTGCCCGTTCGCCCTCCCCCGTGCGCCTGCGATGGGCGCTTCGGGCGGGATCCGGCATCAGAACAGGCTGGTCTGCTCGTATGCCGGCGTTTCCCAGGCCCTTTTCATCTCCTTCAGCGGCAGCTCGTGCGGGCTCTGAAAGCCCGCCGCGCCCCGCGCAATCAGCTCCATGTTGCCCGGAAGCGCCGGATTCTGCCACACATACAGGCGATCCGTATAGCCGTTTCGCAGCGCGGCGCTCGCGCCCTCCCAGGCCGTGCCCCGCCCCTTCTCGCAGGCGATGACGAAGGCCGCGTTTCCCAGCGCATAGAGGCATTTGTTGCGGTCCAGCGCATGGGACGTGGTGTATTTGGCCTCGGGATGAATGACCGACATGGCCAGCGCGCGGCTGTTTGCGATCATCTCTCTCAGGCCGGGCTGGCGGACGCGCTCCAGGATCGATTCCGCCAGAAACGATATGACCCGGCCCTTCTCCTGCAGCGCCTCCCGCTCGATCAGCCGGCCAAAGCCGACTTCGCCGCCCGTCACGAGGGCGATGCCTTCGGCGCAGAGCATCGCCGCCAGCTCGCAGCTGCACGCCAGCACATCCGGCCTGGCGCAGGTGCTGCTGATGAGCGTGGCCGCGCTGAGGCCGGCAAGCGCCGGATCGCCGCATACGTAGATCATGGGCGGGGCCTTGCTCTCCAGCCGCTCGCTGAGCCTCGTGGGATAATCCGCCTCGCCCAGCGTCACGATCTCAATCCCGCCGTCCGCAAAGTGCTCCAGCGCATAGGAAAGCGGCATGATGCGGTTGAGCAGCACGCACAGCCTGTACGCCTCCTGCTCCTCCAGCTTCAGCGCGCGGCGCACCGCGCTCAGATCCATGCCGATCAGCACGCCGACGCCGCTCAGCCCGCAGGCGGCGCATCGCGCGCGCAGCTCGTAAAACTCAGCCACGCCGAGCGGCCTCACAATTTCCTCCTTGCTGGCGGAAAGCTGGCTCATCAGGAGCATCGTGGCAAAAGCGTCGTCGTTATGCTGCAAAGCTCATCATCCTCTGTTCATTGGTGTGGCGGCCGTTTTTTGCGTTTACTGCGCGTCCGGCGCAGGCGGAAGCAGCTCGTCGAGCAGCGCGAGCACCTGGTCGCGGCCGGTGCCGTCCTGCGAGGAAAAGGGGATCACCTGCCAGGGCTGAACGGCCAGCGTGCGGTAGATGACGGGCAGGCTCCGGCTCCGCTCGGCGCGGGACAGCTTGTCGGCCTTGGTCGCGACGACGTGAAACGAAAGCCCGTAGTGCCTGAGGTATTCCACCATCGCCACGTCGTCGGCCGTCGGCTGATGGCGCATGTCCACCAGCATCAGCACCTTTCTGAGCGTCTCGCTGCGCGACAGATAGCCCTCGATCATGCCGGCCCAGCGGCCCTTCTCCTCGCGCGAGACCTTCGCGAAGCCATAGCCCGGCAGGTCGACGAGGACGATCTCTCCGTTCAGGTCAAACAGGTTGATGAGCCGCGTCTTGCCCGGCTCGGACGAAATGCGGGCCAGGCCGCCGTTGTTTGTGAGCCTGTTGATCATGGAGGACTTGCCCACGTTGCTCTTCCCTACCATGGCGATCTCCGGCCTGCCCCGCCCCGGATAGTCTCCCAGGGCGTCCAGCGAGGTGATGAATCGCGCGCGCCTGATGATCATGTCCTACCTCCCAAATGGCGTCGAAAAACAACGGGCAGGCCGCACGGCACACGCGTTCGGTCTGCCCGCAATGTCGGTGCAGAATCATTGCCCGTCAGCGAATCAGCAGCAGGTTGAGCGCTTCGTCGACCTGCTTGAGCAGATGAATGTCCAGATGGTCCCGCACGTCCTGCGGCAGCTCGGTCAGATCCTTCTCGTTGCCGCTGGGCAGCAGCAGCGTGGTGATGCCCAGCCGATAGGCCGCCAGCAGCTTCTCCTTCACGCCGCCTATGGGCAGCACATGCCCCCGCAGCGTGATTTCGCCGGTCATGGCCGCGTCCTGCCGGGCGGGAATGCCCGTCAGCGCGGAGACCATCGCGCAGGTCAGCGCCACGCCCGCGGACGGGCCGTCCTTCGGCACGGCGCCCTCCGGCACGTGGATGTGAATGTCGTTTTTCCTGTGGAACTCGTCGTCCAGCCCCAGCTCGCGCGAACGGGAGCGGATATAGCTCAGCGCCGTCCGGGCGGATTCCTTCATGACGTCGCCCAGCCGGCCCGTCATCTCAATCGCGCCCTGGCCCGGCATCACGGCCACCTCGATGGGCATCGTCGTGCCGCCCACCTGCGTCCAGGCCAGGCCGTTCACCACGCCCGTCTCAGGCTCCCGGCTCACCTCGTCCGGCAGGAAGCGCCGCACGCCCAGATAATGCTCCAGCATCTCCAGGCGGATGGATACCTTGAAGCTCTCCTTCGGCTGCCCCGCGTCGATCATCTCGAGCACGGCCTTGCGGCACACATGCCCGATCTCGCGCTCCAGCGTGCGCACGCCCGCCTCGCGGGTATAGCCGTCGATCAGCGCGGCAAGCGCCTTGTCGGTGATCCTCAGCTGCGCCCTGTTCAGGCCATGCTCCCTGATCTGGCGCGGCACCAGATGCCGCTTGGCGATCTGCACCTTCTCCTCAAGCGTATAGCTCGGCACCTCGATCAGCTCCATGCGGTCGAGCAGCGGCTCGGGAATGTCCTCCACGCTGTTGGCGGTGGTGATGAACAGCACGCGGGACAGGTCGAACGGCGCGTCGAGATAGTGATCCGTAAAGGTGCTGTTCTGCGCCGGGTCAAGCGCCTCCAGCATGGCCGAAGCCGGATCGCCGCGAAAATCACTGGCCATCTTGTCGATTTCGTCAAACAGAAAGACCGGATCCATCACGCCGCACTGGCGCAGGCTGGCCGCGATGCGCCCGGGCTGCGACCCGATGTAGGTGCGCCTGTGCCCGCGGATTTCCGCCTCGTCGTGCAATCCGCCCAGCGCGACGCGCACAAACTTCCGCTTCAGCGCGCGCGCCACAGAGGCGGCCACCGAGGTCTTGCCCACGCCCGGCGGTCCCACAAGGCACAGGATCGGGCTCTTCATGTCGCCGCGCACGCTGCATACCGCCAGGTATTCCAGAATGCGTTCCTTGACCTTCTCCAGCCCGTAGTGATCGGCCTCGAGCACCTTTCGGGCGCGCACCATGTCGATCTTGCCGCCCGTCTCGATCCCCCAGGGCATGTTCAGCATCCAGTCGATATAGTTCTCGCAGACGGCGGCCTCGGGCGTTCCCCGCGCCATGCTGTCCAGCCGGTCGATCTCGCGCTTCACCTTTTCGCGCGCCTCGTCGTTCATCTTCGAGGCGGCGAGTTTTTCGCGCATCTTTTCGATTTCGCGCTCCTCGTCCTCGCCCAGCTCCTCCTGAACGACCTTGAGCTGCTCGTGCAGGTAATAGTCGCGCTGATGCTCTTCGATGCGCTCCTTGACTTTTTCTTCGATCTCGTGCTCAATGCGCGACAGCTCGATCTCTTCCCGCAGCATGCCGCACAGCAGCTGCAGCCTCATCAGCACGCCGCGGCACTCCAGCAGCTTCTGCTTGTCTTCCACCTTGCGCAGGGCGTTCGCGGCGATGAGATCCGCCAGCGTATCGGGACTGGTTTCGCTTTCAACAATCTGAACCAGCTCGCCCGACACGCGGCCGCGCTCGCGCGAGAGCGCGCCGAACAGCGTTTTGGCCCGCTCGGCGTAGCCGGTCAGCTCAATCGGATCGCCGGACAGATCGGCTTCCATCCGGATAAAAGCGCCCTCGCCGTAATTGGGCTTATCCTCGACGGACAACAGCAGCGCGCGCGCCTCGCCTTCGCAGATCAGCCTCACAATCTCGTCGCTCACCGGCATAACATGGCGCACCCGCGCCACCGTGCCGACATGATATAAATCACCCAGCTCCGGCTGCTCGCAGTTGATGTTGCGCTGCGCGATCAGCAACAGCCGCCGGTCGCCGTCCATGGCCCGTTCCAGCGCCGCCAGCGAACGCTCGCGGCCCACGTCAATGTATATCGTTGTGCTGGGGAACGCCACCATGCCGCGCAGCGGCAGCAGAGGCAGCGAACTCTTCATTTGCTCAACCTTTTCCAAAACAGATATCCTCCCAGACAGCCTTTTCCCCATATGCCCACGCCCTGTGCGCAAAAGCCGATAAGTCGCCCTGTTCCCTCCAATGACGGAGCCGCCGCGCGTCGTCCGTTTTGACTCCATTTCAGAAGGAATTCAGTGAAGCATACATCCAATTGTTATTATACAGTTGACTATGCTAAAAATCAAGCATAAGACTGTAACGCGCGCGAGGCAATTTGTTCCGCCTGCGCCAGGCGCTCCCTTTGATGGAATCCGGCCGGGAGCATGCTCAAAAAAAGTATTCAAAGCACACGCCGCTGTCTTGACGCCGGAAACGAAATATGCTAAAATCACCATGTTGCAAAACAGAAACACCTCATGCCGGTGTGTCGGAATGGCAGACGATGCAGACTCAAAATCTGTTGCTCGAGAGGGCGTGTGGGTTCGAGTCCCACCACCGGCACCAAACCAATATAATCCGAACCCGTTTCCGGTTGGAGATGGATTCGGATTTATTGTTTTCTTTGATCGTTTCGAGGACACGCATTTCCGAAATGGCGTCGTCAAACGCCCCACCTCCAAACCGAGAGGACCGAGAAAGAAAAAGCAAACCCCATAAACGCCAAAGGCGGACACACTGTGATTCACAATGTGCCCGCCTCTTTCTATTTCTTATTCCGCCATATCGTCGGCTTGCTTTGCCTCCCGCTGCTTCTTCCATTCGGCAAACTCCCGCTGCCCTTCCTCGCTCTCATAATAGGCCAGAATGTCCGGCAGGAGGCAGCGTGCAATCGCCTCGATCTTATGAGGCGGAATGTTAGTATTGTTGACTGGTTTCCTTTTCTTGCCCAAGTGCCGCCTCCGTTTCTCCGTATTCAGTTTTCAAGGTACAGGTCAATCGCGTTCTTCCCTTCCTTTCCGCGGCATATGCCGCTGCTGGATTTCCCGTCGGACCTCCGGCGGGATTTTTGCTACAAGCGCCCGGAGCTGTTCGTTCTCCTGTTTGAGCCGGGCTGCCTCCAGCTTCTTGTGAATGCTGCCTTGGTCGGCGACCTTTTCTTTCAGCCCCGCGTTCTCCTGTGTCAGATAATCTATCGTGGCCTGGTACTTCTTCACCTGCCCCAAATGGGCCTCCAGCCGGGGAAAGAACCTGTCCAGCAGGGCAAGGGCTTCCTCTTTCTTCTTCCCGGCGTTCATCATGGTGATCTCTGAAATGGCCTGCTCAATGGCTTTCTGTTGCTTGACGAGGCTGACAGACTGCTTAAACAGCCATGTGGGGATGTGCTTCCGTTTGGTGACAAGTGAGCTCTCTCCCCGTTTGAGGATGGGGAACGTCTTTTTCATGTGGGCGTGAAACTCATCCTGCCAGCGGGAGAGCTGCGCCCGGTTGCCGAGGATTTCCTTTGCCGACAGCCGCCCGTCCTCCGTGATGGGTGTAAAGCACAGGTGCAGGTGGGGCGTCTTCTCGTCCATGTGTACCACGGCGGAGAAGATATTGCCCCGGCCGATCTTCTGTTCCATAAAGGCCACGGCCTCGGTGAAGTATGCTTGAATGTCTTTCCGGCTCCTGCCCTCGAAGAACTCCGGGCTGGCGGTGATGAGGGTGTCCACAAACATGGTGCTGTCTTTTCTCGTCTTGCAGCCCGCCGCCCTAATCCGGCTGTTGATCTCCTGCCTGTATCTCTGCTTGGGCTGGATGATATGGAAGTTGTCTTTGCTTCTCATCACGTCGATGTCGGGATTGCTGGCGTATTTCTCCTTCGCGCGCTCATGGTGTGCCTCCAGCGCGCCCGCAGGCCCGGCCTTGTGCTTGGTAAACCGTAGAATCGCGTGCTGTGCCATTCTCCTCCTTTCCTGTGGACAATTTGATGCCCATTTCCCGGGGTGGACGATATAAGATACCGCCCACCACGGAATGGCGTCTGAAAAACCTTGTAAACACTGGCTTTTTCAGCCCCTATTTGTCCACGTCCGACCTCCGTTTCCGCTCGCTCTCGGCCTTTTGCCGCCGGTGTACCCTCCCGGCGCAATCCGGGCAATACTTTGCCCGATTGGACTTGGAGACGAAGGCTTTCCCGCATTCGGCGCAGTGCTTTACGGTATCGCTCTGGAAAATCTCCGCTTCCAGCGCCGGATCGTCCGGCAGCACCGCCCAGCGGAACCACTTGCAGCAGACCGAATAGGAGATACTCTGCGGGCAGACGCACGGTTCGCCGTCGTCCAACAACAGGCAGTTGCCATTGTCGCAGTTGCAGCAGGCTTTCCGAATCAGGGCGTTGGCCCGCTTTCGCTGTGCGGGCGTCATGCGGGGCAGTGAGCCGTCTGTGCCCCGTTCAATGGGTGGCAGATCGTACTTGATAACTTGTCCTCCTTTTCCTGTGTTTTTCAACCGGTTGTGAGGCAAGTGTACACTAAATAAAGGGCCTGTGCCGTATATCCGAAAGGTGGGAAAAGGGGCTGAAAATCCCGGTATTTCCCCGCTCTCGGAAGTATGGTATAATAAGCACAGATAGGAGGACTTTTGCCAAAAACGGAACAGGAGGCGATCAAAATGGCATACCTGGATGAAAATGTTGTCCAAACTTGGCTTGATTCGCTGAGAGGGCTGAATGTTCGTGTAAAGAAGATGTTTGGATGCTATTGCGTGTACTGTGACAACCAGCCGGTAGGCTGGCTGAGCGAAAGTGTTTTTTCACTCCGAGAGGTTGGCCTTTCCTGTTTTCCAAGGGACTTGAAGAGGCCCACACGGGAAGACCGGATTCAGGAAATCGTAATCCCTTTTGATTACTGCAACGCAGAGTGGCTTCCGAACGCGGTTCAGGAAACGGCAAATGTTATTAAAGCCAGAAAGAAATAAAAGCCTCGATCAGCGGCGCAAGGGAGGGATAACGGATGATGCTGACGATACAGGAGCGATTGAAGGACCTGCGGGTGGAGCGCGGCTTGACGCTGGAACAGCTTGCGGAGCAGACCGGGCTGTCCCGGTCCGCCCTGGGCAGCTATGAATCGGACGAGTTCAAGGACATCAGCCACTACGCCCTTGT
>Ga0079305_1001153_pt1 | contig 39338 bp, 43 predicted proteins | sample LMS_cellobiose_e_FD_79183 | JGI IMG/M metagenome (GOLD analysis project Ga0079305, IMG submission 79183) | Rumen-fistulated moose microbial communities from Alaska, USA - LMS_cellobiose_enrichment | ecosystem: Host-associated > Mammals > Digestive system > Stomach > Rumen fluid ... | reverse complement strand
GCCCTGCCGCTGCGGGCCGCGCCGGACGCGGCGGCTCCCGTGATCGCCGCCACCAATGGAGCGGAACCGGTGACGGTGGAGAGCCTGGCGGGCGATTGGGCCCAGGTGCGGCTGGGGGAGGAAACCGGCTTCGTGCCGGTGGAGGCCCTTTCCTATCAATATGAAACCGCTCAGGCGGATCCGGCGTGGATTCGGGAGCCGGGCATGACGGTGGCGGCTTGCGCCCTGCTGGCCGCGCCGGAGGATGGGGCCGCCTCCCTGGCGGAGCTGGCCGCCGGGCAAGCGGTGACGGTAACGGCGATCGAAAACGGCCATTGCCTGGCCCAGACCGACGCGGGGTGGGGCTATCTGCCCGCCTCCGCCCTGAGCCTGACCGGCCCGGCGGACACCAGCGACGCTGTCGAGGGCATGGCTCCCCTGGAGGCCGCCGGCCTGGCGCAGACGGCACTGAAAAAGCAGTTTAAGTCCTTTGCCAAGCAATCCACCCACTGCCTCATCGCCGTGCTGGCGGAAAAGGACGGCCTGGCGGGGCCGCTGTATCACTGCGGTTTTTTCAATGAAAAAAAGCAGTATCTGTACGGCGCGCTGGTGGACGCGCAGACGGGCAAAACGATATTCACCGCCGCCTATGACGGCTTTGCCGCCCCCCGCAGCGCCGCCAGCCTGCTGCCCGAGGGGCAGGTGGCGGTGGCCCTGAGCGCCGAGACCCTGGCCGTGGGCGATGTGGTGGATATCACCGTCAGCGCCTGGACGGAGCATCAGTGCCAGTACACCCTGTATCTGGAGGAAGCGCAGATCGCCGCCTGCGAGCCGGGGCCGCACTTCACCGCCGCCTACCGCGCCCGGAAGCCCGGCGAATACCGTCTGATCGTGACCGTGACCGATGAAAACGGCCTGGCCGCGTCCGCCGACGCGTTCTTCACGGTGAACGGCGATCTGCCCCAGGCCAATCCCTTCCAGCCCGTATACAGCCAAAAGGACGGCTGGTGGCTGGACAAGGCCTACCGCAAAAGCAGCCTGGATCAATCCGGCTGCGCCATCTTCGCCCTGTCCAGCGCCCTGCAGCAGCTGGGCTACACCGGCGAGGAGATATTGCCCGATCGCCTGGCGAAGACCTTCGCCCTGTGCCTGACCACCGAGGGCACCAACAACGAGCGCCTGGTGCGCGAGGCCGGGGACGCCTTTGGCTATACCTACAAGAGCCAGCTGACCAGAAAGGAAGCGTGGATCGTCGAAAAGCTGCGCGCCGGGGCGGTGTTCAGCTTTTCCGTGGCCCGGGGGCACATCGCCCTGGTAGCCGGCGTTTCGGAGGACGGCACCATGGCCCGCATCCTCGATTCCGCCCCCACCGCCACCTTCACCCGCATCGTGAACGACAGCCTGTTCTATCAAATGAAAAACGGCGCCTACCGCGCCGCCCTCTCCCTGGACGATATTCCCGGCGCCCGCTGGTACTTTGAAACCGACCATTACGGCGGCCTGGAATACTGGCTGCGCATCTCCTATGTGGCCAACCGGGGCGTGCGGCTGATCGAGCCCAAGGAATAAAAGCAGCGAAAAAACGGGCTGAACTGTATTTCCGCAAAACCGCCGGGATTGCTCCCGACGGTTTTTTATCTGTTGTGCGTATAATCGTCAGCCAGCCCTTTCAGCCGCTCCACCAGCGCAGTCAAAATCTGCTGATCCCGCTCCGGCAGCCCCGAAATATCCAGCAGGGCGCGATGCCCCACGCCCAGCAGCGAATCGGTGGTCGTGCTGAAAACAGAGGCCATTTTGATCAGCACTTCATATGAGGGATAGCGAAAGCCGTTCTCATAGGAGCTGACGATAGATTTTGACAGGCCCAGCTGCAAAGCCAGCTGCTGCTGCGTCAATCCCTTTGCCTGCCGAAGCGCCCGAAGCCTTTCCCCAAAGTTCACCATTATTAAATCATCCTCCACTATTAGCATACAGAAAGAAGGATTTCCAATGGTGTTGTAGAATATTCTATTAGTAAACTTGCTGTGATGAAATCACAGCGGAAAAGAACGGAGGATGATCGCATGTTCAAGAAACTGATTTGCCTTGTAACGATTGCCGTCTGCCTGCTTCCCATCGTCGCGCTTGCCCAAAACTATGACGCAAGCAAGGTATACTTTGATGAAATCCCCTGGCGGGATATCGTCTTTAAAGCTGGGGATAAGTTCACCGGCGGCAGCCGCATTTCCGTGGAGCTATACTATGCGGATGCCGAAGGAAACGTGATCGAGCGAGCCAATTCCACCGTGAAAAGCGTCGTCATCGACGGGGAAAAGGTTTCTGAATGGCGGCTGGTGGAAACCGGCGGCGCCGTGATACAACTGGGCAATATGATCTATCAAGGCGCATTCGGATACACGCTGAAACCCAGCTACGCGGTGGCGGATGACGAAGGCTATTTCAGCCTGATGGAAAACACCTACCGGCTGTACAGCGAAAACGCCATCGATAAAAAGGTAAAATTCACCGGTACAGTCATCGGAAAAGAAGCGGATTGTTTGCTCCTCTCCATCGCGGAAGAAAAGATAGTGGCCATCAAAGTGGAAACGCCCTTTGAAACCGATGACCGGCTGCAATGCAAGGGTACGATCACCGAATATGTAGAATATCAAGAAACGCTTATCCCGCTGATCACCTGCGATCAAGCCGAGCTGCGGCTCTATGAACCGCTGCAAAAGGGCGACAAGGGGGAAGAAGTTATTGAAATGAAAGAACGGCTGCGTGAGCTGGGTTATTTCAGGGCCGGGGCGGAATTATCCGATTCCTATAACGATACCTGTGCCGAGCGCGTTCAGTTGTTCCAGAAAAACAACGGCCTGCCCGCCACCGGCACGGCGGATGTGGAAACACTGACGCTGCTGTATTCCGACCAGGCAAAGGCGAACTGATCCGGCGGCGTCGATCCATTCTCAAAGCAAAATCCCGTCAAAAGGCGGGATTTTTTCGTTGAAATGCTCCGTTTCATATGCGGGCAATATCCCTCGAAAACGCGAGAAAAACCTTTTGCAATCCCAAATGTTCAGCTACTCACGCCCTTCTCTATCCCCACACGCTGCACCGCGCTTTCATATTGTTACCATGCGCCATCCACGCTTTATTCGCCGCATTGGCAGGAATATGCCCAAGCCATGCAGAACATGCTATTGCAATACAAAGGAGGAATGTAAAATGGCAAGAGAATTATCCATTTTCTTTATGGAGGGCTGCCCGTACTGTATAAAGGCGCGGAAAGCCGTGCAAGAGCTGCAATCACAAAACGCCGCATACGCCGCCGTACCGGTGCGCTGGATTGATGAAAACAAGGAAGCCGCCCTGGCGGCGAAATATGATTATTACCGCGTACCTACTATTTATGATGGGGAACGCAAGCTGTATGAAGCCACACCCATGGATGATTATAACACCATCAAGAGCCAGGTGGAGGCCGCCTTCAAGGCGGTATTGGCAGGAGATGACGGCAGCGGGGCTTGAGGGAACCAGCGGCCGGAAATGCTTCAATATGGGCTGCTGCACATCTGCATACCCCAGCATTTGCCAAAGAGCCAATTTGCTCAGCTTCCGTGCTCGCATTTTACTTGCTGCGAATCCTGCTTACCCAATATTGCCAAAGACCCCAGCATTTGCCAAAGAGCCGTAATTTGACAAAGAACCTGAGAAAGAGCAGCCAAAACCAAAAAGAGTGTGCCATAATGGGCACACTCTTTCTTTGGCTCCCCAGGCAAGGTGTTCAATCTATATACAATATCGTTTTCGCGTACCGCCATTGCATAATCCCATGTGTTATACAAATCAGTCTGTTTATGCCGTTTTTTCGCGTTTTTTCATTGTGCAATCACAAGCGGGGAGAAACCGGTTGCACGGCACGGGGGTGAGCTACTTTTTTGACAGGGGGGTAGGCCTGGCGGCCGGGGGCATTTCCGCTCGGCCATAGGCGCGCGTCGTTATACCCCTTTAACGCCCGATTTTTGATTGCAAATGCAATCCTACGCCAAGCATATAAGAAAAGGTGGAAGCATCGCGCCCCCACCTTTCTTTTCGTTCAGCCCGCGTCGGGCGGCTTATCCGCCTCCGGATCCGGCTTCTTATCGCTCTTATCCCTCAGCTGCTCCAGCGCGGATTTGAGCCACCCCGGAAACGGCACGCCGGCCAGGCTCAGGTTCTCGACGATGCTCAGCCCTTCGTTGGCGATGTAATAGCAGATGATCAGGCTGCGGAACAGGCTGGTATTGATCATGCCCATATCGGCGGCGGCGCCGTCCAGCAGCACGGCCACCCACACCACCAGCAGCATCAGGCCCTTGCGCGCGATGCCCTTGAACCCCACGCTGCTGTCCAGCCTGCCGCCCTCGGTCTTGGGGCTTTTGCCCATCCAGGCCACGATCCAGCCCATGGCGTAGTCGATGATCATGAACGCCGCCAATACCTTCAGCAGCCCGTCGCAGCCGCCCAGCAGCCCGGCCACGGCGCCGCCCACGGTCGCCGCGCCCTTGAGTATCTTGTCCCACACATGGTTATTGCTCATCGGTATTCTCCTTTCAGCCCATCAGCTGCGATAGCAGCCTGTCGGCCTCGTCCAGCTTCTGCCTGCCCTCGGCGATCAGCGCCCGTATATCGCACACCCGCTGATACAGCACGCCGCCCGCCTCCGTCTCCGTTTCCGCCGGCTCCAGCCGCGCCAGCGCCGCCAGGGTTTCGGGCCCTGCGATGCCGTCTATGGCGATGCCCGCGTCCGCCTGCAGGCATCGCACCGCCGCTGCGGTTTTCGCGCCGTATATCCCGTCCGCCGCGCCGCAGTCATAGTCCGCGGCGTTCAAAGCCTCCTGCAGCTTGCGCACCGCCTCGCCGGTGCTCCCCTTTTTCAGTGTCACCACGTCTTCCCCCTCCTCGCCGTACAGTCCTTTGGGCACCGCGTAGTGTGTCCAGCTTTTATCCAGTTTGCTTATCTGCACGCCCTCGCTGCAGTGGATCACCTTCCCGCCGCCCAGATACAGCCCCGTGTGCCGCATCTTGCCGTCCCTGTGCTTGAATACGCAGCACAGCTTTTCCGGCAGCCGGTCGATGGTGCCCCGCTCGGCCCAGTCCCCGGCCGTGTTGTACTGCGTGGTGGCCCCCACGCTGCTGATCTTCACGTTCACCTGCCGCAGCACCCACCAGGTGAAGCCCCGGCAGTCGTACATCCTTTTGCCCTGCCATTTGCAGCCCTCGCAGCCGCTCTGCTTCCCGCTCAGCACAGGGCACGCGCTCACGATGGTGGGGTGGGCGCTGCTGATCCGGTCGCGCCGGTGGCCGGGGGTGCAGGTTTCGCCCAGCGCCGCGAACACATACGGGCTCCCCAGCTCTCCCCGGGCAATGCGCTCCGCTTCCTCCGCCCGGCTCATTCGTTCGCCTCCGTCTCTTCCTCCGGCATCGCGGGCGCGTGGAAGTAGGTTTCCTGCCTCGGCACATTGCCGTAGCTATCCAGCAGCAGCACGCTGTGGTTTTCCACCGTGCTCACCGCCGCGTACATCAGCGCTTTGTGGTAGTTGCTCTCCGCCTCCTCCCGGTTGTTAAATATCGGGATGGGCTGCACCACGGTGGTAGTGTCCGCGTTGGTCTGGATTTCGATGATGAAATATGCCATACTGTACCCTCCTTAATTATGTATAGGTTACGGTCAGCACCGGCGGATGCTCACCGTTGGCCCCGTAGATTTGGGCGTAGCCGTAGCTCCACCCGGTCACGTACTCTTCCGGCGTTTCGTAGAGCGCCAGGGCAAAGTCATTGTTCAGCGTGGCGTTCTGTACAAGGCTGGTCACGTCGATGTCCACGTCGGTCTCTATCGCCATATTAGCCGATACCTTGGAGCCGGTGGGCGGTGTCAGGCTGGTGGTGCTGGTGCTTGTGGCCAGGCTGACGGCGTACACGTTCACCGTGGCCGAGCCGCCGTTGCCGCCCTGCGCGCGGCGCAGGCGCAGCACGGCCTTGCTGATGGTCTTGCCCGCCAGGGCGGTCAAGCCGCCGAACCACATCACGCCCTCGCGCCAGCCGGTTTGCCCGGTGCTGTACGCGCCGTAGCGGCCCTGGCTTACCTTTGTGCCGGTGGTCGGGTTGCTGCCGTAGATAAAGGTCTTATGCTGGCTGCACGCCACGCTCGCCACGTTGGTTGTGGGCGTCGGGGTGCTGCCGTCGCTGGCCGTCTGCGCTCCGCTGCCGCCCTTTAAGGTGCTTGTACCGTCCGCATACGCCCCGCTGGTATATGCCATGGGGATGGTGCCAGTAACGCCGATATGGCTGCCCTCATAGGCCGCTACGCCACGGCTCAGGTTCGCCGCGCTGGCCGGGGCGTTGCCGCTGGCCCCGCCCAGACAGGCCGATATATAGGCGGTAGACGCAAGGCGGAAGGCAAGCCCCGCGCTTGTGCGCTCCACCAGGCAGCCAACCACACGGGCATGACAGGCAACGGTCTGCAGGCCGTAGGTGCTGCCGTTGCTGCTTGTTGTGCGCCCCGCGTAGCCAAGCAGGTTAAGGTATTGCAAATCGAGGAAGCCAACGCCGATTGCGTCGATGATGGCCCGCGCCGTTTGGGGCTGGATGGCGAAGGTGTTCCGGGTGTTGTTATAGCCCGTGATCGCCACACGGTAGCAGTCGCGCACGGTGATATTGCCTTTCAGCAGCACAGGAGAGCTGCTGGCGGGGCGCAGCGTCAGGGTGCCCCCGCCGTGGAAGCCCGCGATCACCACGTTCTCGGTGTACGTGCCGTTGGGGATCAGCAGGGTAACGTCCTTTGTCAGATACTTCGGAAGCGCATCGATGGCCGTCTGTATGCCGGTGGTGATGGTCTGGCTGCTCGCCGTGGCGCTGGTGCTGCATTCCACAAGATTGGGCGCTTCCACCCGGTCTTCGGCCTTGATGATTGGCGCGCGCACGCCATCCTTGTCGATCACCATCTGCTCGTCATCGCCCACCACGGCCACGATCTTGCCGTTCTCGGCGGTTTCCAGCTTGATACCGTCCAGGTCGATGGTCACGGCGCTGTTGCGGAACTCCTTCGGGTGCGGCGACCAGTCGGTGGCATGGTCTCCCCATTCCAATTTCATATCCTTCACATACAGCCAGCCGTTGCGGCGCAGGGTGATGTTCACATACATGTGCGTCATGTCAGTCAGCGTGCCGCTGCCCTGGGTGATCACCGCGTCCGTCAGCTCCCAGGTGACGCTCACCCGGTGATACTGATAGTCGCTCGGGTTGCCCTCATGCTGCCCATCTGCGCCCCATTCTGCTTCTCCTGGCTTGAGCACATTGTAATAATGCCGGTATCTTGGCGCGGCTGTGCCGCCGTTGGCGTTCAGGTTCAGGCCAATGATGATACCCTGATCGGGAATGCCGCTGGATGTTGTGTGCAGCAGGCAGGAAAAAGTAACTTTCCTGCCATACCACCCACTGCCCATGTCCACCACCGGGGAACGCAGTCCCGTTTGAGCATTCGCACTCAGCCCCAAAGCGATAAACAGCGCCCGCCCGTCTCCATACGATGCAACATCCCCGTTGCTGGCCGTAACCTTGCGCCAATCGCTTGCCGCCGAGCCGATCTCCAGCACGTCCGTTCCCGTCAATAGCTGGGTTCCGCCTACGTACAGTTCCTTCACGCTGGCCTGTATGCTGTCGGCCTTCTGGTTGATCTCGCTCATGGCGGTGTAGTATTCATCGTCCAGGTCTTCCTTGGCGGGCGTCCAGTCGCCGGGCGTGTTGCCCCATTCCAGCTGAGGCGCATAAAAGCGCACATCGCCGTTTTGGCGCAGCCAGAAGGCAATCCACATATGGGTATTGCTGTTAAAGGTGCCGTCGCCGTTGGGCAAATCGTTTTCATCCAGGGAGAAGGTCACCCAAAAGCGCCGCCACGCATTATTTGTTAACGGCTTATCATAATGCGCATCCGTTCCCCACGCTGCGCTGCCGGGGACGACAATGCTGTATTTGCTGCCGTAGTTCAGCCGCGTGGTTCCGCCTTGGCTCAGGTTCATGGTAATCACGATGCCCTTGTCCACCGCCGCCCAGTTCGCAGAACTGACGTAGCAGCTGAATGTCACCTGACGTGTCTTCCAGTCGTCCCCGAGGCGTACCAGCGGCGAATTGATCACGGCCTGCCATTCGCTGGAAGAACCGCTCACGGCCACCATGCCGCGCCAGAAGGGGCTGCCGGAATAGGTGCTGGCGTTGTTGCCCAGCCGCCAGGTGTCCGCCGCGCTGCCGGTGGTCAGTTCTTTGCTGTGGCGCAGCAGGTTCGCCCCGCCCACCCTGATCTTTCCGATCTCCGTTGTCACGGTGCTGTTGATCCGCTCGTTGGTCTGGGTGGTGGTGCTGTAATTGTTCTGCACCCAGCTCTGCGCCGTGCCCAGATCGGTGTAATTGCTGGCCGCTTCCCAGTCGCCCGCCGTATAGCTGCCGCTGGCGCGGGCTGTTTTGCAGCGCAGGATGCCGCCGCCGCTGCCCTGTACCCACAGATCGCCCACGATGTACGGCGGCGTCGGCTGGGCGGTAAATACCTTGTTTTTCCCGGAAAGGCCGCTGGTGAGGGCGCTTTGATCGGCCTTTGCGGCCAGGTCGTTTGTATAAGCGGTGCTGCTGCGCACCGTGCTCACGATGGCGCTGTCGGTTATTTTCAGCTCCGCCGCTTCTACGCGGTTTTCCAGGCCGTTAAAGGTCTCGGTGTCTACCTTCGCGGCGATCTCCCCGTCCAGCACGCTCAGGCTGGTTTCGGTCTTGCTCACCCGGTCGTCGATGTCTTCTTCGGCGGGCGTCCAGTCAGATGGGATATTCCCCCATTCCAGCTGCGGGCCGTACATGCGAACCTCGCCGTTCTGCCGCAGCCACAGCTGCACAAACATATGGGTATTGTCCGCGAAGGTGCCGCTGCCGCCGTTGAGGGTGGTTTCGTCCAGGGTAAAGGTTGTCCAAAACCTGCGCCATGTCCGGTTCGCAAGCGTCTGCTCATACCCCGCGTCAGCGCCCCATTGCACGCTGCCGGGCACGACGATATTGTATTTGCTGCCGTAGTTCAGGCGGGCCACGCCGCCGGTGGACAGGTTCAGCGATACGGTGATGCCCTTATCAATCGCCGCCCAGTTATTGCTCCATACCCAGCAGCTAAAGGTCACCTGCCGCCCCCGCCAGTTATCGCCCAGCTTCGCCAGCGGGGAGCCGATCACCGTTCCCCATTCTTCTGTCCCGCCAGTCAGCGCCAGCCGCGCCCGATTAAACGGATCGCCGTCATACACATAGGCCGTGCTGCCCGCAAGCCGCCATACATCCGCGCTGGTTTCCCCCGTCCCGGCGGCGGTGGTCAGCTTCTGGCTCTTGCGCAGCAGGTTCCGCCCGCCAACACGAACCTTGGATACCCGTAGATCGATCATGTCGCTGGCCCACAGCTGCAGGCTGCCCTCCAGGGCCTCGATGGTCTGGGCCTTTGTCAGCCAGGTGGTCAGCTGGTTCACGGTGGCGGTGCTGGCAAACAGGTTGGCCACGTCGATGTTCGCGGCCTTGATGGCCCCCACCAGCGCCTGATCGGCGAATATCTGGCTCACGTTCAGCTCGCTGGCCGTGATGCTGTGCTCGATCAGGATGTCCCCCGCGTCCACGCTGCGGTCGGCCAGCAGCGCCCCGCCCATCACCTTGCCGGTGGCGGCGTCCACGGTCAGCTGCTGCAGCTGCCCTTCGCTGTTCTTGATATACAGCTGGTTCACCAGCAGCTCCACGATCTGCGCCCCGTCCACCGCCAGGCGGCTGATATACAGCTTGCCGCCCACGCCCTCGGTGATAATGGCCGTGCCGCTCACCAGGTCTTTGATCCTGGCAAAGCCGATGTCCGCGTTGTCGATGGCCCCGTCTGTGATATGGGCATAGCCCGCCTTCAGGGTGTCGATGCTGGCCCAGTCGATGTTGGCCCGGTTGATGTTGGCCGTGGTGATCTGGGCATAGGCGATGGCCGCCAGATCGGTATACAGCTGATCGGCGGTGATGCTGCCCGCCACCAGGCGGCGGATTTCCGCCTTCACGGCGGCCACGGCGTAGGCGTCCACGGCATTCGCCGCGATCTCGTTTGCCGTGATCGTCCCCGCCGCGATCTGCGCCGCTGTGATGGCGTGGGCGGCAATCTTTTCCGCTGTCACGGCCCCCGCGTCGATCTTGTCCGCGGTCACCGCCCCCGCCGCGATCTTGGCGGCGGTCACCGCGTCCGCGGCGATCTTGTCCGCGTTCACGGCCCCGGCGTCGATCTTGGCCGCGGTGATAGCCCCCGCGGCGATGGCCTCGGCAATCACGGCCCCCGCCGCAATGATATCCGCCGTCACCGCCCCGGCCTGCAGCTTGGGCGTACTGATGGCCCCGTCCTGCAGCTGGTAGCCCCCCAGGCTGCCCCGCAGCACCTTCACGCCCGTCACGCTGCCGGCGGCCAGCTCGTAGCCCTGCACCGCGCCGATGGTGGCCTGCTCCCCCGTCATGCCAAAATGCGCCCCCACGTACCGCCCCGTCAGGCAGTCGTAGGTGCACTCCGTCATCATGGTCTCGGCGGCCACCCCGTGCAGGGTGTCGGTCACCGGCACGCTGTCGTACAGATACACCCTGTCCAGCTCCCGGTACTGCTGATATTCAACGGTGTCTCCCAAAAACAGGAAGCGCACGTCCAGCGTCACGTCCACGCCGTCAATGCCGCGGTCAAACTCGCCCAGCGCCAGCTCCCGAAGCTTTGCCTTGGCCTGGGCCGCCGTCATCTTGTCCCCCACCTGCACGTCATACTCGATCACCCGGGTCACCACCCGGTCGTTCTCCGTCAGCCGGGGGCTGTCCACCCAGCCGCCGTCGATCAGCAGGGGCTTGCCGTCCTTGGTTTTGCCCACCGGGATGATGCGGTTGCAGGTCTTGTCCCGGTTCACGTTCAGCTGCACGCCCTGCAGCTCCCGCCCGTAGCGGATGCCGGGGCGGCGCTTGCCCGGGGCCTTCAGCAGGTACACGTCGTAGTTGTCCCGCACCAGATACAGCCCCGCGTCGTGCAGCAGCCCCTCGTCCGGATCCAATATGGCCGCGGCGATGCTCTTCAGGCTGTAATCCCGGTCGATCACCGTTTCGGTGTCGTCGGTGTAGAAATGGAAGCTGTGCTCCACCGTGCTGGCCGCGCTCAGAGCGTCCAGCGCCTGCTGCACGGTCATGCCCTTGCAGTCGCAGGATACCGCGATGCAGTCCAGCAGATCGTAGAAGATGTGCCGCGCCTTTACGGCCATCTCCCCCGCCCTGGTATCCAGCGCCGTGTCGTATATGCGAAAAAGCTGATCCCGCGCCCGCCGGGCGGGGATCACCGTGCTCTCCTGCGCGGGCTCCTGGCGCACGTATTCGCAGTATTCCCGGATCACGTAGCCCGTCACCCCGTCGGGCCCGGTGGCCCGCAGCCAGCTTCCGCTCTGCTCCAGCAGAGCAAACTCCGCCCCGCACCGCCACTGGCTGATGATGAAGCTGTTGCTGGCGTTCTTCCGGCTGTACACGTTGGCCCGCTTCCAGTTCTGGGGCAGGGTGGGCTTCACCCGCCACACCGTGCGCGCGTCCCCGCCGCTGATCTCAATGGCCGGGCACTCCCGGCTGGGCGCGGGCGCTCGCACCACCCGGCCTTCCTCCAGGGCCCGCCAGCGCCCCGCCCCGTCCAGCGGGTGGGTCAGCGTCAGCTCATAGCTGCCGTTCACGGCCTCCTTCACCTGGGCCGCCTTCGGCGTCAGCGCCCCCAGCCCGTTGCCGGTATAGCTGCGCGCCGTCTCAGCATATATGCAAATCATGTTCAATCCCCCTTATGCGCTGCGCTAAGTGAATACTGAAAACTGAAAATTTAAGAATGAAGAATTATAGACAGTCCCTGCGCTGTGCATCAGCGCGCCGACATTCAGAAATTATTCATTATTCATTCTTCAGTCTTCGGTTTTCATTTTTACAAGTATCTCCATCTCGGCGTGATCACCACCTCGGCGATGCTCCCGGTCCACCCGATGGCGGTGTCGGCCTGGGCCGCCAGCAGGGGGATCTCCCCGTCAACGTCCGCGTCCCGGCGGGCCGTGCGGTCGGCGTTAAAGGCCATCTGGGTGTCCGCGTCCAGCACGATCACGCTCTGGCTGCCGCCAAAGCTGAGCCCCACCAGGCGGCTGCCCACCGCCAGGTAGGCGTCCCCCGTGCCCGTCACGGCGTACACCGGGGCCGCGTCCGCCGTGCCCGGGTTGGCCACCGTGCCCGCCGCCGTCAGCGTGATGTCCGCCGCCGCCGGCACGGGATAGCGCCAGGGATCGCACTCAAACTGCACCGTAAAGCTGTCCCAGTCCCGGCCCTCCAGTATGGCCTCCAGCTCCAGCGCCCCCGTCACCGTGGCCCGGTAGGCCCAGCCGGGGTCGCTGCCGAATATCACCTCTCCGCTGCCCCGCAGCAGGGCGGCCACCGCCTGGCGGTTCGCCTCGCTCATGCCCTCCGGCAGCAGGATCTCCGCCGTCAGCAGTATGCTGTCCATGATGCCGCTGCCCTCCGATACGTGCAGCGTGCCGCTGCGCCCGGGTATCTTCTGGGCCGTCAGCCGCTCCGCACCCCGCTTCCGCCTGGGCTGGGTCAGCACCGCCGCCCCCAGGCTGGAAAGCAGCACGCCCCGAAAGCTCAAATCCTTTTCCGTCACCTTGGCTCCCCCTTTGCTCCTTCTTTCCGTATTTGCCGCAGGCAAATATTTCACATGCCGCAAAGCGGCATATTTCACGCTGCGGCTCGCCGCGGCATTTCACGTATGCCGCAGGCGCACATTTCACATTTGCCGAAGGCAAATATCTCATGCGCTCCCCAGCGCCTTCCTTCTGCTCCTTGCCAGGGCGTTCAGCCGCTCGGCGATCTTTTCCACGTCGCTGTCGTCCCGCACCTGTACCTGGGCCACCTGCACCTGCACCCGGTCGTCGTAGCTGCGGTTGTCGTAGGTGTTGTGGGTCTCGTAGCTGCCGCCCCCGGCGGCGCGCCCGCCCAGCTGGCTGTAGTCCATATCAAAGTCCAGGGCGTCGGCGATGTCGCCCTGCAGCGCGCCCAGCCGCCGGATCACGCCCAGGCGCACGCCCTCGCCGTACATTTCGCCGCCCTCCATGCCCACGCGGCTGGGGCTGTGGGTGTCGGTGGCGTCCCGGTAGCCCTGATCCATCGCCTGGCCCAAGGCGTATCCCGCCTGGTAGGCCGCGTCCAGCTCCGCCGCCGCGCCGGCCTCCACACCCTGGCCGTACTGCGCGCCGCCCGTTTCGCCCAGGCCGTACATCGCCTCCACGGTATCCGCCAGGGATCCCTGCGCCGTGACGCCCAGCCCCTGCAGCAGCTGCGTCACCGCCGAGGCCAGGTTGCTGTCGATGCCCGTTTCCTGCATCAGCCGCAGCGCCTCCGCCACGCTGCCCAGCCACTCCGCCGTCTTTTCATCCGGCTGGTAGCCCTGCTGCATGGCCGCGTATACCTCGCCCAGCGCGGTGGTGATCTCTTCCACGTCCAGGTCGTTGGCGTCGTACTGTACGGCCCTTTTATTGTTAAACAGAAAATTCCAGAACCCGTATTCGCCGTTTTGATATTTCCGCAGCTGCTCCAGGTTTTGCACCAGCTCCGGCAGCCTGGTATCCGGCGTGCGGATCCCCAAAAAGTTCTGATGCTGCGCCTCATATACCGCGCCCTCCGCCGCCTCCTGGGTGCCCGCGTAGTGCGCGGCCACCATCACGTGCAGCACCCCGTTATCATCCAGCCCCAGCACGATGTCCTGGGCGCTGATCTGCTCGGGGGTCACGTCCAGGGGCAGGCCGTCCGCGCCCCAGGCCTGCAGCTTGCCCGCCGCCCAGGCATCCTCCACGGTTTTCTGCCACTCCGGCCCCAGGGCGAAGCTGGCGATGGATACGCTGCCGTCCACCTTGATGGGGTGCATGGACTGCCACAGGGCCACCCGCTTGGCGTCCAAAGGGCTCAGCTCTACCTCGCCGCGCAGCTGCACGCTCAGGGTGCCGTCCTCTTTCTGGCCGGTCACAAAGTCCTCCGCCGTCAGCTGGCTTACCACCTCCGGCGTCACCTCCATCGGCAGGCCGTCTTTGCCGTACACCCGCAGTTTTCCCGCCTTCCAGGCGGCCTCCAGCTGCTGCTGCCAGTTTTCGCCCAGGCCCACGCCCACGGTCACATTGCCGTTTACCGTAACCGTATACACGCTTTCCAGCGACGCGGTCTTTTCCTCAAAAGCCTTCCAAGCCTTTTCCGCGTCCCCCAGCTCCAGCTGCACCAGCACCTGCCGCACCTCCTGGGGCAGGGCCCCGTTCAGGATGGTGTTCAGCCCCGCCAGCTGCTCGGGATAGCTGGCCGCGATGTCGCTGATCTGCTGGTAGACCCCCAGCAGCGCCGCCGGGTCAAAGCCCAGGGCGTCCGCCCCCACTTTGGCGTCCGCCAGCTGGGTCAGCACCGTCAGCAGGCTGGTCAGCTCGCCCTCGTCCAGCGTGCTCACCAGGTCGTTCACCTGCTGCACCGCGCCGTTATCCCCGGCGTCATAGTTCTGCAGCAGGCCGTACAGCTGCACCAGCTGATCCCGGGTTTTGTCCAGCCCCGCGCCCGCCCAGGCCTGGGGGGCGATCTGCGCCACCGCCTGCCGGTAGGCCTCTGCCGCCTCCGCCCGGCGGGCGGCGTAGTCCGCGTCCAAATCCGCAAGCGCCTGCGTTTTTTGCTGCTCATCCTGCATCAGCTGGATGGTGTTCCACCGCTCGTCGTATTCCGCGTTCAGCCCCCGCAGGATCTCCGCCTGCCCCTGGGCCGCGGCGCTCAGGGCGTCGCCGTACAGGGTGGCGTCCGCCTTTTCTCCCGCCGCGCCGGCCCGGGCCTCTTCCCGGCGGATGCCCTCCAAAATCTGCCCGTAGCTGTCATAGCTCTGCCCGGCGTAGCGCAGCTGCACCTCCGCCCGCAGGGTATACAGCTCCTGCACCCGCGCCGCGTTGCCCCGGCTGATGCCGCCCCGCTGGCTCTTGCGCAGGATGCTGTCGATCTCCGCGTCGTACTGATCCAGCAGCCTGAGATCGTTTTCCATCTCCGCCCCCAGGGCGCTGCCGCCCAAGGCCTGCTGCCGGGCCCGGATGGCCTCCCGCAGCTTGTCCGTTTCCGCCGCGAACTCCCCGGCCAGGCTCTCCCGGCTGGCATTGCTCACCTTGGTGCTGGCGAATTTCGCCATGGCCCGCTCGTACCAGTCCCCGGCCTGGGCCATCTTCGGCCCAAAATCCGCCGCGGCCAGGCCAAAGCGCTGCAGGGCGTTGGCCCCGTTCCGGTAGATGGTTTCGGCGCTGGTGTTCATCCAGCCCTCGGCGGTGTCCTTCATGCCCTGCATGGCCTTGCGGGCCGCAGCGGCCCCGCTGGCCACGTCATAGATATGGGCTGCCAGCGCCACCGCCCCGGCGGCGCCCACCGCCCACAGGCCCCCGGGGCCCATCAGCGCGCCCAGTCCGCTGAAGCCCTTGGCCAGCTTGCCCACGCCGGTCATCAAGCTGCCCATGCCCTTCGTCACCGGGCCGATGGCCGCTGCGATGCCCGCGTAGGTCAGCACGTTCTTTTTGCCCGCTTCGTCCAGGGCGGCAAACTGCTGCACCCAGCCGGAAACGGTGTTGATGCCCTTGTCCACCAGGGGCATCAGGCTTTCCATCAGCTCAGTGCCGGTGTTTTTCAGCTGGTTCAGGCTCTTTTTCATCCTGCCGGCCTTGCTGCCGGTGGCCACGTCAAAGGCCTTTTGCAGCGTGCCCGCGCTGGCCCCCATCTCCCGCAGGGTTTCGGCGTAGTCCTCCGCCGCGCCGCTCCCCAGCAGCATGATCTGGCTCAGCCCCTGCACGCTGCCAAAGAGCGCGCCCAGCTTTTCGGCGTCGCCGCCGGTCTTTGCCTCGATATCCGCCAAAAACGCGGTAAAGCCCTTGCTCTGCATGGCCGATACGCTGAAGTCGATGCCCAGCTGCTTGGCCATCTTCGCCGCCTCGGCGGTGGGCTTGATCACGCTGCTCATCACCGCCCGCAGGCCCGTGATGGCCGCCTCGGTGGCCACGCCGTTTTTGGTCAGGGCCGCGGTGGCGGCCAGCACTTCATCCAGGCTCATGCCCGCCTGGGGCGCGATGCCCGTCACCTTGCCGATGTTGGCGGCCAGCTCGCCGAAGGTGGTTTTGCCCCGGTTCTGGGCCACGATGAAACGGTCAAACACCGCCTCCGCGTTTTCATACCCCAGGGCCCAGGCGTTGATGGCGCTGGTGGCGCCGTCCACGGCGGTGGTCACGTCGGTTTTTCCCGCCTTGGCCGCCATGGCGGCCCACTGGGTAAACCAGCCCGCCAGGCTGGTATCCGCGCCGCTGCTGATGGCCTGATACATGCCCTGGGCGATCTCCGTGGCCGCCTCGCCGCTGGCGTTGCTCGCCGCAAGGGCGTCCTGCATCAGATCCTCGATGCTGGCCTGGGCGGCGTCGGCGATGGTGTACACCCCGTAGATTTCATCCTCCAGGTCGATAAAGCCCTTGCCCGCCGCCACGGCGGCCCCCACGATGGGCACCGTCAGATACTTGCTGGCCGCTGTGCCAAACTTTTGCAGCTTCTGCCCGGCGCTGGTCAGGCTGGCGGAGAACTGCTTTTTTATCCCCTCCGCCGCCGCGGCCTGCCGCCTCTGAAAGCCCTCCAGCTTGTCGTTGGCCGCCTCGATCTGCCGCTTGTATTTGTCCATTTCCTCGCCGGAAAGGCTCTGCGTCCGCTGGGCCTGGGCATAGCTTTCCTCCAGGCGCTTCACCAGATCCTGCTGTATCTTCACCTGGTCGCTCAGCAGCTCATATTTCTTTTTGGCGCTGCCCAGGGTGGTGTTGTGCCCCTTGTATTTTTTGCCCAGGTCGGTCAGCTCCGCCCCGTTCTCCTTCAGGCGCTTGCCGATCTCCTTCAGGTCTCCCTTAAAGCCCGCCGCGTTGGCCAGCGTTAAAGAGATGCCCGCCGTTTCCATTTTGCCCGCCATGGTATCCTCCCTCTGCGCGTTGCTAAATGAATATTGAAAACTGAAAACTGAAGAATGAAGAATTTATGCGCCGCGCGCCCATCGCGCCGGCATTCTGAAATCATTCATTCTTCAGTTTTCAGTCAGCGCGGCGCTTCCCCCTTTTCTTTTCATTGATACAAAAAACGCGGGGCCTCCCCTGGGGGGAAGCCCCGCGGGGCCGGGTCAGGTGCCCGGGGCCTCGGTGGCGCCCAGCGCCTCGATCTGGGCCACGGTGTAAGGCAGCGCGCCGAAGAAGGCCTCCGGCGTCAGCGGCGTTTTGCCCGTGGCCGCGTCGCCCGTGGCATAGTACACGCGGGTCACGTTCTCCTCGGTGGGCATGCTGCTGATGGTGTAGCTGTCCTCGGGATCGGGATCTTCGTCCTCGCTGGTCTCGTGATCCTCCTCCGGGATGTTCAGCACGCAGCGGGGATAGAAGCGGTACTCCTCGGAGCCGTCGCTCATATCATCGATGAACCCGAAGGCGAACTCGGGCCGGGTGGGATGCGCCTGATCGTAGCTCAGGCCGCTGGCGCCCACGCGCACGGCGCCCCGGGCCTTGCGCACCAGGTCGGTGGGCAGGGCCACCGCGTCCACCTCCAGATCGGTGCCGCTCACGCGGGTGGTCTGGGCGTACACAATGCCGCTGGCGTAGATCTTCTTTTCCTGGGCGTCGGGCCGCACGCCCACGCTCTTCAGCACGGGCAGGCGCACGATCTCATTCTCATAGGTCACCGCGCCGGCCGCGGTATGGCTGTCGATGAAGCAGATGAAAGCGTCGCGCACGCTCACGCGGTACGCGGGCTTTTTGCTGGTAATGGTCGGATTGGGCATTTTCTTCTTCCTCCTTCTTGTTCACTTAAACGCTTTCTCCAGCTCCTCGTGCATGGCGTTCAGGGCTTTTTCCCTGCCATCCTCAAAGCCCGTATAGATATGCTTGAGCTGGCGGTTGTCCGAAAACTCCAGGATGGGGCCGTAGACCACGGCGCTGGTGTTCTTGCCAAAACCCCGGCGGCTGTCTTCCCAGCCCACGTTGACCCAGCGGTTTTCCTTGTCCACCCGGTAGCCGATGCTGCGCCGCAGGTTGCCGGTGCTTTCGCCCTCCGGCTCGATGCGGCTGCGCACGCTCTCCACCAGGATGGCCCCGCCCCGCTCCAGCGCCCGTTTGCACTGGCCGGGCAGGCGGTTTTCCACGGTCTGCAGGTACACGGCCATGTTGGCAAAGCCGGGGCTGATGGTCACGTCCCCCAGCTTCACAGCGCCGCGGCCGTTAAAGTCCCTGCGCAGATCGGCCTTGTCATGCCGCGCCATCAAACCCCTCCTCTGCGCTTCGCTAAGCGAATACTGAAAACTGAAGCTTTATGAATGAAGAATTGTATCGTGTCAAACATGATAAAATTATTCATTTTTCATTCTTCAATCTTCATCTTTAAGTTAGCGCAGCGCTTCGCTATTCGCCGCGCACGTAGCACCCGATAATGATCACCCGCCGGCCCTTTTCCTCATCCCACATTTCTGCGGCCCGGCGCACCCCATACAGGCCCGCGGCCTTGAGCCGCTCCACCAGGCGATCCGCCAGGGGCTGCCAGCCGCCGCCGGGCAGGGCCAGCAGCTTCACGCTCATTTCGGTGCGCCGCTCGTACACCCGCCCGCTGGCGATCACGTTGGCCTCCCCCAGGTTGCGCCAGGTGATGTAGGCCGCGCCGGCGGGCGGGTTCAGCATGGGCTCCTCGCTGCACGCAAGCCCCAAGGGCGCGATGGCGTTGGCCATCAGCTCCGAGTATGCGCTCATGCCGTGCCCACCCCCTCCGGCGCCACGCGCTCGGCCCTGAGCCGTATAAACCCGGGCCGAGCCGGCTGCACGCTGACCACGCGGTACTGTTCTTCCCGCCAGGTCAGCAGCAGCCCGTCGCAAAGCCGCTTATTCAGCGGCGCGCGGATGGTGGCCACAATGGGGCGGTGCGTCCAGGTGACGCCGTGCTGGGCGTACTCCCGGTCGCTGCCGCAGTACACGCTGGCCCGGTAGGTGCCCACCGTGCTCCAGGATGGCGTGCTGCTGCCGCCCTGGGTGATCACCGTTTTTTCCTGCAGCGTGATCACGTCGCGCAGATCATCCAGCGTATTCATCGTGTTATATCACATCCCTCAGCTGTAAGGTGATCGCGTTGACGCTGGTCTGCAGGTCACCCGGCACAGTGCCGATCTGATCCCGGTGATCATACCAGTAGGCCGCCAGCATCAGGCAGGCCAGCTCATAGGTATAGCCGGTTTCCGTTTCCGGCACGCCGCTGTCCGCCAGGTATTGCCGGGCGGCGTTCAGGCACAGCTGGCCGATGCCCGGCTGGAAATTATCCTCCCCCGCGTACAGCAGGTCGCGCAGGGTCTCGACCGTCGGCACAGCCATGCCCGATCACTCCTTTTCTCAGTCGCCGGCGCCCGCTTCCACTTCCGCGATGCGGAAGGCGCTGCGCAGCCGCCACTGGATATCATACCAGAAGGTGAGCACAAACTTGTACGCGCCCTTGTCCACGTCCTTCAGCACGTCGGTGATGGTGTCCAGGTCATAGTTGATGCCCACATACTGCCAGTTGCCCACCACGGGCAGGCCGAAGTAGTCGCACAGCACCACCGGGCGGCCCAGGAAGGTCTGGGGCATGTTGGGGAAGAAGGTGCCGCTCTGGTTCACCATATCATCGATCATGCCGAACCAGTCGGCGGTGTTCATCACGATATTGGCGTTCTGGCGGTACTGCTGGGGCAGGTCGGCCAGGGCCGCGGCCACGGCCTTGCGCTTGTCCGCGCCCTTCACGTGCTTGATCAGGGGAGGCGTGCCGGTGCCGGTGCCCAGGGCGTAGGCGCTCATGTGCACGTAGTCGCCGGTGGGCTCCGCCGCGCCCAGGCGGATCATCTCATTCAGGGCAATGCCCTGGCGCAGCGCGTCCTCCACGGCCTGGGCCACGCCGGTGTCACTGCCGTTCAGCACGGTCTCGCTGATCTCCACTTTGATCTTCACCTTATGGCGGCCATACTCCACCATGTCGGTGCTGGCTTCCAGCTCATTGGCGGTCTGCTTGTCGGTCACGTCGGCCAGGTCGGCGGCGTCGATCTCCACCGTCATGCGGGGCTCGCTGTAGCCGGTGATGTTGGTCACCTTGGCCAGCGGGCGCACGGGGTTCTCGATGGCGGGATCCAGGATCAGCTCATTGCTCATGTTCTTGGGCATCAGGTTGCTGCCGTTGCCCAGGTCGGCGTCGTTCGCCGGAATGGCGCCCAGCACGTCGTAGGCCATCTGGGGCACGGCGGTGCCGCGCAGCATCGCCTTGTACACCATGCCGCGGGCCGCCTGGTGGCGCTCCTTGTCGCTGCCGGCGGCGCTCAGCGCCTTGGAGCCCATCTTGGCGCGGCTTTCCTCCGTCAGCCTGTCCATCTGCTGCTGCAACATCGCCCGGCGCTCCTGCAGCTCATCCCCCCGGGCCTTGGCCTTGCGGGCCTCGGCGATGTCGCTGGCAGGGTCGGCGGCCATCTTGGCCACACTCTCCTGCACGGTGGCCAGCTCCGCGTCCAGCGCGGCCATCTGTTCCTTCAGTGCGTAGATCGTCATCATGTTTTCGTTCCTCCTTTTTGTTTATCAGATATCCGCGCCTGCGGTTATCCACCAAATAGCGCTTCGCTTAGTGAATACTGAAATCTTCAGTTTTCAGTCAGCCTTGCGCTCTTGCCCATTTCAGCAGCTCCTCCCGCTCGGCGGCGTCGTTCTCCCGCTGCCACGCGGCCAGCTGCCCGGCCAGCTTCCTGCCCTCCATGCCGGCGGCTTTCTGCAGCCCCCGGCGACTGAAGGTCATGAAGGCGTCCTCCTTGTCCTTCGCCGCGTCCAGCACGCCGGTGGCGAAGCCGTAGTAATGAGCCTGCCGGAAACCGCAAAAGGTTTCCTCCGCCATCAGCCGCAGCGCCGTTTCCTTGTCAAGCCCCGTGCCCTTGCAGTACACCTCGGCCACGGCGGAGCGCAGCTGCTCCAGCCAGTCGGCCGCGCGGCGCAAGTATTCCGGGTCGGCGCTCCATACGCTGGCAGTGGGATCGTGCACCATGATGCAGGCGTCGGCGCTCATCAGCCGCGTGCCGCAGGCCATCAGCGGCAGGGTGCCGCTGCTCATGCACTTGCTGCGCACGTGGGCGATGTTCTCTCCCTTGCGCGCCGTCAGCGCCTGATAGATGCCCATGCCCACGTCCACGTTGCCCCCGAAGGTATCGATCTCCACCGTCAGCGGCTCCCCGTCGAACTGGGCCAGGGCGGCCATGAAATCCTCGGGCGGCGTCACCGCCGGATCCTCCATGCTCCACCACAGGCTGTCGCTCTCAAAATCCTCTTTCAGCACCAGGATCGCGTGGCCGTCCCCCGCGTCCCGGGCCATGCCCCAAAAGTTGCTCATGTCATCCTCCGTTTCCCGGCCGGGCCGTGCCATCCACAATGCGCTCCAGCGTATCCAGATCCCGGCTGGCCAGCAGCACATCCCCGCCCGGCACGGGCGGCAGCCGCAGCGCCTCCCGGATCTCGTTGGGGGTTTTGCCGGCCCCGCGCACCCGCTGCTGATCCACCTGGGCGCTGGTCAGCGCGTCGGTGCGTATCAGCGCGTCCAGATCCCGCACCCAGCGGAAGCCCTGGGCCCATTCCCGCTCCGTCAGCCATTTGCGGTTGAACTCGGCCTCGCTCTGGCGCAGCCGCGGGGCGATGGTGTGCATCACGTACTCCAGCGTGCTGTTTTCGTTGCTCTCGTAGCTGCTGTTGGTGTAATCCCCCAGCAGGTGGGGCGGGATCATGTACACCCGGGCCACCCGGTTGGTGGTAATGCGCTCCACGTCCAGCACGTGGGCGTCGATGGGGCTCTTGGCCAGGATGGTGGCCGTGATCCCCGCGTCCAGCACGATCAGCGATCCCCGGCTTTTCTTGTAGTTCTCCCGGAAGTTCTCCACGGCCTTGGCCCGCTTTTCCGCGCTCACCGCCGCCGGCACGTTCAGCACCACGCTGCTGTTCACCCCGTCGATCTGAGAGAGGGAAAAGCTCTTGATGCTGTTGTCATAGGTCAGGGTGCCGGTCAGCACCTTCACCGGGTTGATGCCCTTCACCCCGCCCGTGCTGATGTGGCGGATGTGCAGGATGTGGTACCCGTGGATCAGCAGCGTTTTGCCGTCCGGCGGCTCGATGCGGTACCACACGTCGCCGCTGTCCTCATCCACCACCGGCTCCACATACTCGGGGTTCAGCACGTCCAGCGCCTCCACCCGGCCGCCCGGCCCCGGCACCTTCAGCAGATAGCCGTTGCCCGTGGCCTCGCAGCAGGCCTGCCAGGTATTCAGCAGGTCGTACCCGCTCCACTTGGGGCTGGGCGCCCGGTTCAGCAGCTGCTCCCGCCAGTCTCCCGCCATCCGCTGGCAGCCGCGGTACAGGTGCATGGGCGCCATGGCGCAGCTGCTGGCGATGCGCGTCACCGCGCTGAACAGCACCTCGCTGCCCTCCACGCTGGCGGTGGAGCGCGTAAAGGCCGCGGGCAATACCCGCTCCCACGCGCTTTTCTTGTTCCCGGGCTTATCCCGGGTGCGGTTAAATGGCCACATCATAACCCCCCTCTATGCGCTGCGCCAAATGTTCAGCTTTCAGTCAGCGTGCGCATCAGTTTTCAGTATTTGATCAGCGAAGCGCGCTTCACAGATCGTACACGTCGATCCCGCTGTCCGCAGCCTCTTCCTTCATCTCCCGCTGCAGCAGCAGGATGAAGGCGTCCATAAAGGCCATGAAGCCGTCGATCTTGCGGTGCTTGCTCAGCTTGGTCGGGTACCAGTTTTGTTTTTCGGCGTCCTTGTAATCGTGCCGCAGGCGCACGTTGTTCACATACCACTGAAACAGCGGGTCGCAGTTGTGCACCACCCGGCCGTCAATGAAGTGCTCCCGCAGCCGCTTCATGGGCTCGTTGAAGGTCAGCGGCCCCTGGCGCACCGGCACCATGCTGAAATCCTGCCCCATGGCGTGGGCCAGCAGGCTGGCGTTGGCCGGGTCGTAGCCGATCTCCACGATCTGGTAGCGCTCCCGCATGCGGTAAAACCATTCCTGTATCATTTCCTGCTTGATGTAGGGCGCGTCCACAATGGTCAGGCAGCCCTGCATCTGCAGGCTGTAATAATCCAGGCGCTCGCTGTCCCGCTCCGCCGTTGCCCGGGGCACAAAGGTGTGCCCCAGCCGCAGCAGCCGTCCGTCCGCCATGCGCGTCACCAGGCCGGTGCTGCAATGGTCTTCGGTGGCCGCCATGTCCAGCCCGCCCCAAAAGGGGCAGTCCTCATAGGCGGCCGGCTCCACGCTGTCCCGGTTGCGGCGCACCACCGAGGCGCTCAGGTAGCTGGCCTCGTCGGCCTTGGTGAAGATGTTCAGCGTCTTGGTGATGAAGTCGCTCATCTTCCGGGGCGTGCCCTTGGCGTCCTCATAGTCCAGCTCCAGCTGCTCCCAGCCCAGCAGCGGGCTGCCCAGGCTGGGGTTGGCCTTCAGCCACAGGCTGTGATCGCCGCGCCAGTCATCCCCTTCCTCCACCTCGTAGCACAGGAAGAAGGTGCGCTCGCCCACCCGGGCATTGCCCTGGCCCCGCAGCAGATCGGCCCCCTTTTCGTATTCGTCCATCAGCGGGCCGTCCAGCACGCTGCCCTTGGTGGTGATGATCACCAGCTGGCTGTTGTCATACTTGCGCAGGTTGCGGCTGGCCTGGTTGGCCAGGGCGTAATCCCGCTGCTCGTGGTATTCGTCCATGATCACCCGCCCATAGCGGGGGCCGTCCAGCTTTTTGGCGTTGGCCGCCACGTTGTACAGGTTCACGTCCGCTCGGGTGTTGCGCACGGCCTTCTGCTGGGGCAGGTAGAACCGGCGCAGATCGGCGCTGCGCTCCACCATGCCGCGCACGTCGTCCATCAGGATCTTGCTCTGGTTTTTGCTGTTGGCGAACACCACCACGTCCAGCCCCCGGATGCCCATCTGGCAGCCGTCGTAGAGGGCGTTGCCGGCCACGTGCCCCGTTTTGCCGTTGCCGCTGCCCACGATCAGCAGTATCTTTTTGAACCGCAGCAGGCCGTTTTCCTTGGCCTTCCAGCCGTACACGTTGCCGTCGAAAAAGCATTGCCAGGGCAGCTCGGCGAACCGGTCAAACCCGCCGGAGGGCACGATGAACTTTTCCTTGAAGCGGATCGGCCGGCTGGCCGCCTCCGGATCAAAGCGCCAGGGGCAGTCGTCCCGCAGGCTTTGGCCCAGATCCAGCACGAAGCGGGCCGCCGCGGCGCGCACTTTGCGGCAAACCGGCATACGCTCCTCCAGCACATCCAGGGCATAGCCCAGTATGCGCGGGTCGGCTCCCTCCGCCGCCCTGCGGGCCGCGTCAATGGCCGTTCCGGTGATCTCCACCGTTTCGTATTCCGGCAGCGCGCCGCCGCCTTTTGCCGCCTCGATCAAACTCAATACTCCAGATCCTCCTCATCCGGCGCGTCATCCGCTTCCTCTCCGTCGGCGCTCCGCTTGCCGCGGATCAGCCCGATGGATTGCATCAGCCCGGCCTGCGCGCGGCTGATGCGCAGCAGCTGGCTGAGTTCCTTTTTCTCCCTTTGTCCGCCCCGCGGGCTGGCCTCCAGAGTGCTCCGCTGCAGGGCTTCCTGGCACCGGTGCAGCAGCTGATCCATATAGGCGATGGTGCCGATCACGCCCTCCGCCGCCGCCCCGCACTGGCCGTCATGGGCGGCGCGGTATTCCTCCCGCAGCCGGGTATACCGGGCCACCGCCGCGGCGTCCGTCAGGCCGTACAGCTCCTGCAGGCTTTTGCGCCCGCTGTTTTTTGCCATGCGCATCCCTCCCTATTCCTCCGATAAATCAACAACATGCACGCCCTTCGGCGTGCATGCAGTCGGTTTATTCGGTTCCTTGCGGGCGCGGTCAGGATGGCGCTTTTCGTGGTGCCAATCGCACAGGCTGCTTAGGTTATCCATGTCCAGCGCCAGCTCGGGATAGAGCTTGCGCTCCTTTTCATGGTGCACCACCGTCGCCCGCGGCCCGCCTCGGGGCAGCGGCTTGCCCTCCCGCAGCAGCTGCAGGCAGTCCCGGCACAGATAGCCGTCTCGCTCCAGCACCGCGCGGCGCACCGCCCGCCATTCCGGGGACAGATAAAAGGGATCGGCGATCTTTTCATACCGCATCCCCTCACCTCACGCCCCGATTATACCGCCCGCCCCCGCCCGGCGCAACGGGGGCAAAGGGTGGTTTCGGGGGGCAGAGGGTGGCAACTTTTACAGCAACATAAAAAAGCCGGGGCTTTTGCCCCGGCACAAACCATCCGCAGACACTCAAAGCACGAACGGCATTAAACCCCCAGGCGCTGCCGCAGCGCTTCCTGCAGCACCTGCGAGAAATTGATCGCCCGTGCCTCCGCCGCCTCGTTCAGCCAGGCGGGAATGGTCAGCGTCTTTTTGATCGCCTTTTCAGCATGCATCCGCCGGTATGCGTCAGTATCCGCCAGCACCAGCGTTACGATGCCACCCTCCGGCGCCGATACCTTCGCCACATCCGTCGCCTCGGGGATAGCCTCGCCCTTTTCCTCTGCCCGGCTCAGCCAGCCTCCCAGCGCATCCTCCGCCATCATCATGGCGTCCTTCAGATCGTCCCCGCAGGTATAGCAGCTGGGCAGATCCGGGAAGCTGACGTTATACAGCCCGTCTTCCCGCTCCAAAATTGCCGCAAATACATATTTTGCCATCGCTCTGTATCCTTTCCGGACGGGGGCTTATTTCAGCCCCGCGTCCCTTTTGATCTTGTTGACTGTTCCCGTCGGAATTTCCTTTGCCGGGTGCCTGGGCACCTGTATTTCCTTCCCCGTTATGGGGCTGTACCAGAAATCATGCTCGCCGCGATGCTCCAGAAACCTGCATCCTGCCTTCTTCATCAGTCTGGTCAATTCGCTCGTCTTCATTCCTGGCCTCCTTTCGCCTTCTATTATACACGTGTTAACACGTATTGTCAAGTGTTTTTTACAAAAAATATGCGGGAAAACAGATATTTTCTGCTTTCCCGCGTGTTTACAGCATCTCCCCCATGGCGGCGCAGGCCCGCTTGATGGCGGTGCGGTAGCTCACGGCCTCCTGCGGGCACGTTTTGTCCGCATCCTCCAACAGCAGGCGGATATCGTCAAAACCGCCCTTCCAGCGGTCGTAGGCGTCCCGCAGCAGGATCACCTCTTTGCAGGGCGCTGTGCGCGCCAGCTGCCGCAGCTGCTCCAGCTCTTCCTCCACCTCGGGCGGCAGGGCCGCCGCGGCCACCTGCTGCATGGCCAGGGCCTTTTCCGCGTTCTCCGCCCGCTCCCTGTAGTGGGCCGCCTCGTCCGCCGCCTTGCGCTCCCTTTCCTGCGCCTGCTGGATCACGCCCTGGGCGGCGTCATAGTTCCTGCGCATACCGTCCCGCTCGGTGGCGGCCCGCCGGGCGGCCTGCTCCGCCTCCCGGGCCTTGCGCTTGTACTTTTCGATTTCCGCGTCCAGCTGCCGGGTGCTCATTTCCGCCACAGGCTGCTCCGCCGTGAAGGCCTCCCGCTGTATGGGCGGCAGGGCCAGCAGGCTCAGCGCTTTGGTAACGTTCAAATCCGCAAGCGCCTGCGGATTTGCCTGGCCGTATTCCTCGTGCAGCCGCATCAGGTTCTGAGCGGTGCGCTCGCTGTAGTCCACGTTTTTCTCCAGCCAGGCGCCCCATTCACCGCGGGCGACCAGCTCCTTGGCCTCCCGCAGCCGGCCGCCGATCTCGATGGCCGCGCCGATCAGCGTTTCCTTCGCCCGGTCGCGGATCAGGTTGATCTCCGCCGCGATCACATCGGGCGTGCGTGCCGTGATCTCGCTCATACGCTTTTCACCCCCTTGCCCGTCAGCTGGATACCGCCGCGCTCATACATGCCGATGTCGCGGCCCACCGTGCCCTTGCCGGCAAAATCGGGCACCGCCCGGCGCACCAGGTAAAACTCCCCAAAGTCCAGCAGGTGCGCCACCGGCCCCCGGCTGATCACGCCCGTCACCGGCTCCCCGTATGCCCGGTGCACCAGGCACCGGGTGCCGGGCGTCAGCGCGCCAGGCCGCTTGCTCCGCTTTGCTCTCATTTTCATTGCCTCCTTTTTCCGGCCGCTTTCCTTTCGCGTCCGCGTCACTTCTTGAATATCAGATAGATCGCCAGCGCCAGCGCCGTCCACACGGCGCATATCATGGTCACGGTGTCCATCGCTTCCATATCCGCCAGCATCGCGCTGATCCGCGCCAGCTCCTCCGTCATGGGTCAGCTCCACCCCCTCAGCCGGCAGAACAGGCAGCCCAGCGCATTGCCCAGGTAGGTGATCGGCGCCAGCAGCGCCACCTCGGCCAGCGTGTGCGCCAGTCTGGGCATGTTCGCGTACAGGGCATCCATTTCCGATACCGGCGCTTTGCTGCCCGCTTTGCGCAGGATGTGATGCCGCAGCAGCCAGCTGCCCGTGATCCGCACCCCGGCGCGCTGCGCCTCCCGCAGCTCCGCCCGGCTCATGCCCAGCACCGCCTCCAGGCTCCGCCCGCGCCAGTTGACAGCCCGGTATCCGCCGGCGTCCATCTCCCCGCGGCCGTCCGCCTGCTGGGCGATCACCCCGGCCAGCCCCAGCTTGGCCAGGTATTCGCAGCAGGGGTAGCGGGCCAGCATGGCCAGCAGCGTCCCGGTATTTCCCACCCCGCTGTAGGCGTCGTCGCTCCAGGCCCGCTCAAACACCGTCCCCCGGATCGCCGCCGCCAGGCTGTTCCAGTCTTCGTCCCGGCTGCAGCCCCAGGCCGTCCACGTGTTGATGCCCACGGGCCGCACCATCGTCATCCAGGCGAAGTCGTCGCTCAGCGCATAGCCGCCCCGCAGCCATTTATGATACGTGCAGCCCTTGCCGCAGAACCACCAGCTGACATTGCGGGCAAACCGTGCCGCGCCCCGGCCATAGGCGTACACCGTCACCTGCACCGGCTGCACCCGCACCGCCTCGCTCCGCGGATCCGGCACGCTGTCGTCCCGCATCACCCAGTACGTCACCCCGCAGATCACCGCGGGATCAGCCGCGCTTTTCCGGTATACCGTGTACAGTTCCTCCGCGCACCGGCTGCTCCGTCCCCGGCCGGTATCCAGCTGCACGCCCCGCGCGCCGCACAGGGCGCACGTTCCTTCCTGCCCGTGCGTCCCGCGCCGTGCCGCCAGGTGCGTGGCGCGGCAGGCCGTGCAGTATACCGGCACGCCCTCCCGGGTCCGCGGATACTGAAACAGCGCCGTGTCCAGCATCTGCCGCGCCTGTTCGTCCGTTTCCGGCGTGGAGAGCCGGCCGCCCAGGTGGTGCAGGGCCTCCGCCCAATCCATCTTGATTGACCGCATCATGCCCGTCACCCCCAGCCCAGCAGGGCGTCCAGATCCAGGGCGCCGCCGTCCTGCTTCTGTTCCTGCTTCGCCGCGGGACGCAGCGGCAGGTCGGGCGGCGTCATCTCCATCATCACCCCGTAGTATGCCAGCACGATCTGCATCCCCTGCTCCGGGTCGATCATGGCCATATTGCCCACCCGCGGCGCCTTCATGGCCGCCTTGCGTATCTCTTCCAGCCCGCCGGCCAGCGTCCGTTTTTCGTTGGCCAGCTCCTCGGCGATCTCCGGATAGCGCATCAGGTACTGGGTCAGCTGCTCGCCGATGTACTGGATGGCGTGGCTGCTGTTGCTGGCCATTTCATCCCGGATCCGATCCATCGCACGGTCGTAAAACGCATCCTTTTTCATATCTTTTCCTTTCAGCGGCTTTTCTCCGCCGCTCATATCCGTATTTTTACCAGGCGTTGCTCGGTATTTCGTCCGCGTAGCGCACTTCCTTTACCTTGCCCTTTTTCTCTTTGCTGTGCGCCTTGCGGTGCATCAGCAGCTGGTTATGCAGCAGCACCGGCGTCGCGTGCCAGAACTCCGCCATGCTCCACCCCAGCACCGTCACCGCGGCGTAGATGCTCCAGTCCCAGTCGAGGCCTGCTCCGTCTGCGCCGCCTCGGCTTTTTTTCCCTTGCTCTTGGGCGCCCGGGGCGTTTTCATCAGGATCTCCGTGCCGATGGCCGAGGCGATGTCAATGGCGTCCCGCCCGTCCAGGCAGGCCAGCAGGTCGTCCATCTTCGCCTCACAGCCCGCCGCGGCCATCATGCACTGCAGCATGGTCATCTGCTCCCGAACGGTCAGCACGGGGATGGTCTCCCGCGTTTTAGCGTCCAGGATGGTGCCCCCCTGCCAGAAGCGCCGCATGATTTCGTCGATGGGCAGCTTCATCGCCGCCTCCATGGCCGCCATGGCCTCAAAGTTGTACAAAATCTTGTACTCCGTGCCGCGGATGACGATCGTTCCCGGCACCGTCTCATTCCGCACAAACCGCATCTCCGTCATCTTCGCTGCACCCCCTTTCCAGATCGTCGGCCACCCGGCGCAGCAGGCGGGCCAGCGCCAGCGCCGCTTCCGGGCTCTTTTTGATGGTTTTGTTCACGTGGATCGTCACCGCTTTGCCGCTGCGCAGCTCCCCGTCCTCGTTGATCCAGTCCGCCCCGCGCACCTGCAGCACCCGAGCCTTTCCGTAATAGCTCAGCCGGTTCCTGCCCGTGCTCACCTCCACGGGCTCCTCCTGCTCCCAATAGGGGGCCGTTCGTCTCTCATTGTTCACGTTTCCATACCTCCTCCAAATGCTGTATTGCCAAACGCTTTCTGCGCTTGATCACTGAGATATCCACATGTTCCCGGGCCGCGATCTCCGCGTTGCTCTGCCGCAGCACGTAAAACCGATACAGCACGATCACGTCGCCGTGGCTCAGTCCGCCAAGGTTCCGCATCAGGGCCACGCTGTCCCGCTGGTATTGCGTCGCCAGCCCGTCCGCTTCCCGTTTCATGCCGTCCGCCAGCTCCAGGCTGCCGTCGTTCATCATGTCGGCGATCATCCGCCGCATCTGCTGTATCTCCAGCGGCAGACGCCGCATCCGCAGCAGCAGTCCTTGCACCTGCTCCAATTCCTTACGCCCCCTTCCACGGATCGTCCATACCCATATCCACCTGCACAAATTGCGGCTTTTCTTCCTCCGGCTGCCCGTCCAGCCCCTCGATCACCCGCCGGGGCATCACCAGAAACCTGCCTTTGATTTGTCCGTTCATCCGGTTCACCACCTTGGTGGCCCGCTTGTTTTCTCCATACAGCGCCAGCCCTTCTTCGCACAGCGCCCGGTACAGCATGTTTTTGCCCAGGGGCAGCAGCATGCCCTGATCCTTGTACAGCACCTGCACCGCCCGGTACGTCTGATCCGGGAACAGATAATAGTTTTCACTGTCCCGGTAGCCCAGGGCGTCCATCGGCATGCCCTTATCGCTCGCCGCCCCGGCGGCCACCGTTTTCACCCGGTTTTCTCCGCTGCGCAATAGCTCGCTCAGCGCGTTCACAAAGGCGCGCGCCGGCTGGCTCTCCCGCATGCTGGCCAGCTGCCCGGCGGCGTTGGCCCGCACCTCGCTCACATAGGTCTGCAGCAGCGCCCGGGCCGCGTCCCCGTCGATGGCCCCCAGATCGGCCATGCAGGCCAGCATCATCTCCAGCCCCAGCCGAAGATGAGCGATGGCGCCTGCCATGCGCTTGTTTTCCTGGCTCGTTTCCGCCTCTTCGCTGCGCAGCGCCCGAAAGCGCGCCTGCAGCCTTTCCGGCAGGCCCTCCGCCCGGGCGGCGACCCATCGCAGATAGGCCAGCATGGCCTCGGTGAATACCCCGTCCATCGCCATTTGCTGCAGCGTTTCCATCTCCGCATCCAGGTGGATATCCCCCCGGCTGCAGTCGATCACGTACATGCGCCCGATGGTGCTCTCCAGGTCGCCCGACGGCAGGTCTTCCCCCGTCATAATGCCGCTGGCCCGCGGCGGCTGGGCCTTCTGCATCTTGCCGTCCGCCCGCATGCGGCTGCGATCCGCGCCGTCGCCGAAGGCCCTGCACAGGTGCATGATGATCTGATCCTGGGCCCTTTTGCCCGCCTGGGTGCTTTCCGGCTTGTAGTCGTCCACCAGCAGCGGCAGATCCTTCAGCGTGCTGGCCAGCTGCCGCACGCTGTTCAGCGTGCCCTGGAAGCTGGCCGGCACGTGCATGTTGCTGAAGGTGCGCCCGTAGTGGCACAAAAACAGGCTGCTGATCGCGGTTTTGCCGCTCTGGTGCCGGCCCCGGATGAAGAGCAGGAACGCAGGCTCGCACCCCGCCTGTTTCAAAAACTCCCGCAGCGGCGCCAGGTACATAAAGGCCAGCAGCGGCACCGTGATCCGCGGCAGCGCCGCCCCAATCAGCCGCAGGGAGGCCCGCAGCGCCTGCCGGGCACGCTCTTCGGCGTCCATTCCGGCCAGCTCCCCCGCCACAGCCCCGCACAGATCGTAATCCCCCGCGCCCATGTTCTCCAGGCTCACGCTCAGCTCGCTGCCCACGGCCCCGCCGGCGTGCAGAAACGTCCATCCGCCCCCCGGAATGCGCCGCCATCCGGTATGCGTGTACACCGTGCGCCGCTTCACCAGCGCCGCGCCCGCGGCCTGGATGGCGCTGCGCAGCATGTCCCGCGTGCCTGTGCCCGGCTCGATGTTCGCCATCATGCCCCAGCCCCGCAGCACCCACCGCATGCTCTCAAAGTCGTCGCTGCTCACCACCAGGCTGCGCAGCTGCTGGCCCTGATCGCCGTATCCGCCGATGTGCCACACCATGCTGGTGGTGATGCCGTCGTCCAATATCACCTCTTCCTCCGGCACCGGCACAAAATTGCACAGCTTCCGCATGCCCCGCCCCCGGGTGGAGTACAGGCAGTGATCAATCACCGCGTATCCGTCCACCTGGGCGTACAGCATCGCGTCCGCTCCCACGTCCGTCGCCCGTATCTCCGCCCCTTCCACCAGCTTCTGCAGGGCCTCCATGCCCCTGCTTTTGCCCAGGATGTGAAAAAAGTCTGTGATATCGCCCTTTTCCGGCAGGTCGGGGCAGGCTTTGACCAGGTCAATCACCCGCACCCGCTCCGCGATGCCCCTTAGCCCCTCGGCGATCCGCTGCACGCTCTTGCGCCCCGGCGCGTCGTTGTCCGGTATCAGCACCACGTCCGCGCCCTTCAGCTCGTCCCCCATCTGAGGCTGCCATTTGTTGGCCCCGCCCAGGTTGGTGGTGGCGGTATAGCCCAGAGCGGCCATGTTCACCGCGTCCTTTTCGCCCTCCACCACGTAGATCAGCCGCTTTTCGGCGATGGCCTTGCGGATCCCCGGCACGTTGTACAGCAGGTTGCCGTAGGGCCCCCGGCCGTAGAACCATTCCCCGTTCTGCACGTACTGCACGGGGAAGCTCTTTTCCGCCGTGCGGAACACCTTCAGCACCACCGTGCCCAGCCCGTTCCGGTAGGGATATTCCGCCGTGATTTCCTCGTTTTGCTGGGTTTTGCTGTTGTAATAGGTCTGCCCCACGGCCAGCGGAGCGGCCGGCTTCTTCCTTTTCTCTCCCTTTTCCCGCACCGCCGGCAGCGTGGCCGCCTGCTTGCCGTCATAGAAGAGATCGCCCATGGTCAGCCCCAGCCGCTCCACGATGTCCCTGGTCTCGCACCCCGCCATGCACTTCAGCACGATGCCTTTTTCGCCCTCGCTGATGCACAGGCTGGCTTTTTTATCATTGTGGCAGGGGCATTTTGCCATCCAGCCGCCGCTGGCGCGCACTACGCCCTCCAGCCGCTGCAAAAAATCACTGATATTTATCGGCATGCGGCGTCCTCCCCCTCACGGGCGGCCGCCCGCCGCATCACGTCCTGCGCGTACGCCAGCGGCCTGTAGTGGGCAAGCATGTTCAGCAGCGCGTCCGCCAGCACTTCGTCCGCGTCCGCTTCGCTGTCCTCCACCACAAACCTGATTTCATCCATGGGATCCTTTTTCTCCATCCTGCCCACCTCCTTTCCGCGTTCTTTCGCTTATTTTTGCTTCTTCGCGGCCTCCGCCCGGTACCGGTGCAGCTCCTTGAGCGCCTTCACCAGCTGGTCGCACTGGGCGTCGATGATCTTTTCCTGCCGCTCCAGCATCTCCGCCGCCCGCCGCATCAGATCCGCCGTGCCATGGGGCACAAAGCTCTGCTCAAACAGCAGCCGGTGCTGCAAGGCGGCAATTTCCTGTTTCCTGGGTTTTTCCATCCTGCTCCCCCCTTCCAAATCCGCAGGCGCCTGCGGTTTTTTATATCGTTCACGATATGTATCCCAGCGTTCGGAAAAAGGATCTTTATCGTCTGCATCCGTAACGATATGCCCGCATTCAAGTTCTTCCACCTGCTTTTCCATCGTTCTCCCCCTTTCCAAAACCGCAGGCGCCTGCGGATTTATCCTTTTCTTGACTTTTCCGTCACGCCATGCCATAATATCCCCTGCGTATACCCGCCTCCCGAAAGGAGGTGTGTTCATGGTCGATGCTGAAAAAGCCGCATACGATATCCTGCTGGAAGTCATCCGATCCGGCCACGCTCCGTGGCTGGATTTTGCTTTCAATGACGAAATCGATGCCGCTCAGAAAGCCGCTGAGGCAACAGCCGCCTTTCTGAAAACCCTTTCAGATCAGATGAAGGAACTCTAATCTACAACTTCTTGCTTATATCTAATCGCGGGTATACGCTCCCTCCCACCGCGCCCGCCCCGGCGGGCTTTTCTGTTTTCACGCTTCTTTCATGTCAACTGCGTTGCCTGCATCAATACGCACAGCGTCTTCCTTATCCGGTTGCGGCCATACGCATTGGCATTCGATTGGTTTTGCCTCTATTTCCTCCCCTTCCGCTTTCGCAGAGTTTTCTCTTGCGCTTGTTTCATGTTCCAGTGCTCTGCTATCTTTTTCGCGCTCCCCATTCGCCACTATATCCTTGAGCGCTTCCGCGAGCACCTTACATTCCATCACAGCAAATTCACACTCATGCGCAATGTCCATCCGCTTTTTCCGACTTTTCGGCAGGCCATGCTTCCCCTCTTTTCTCAGTATCTTCTGCACTGCCCGCAGGTGGTGCACGGCACTTTTCATTATCACAATCGCCTTATCAATATCTTTCACTACGAAGATCATTCTTTCACCTCCCGCCCGCCCCCAGCGGGCTTTTCTTTTTCTCCCTTTTCCGCTATACTGTTCCTGTACCCTGAAAGCCGATCCTGAAAGACAACGCCGAGCCAGGCTTCGCGCCGGTGTAACGACTGCACACGGGACTCCGCTTGCCTTCCCTTGGGGGAAGGTGGCCCGCGAAGCGGGTCGGATGAGGGCATCCGGCGGATGAAGGCACAGTCTGATCTCACGGGCGACCGTGAGAGCGCGACAGAAATGACCGCGCCGCGCATTTGCGCAGTAACAACTTGGATGGATACAATCAACAGTGCCAATGGTTTCATGGTTGACCTTATGGATAAACCCACCATGGAAGAAGCCGAGGCGATGATCACCGCCGCCCGCTTCACGCCCGACCTGTCTAAGATTGCTGACACCCTGGAGAACAAATACTTCGATTTCAACTTCAGCGAGGTGACCCCGTTGCCTCCCGCGGCGGTGACGCCGCGTGCCAAATCCCGCTAAATCGGCGAACCCCTTGCGGGATCGGTTCTCAGGGTGCGGTTGTTCGCTGCCGCGCATATGCGCAGTAACAACTTGGATGGATGCAATTAACGAAATGAAAGACCCTTCGACCGTCTTCTCTTTCCGTTCCGCTGTGAACAACGATAGCACTGTCGACTTCTCCACCGGCTTCACGCCGGATCCTTTCCTGATTGCAACAGCCATGAAGGACAATGCAAATCTGATTGACTTCAGCGAGGTGACCCCGTTGCCTCCCGCGGCGGCGACGCCGCGTGCCAAATCCCGCTAATTCGGCGAACCCCTTTCAGGATCGGTTTTCAAGGTACAGTCGCCCGCCCCCGGCGGGCTTTTCTTGACTTTTCACCTGGCCCGTGCCACAATATCCCCTGCGTATACCCGCCTCCGAAGGGAGGTGAGATCATGTCTGATGTCGAGAATAAGGCGATTTCCATTCTCACGGAAATCATCCGATCCGGCCACGCTCCGTGGCTGGATTTTGCTTTTGATGATGAAATGGACGCCGCGCGGAAATCCGCAACTGCTACAGCTGAATTTCTGCGCACGCTCATTCAGCGTCTGAATAAGCAATAACCCTTCTAAGTTGCCGGTTCGCATCATCCTCGGCGGGTATACGCTCCCACCCACCGCGCCCGCCCCCGGCGGGCTTTTTTTATTGCTGCCTGGCCAGGTCGTCCAGCATTTCCCCGCCGTGCTCCAGCAGGTAGCGCTGCCCGGCGGCGGTCACGTACAGGGCCTTGTGCCAGCCCTTTTCCTCCCGGAACAGGCCCAGCCGCTGCCCTTCGCCCATGGGGCGGTGCCGCCCGGTGGTGGGCATGCGCATCAGCAGCTGCTTTTCCCGCAGCCAGGCCAGCAGCTGCCGCTTGCCCACGGGCACGCCCTGGGTGATCAGCGTCTCCGCCATTTCATCCAGGGTGATCTCCCCGCAGCCCGGCCCGCCGGGCAGCCCGGGCCGCAGCCCTCCCTGCAGCCGGCGCAGCCGCTGCGCCTGGTCGATCAGCGCCGCGGCCTTCCGTTCCAGCCGCTCCGCGCTGTCGCCGATCTCCCGCATCACCCGCTCCGCCAGCTCGCTGTCCGCCTGCAGCGCCAGGGCGATGCTCCCCGCGTCCGCCCCGGCCATCCGCCCGTAATACCCCTGCCGCTGGATCGCCGGGATCACCTCATGCGTGATCCACCGCTTGAAGGCCTTCGCCTCCGCCTTCCGGCTGCTCAGCACCAGGGAGTACAGGCCGAACTCGTTGATGATGTTTCCGTCTCCCTGCCGACCTAACTTGAAGTAAGCCCGTTCATCCGCATCCAAGCGCATTACTGCCTTTGTCGGATTGGTTAATTCAAGCGCTCTGCACACATCCGCCGCCACGAACCAGGCTTCACCATCTTTTTCTACCGTGCGCACATCGCCAAACCGGGCGCTTTGGAATACCGTGATCCCTTTCTCCATTGCCGTTTACCTCCGGCGTTTTATATGTTGCCTTTTTCGTGACTTCATTGGCAAAAAATATCCACGATAGTTTTTACGTCAACTCCTAATCCTTCGGCCAATTCGTATGCTTCTTGGATACTCGGCATCTGTTTTCCTGATGTAATCCGGCTCAATTTGCCCGAACTCCAGCCAATTTTTATCGCTAATTGCTGCTGGCTTTGATATTGCCCGTAGATCAAGCCGCGTATTTTCGACTTTGCTGTTTCCATGTTCTCCCTCCTCGTGTTGCCTTTTTCGTGACCGTCTGGATAATATCACATCGTTCCACTGCTTGTCAACACTTTTTGCAACAATTTTTGACTATTTATTTTTTTGTGTTGCAAATTGTTACACCGTGCTATATAATAGCATTGGTTTTCTATTTTTCAGAAGGATGTGACAATTTATGAGCACTTTCGGTTCTCGCATGCGCAACGCCCGCCAACTCAGAGAACTCACACTCGATGAACTCGCTGCCAAGATCCATACTTCCAAACAGGTTTTGAGCAGATATGAAAACGACATCCATTCCCCCAAAATTCCGACTGCTCAACGCATCGCTGACGCACTTGATATACCGCTTGATTGTCTCTTATATGACAATTTGCCCCCGACTGCCGCTATTACAGCTGTTCCCAGCGCTTCTTCTTTGCCCCTGATCGGCTCCATCGCATGCGGCACGCCCATTCTGGCCGATGAGAATATAGAAGGAACCTTCCCAGCCCCGGACTTCATCCACGCCGATTTTTGCCTGCGCTGCAAGGGCGATAGCATGATCGGCGCCCGGATCCTGGATGGCGATATCGCCTACATCCGCCAGCAGGATGACGTTACAGACGGAGAGATCGCCGCCGTGCTCATTGACGACGAAGCCACCCTCAAGCGCGTGCGCCACCTGCCCGGCGGCATGATCCAGCTGGTGGCCGAGAACCCCGCCTATCCTCCCATGTACCTGGGCGGCGAAGCCGAGACCCGAAGCATCCGCATCATCGGCAAGGCGGTCTATTTCCTCAGCCGACTAAAATAATCTATGGGCTGGATAATCGACCCTCGATTAAATCGAGGGTCGAAACGATGTCCGCTTTTATCGTTTTTTGATATATTCTTTCATTTTATTGGCGATTTTTGTATTTTCTTCCAGTTTATTCTGTTTTCTTCCGTTTTCCGTTTTTCCCGTCCGCGGGCCGTTTTTCGCGTTTCCGCGTTTCCGGTTTGTATTTCCACCGTTTTTTACATGCAAGTTACCGGAATTACCGCTCCACTTCAAACTGGTAACCCAAAAACCCCTTGCCATCATTGAGGATTACCGCGGGTTACCGAATTACCGCTAAAAAACATAGGAGACAGAAAACATGTATTTGCGTTTGCATAGCCGTATACAGTCCGCCCCACACTATATATATATAATATATATATTTTTTTGGTAATTCTGGTAATTCGGTAACCTGCCCCGTTTTAGCCCCTGTTCCTACCTATTAAAATGCCGGGTTACCGCAGGCCCCAAAAAATGGTAACCCAACTGGTAACTTTTCCAAAAAATGGTAACTTTTGGAGGTGTATCATGCTCGCAGCCGCTTATTTACGCTATTCCACCCACAATCAGTCGGAGCTTTCCATCGCCGCTCAGCACCGGGCCATCAAGGAATACTGCGCCCGCCAGGGCATAGAGCTGTTTGCCATCCCCTATGTGGATGAAGCCCGCAGCGGCACCAACACCAACCGCCCCGGCTATCAAAAGCTGATCGCCGATGCCCGCAAGGGGCTGTTTCAGGCCGTCATCGTCTACGATGTCACCCGCAGCAACCGCGATGTGGGCGATTGGTTTCAGTTCCGCAAGGATATGGCCGATCACGGGGTGCAGGTGCTCTCCGTCACCAACTCCCTGGGCGCGCCAGATGATCCCGACGCCTTCCTGGGTGAGCTGCTGGCCGTGGGCATCGGCCAGCATGCCGTCATGGTGTCGCGGCAGAAGTCCATCGCCGGCAAGGCCATCCGGGCGGAGCGCGGGCTCTTCATGGGCGGCATCCCGCCCCTGGGCTATGATGTGGTGGATGGCAAATACGTCGTCAACCCCCGGGAGGCCGAAGCGGTGCTGCTGGCCTTCACCATGTACGCCGAGGGCAAAAGCTATAATCAAATCGTGCAGGCCATCGCCGATCTGGGCGTCACCGGCAAGCAGGGCGTGCCCATCTGCGCCAACACCCTGCATTACATCTTCAAAAATCAGCGCTATGCGGGCACCTTCATCTGGGGCGAATACACCATGCGCCACATGCACAAGTGGGTGGGCACGAAAAATGAAACACCCACCGCGCTCATAGAGGGCGGCGTTCCCGCCATCGTGCCCCTGCCCATTTTCAACGCCGTGCAGGATCGCATGCAGAATAACAAGTACATGAACCACGGCACCCGGCGGCAGTATCTGCTCTCCGGCCTGATCCGCTGTGGCCTGTGCGGCGCGCCCATGGCCGGCCACACCTCCGTAACCAAGGGCACCGAGTACTCCAGCTATATGTGCCTCACCAAGCAGCGCCAGCACACCTGCAAATCAAAAAACGTGCACTGCTATCAGCTGGAAACCTACATCGTGGATATGCTGATCCGGCGGGTGCTCAATGAGAACGTGCTCCAGCTGGTAGCCCAGAAGCTGACGGAAATTTCCACGGAAGATCACAGCGATATGGAAGATCAAACTGTCCAGCAGCTCGCCGACATTAGCCGCAAGATCACAAACCTGCTCTCCGCCCTGGAAGCCGGCCAGGCCTCGGAGCTGATTTTCTCCCGCCTCACCGATCTGCAGGCACAAAAAAAGGCGCTCGAAGCGCGCCTTGCCCTTTTCAGATCCGAGCGGATGGAGCTCCCCCCGGTTGATGCCATCATTGACGAAATTCGCAGCGACATCGAAAAAATAAATTTGTCCACCGAGGGCCTTCCAGCCCTGATCCGCAAGTACATCAGCCAGGTCACCGTGTTCGACGACCACATCGAGGTCACAATCTCAGTAAATCATATAGTAAATATGCACAAAAAAAGGTGTGTACCTTCTGAAATAGTTGGTACACACCGTGGCTCCCCAGGTAGGGCTCGAACCTACAACAACTCGGTTAACAGCCGAGTGCTCTGCCATTGAGCTACTGAGGAATACGGATAGCGGAGTTTTCACTCCGCTTATCCATTGGAATC
>Ga0079305_1001152_pt1 | contig 39393 bp, 35 predicted proteins | sample LMS_cellobiose_e_FD_79183 | JGI IMG/M metagenome (GOLD analysis project Ga0079305, IMG submission 79183) | Rumen-fistulated moose microbial communities from Alaska, USA - LMS_cellobiose_enrichment | ecosystem: Host-associated > Mammals > Digestive system > Stomach > Rumen fluid ... | reverse complement strand
CGCAGGGAAAAGGCGGTGAAGAGAAATGAGTTTTGCACAGCTTTTTTCTCTCTCGATCGGCGCGATACTCATCGAAAATTTCGTACTTGTAAAATTTTTTGGGTGTTGCCCTTTTTTAGGCGTGTCGAAAAAACCGGATACGGCGCTCGGGATGGGGCTCGCGGTGATCTTCGTTATGACGACGTCGACAGCGGTGACGCATCTGATAAACGAATACGTGCTCGTGCCGCTCGATCTTGTATATATGAAGACGGTGGCGTTTATCCTTGTCATCGCGGCGCTTGTCCAGTTCGTTGAAATGGTTTTGATGAAACTTATGCCGTCGCTTTATCAGGCGCTTGGGATATATCTGCCGCTTATAACGACCAACTGCGCGGTCCTGGGGGCGGCGCTTCTTGCGGTCGACAAGGGGCTTAACTTTTTCCAGTCGGCGCTTTTCGGCTTTTCCGCCGCCGTCGGGTTTACCCTTGCGATCATTTTGCTCTCTTTCATAAGGGAGAGGGTCGGTTTTTCCGATTGCCCGAAAGCTTTTGAGGGCTTTCCGATAGTTTTGATAAGCGCGGCGCTTTTATCCATTGCTTTCATGGGGTTCCAGGGACTCAAGATATTCTGATCAGGTGATGTTTTTATGGATTATATGAGTATTGCGTACGCCGTTATCGTGCTGTCCGCGATGGGGCTTTTGTTCGGAGGGATCCTTTCGGCGGCATCAAAGCTTTTCGCGGTATCGTCGGACAAAAAACTGCAGAAAATAACTGAGGCCCTTCCCGGGGCTAACTGCGGCGGGTGCGGATACGCAGGCTGCGCAAACTTTGCAGAGGCTGTCGCCGCGGGAAAGGCAAAGGTCGACGGGTGCCCGACCGGCGGCCCGGAGACGGCGAAAAAGCTCTCCGAGATAATGGGTAAAAATCTTGAAGAAGTTGAAAGACTTGTCGCGCATGTAAACTGCAAAGGCGGGAATGCGACGAAGTTAAAATTCAAATACATCGGCATAAAAGATTGCGTGTCGGCGCTGAATATCGGCGGCGGACGTATCATCTGCCCTTACGGGTGCATCGGCCTTGGAACGTGCGCGCGCGCCTGCCCTTTCGGAGCGATATCGATAAAGGGCGGCACCGCGGTTGTGGACCGCGAAAAATGCGCCGCGTGCACCGTCTGCATAAGCTCCTGCCCGCGGCACCTTATATCGCTTGTACCTTATGACAGGCCGGTTTCTGTCGGCTGTTCGTCGAAGGATAAGGGGATAATCACAAAAGCCTATTGCGATTCGGGGTGCATAGGATGTAAACTATGTGAGAAGGCATGTCCGGAAAACGCGGTAAAAGTCGAAAACAATCTCGCAAGGATCGACAGTGCGCGCTGCACAGGCTGCAAAGCATGCGCCGATGCTTGCCCGAGACATGTGATAACGGTCTCAGGAAAAAGTCTTCAAATGGAAGAAGGCGCGGAAAACAACAGTAAAAAGGTGATGTAAAATGTACCGCCCATATAAAGGAAGAAGTCCGATCAAAGGTCGGGTCATCTTGGGTATCTGTATATTTTTAATAGTTGTCGCGATCGCGGTTTTTTATCTCATCATCCAGGAAAATCTTGTGTTCACTTCGGATGGGATGAGACTTGACCTGCCTTTTTTGAATAAAAACGAAACGGAAAATGTTCAGGATGAAAACATAAACGTGGAAGAGCTTCCGATAAATATCCAGACGCAGGAGAATATCGGAGAAGATACGAAAAATAGCGGTCAAAGCGAAGAGACCTCTCCCGCGAAGCAGATAGAGAATCCGTTGTTCGCGGCCGTTCTGGATGTGAAAAAACTTTCCGATGCGGGATATATCGAAAGTTTTTCCGAGCTTTATAAGGCGGGCGCAATAAACTGCGTCGTTATAGATGTGAAGACGTCAGACGGGAAGCTTTATTTCCAGCCGGAAGACGAGGTGATCAAATCGTCCGGCGCTGCGGCCGATACAAGCGGCGCGCTCTCAAACGCCATTCAAAAACTTTCGGGAGACGGGCTTTATGTGATCGCCCGGGTGTGCGCGTTTAAAGACGGACAAGCCCCGCGCACGATAAGAACGGCCGCCGCCAAGACCAAAAGCGGGGTCACATGGCTTGACAGGGAAATGATAAGCTGGTTTAATCCCTATTCTCCGGATACTTCGGGTTATTTTGCCGCGCTTATCAGGGAAATACAAAAACTTGGCTTTGATGAGATAATGCTGACGAACCTTAAGTTCCCGACTGAGGGGAAAGTCGAGCTTATCTATTACGGAGAGGAAGAGGCGGACGGCAGGATAAACGCGGTGACGGATGTTCTCAAGGCGATGAAGGAAGAAGCCGAAAAAACCGGCGTGTTTCTGTCGGTATTTATAGAGCAGGAAACGGCCCAAAGCGGAAAATGGGAAAGGGCCGGGCAGTCCGCAGACAAAATCTCCGAGCTTTGCGACCGCATTTTAGTGCCGGTAAACGTGAACGATATCGCGAACGCCGACATACTGGATATATACCCGCAGTTGTCGCCGATGACCGAAAAAACGCCGATCACCCCGGTAATAAAAAACGTTCCTCCGGGGGGCAGCGTCCAGCGCGGCAGCTTCGGTTTCGTTATTGAGAAGAGCCGGTATTCCGCTGCCGATTTCGGGCAGACAGGGTGAACGCAGTTGTTGAAGTATAAAGAAGCGCGGCCTTAGGCCGCGCTTCTTTTTTGCCGTATCGTTATAAAATTCAGTTGTAAAACAAACGGTTTTTTCGCAGAAAACTCTCTTGACAAAACCACTGAACATGTTATACTGACAACAACACTGGATATATCACAGAACATATCCAGAAAAAGGACGGTCATCTTTATGAAACAGACGATTGCGCATAAGATATATCAGGATTACCGAGACGACATAATATCCGGGCGCCTTCAGCCCGGCTTCATGATCGGGGAAAAGACGGTCGCGGATAGATATGATTCGAGCAAAATGCCCGTGAGAGAGGCGCTGCATCAGCTTTGCCAGGAGGGGTATCTGATAAGCTATCCAAGGCGCGGATATGTCGTCAGCAATATAACGGAAGAGGATTTCAACGAGGTGCAGCAGGTGCGCCTTCCTCTTGAGATGCTTGCAGTAGAGCTTGTAATAAAATCGGCAAGCGACAGTGAGATAGAGGGGCTTTACGATATTTTAAAAGGAATTGAAGAAGAGGACGATGACAGTCATACCCCGCATTCCGGAAGCAGACTTCACAATATAAACACAAGATTTCATCTGGAGCTTGCAAAGCTTTCCAAAAACAAACGCCTTTATACCGCGCTGAATCACCTGATCGGGGAAGTTTCGCGTGCAGGATACAGATTCTATTCTCCGGCGTCGCTTAAAGAGAGGCACTATCATGAGGAGCTTATAAATGCGATTTCGGAAAGAAATGTCGAGAAGGCGAAAAAGATCTTGTGCGACGATCTGGCGTTTCAATATTGACGCTTTATAACGGTGAAAGACGAAAGGATGGGGGTTTTCCATCCTTTCGTTTTATGTATTTTGCATATAAACAAATAAAAATTTTTGAAATAAAAAACAAAAAATCGGCGGCTTATTGACAAAGAAAAGATCAGGGAATATACTGAACATATCAGTGATAATATCAGGCGGATATTAAATATAAAAAAGCATTCAACTGGGAGGAAACGAAATGCGCATTTTGGTGATCAACCCGGGCGCCACATCGACGAAAATAGCGGTGTTTTCCGATGAAAAGGAGATTTTTAAAAAGACGATCAATCACAAAGTCGAAGATCTTGCGCCGTTTTCGCATATAATCGATCAGGCGGATTACCGGCTTTCGCTTGTGAAGAGCGAGATCGAAAGCGCGGGGTACAAACCGTCGGACTTCGATGCGGTCTGCGGAAGGGGCGGCCTTCTTCGGCATATCGCGTCGGGCACATATGAAATAAACGACAACGTGATAAACGATGTATATCATCCCCCTTACGGAGAGCACGCGTCGAACCTCGGCGTCATACTTGCGAAAAGCATCGCGGACAGCGCCGGGATACCTTCGTATTTCGTCGATCCGGTGTCGGTCGATGAGATGTATGAGGTCGCGCACATATCGGGCTTTAAAGGCATGGAGAGAGAGAGCTTTTTCCACGCGCTTAATCAGAAGGGCATGGCGAGAAGGGCCGCTAATGACCTCGGCAGGAAGTACGAGGATATGAATATGATCGTCGTGCATCTCGGCGGAGGTGTATCGGTCGCGGCGCATGCAAAAGGCAGAGTGGTCGATGTATACAACGTAAAAGACGACGGCGCGTTCGGGATGGACAGGGCGGGGGCCCTGCCGGTAAATGCGCTGATAAATTTCTGCTTTTCCGGAAAGACGAAGGCCGAGGTCAAAAAAATATTCGGAAGCGAATCGGGGATGTTTTCATACCTCGGCACAAGGGATTTCAAAGAGGTCGAAGATCGCGCGCTTTCCGGAGACAGCGAAGCAAAGCTGATATTCGATGCATTTGTATACCAGATAACGAAAGACATCGGCGCGATGGCGGCGGTGCTGAAATACGATGTTGAGGTCATCGTGCTGACCGGCGGCATGGCGCACAGCAAAAAGCTGTGTGAGGATATAATCGCAGCGACCAAGAAGCTTGCTCCGGCGAAGATCATCCCCGGAGAGGAAGAGATGCGGTCCCTTGCAGAGGGTGCGCTCAGGGTGCTGCGCGGGGAAAAAGCCCTGAAATATTGATTTGATCAACATAAAAATTGAGGTATAATAATTCAAAAGGGGTGTATCAATTATGAAAAAGCTGATGTCCGGCAACGAAGCCATCGCGAGGGGCGCTTTTGAAGCCGGTGTCAAAGTGGGATCTGCGTACCCCGGAACGCCGAGTACGGAGATTTTTGAAAACCTGACTCAATATAAAGATTCGCTTTACTGCGAGTGGGCTCCCAATGAAAAGGTCGCGACGGAGGTCGCATACGGAGCGGCGCTTGCGGGCGTAAGGTCGATCTGCGCGATGAAGCACGTCGGCGTAAACGTCGCGGCCGACCCGATATTTACAAGCACTTATCTCGGTACAAAAGCGGGATTCGTCATCGTCAGCGCCGACGACCCGGACCTTCACTCCTCTCAGAATGAACAGGACAACAGATATTACGCAAAATTTGCGAAAATGGCGCTTATAGAGCCTTCCGACAGCCAGGAATGCAAAGATTTCCTCAAGGAAGCGTATGAAGTATCCGAAAAATTTGCGACGCCGGTCATGTTCCGCGTGACGACGCGCGTCTGCCATTCGAAAAGTCTGGTCGAATTCGGCGAAGTGAAGCAGGGTCCGGCCTTTGAATACGTCCGCGAACTTACAAGGATCGCGACGCCCGCGAATGCGAAAAAGCAGCATCCGGTACTTGAGCAGAAGCTTCTCGACATGAGAGAATACGCGAATAAAAGCAGCCTTAACCGCGTCGAGATGAACGGGAACAAGATAGGCGTCGTTACGGCGTCGATCGCGTATCAGTACGCGAAGGAAGCTTTTCCCGAAGATACGTCGTTTTTAAAGCTTGGCTTTACATATCCCCTCCCGATAGAGCTGATACGGGATTTCGCGTCCAAGGTCGAAAAGCTTTACGTCGTAGAAGAGCTTGAGCCGTTCATGGAAGAGCAGATCAAGGCCGCCGGCATCGAATGCATCGGGAAAGACGCTATCCCGAACATGTTCGAGTTAAATCCCGAGATCGTTTCAAGGGGAGTGTTCGGGAAAGAGCCCGAAACGGTCAAAGTCGAATGCGACGTTGTCGCCCGCCCGCCGGCACTTTGCCCGGGCTGCCCGCACAGAGGGTTCTTCTACGTCATGTCTAAGAACAAGAACTATGTCATTTCAGGAGATATAGGGTGCTACACGCTCGGATCCGCGCCTCCGCTTAAGGCGATGGACTCGCTCGTCTGCATGGGCGGCGGGTTCTCAGTCGGGATGGGCATGTCCAAAGCGTTCGAGCTTAAAGGCGACACAAGCAAAAAGGTGTTCGGGATCGTCGGCGATTCGACATTCTTCCACAGCGGCATGACGGGCGCCGCCGAGATCATATACAACAAGGGCAACATGATCCCCTGCATCCTTGACAACAGCATAACCGGCATGACCGGGCATCAGGATAACCCGGGCTCAGGCGAGACCCTTATGGGAGAGCCGGCGAAGAGCATCCGCGTTGAAGAGGTACTCAAGGCGTACGGATATGAAAACATAATAATCGTCGATCCGCAGGATCTGAAGGCGATGGAAAAAGCCGTTCAGGACGCGCTTGACAGCACCGTTCCGGCGGCGATAATCACAAGAAGGCCGTGTCTTCTCATCAAAAAGATAAAGCACGACATCGGCAAATGCGTCGTCGACAGAGACAAATGCAAGAGCTGCAAAAAATGCCTGTCAGTCGGCTGCGCGGCGGTATGCATGAAAGACGGCAAAGCCATGATCGACGATACGCTGTGCGTCGGCTGCACGGTCTGCGCGCAGGTTTGCCCATTCTCTGCAATCGAAAGGATCGGTGACAAGTAATGAGTGAAGTAAAAAGCATTCTCCTGGTCGGAGTAGGCGGACAGGGAACGATACTCGTCAGCAAGCTTTTGACGCAAGGATTGATAAAGGCCGGATATGACGTCAAGATGAGCGAGGTCCACGGAATGGCCCAGCGCGGAGGCAGCGTTTCGACACAGGTAAGGTACGGGGAAAAGGTATACTCTCCCATAATCGGCCGCGGAAGCGCGGATATTCTGGTTTCGTTCGAAAAAATGGAAGCAGTGCGGTATTCGCAGTTCCTCAAACCTGACGGGATCGCGATCGTAAACAATCACGAGATCGCACCGATGCCGGTCGCATCGGGCGCCGCAAAGTATCCTGAGGGCGTGATCGAGGCCATGCAGGCAAAGTTTAAAACGATAGTTGTAGACGCGGCAAAGATAGCGCAGGATATCGGCAACAGCCGCTGCATGAACGTCGTGCTTTTCGGCGCGATGATCAAGGCTTTCAACATGACAAACATAGACTGGGAAGAGATACTGAAAGAAAATCTTCCGGCAAAGATCCTGGATGTCAATATCGAGGCACTTCGCCGCGGTATGGAAGCGACCATATAAGAAAGAAGGGTTAATATGGTTTCAGAAAAAATGCTTGGACTTGGCAGCAGGCGTTCATGCATAAGAGAGCTGTTCGAATTCGGAAGGCAGCGCGCTGAGATAGTCGGGCGTGAGAACATTTTCGATTTCAGCATAGGAAATCCCAGCACGCCCGCCCCGGAAGAAGTGAAGAAGGCGGCAATAGAGATACTGGAAACAGAATCGTCCGACGCCATACACGGATACACCAGCGCATCCGGAAACGACCAGACGCGCGACGCGATCGCAAGCAGCTTGAACCGCCGTTTCGGCATGGATTTTACAAGGAAGAATCTTTTTATCACGTGCGGCGCGGCGCCCGCGCTCACGGCGACGCTCAAGGCGCTGACATACAGCCCCGAATGCGAGTATATCGCGATCGCGCCGTTCTTCCCTGAATACAGGTGCTTTGTCGAGGTGTCGGGAGGAAAGCTTGTCGTCGTACCTGCGGATACGGATAAATTCCAGATCGATTTCGACGAGCTTAAAAAGGCCATCAACAAAAACACGCAGGCCGTCATCATAAACTCTCCGAACAATCCGTCGGGAGTTGTATATACGGAAGATACGATAAAGAAGCTTTCCGATATACTTAGGGCCAAATCTGAAGAGCTGGGACATCCGGTATTTATAATAGCCGACGAGCCGTACCGCGAACTTGTATACGGCGGGGTCGATGTGCCGTATATCCCCAAGTTCTACAATAATACGATCATATGTTATTCGTACAGCAAATCCCTTTCCCTTCCCGGCGAGCGTATAGGATACGTGCTTGTCCCGAACAGCGTCGACGATTTTACAAGCATATACAACGCCGTCATGGGCGGCGCCCGTGGGCTTGGGCATGTGTGCGCGCCTTCGCTTATGCAGAAGATAATCGGGAAATGCGTCGATGTAAAGCCCGATCTCACCGTTTATGAAAGGAACAGGAACCTTTTATATGACAGCCTCACGAAAATGGGGTATAAATGCGCGAAACCGGACGGGGCGTTCTATCTGTTCATGGAAGCGCCGGGCGGCGACGCCGCGGCATTTTCGGAAAAGGCAAAGACGCTTGATCTTTTGATAGTTCCGGGTGCGGATTTCGGATGTCCGGGGCATATACGCATATCGTACTGCGTACCGACGGACAGGATCGAGCGCGCTCTTCCGCTTTTCGAGAAGCTCATCAAAATGTAAAAATATTCAGCAAAATATCAAAAAAGCGGCGGTTTGGATGATCCAAACCGCCGCTTTTTTGATATTATATATGTTTTGCAATTCGTCAGACTATCTGTCCCATTTTGAGGAAAGGGCCGCGATCTGTTTCGCGAATTCAGCGAGATCCTTATTCGTGCCGCCTTCGTTTTTGCGTATGACGTCAAGCAGCGTTTTCGCTGCGGAATTGAGCGCCTTGAACGCGTCGGACATCGGCCTTTCTTTCGCTTTGCCTTCGGTCTTGGCAATCTCCTCTGGAGAGCGCCCGGTATCGAGACACTCGTTTGTCGCGAGGTCGTATTCCGACAGATAGTTCGGGGTGACCGCGTCAAATCCCATCCCGCGCAGCCTTTCGGTGAACGAAACAGCGACGTCTTCCTCACCGTGAACTATGTATACCCGATCCGGTTTTTTGGCGGTGAACGCCTCGACCCATGAGAGAAGTCCTTCCATATCTCCGTGTGCGGAAAGCCCCTTAAAGTTTATGATTGACGCATGCACCGCGATCTCTTCTCCGAAGAGCTTTACGTTTTTGGCACCTTCGATAAGTATCCTTCCAAGTGTGCCGACCGCCTGGTATCCGACAAACACGACCGTGCACTCCGGCCGCCACAGATTGTGTTTTAAGTGGTGGCGGATACGCCCAGCCTCACACATGCCGCTTGACGAGATGATGACCTTTGGCGTCGGATCGAAGTTAAGAAGCTTGGACTCATCCGAGGTCTCGCACATATGAAGCCCTTCGAATGATATTGGCTGTTCGCCCTCTTTTATTATCGCCGTCGTTTCGGCGTCGGCATATTCGGTAAGATCGCCGCTGTATATCTTGGTCGCCTCGTTTGCAAGCGGGCTGTCGACATACACAGGGAAGCCGGGGCAGTTTTTGACAAGCCCTTTGTCCTTGATCTCGCGAATAAAATATAAAAGCTCCTGCGTTCTTCCGACTGCGAAAGACGGGATAACGACATTGCCGCCGGAAGAGAGCGTATCGTCTATTATTTTCGCGAGGTCCGGCGTATAGTCGCGCGGCGGCTCGTGGTTCCTGTCGCCGTACGTCGATTCCATGATGACGACATCGGCCGAGTTGAGATAGTGCGGATCCTTTATGATCGGCTGATTAAAATTCCCTATATCGCCGGAAAAGGCGATATTTTTTGTAACGCCGTTTTCGGTGATCTCGACCTCTATCGAAGCCGATCCCAAAAGATGGCCTGCGTCGACAAATCTGATCTTTATCCCCTCGTCCACCTCGACAACTTCTTTGTAAGAACACGGAACGAGATACTGCATCACATTTTCCGCATCGACGACAGTATAAAGAGGCTCGATCTCTTTATTCCCGGCGCGCTGGCCCTTCCTGTTTTTCCAAAGCGCATCCATCTCCTGGATGTGCGCGCTGTCGCGAAGCATTATCGAAAGCAGCTCGCACGTCGCCTTTGTGGTGAAGATTTTGCCCTTGAACCCCTCTTTGACAAGAAGAGGCAGACGACCGGAATGGTCTATATGTGCGTGAGTCACGAAAACATAATCTATACTTGCCGCGGAAAAAGGAAATCTCTGCTCGTCTTTTTCGTCCCCGCCCTGCTGTAGGCCGCAGTCGACAAGTATTTTTTTGCCGCAGGCCTCGACCATGTGGCAGCTGCCGGTAACTTCTTTCGCTGCGCCGCAAAACCGAATGTTCATTGAAGAAATCAGTCCTTTTATTCAATATAAATGTACGCGTTCAGTATAGCACAAAGCGCTATTCGGTGCAAGCGCGACCGCTTTTCGGAATGAGATTTTTGTAATATTTTACCGGATGAAACCCCAATATCGGCAGAACAGCTAAAAGAAGCGTTCCCGTCGAGGAAACCGATAAAACGATGCTTGCGGCGGAAGACGAACATATATCGAGGAAAAGCATGAAAAAATATCTTGAAAACAGAAAAGCCATAATAGACAAAAACACAGGCGCGACAACGGCGCGCCGGAACTTTATCGTCATAAGACCGCGCTTTTTAAGGGTGCGGACATTTAAAAATATCACGATGAGAGAGCTTAGCACCCCGCCCGCGATATATCCGTACACATTGATCTGAGGGATGGCGGAGGTAAAGTACATTACAAACAGCTCGAAAAGCTGCCCGGTAAGAAAGTGTATGATCCCATGCCTTTGCAGGTCCACACTGTGAAGGATGTTCATTGACAGGATCTGATAATACGACAGCGCGACGCCGAAGGATATCATCGACGACAGCATAATGGGCATGTCATGTTTGTATAAGATCTGCGAGAGCGCGGGCACAAGGGGAAGTATCATGAACGTCAGCGGCAGCGCGAAAAGGCCAACAGCCTCGAATGACAGGCGGACTTTTCGTCGGACATCCGAAAAATTCGAAAGCGCTGCGCTTTGTGACAGACTCGGCACTATGACCGACGTCATCGCCCCGACAAAGAACGCCGGAAGGGATATAAGCGGCACCGCCATGCCAGATATAACCCCGAGCGCCGACACCGCGCCTGATGGGGACATGCCTGAAAGGACGAGGCGCTTCGGAAGGAGAACGACCGACGCGCAATCGATAAGGTTTGTCGATATAGAACCGATACTTACAGGAAAGGCGATCGAGAAAACACGCTTTATCATGCTTTCTTTGTTTGCAGGTTTTCCCGGCCGGCGCATCATGAGATCCGGCGGAAAAACAGTTTTTTTATACATCGAAAAAAGCCATATAAGAACGGGGATCTCGCTGAGCGCCCCGCCGAGCGCGATAAGAGAAGCTGTAAGCGCGTGATCTTGCGGCCTTCCGTATAAATATAGAAGACCGAGCACAATAAACACTTTGCTGATCTGCTCGAGAAAATTTGACGCCGCGGTATAGGATGTTTTGCGCATGCCGAGAAAAAGCGATTCGAAGATCGCCTCAAATCCGGAGAAGAACACGACAAAAAGCGTGACCAAAAGGGCGCCCTCGGTCCTTATATCGCCAAGCAGCTTGTCTGCGATGAACGATCTGAATATGAAGGCCGGAAAAGCCGCCGCAAAAAATATCGCCATAAATATTGCACAAGATGTCCGCACGAGGATACAGACGGAGCGAAGATCGTTTTTCACGGAAAAGTCGGCGGAAAAGCGCGTCACCGCGACGCGGACGCCCGATATGGACAAGGATATCAAAATCGAACTGACAGGAAGCGCCAGGCGGTAAACGCCCATGCCTTCGGCGCCGGCGAAACGGGCGAGCAAGATGCGGAAAATGAATCCGATCAAAGAAAGCGCCCCGCCGGAAAGGGATAAAATAGACGCGTGATAAAGTATAGAATATCGGCTTATCTTCAAATAAATCATCCTAAAAGCAAGAAAGTTGAGAACATAAAAATTTACGGCAAAACCGCCGTATTATACTTTATGACGCACAGATAAAGAATAGAATCGGGATAAATTTTGGACAAAATCACCAATGATTTGCTATTGCGGAAAAGAGAAGAATAGGGTAAACTGAAACAGGAAACAATAGTAACAAATCGGTAACAGAGCGGCGACAAAGCGATGACAATAAAATGTTACATAAATATCCCTTAAGGAAGGAAGTGTTGAGATGAGAATAAGCAAATATTTTAAAATATGTGTTTTATGTGCCGTTACGGCGCTTATGCTGATATTGCCGATGAACGCAGCGAATGACAAAGCGGGCGATGTCTCTCTTAAATTTGAAGGGGGCGATGTCGGGTATATTGCCGATCCGTTTATATATGAAGGAAAGACATATATCCCGGTAAGGCTTTTCTGTGCGCTTGTCGCGCCGGATACCGAGATAAAGTGGGATGAAAACGCAAAGACCGCCGCCATACACACAAAAGACAACGAATTTACCCTTAAAGTTGGAAGCAAGTATGTGAAACTCGGGGATACGTATTATTCCGTCGGGGGAACTATAAAACTTGAAAACGGCACGCTGTTCGCGCCTCTGCGCGCGCTGACGGCGCTTATCGGCGGCGACGTCGAGTGGGATGCAAGCTCTATGACGGCCAACATAACAAGCGCCGAGGAAGATGCAGGCGATGCGTTCGCGCTTACCCCGGCATATACGGATAACGATCTCTACTGGCTTGCAAGAATAATCTACGCGGAGAGCCGCGGAGAGCCGTTTCAGGGTAAACTTGCCGTCGGAAATGTCATTTTGAACAGGGTAAAAAGCCCGGCGTTTCCGAACAGCATATATGATGTCATTTTCGACCATAAAAACGGCGTCCAGTTTACGCCGACGAAAAACGGCAGCATATATAAAGAGCCGGATGCGGAATGCATAAGAGCCGCGAAAATGTGCCTCGAGGGAGAGAATGTCGTCGGGAAAAGCCTTTATTTCTTCAACCCGCGCACCGCGTCAAGCTCGTGGATCAAAAATCACAGAAAGTATATAGTGAAGATAGGGAACCACGCGTTCTACGCATAATGACCGAAAAAACGCAGCGCGCCCCGGAGTATTTCTCCGGGGCGTTTTTTTGCGCTTTTTTTAAAAGCATTTGGGCTTGCCGCCGCATATATTGGGATATGGCGGCGTTTTGCATACGAAAAAAGGAGGAGAGATACACTTTGCCAAACGTTTACTTAAGCCCCTCAACACAGGAGGGCAACCCGCATATAACAGGCGGCAGCGAAGAGCAGTATATGAACAAAACAGCCGATGCGCTTGTCCCTTATCTCAGGGCGTCCGGCATAAGATACACGAGAAACGACCCGGAAAAATCTTTATCACAGGCGATCGCGCAGTCAAACTTAGGGAAGTACGACATGCACCTTGCGCTGCACTCGAATGCGGCGCCGGACGGCCTGTCCGGCAGGCTGAGGGGGATAGACGTATATTATTATCCCGGAAGCGCAAGCGGGAAAAGGATGGCGGAGATCCTTGTGAAGAATCTGAAAAGCATATACCCCCTTCCGGATAGGGTTCGGGCGCTTGCGTCCCGGGATATACAGGAGATAAAAAAGGTCCGCGCGCCGGCGGTGCTTGCGGAGATCGGGTATCATGACAATATTGAGGATTCGAATTTTATAAAAAACGACTCTGACGAAATAGCGCGTGCGATCGCCGCATCTTTAAGCGAGTATTTCGGAGTCCCGCTTGCAGATCCCGGCCCTGTCAGAAAAGGGATCGTTACGACCGGGACGACGCCGCTTAACATAAGGGATAGGCCGAGCACATCGTCGAAGATCATCGCAAAGGCGCCAAAGGGCGCGGAGATCACAGTATACGGCAAGACCGGGGATTTTTATACGGTCGGATACGGCGGCGTCACCGGATATGCGAGCGCGCAATATATAACGATAATGTAAGGGAGGAATATTAAATGGCGCTTGTTGAGATCCCATACGATCGCGAAAAGGCGGTCGCTTATGCACACAGGTGGGCATATTTCAGAAATCCGGAATATTTCAACTTCAGCGGGATAGGCGGCGACTGCACGAATTTCGCGTCGCAGTGCATTTTCGCGGGAAGCAGCGTTATGAACTACACCCCGGTGTACGGGTGGTACTATATCTCCGCCGATCGGAGAACGGCGTCATGGACGGGGGTCAGGTACCTATACGATTTTCTGACGTCGAATGAGGGGACGGGGCCATTCGGATACGAGACGACCATAAACGGCGTCGTCCCGGGGGATATAGTGCAGATACGATTTAAGGGCGAAAGTTCTTTTGGGCATACGCCCGTTATCGTAGACATACTCGGAGAAGGGAGGCTTGACGATATCCTGATCGCAGCCCATTCAAACGATTGCGATTGCAGGCCGCTGTCCAGCTATGAAAACGCGATGCAGATAAGGTATATACACATAGACGCGGTGCGTTATCAAAGTGTTTAGGACGCAGCCGCCGGATAAAAAAGAATTCACGAAAACGCGCAAAAGAAAGGGAGCCATTTTAAACCTTACGCTTAAAATGACGCCCTTTTAAAAGTTTTAAGAAAGCGCGGCGTTTACAGGAAAGCGACAAGCCGTATAATAGCGAGAGATATAAGTATGACCCCCGAAATCCATGAGATATTGAATGGCAAAAGCTTCTTGAATCTTCCACCAAGCGCACAGCCGAGCAGAACGGATGAGAATGTAAGCGCCCCCGTCAGCGCCAAAACACAGGCATGGCATGAAATGAAAAGCCCCGATCCGAACCCGGCCGCAAGAGAATCGAAGGAAAGCGCCGCCGCGAGGAATGCGGCTTCTTTTAAAGACAGGTCGTGCGATCCGTCGAGATCGGCGCGAGTCTCGTCTATATATACGTCGAGGATGAACCTAAGACCGAAGCAGGAAAAATCCACCCGTTTCTTTCCGGCCCGGGTACGGCTAAGGCGGCGCTTTAAAGCATTTTGAAATACAGACGCCGTGCCGACCGCGAAAAGCAGTATGAAGCTGAGCGCTGCGCAAAACCCTGCCGGGATGAAAGCTTTGATGATCTCTGCGGCCGCAAAAGAGACTCCGAGAAATGCGCATCCGATAAGACTTATCGAAAGCGCGCATCGGATCGGGATCTTTATCCCGCCCGCTCCATAGGAGAGGCCGGCCGCGAAAGAGTCTATACACAGGGAAAAAGACAGAAGAAAAGCCGCAAGCATATATTTTGTAAGCCCCTTCGAATAAGACGTTTATATCAGTCTATGCAGCTTTATGTAAAAAGGTCATAACAGGAAAAGCGGCGAAAGGAGAGATGCCTTTTCGCCGCTTTGCATATATTATTTTATCGGGGCCCGCCTTAATACGGGGGAGATGCGCTATCAGCGCCGTTTTCAAAAGTATCGGCGGTATTTTCCGCGTTCTCAAACAAAATATCGTCGGGGGTGTCGTCTAAAGGCGTGCCCTTGACCGTTATAGGCGGCTTCTTTCCCGTTTTTGCCGAGCGGATAATAAGGAGCAAGAGAAGCAAAAGCCCTAAAGGCGATATCAAAGCGCCGATCAAAAGTTCTTTCGGAAGGAAAGAGAAGGTGACGCTGTGCTCTCCCGCACCAAGCGGTATGCCGATAAACGCGTCGCAGACGATCTGCGGGTCGACCTTTTCACCGTCGACGTATGCGTTCCATCCCGACTCGAAAGGAATGGATGTGAAAAGCACGCAGTCGGACGGCGCGTATACGCTTCCTGAGACCATCGTCTGGCTGTATTTTGAGACGTCGAGCCCGCCGGAAGACAGCGCGGCCATGGCATTTTCAAACTCAGCGTCGTTGAGGTAATAGAAGTAGACGTCCCCGATGCAGGTCGTATCCTCCTTCAGCGTCACTCTTACGGTGACTTCGCGCTCCTCGTCCTCGACGGGTATCTGCCTTATAAAGGGCTGCGTGTCGAAATAGACCTCCGGATACATGCCGTTTATCAATACGGACGACGATATCGGGTTATTAGACGAGAGATAGAAATACGCCTTTTTGCCGGCGGGGATCTTCACGGTATAATCGACGGACGACGCGACGTTAGGAGAGGTCTTTGTATATGTCGTATATGTTCCGTTTATAGAAGAGGAAACGACATTGTTAAGCACAGGCTGCGGCGAGGGGATCCTTGTATATATATCTCCTGTGCTCTTCTCACCGAGCATCGCCTTTAAAAGTGAATTTTGAAGCAAAAACGGATTGGATGAATTTTTGGTCGTCACCGCGAAATTATTTATACTGTCGCTTACCGCATAAGCTATAGGAAGGGCGGTGTTGTTTCTGTATACGGTTATGTCGTTCTGTGTAAACAGCGCCTCAAACGGCATATCGTAAGAGTCTTTCGACATGACATATTTTATCCCGAAAATCGAATCAACGACCGGCATCGCCTTGCGGTAGTCTGTCTTGTGAACGTTCGCGCAGTATCCCAGATATTTGAGAAGAGACAGCACCTTTGCATTCGGCGCAGAGCTCGAGTGTGAAAATCCGGCAAAGTTTAAGCCGAGCGGGTCGTTGACCCTTCTCGCAAAGGTTTTTTCGATCCTGTAAAATCCGTCGTCCTGCGCCTTTATCGCGTTGACGACCGGCTGCACGTTGTCGATGGCCTCGCGGTAGTTCGACCGCGACGAATAGGAAAGGTCGCGGTGTATGGCGCTGAACGTCATTGAGGCGTTGAACCCCGTCTCTATCGAGACAATGCCGATCATAAGAAGGGCAAGCGTTTCGGTCTTCCCTTTTTTGGACCACAGCGCCAGTATTGCGGCGTATACCGCGATAAGGACAAGCGCCGGCCATACCGAATATTCGCTTATGATATATTCGTATTCCTGTTTTTGCACGATGAAAACGGCTGCGCAGATCGCGACGCTCGTCAGAACGACCGTCTTCTGCCGTATATTGCCAAGCCCGCGAAGCGCCTTGTACGACAGTATCAAGACGACGAATGAAAACGCGAAGGAATATCTGAACGGTATCCAGTTAGGAAGCTGGAAGCCATGCCATGCTATATCTATCGTGCTTATATTCATCGAGAGGATCAAAAACGCAAGTATCGCCGCGGACGCGATGCGTTTTCTAACGGGGAATTCGGTGTTAAGAAAATACAGAGGGAGCAGCATCGACGAGAGAATACCCGAATAGATAAACGGAAGACCCTCCGGTCTTATCGTGTCATACGACGCCGGAAGAAGTTTTGAAAACAGATCGAAGAAAGAAAACTGCGAGTGCGGCATAAGAGAGGGGTTGTTCATATCGAGCTTGCCGAGCCTAAGAGAATATACGGCGCATATTATGACGACGGCGCCTATCATAAGCGCAATAAGCGTCGATCCGAAAAATGTGAGAAGGCGCTTTCCGAAAAGAGCAGAGCGCCTTTCGTTATTCGCAAAGAAGTAATATATAAAATAGATGAATGTAAATATGCCGACCATGTACGACATGTAATAGTTCGTTATAAAACACGCGGAAAGGGCGATGATAAAGCCGATATATTTCCCTTCGTCCACCATCTTCTCGACCGCCAGTATTATAAGAGGCAGAAGTATGATCGCGTCGAGCCACATGATGTTTGTCATCTGCACGACGACATACGACATCAGCGCGTATAAAATTGAGAAAACGAGAAGCTCTTCGCCTTTCGCGCGGTTGTTTGAGTTTTTGAGATATATCCCGAACGCAAGTCCGCAAGCTCCGACCTTGAGGAGGGTGATAAGGTATATCGCTTCCGTTATATATTCTTTTGGGAAGATGAGAACGATGAACGAAAACGGGCTGAGAAGATAGTATGTCAGTATCCCGAGCATCTCGCCGCCGAGGGTGCGGCTCCATGAATAAAGAAGGCTTTGACCGTTACCGAGAACGGCGTCGCGGAAAGCCTCGAAATAATAGACGTACTGGGCGCTTCCGTCAAGGACGAGCACCGACATCTTATTTACCGGAAAGACCCCGAATGCCGAAAACGCGGCGAACAGGATAACAGCCGGAAAAACAAAACAAAGTATCAGATATGTGTTTTTCGAGCAGAACGACTTGATTTTTTGCAATGTATTCATTTCAGTGTTTCGCCTCCGGAATGTCGGATTCGTTCGCTGTATCGCTTTGTTTTATCTCGGAAATTATATATCTCGGCCGGAACTTTATCTCCTCATATATCTTGGAAAGGTAGTATCCGATGATCCCGAGAGAAAACATTATGACGCTGCCGACGATAAGAAGCAGCAATATGACCGTCGTAAACCCTTCGACGGATCTTCCGCTGAACAGATTGTAAAGCGTCTGCACAGCCATGATAACGGCGAATATGAAAAACGCGCTTCCCATAAGGGTCACAAACTGCATCGGGATCGATGAGAATGAGGTTATCGAGCTGACCGCATACGAAAAAAGCCGCTTGAAGGACCATTTCGTCTGCCCGCCGGCGCGCGGCGCAACATCAAAATACACCGTCGCGGTGCGAAAACCGACCCACGTCGACAGCGCGCGGAAAAAGGTGACCCTTTCCGGCATCGCGCATATCGTTTCCGAGACGCGCTTGTCCATCAGTTTGAAATCGGATGCCCCGTCGAGGTCCAAATTGGACGAGGATTTCATAAGCTTGTAAAAAGATTTTGCGAACATGCGGTAGAAAACGCCCTCACGCCCTCTGGATGCCTTTCTCGCGTCGACCACCTCGAACCCCTCGTCCTTCCAAAGTCGGTACATTTCGACAAGGGTCTCCGGAGGATGCTGAAGGTCGCAGTCCATAACGGCGACAGCGTCGCCGCGCGCGCACTTGAGCCCGGCGAAAATGGCGGATTCTTTGCCGAAATTGCGGCTGAATCTTAGAGAGGTGATGTACGGCTTTTCAGAAGAAAGACCGGACAAGACGGACCAGGTTTTATCCGTCGATCCGTCGTCGACGAACACAAGCTCGAACGGGATAGAATTTTCCGACAGGATCTTTTCGAGCGTCGACACGACGTTTGGTATATTTTCCTCTTCATTTAAGCAGGGCAGCACGACAGACAGAACGTTCACTTGTTTTCACCATCCGATCTTTTGACAAAGATGAAGTATTTGCTGAAAAGATAGTTGATAATGACGACGAGGACCGCCGCCGCGATCTTGACCGGGATATCCGGAAGCGACGCGACGTCCACCCCGAAAAACAGCATGGCCGTTTCAAGAAGGCCCGATATGACGCGCGATGCGACAAACGCAAAAAACTCGCGCGCGATTCCCGCCCGCGACGTCGCCTCGGATTTGAACACGAATATGCGGTTTGTAACGAACGCAAACAGCACAGACGCGATCCATGCTATCGCGTTCGCCGCTATATAATAAACGGGGATTATACGAGAGAAAAGAAAATAAACCAGAAAGTTTACGACCGTCGTCAGAACGCCGAAGATCACATATAAAATTATATCCTGATATTTTAAGATCAGAGAACGGACCTTGTTCAAAAAACCACGACCTTATTTTAGTCGATATTATGCGCGTATTAAAGTTTTTGCATGAATTATTTCCACAGCGCGCGAAAATTATCCCGTGTGGCGCTTGCTCAGGCAAACAAAACGGATCTCTAAAAGAGCGCCGCCGCTGGATTATTCTATAAGGCGGCGCATATCGTCCGGCATATCGCGGACAAATTCAAGCTTTTCCGATGATACGGGGTGGGTAAGACGGATGAAATATGAATGAAGGGCCGTGCGCGAAATGATGTCCGGCTGCTCCTTCCCGTAAAGAAAGTCCCCGACGAGGGGATGCCCGATATACGCCATGTGCACGCGTATTTGATGGGTCCTTCCCGTTTCAAGGCGCAGCCTTAAAAGAGAAAAATTATCATTTCTGGAAAGCACGTGAAAATATGTCGTCGCGATGTCCCCTTCAAAGTCCTCGCACACTTCGCGTTTTATCGTTGCGGTATCGGGGATGCGGCGTATCGCGCGGTTTATAACGCCGTCGTCTTTTTCGACGTTTCCGCAAACGACCGCGAGATACTCTCTTTCAAAATCGTTTGTGTGAAGCGCCTTTCGAAGCGCGTCATGCGCATAAGCGTGCTTTGCGATCACGATAAGCCCCGACGTCTGCCTGTCGAGGCGGTTTACGCAGCGCAGCGTAAAGTTCTGACCTTTTTCCGCGTAATGCCACGCGACGAAGTTCCCGAGACTGTCATACGGATGCCCTTTTGACGGGTGCACCGGAACGTTTGCCGATTTATTTATTATGAGAAGGTCGTCGTCCTCAAAAACTATGTCGATCGGACCTTTGACCGGTTTTATGCCTTCAGACCGGTCCCCGCCGCCTTCGATAAGGAGACGAAGGTCGTCTCCCTCTTTGAGAAGAGCGGTGACAAAAACGGGAGAACCGTTCAAAAGGATGCCGTTTTCCCGGCGTTTAAGCGCGGTCATAAGCCGCGAGGACATATTTATTTTGCTCTTGAGAAAGGATTTTATCATTTTTCCGTCGTCATCTTTTTCGACGATAAAATGAAGCGTACGTTCCATATAAAAATACCTCTTCGCGGGTGTGATGACATGGCCTCGATATTTTGGTATAATATAAAAAACCGGTTTCTGGGGGAATTTGAAGATGGTGCATATCGGGAACGACTGGGACGAGATACTGGCCGGAGAATTCGAAAAGGAATATTACCAGCGCCTGCGCCGCTTCCTCGCGGCGGAGTACAGGACGAAGACGATATACCCGTCGATGTACGATATTTTCAACGCCCTTAAATTTACTGCGTTTCGCGATGTGCGCGCGGTGATTTTGGGTCAGGACCCGTATCACGGAGAGGGGCAAGCCCACGGCCTGTGCTTTTCGGTCAAGTACGGCATTTCTCCGCCGCCGTCGCTCGTCAATATATTTAAAGAGATAGAAAGCGATCTCAAGATTCCGACGCCCGATCACGGATGCCTTGAAAGCTGGGCGAAAAACGGAGTGCTGCTTTTGAACACGGTGCTCACCGTCAGAGCGGGAGAGGCCAATTCGCACAAGGGCATGGGATGGGAGATTTTCACCGACAAGGTGATCTCCGTCTTAAACGAAAGCGACAAGCCGATCGTATTCTTGCTTTGGGGGGCGAACGCCCGGTCCAAGATGCAGCTTTTGACGAACAAAAACCATCTTGTGCTGACGGCGGCGCATCCGAGCCCGCTTTCGGCAAGCAACGGATTTTTCGGATGCCGGCACTTTTCGCGCGCGAATGCGTTCCTCGAAAGAAACGGCGCCGGACAGATCGACTGGGCGCTTCCAAATCGAAGTTAAAAAGCAAACGCCTCGAACAGAAACACACGGATGTCGATGTTCGGGGCTTTTTTGCCGATTTTTAGAATTGGTAGGCCTTTAAAAGCTCGGTCTTTATATCCCACAGCTTCTGCGACAGATCGACATAGTACCTGTGCGGGTTTTCAAGCCTCGTGACTTCATTCCAGAGAAGGTCGACCTGTTTTAAACAATACGTCTGCAGGTCTTTTACAGACGGACTTTCATATATGCATTTTCCGGCTTTGAATATTTGTTTAAGAAGAGGCCGCGCCGTAAAATTGGACAGCGTTTTCTTCTTCCATGTGTATACCGGGTCGAATATCGTATAAGGCGCGCTTTCGTCTATGACCTCATCCGCAAGGGTTATCACGTCCGCGATCGCCTTGCCGGTGTCGCGGTTCGAGAGACGGTATACCTGCTTAAAGTGCGGAGTGGTTATCTTCTCGACATTTTCGCTTACTTTTATTTTCGGGATTATTTCGCCGCCTTCGCCTTCGATCGCGGCAAGCTTGTACACCCCGCCGAAGACAGGTTCGCTTTTTGACGTTATAAGGCGCTCGCCTATCCCGAAGGTATCGATCCTGGCGCCCTGCATTATCAGGTCGCGCACCAGAAATTCATCGAGAGAGTTCGACGCGACGATGTTCACATCTTCAAATCCCGCGTCGTCGAGCATCGCGCGTGCCATTTTGGAGAGATACGCCATATCTCCAGAGTCGAGGCGTATCCCCTTCGGCCTGAACCCGCGCGGAAGAAGGTAGTCGTTCGCGACTTTTATGACGTTCGGGATCCCGGATTTGAGCACATTGTATGTGTCGACAAGGAATACGCAGTTTTCAGGATATACCTGCGCGTAAGCGAGAAAGGCGTCATACTCCGAGTCGAACGACTGGACCCAGCTGTGCGCCATCGTCCCCGCCGCGGGAACGGAAAAATCGCGGTCCGCAATCGCGCACGCCGTGCCCGCGCAGCCGCCGATATATGCCGCCCTCGCCCCGAGGATCGCGCCGTCATACCCCTGCGCGCGCCTTGACCCGAACTCAAGTATGGCGCGCCCCTCAGCGGCCCTTACGATGCGGTTGGCTTTCGTCGCGATAAGACTCTGGTGGTTTATCGTGAGAAGGATCATCGTCTCGACGAACTGCGCCTGGATCATGGGCCCGCGGACAGTTATGATCGGCTCGCCCGGGAAAATAGGCGTCCCCTCCGGAACGGCCCATACGTCGCACAGAAATTCAAAGTTCTTCAAGTACTCTAAAAAACCGTCTGAGAATATGTTTTTGCTTTTCAAATATTCGATATCCTCATCGGAAAAGGAAAGATTTTTGAAATAATCGATAAGCTGCTCGACCCCGGCCATTATTGCATACCCGCCGTCGTCGGGCACTTTTCTGAAAAACATGTCGAAATACGCGATCTTGTCTCCGACACCTTTTTCAAAATATCCGTTTGCCATTGTGAATTCATAAAAGTCGGTGAGCATGGTGAGATTCTTGACAGACATTTAAACAGGCCTCCTTATGGTCGTGCTGCGAAGGGTCATTTCATGAGTCTGCGGTATATCGCAAGCGCATCATCCTTCGTTACCGGTTTGGGATTGTTTTCGATAAGGCGCTTTATCGACGTCGCCTCGTCCGCCATTGCGGAAAGGTCGTCCGCTTTCACGCCAAATACGGAAAGGTCGTCCGGGATATCGAGGTCGCGGTTCAGCGAATAGAACTCGCTTATGATAAGCTTTGAATATTCGCCGTCTTGAAGGTCTCCTCGCGCGATCTTCATATTTTCGCCGAGGATGCAAAGCCTTTCTATCATTTGATCTCTTCCAAAATCGAACACATAGGGGAGAAGCACGGCATTTGAAAGCCCGTGCGCGACATGGAAGCGCGCGCCGAGGGGATACGCCAGCGCGTGGACCGCCGTTGTTCCCGATGCGGATATGGCCATGCCGGCGTACATAGCACCAAGCTGCATATTAAAGCGCGCGTCTATATCTTTGGGCGTGTTGTATGCACGCCGAATGTTGTTGAATATAAGGTCCGCTGATTTAAGCGCGTAAAAATCGCTCAGCTCGTTGGCCTTTTTGCCGACGAAGCATTCGATCGCATGGGCGAAAGCGTCCATGCCGGTATATGCGGTGAATTTTGCCGGAAGGCTTACCGTAAGGCACGGGTCCAAAAGCACGACCGACGCCATTATGCACGGGCTGAACATCGTCGCCTTTTCACCGGTCTTGCTGTTTATAAAAACGCCGGCGTTCGTCGATTCGGTGCCCGTTCCGGATGTCGTCGGGATGAGGATCGTCGGTATAGATTGATTTTTTATATTGTTTATCCCGAACAGCGGGAATATGTCGCCGCCGTTTGTCATCATCGCCCCGCATGCTTTCGCAACGTCGATCGCGCTTCCTCCGCCGATGCCGATAAGGGTATCCGCGCCGAAAGATGAAAGCGCGCTGTATATTTTTTCACATTCGTCGGTCGTGGGTTCGCCCGATATCTCGCAGCAGAGCAGACATGCAAACCCGGCGCCGCAAAGAAGCTTTTCTATTTTTGCAGGGATCCCGAGCGCGTCCATCCCCCTGTCAGATACTATTCCGATGCGCTTTGCGCCGAGATAAGCGGCCTTTTCCGCGATCGAATCGATAACGCCAGGCCCCGCGAATATCCTTTTCGGGAAGCTGATCGAGCAAATATTATTCATACTCAATGACTCTCTCCTAGTTTTTAAAATAAAATCATTAAAACGCCGAAAAAACGTCAGATTCTATATTATAATAATTTAAATATGAAAAAGTATCAAGCGTTTTGACTTTATTTAATATACACTGCATGCCCGAATTAGGCGGTGCATACCCAAAACCCGCTGTTTTTAAGCATAATGACGAAAAAGAGGAGAAAAAAACATTAGAAAAAGTTAAAAATGTTATTGCATATTTTTGCATTCGATATTATAATTATAAACGCCAAAGACAAAATATTAATTTTATATAATCAAAACGGGGGTAAACCTAAATGAAAAAGAACATCAAAAAAGCAGTATTGGCATATTCCGGCGGTCTTGACACGTCCGTCATAATCCCGTGGCTGAAAGAAAATTACGGGTGCGAGGTCATCGCTGTCGCGGCGGACGTCGGGCAGGGGAAAGAGCTGAACGGACTTGAGGAGAAGGCGATAAAGACCGGCGCTTCCAAATGCTATATACTTGATCTCAAAAAAGAATTCGTCGAGGACTACATCTTCCCGACGGTCAAGGCCGGTGCTGTATATGAGGGCGCGTATCTTCTCGGAACGTCGTTTGCCCGTCCTCTTATAAGCAAAAAGATCGTTGAGATCGCGCTTTCCGAAGGCGCCGACGCGATAGCGCACGGCTGTACCGGAAAGGGCAACGATCAGGTCAGGTTTGAACTCGCGATAAAGACATATGCGCCGAATATGACGATCATCGCGCCGTGGCGCGAATGGGAGCTTAAAAGCCGTGAGGAAGAGATCGCCTATGCAGAGAAGAGAAACATACCCCTCAACATAACGAAAGAGACGAACTATTCAAAAGACGGCAACATCTGGCACCTTTCCCATGAGGGGCTGGATCTTGAGGATCCCGCGAACGAGCCGGATTATGAAGCGATCCTTGAGCTCGGCGTTTCTCCGGAAAAAGCTCCGGATAAATCGACATATGTAAAGATCGGCTTTGAAAAAGGCGTTCCGGTGTCGATCGACGGGAAGAAGATGGGCGCTGTAGAGCTCGTTCAAAAGCTCAATGCGATCGGCGGCGCAAACGGGATCGGCATAACCGATATCGTTGAGAACAGGCTTGTTGGTATGAAGAGCCGCGGCGTTTATGAGACCCCCGGCGGAACGATCCTCTACTTTGCGCACAAGGCGCTTGAAAATCTGACGCTCGACAAATCGACGTCGCATTATAAAGATCAGATCGCGCTTAAATTCTCCGAACTTGTATACAACGGCGAGTGGTTCACGCCTCTGCGCGCTGCGCTTTCGGCATTTGTTGACAAGACCCAGGAGACGGTGACAGGCGAAGTTACCCTGAAGCTTTACAAAGGCAATATCAAATATGCCGGCGCAACGTCGCCGTACACCCTGTATTCCGAGTCGATCGCGACATTCGGAGCGGGCGGCATATACAACCAGAAGGATGCGGAAGGATTTATAAATCTGTTCGGGCTTCCGTCTGTTGTGCGCGCGCTGTCAGATAAAGAGCTTAAAGAGAAAGACGGGAAGGGCTTCCCGGAGATATAAAAAGGCGATCTAAAATCAAGGCGGAGTAAAGACGGAAAACAAGGGCGGAGCTGTCCTTGTTTTCCTCTTTAAAATATGAGAGATCTTGTTGCTTCCATTGCATTGACCGGCAGAAAGGTAAGGTGCGGTATGAAACTTTGGTCAGGGCGTTTCAGCAAAGACACGGATTCGGTCGCCAACGACTTCAATTCGTCGATACACTTTGACTCGAGGCTTTACGCGGAAGATATAGAGGGAAGCATCGCGCATGCCGAGATGCTTGCAAAACAGGGAATACTGACAAACGAAGAGTTTAAAAAGATAAAAGACGGGCTTGAGGGGATCCTTCGCGACGTCGAGGATGGCAAGATAGAATTTTCTGCGGAAAACGAAGATATTCATATGAATATAGAGACCATCCTGACCGAGAGGATCGGGAATGCCGGCAAAAAACTTCATACAGCACGCAGCAGGAACGATCAGGTGGCGCTGGATATACGGCTTTATATAAAGCACGAAATAAAAGAGATGACGACTCTTTTAAAAGGACTTTTGAGTGTGATATCGTCGCTCGCAAAGGAGCACACGGGCACGGTCATGCCGGGGTATACGCACCTTCAGCGCGCACAGCCGATAACATTTGCGCATCATCTTCTGGCTTATGCGCAGATGTTCAGAAGGGACATAGGAAGGCTTTCCGACTGCCTTTCGAGGATGGACGAGTGCCCGCTCGGTTCGGGGGCGCTGGCGTCGACGACGTACCCGATAGACAGGTACAAAACGGCGGAACTTCTGGGGTTCTCGGGGATCACGCAAAACAGTCTTGACGGGGTCTCGGACAGGGATTTTCTCATCGAGCTTGCATCGGCATCGTCTATGATAATGATGCATCTGTCGAGATTCTCGGAAGAGATAATATTGTGGTGCTCATGGGAGTTTCAGTTTATATCTCTTGACGACGCGTATTCGACCGGCTCGTCGATAATGCCGCAGAAGAAAAATCCCGATATTGCAGAGCTTGTGCGCGGCAAGACCGGGCGCGTTTACGGCGATCTTACGACGCTTTTGACGATGATGAAGGGTCTTCCCCTTGCATACAATAAAGACATGCAGGAGGACAAAGAGGCGATATTTGACGCGGTCGACACGGTAAAACAGTGCCTCGAGGTATTCACCCCGATGCTCGAGACGGTAACGGTAAAGAAGGAAAACATGCAAAACGCCGCGAAGCGCGGTTTTATAAACGCGACCGACTGCGCGGACTATCTTACGAAAAAGGGCGTGCCCTTCAGGGATGCATACACGATAACAGGAAAGCTGGTCGCATATTCGATCGAGCACGGCAAGGATCTGAATTCGCTGACGATCGACGAATATAAGGCGATGTCAGATGTGTTTGAAAGCGACGTTTTTGACGCGATCGCGCTTGATACATGCGTCGAGCAGAGAAACGTTCCCGGGGGGCCGGCGCCGTCGTCGACAAAGGCGCAGATAGCGGAACTTGACAGGTTTTTGTCAAACATTTAGGGCCAAAACGGATGGAGAATAATATGAAAACGAAAGTGTTTATAGACGGCCGCGAAGGCACGACCGGACTTAGGATAACGGAGAGGCTGAGCCTCAGGGACGATATAGAGATCCTTACCATAAGCGACGAGCTTCGCAAGGATCCGGCCGAGAAGGCAAGGATCATGAACGGTGCCGACCTTGTGTTTTTATGCCTGCCGGATGCGGCGGCTGTCGAGTCGGCGGGGCTTGTCACGAACCCCGAAACAAAGATAATAGACGCAAGCACCGCGCACAGGATAGATCCTCTGTGGACTTACGGATTTCCTGAGTTAAAACCTTGTCAGCGTGAAAAGATAGCAGAGTCGAAGAGGGTCGCCGTGCCGGGGTGTCACGCATCGGGATTCATATCTCTTGCATACCCATTAGTAAGCGCGGGCGCTGCGGCGCATGATTTTCCGTTCTGCTGCCATTCAGTGACGGGGTATTCCGGCGGAGGCAAAAAAATGATCGCGGAATACAGCGGCGGCCCGCTTCCCTTCGGGTTTGACACGCCGAGGCAATACGGGCTTTCGCAGGCGCATAAGCACCTTCCGGAGATGCAGGCCGTGTGCGCGCTTTCAGATAAACCGCTTTTCTCGCCGATCATAGGGAATTTTTATTCCGGCATGGTGACGACCATTCAGATACATGCGAAGATGCTCTTAAAAAAATACAGCGCTTTGGACATTCTTTCGGTTTATGAAGAGCATTATAAAGGCCAAAAAATGATAAAGGTCCGGCCGTTCATGGGCGAGGGCGTCTTATCAGGAGGAACGATAGACGCGAAGGCCATGTCCGGGTATGACGATATGGAGATATTTGTCTGCGGAAACGACGAGAGGATAATCGTAATGTCGAGATTTGACAACCTCGGCAAAGGCGCGTCAGGTGCGGCGGTGCAGTGTATGAATATAATGACAGGCGCACCGGAGGATGCATTTTTGAATGTTTCATCCAATTAGAGGGAGGATATGGGATGCTTAAAAAATTTAGTGAAATAGAAGGCGGCGTCGTTGCGGCAAAAGGTTTTTCGGCAGCTGGGATGCACTGCGGAGTGAGAAAGAACAAGACGAAGAAAGACGTTGCGATCATATATTCAGTGTGCCCGTGCGCCGCGGCCGGCGTGTTCACGAGAAACAAGGTCAAGGCGGCGCCGATCATGGTCGACCTCGAGCATCTGAAAGACGGGAAAGCCCAGGCGGTCATCGTAAACAGCGGCAACGCCAACGCGTGCTCGCCAAACGGCGAAAAAAACGCGAAAAGGATGTGCGAGGCCGCCGCAAAAGCGCTTGGCATCAAGACGGAGGATGTGCTCGTATCGTCGACCGGCGTAATAGGGGAAGAACTCAACATATCGGCGATAGAAAAAGGCGTACCGGCGCTTTGCGCGGCGCTTTCCGATAAAAACAGCGCGTCTGACGATGCGGCCGCCGCCATAATGACGACCGACCTCAGCAAGAAACAGATCGCGGTCGAAACAGAGATCGCGGGGCAGATCGTCCATATCGGGGCGATAGCAAAGGGGTCGGGCATGATTCACCCGAATATGGGTACGCTTCTTTCTTACGTGACGACGGACTGCGCGATATCGAGCGAGATGCTGAAAAAAGCGCTGTCAAAATCGGCCGACATATCGTATAACCGTGTCAGCGTCGACGGGGATACGTCGACAAACGACAGTTTGATAATTCTCGCAAACGGCATGGCGGAAAACCCTTTGATCGACAAAGAGGGTGAGGCGTTCGACGATTTCTGCGCGGCGCTTGACCATATAAACATATATCTCGCCCGCGAGATCGCGCGCGACGGCGAAGGCGCGACGAAGCTTATCACATGCACCGTTTCCGGCGCGAAAACTCAGGAAGACGCCGACATCCTTTCTAAAGAGGTCATACGTTCATCGCTTGTCAAGGCGGCGATGTTCGGGTCTGACGCCAACTGGGGAAGGGTGCTTTGCGCGATGGGTTATTCCGGCGCGGATTTCGACACGGACAAAGTCGGCGTGACGTTTGTCTCCGATATGGGAAGCGTTGAAGTCTGCAAAAACGGGAGAGGGCTTTTCTTTGACGAAGAGGCGGCAAAGAAGATCCTTTCGAGGAAAGAGGTCGTGATCGACATAAAAGCCGGCGACGGCGGTTTTTCATCCGTCGCATGGGGATGCGATCTGACGTATGATTATGTTAAGATAAACGGTGATTACAGAACATAAAAGGACCAAGACAATCGGGAAGGGGCGTGCAAAACCTGATGAATACAAAAGGGAACGACCATGCCAGCATTCGCGCGGACATATTGATCGAGGCGCTGCCGTATATCCAAAAGTATAACGGGAAGACCGTCGTCGTAAAATACGGCGGGAACGCGATGGTCGACGAAAAACTTAAAAGTTCGGTCATAAGCGATATCGTGCTTTTGACGCTTGTCGGGATAAAGGTGGTCGTCGTTCACGGCGGCGGACCGGAGATAAACGACATGCTTAAAAAGATCGGGAAGAAATCCGAATTTGTAAACGGTCTGAGATACACCGATTCCGAGACGATGGACATAGTGCAGATGGTGCTTTGCGGCAAGGTAAACAAGGATCTTGTCTCGCTTGTAAACTGCGCCGGCGGCCGGGCGGTCGGCATTTGCGGCATCGACGGCGGACTTTTCAAAGCGGTCAGGATGCAGGAAGAGGGGTTCGATTACGGCCTTGTCGGGGATATCGTCGATGTAAACCCGAAGATAGTATACGATATGCTTGACGCAGGATATATACCGGTCATTTCAACGGTCGCTCAGGACCCGAAAACCGATATTTTGTACAACATAAACGCCGACACAGCCGCAGCGAAGCTTGCATCGGCGATCGGTGCGGAAAAGCTGATACTTTTGACGGACGTCCGCGGACTTTTGCGTGATCCGAACGACGAAAACACGCTGATTCAGGAGATGAAGCTTTCCGATGTGTCAAAGTTTTTCGAAGACGGGACGATCAAGGGTGGCATGATACCGAAGGTCTCCTGCTGTGTCGAGGCGATGAAAAACGGCGTTGCGCGCGCGAACATACAGGACGGGCGCGTCAACCATTCGATTTTGATAGAGCTTTTGTCAGATGAAGGCGTCGGCACGATGTTTATATAAGAGGTGACATTTTATGAACAATAAAGAGGTAATGGCGTTTGTTGACGAGCATGTCATGCACACATACGGGCGCTTTCCGATAGCCATCGAAAAGGGAAAAGGCGCGACGATGTACGACTTTGACGGGAAAAAATATATAGATTTCGCGGCTGGGATCGGGGTCTCGTCGCTAGGCCAAGCGGATGAGGACTGGGTCGATGCGATAACGCAGCAGGCGAAGACACTGGGGCACGCGTCGAATCTTTTCTATACAAAACCGATGGCGGACGCGGCGCAAATGCTTTGCGATATAACCGGCATGGACAAGGTGTTCTTCGCGAATTCCGGCGCGGAGGCGAACGAGGGTGCGATAAAGCTTGCGAGGAAATACAGCTTTGATAAATACGGAGAGGGAAGGGCGAAGATCATAACCCTTATAAACTCTTTCCACGGGCGGACGATCACAACATTGCGCGCGACGGGACAGGACGTGTTCCATCAGTATTTCTTCCCGTTCACAGACGGGTTCTGCCATGTTCCGTCGGGCGACAAGGAAGCGCTTTTAGAGGCGATAACAGACGATGTGTGCGCCGTCATGATCGAGCTTATCCAGGGCGAAGGCGGCGTCATGCCGGTAGATAAGGAATATGCAAACTTCGTTCAGGACATCTGCCGCGAAAAGGACCTTTTGTTTATCGTAGACGAGGTGCAGACCGGAGTCGGCAGGACGGGGGCATTTTATGCGTTTATGAAATACGGGCTTTCACCTGATGTCGTGACGTCGGCAAAGGGGATCGCGGGCGGCCTTCCGATGGGTGCGATTCTCGCGAAGAACACCTGCAGCGGCGTTCTCGGTGCGGGCACCCATGCGACGACATTCGGCGCGAATCCTGTATGCTGCGCCGCGGCGAAGGTCGCGATAGGCAAGATAAGCGACAAAAAATTCCTTGAAGAAGTCGAGAAAAAGGGCGAATATATAAGGGAAAAAATAATTGCGTTCGGGTCAAAAAAGGTGCGCGGAGTGCGCGGGATGGGCCTGATGATAGGTGTCATCGTGCCCGAGGGCGAACACAAGAAACTTGCGAGGAAAATGATAGACAACGGGCTTTTGTGCATAACGGCCGGCAAGGACGCGATAAGGCTTTTGCCGCCGCTTGTGATAACATATGAAGAGATAGATGAAGGCCTTAAGATCATGAAAAACACTTTAGATGCGGAGGATTGATCATGCAGAACAAACATATGCTTAAACTTTTGGACTACTCTGGCGCTGAAATAAATGAGATACTGACATTAGCGGATAAACTTAAATTCGAGCTTAAGCACGGCATAGAACACAAGCATCTTGACGGGAAAACGCTTGGCATGATCTTTCAGAAGGCGTCGACCAGGACGAGGGTGTCGTTCGAAGTCGGCATGCATCAGCTTGGGGGGAAAGCGCTGTTTTTGAGCGACAGAGACCTTCAAATAGGCAGAGGCGAGCCCGTCGAGGACACTGCGAGGGTCCTTTCACGTTATCTCAACGGAATAATGATAAGGACGTTCGCACAGAAAGAGGTCGAGGATCTCGCAAAATACGGGTCTATACCGGTAATAAACGGGCTGACGGATTTCTGCCATCCGTGTCAGGTGCTTGCCGATTTGATGACGATCCGCGAAAAATTCGGAAAATTGGCGGGGCTCAAGCTGTGCTATATAGGCGACGGCAACAACAACATGGCAAACTCTCTCATCGTGGGCGGGCTTAAAATGGGCATGGAGGTCGCCATTGCGACGCCGGATAAGTATCACCCGCACCCGGATGTCATAAAATTTACAGAGGATATGACAAAAATCGGCGCTAAATTCACGCTTACAAGCGATATCGCGGCCGCGGCGAAGGATGCCGACGTGCTTTATACCGACGTGTGGGCAAGCATGGGCCAGGAAGACGAAGCCGGCGAGAGGCGCGAGTCGTTCAAGGGGTATCAGATCAACAAGGATGTTATGTCCATCGCGAAAAGCAAGGCGATCGTGCTGCATTGTCTTCCGGCGCACAGAGGGGAAGAGATAACCTCTGAAGTGTTTGAGGAACACGCAAACGAGATATTTGACGAGGCGGAAAACCGTCTCCATGCGCAGAAGGCCGTCATGGTAAAACTTATGGCGGATTAAGGTTCAGATCTTATATAAAAAGCCGCTTGCGGTCAAAACTGTTTTTAAAAATCATGATCATCGACAAAACCCCCGGAAACATCTGATGTTTCCGGGGGTTTTTTGATCTGCAGGCATCAGTTTTTATAGATCTGCCGTCTTTCTGATTTGCGCGCCCTTGGGAGTGCGGCTTATTTATTATCACGCCGGTGGGGGGATGATCTCCTCAGGATCGATGCGTTCGCCGTTTTTTGTGATCTCCATATGGAAGTGCGGCGCATCGGATAGCTCAAGAGTGATATCGCCGACGCCGCCGATGACGTCGCCTGCTTTCACGGTATCGCCCTTTCTGACCGAGGTGTTTTTCATAAGCCCGCACGACAGCGAAAGAAGTCCGCCGCCGTGGTCGATCTCGACGCAGTATCCGAGCATATCGTCATAAAATACGTTCGAAACGACGCCGTCCGCGATCGCGGAAACCGTGCTCCCTTCAGATGACAGAAGATCTGCGCCCGTATGGACGCGGAAATCGCCCATCGTTTCGTTCCATACAAGGTCCTCGCCCGAAAAGCTTTTGATGACGTTGCCCGGCACCGGACGGACAAAAAACGTCGGCGCTTCGGCTTTTTCGATTATTTTTTCTTTCGCTTCTTCGGACGGGTTCATCACATCCGATATTTGCGTGTCGTCTTTTCTCTCGGCATCGGGAACGGCGTCGTCGTTTGGCAAAAGATTTTGCGCCGGAGCGACGGCCGTCTCATCCGGAATTTCCAATTCAAATGAATCCGACACGATCGAATCGAGATCGTCGTTGAATTCCAGCACATAATCGGAAAGGTCCTCAATGTCTTCATTCGGACTCCTTCCGGATAACAGCACATAACCCGATATCCCTATTGCGGCGACGCACAGGAAAAGGATTATGTAAAATCCCCTTCCATCGAGATATCTTAAAAATTTTTCAATGGTCTTGCGTTTTTTCGCCATGATCTGCACCTCCGAGACCATTATGGCCAAAAAACGCGGGCAATATACATTTTATCGATCCATTTTTCTGATTTCAGTGCCAGTGTAATACCAGGCGAGGATCTCCTTGTAATTTTTCCCCGAAAGGGCAAGCTTTCTGCTACCGTATTGACTGAGCCCGACGCCGTGCCCGTAACCGATCGTGTGAAATGTGAGAGAGTTTTCAGTGGAAGTCACCGTAAAATTGGTGGAATTCAAAGAAAACATTTCGCGGATGGCCGTTCCCGGGATACGCACCCCGCCGACAGCGACGTCGATAATGCCGCCGGCTTCGCTTCTTTTAGACGCCTTGAACCAGGATGACGGGTCAGAGGAAAGGTCGGCGTCGGGATATGAAGAGATGACGGTCTCACGGAATTTGTCAGCCGTTACGGTCACAGTGCCGGAATATTTGGGAGAGTCTTCCCCGCCGGGGCTATCGACGCTTTGGAGATACGGCATATCCGACCCCCACACATCGAGCGAGCTTTCGGTTTTAGCGGCGGATGCCGAGTGAAAGACCGCGGCGATGGGTTCGTCTTTATATACGATTATCTCCCCGTCTGTCGAGGACACGGCGGCGCTTATCGCGGCCCTGTATTCTGCGGCGCTGTCGCCCCAAAGCGCCTGCGCGTTTTTATCTATGTCGATATACGCTTTGCAGTGCGCGCTGTCGTCGCACAGCGCGGCGCCTTTGTGGCACTCGGGCGGCGTAAGGCCAAGTTCTATCAGGCGAAGTTTGTACATGGTATAGGTCCTTGCCGCGACGGCCTGCGCGCGAAGCGCCTCATCCGGAAAAGTCGCCGGCATCTCGGCGGCGAGCACCCCGTTTAAATATGTCGAAAGGGGAAGGGTTTTGACCTCTCCGTCTATGAGTACCGTTACCTTGCGAGACGCGTCCGTTATCGAGGACAGCGCGTCGAGGTCGACGGTCGACTCGTCAGAGTATGTTATAGAGCGGCTGACCTTTTGCGTATCGGGAAACGAAGACGGAGAAGGGGATGTATCCGCGTTTTCGGCGTATGCCGACGGATTCGTCAAAAAAGGTAAAAGATAAAGAAACAGCATAAGGACAATGGACAAAGCGAAAAGTCTTTTCATTTTAAAGGCATCCTCCTGTGGATAGAACGGTCTTGAAAAGCAAAGGTATCCCGTATAATACTTATGCCAAAAAAGCAAAAAAATAACGGGCGCGCGAAAATTTTCCGCGCGCCCGAAAAAGATCGACGCTCAAATATTCTGTTTGGCGCGCTCTTCGAGAGCTATTTTTACAGAGGCGCTTGCCCCGATACGCGAGGCCCCCGCGTTTATCATCGATATCGCCGCATCGAGAGACCTTATCCCTCCCGACGCTTTGACCCTGACAGAATCCCCGACGGCCTCCTTCATAAGCGCGACGTTTCTCGCATCTGCGCCGCTATCGGAGAATCCGGTCGACGTCTTGACGAACGCCGCGCCCGCGCGCACAGCAGCTCCGCACGCGAGGATGATCTCGTCATCCGACAGGAGACATGTTTCCAAGATCACCTTGACGGGAACGGCGGCCTCGGACACGACGCGCCTTATGTCGTTTTCGACAAATTCCACATTCCCGTCTTTCAGCGCGCCGATATTCATGACCATATCTATTTCATTTGCGCCGCTTTCGACGGCGATCCTCGCCTCTTCCGCTTTGGCGCCGGTCGCGCACGCCCCCAGCGGGAACCCGACAACGGCGCAGATCTTGACGGTTGAGCCCTCCAAAAGCGTTTTACACAGAGGCACTCGCGATGAATTTACGCATACGCTGTAAAATCCGAATTCTTTAGCCTCGTCGCACAGTTTTTTGATCGACAGGGCCGTCGCATCCGGTGAAAGGGCCGTGTGATCTATGTATTTTGCGATGCCCGCGATTTTTTTATCATATCGACCCATATTTATTTTTCTATCCCTTCACGGCCGAGGATGCCTTTTTCAAACGGATGCTTTACAGCGCGTATCTCGCTTACATAATCGGCAAGGTACAGTATCTCACCGGGGGCGCTGCGCCCTGTAAGCACCACCTCAAGCGACGGGCTTTTATTTTGAAGCATCGTGCACAGCGCGCCAACCTCAACAAGGCCGAGCTCGGCCGCTGTCAGCACCTCGTCAAGAATGAGAAGGTCAAATTCTTCGTTCACCGCTTTTTGGAACACCTGGCTCAGGCGCAGGGTGTGTTCTGATGATATCTTTTCAAATTCCTCTTCCGATTTGTCTTTGATAAACCCCTCAACCGGCTCGCCTTTGAAAAGGATGAACGGCATATCCCCCAAAAACTCGCCGGAGTCATAGTTTTTTGTAAAAGACGTCCAAAGTGACGCTTTTCCGCGCCCCTTTGCCCTGAGACAGAGACCCGCGGCGCAGGTGGTTTTACCTTTGCCGTCGCCGCAGTATACATGTATCAGCCCGTTTTGCAAAATGATCGACCTCCCCTTAAAAAATACTTGCCAACACGTAAAAAAATAGTATAATAATATTACGCGCGGGAGTAGTTCAGCGGTAGAGCGTCGGCTTCCCAAGCCGAATGTCGCGGGTTCGAATCCCGTTTCCCGCTCCATTTTGGGTGCCTTGCACGGGCACCCGTTTTTTTGTTCCGTCATGCCGGTTATCGGCATGGCGGATTTTTTATAAATAGGGTAAAAACGCAAATTTAGGAAAGAAATAAAGAATATATGGGAATATATAAAGTATATCCGATGTGAAAGCCGCGGTCAACAGTGCGGGGATCGAATGCCGGAACAGATGTTCTTGGTCATATCGACGAAAAATGATATATCGACTGTACTTTGCCCTCTCTTTGTTGACAAAAAAGGAAAAAAGGGGTATCATGATAACAATGTAACCAAATTGTAATTATTTTTTTTGATTTGTAACAATCGTTGAGACGTTTTAGGATATTGGAAATTTCATCGCATGGTGAGAATACACGGTAAAAGAAGGTGAGAGTTTGACAGTAAGGGAAATAACTCTTTCAAACAAGCCAATATTAAGGGCAAGGCGCATCAGCATCGCGAAGATGCATATCGCGCGCCGCTCTGCCATATACAGGGCCTCTATAGGAAGAAGATTCAGCTTTGTTTCAAGATTCGCATCAAAGATGCGTGACGGCGTTCTTTTGGTGAAAAATGCGGCATGCAGCCTGGTTAAAAAAGCCTGCGCGTTTGCGTTGGGGCTGGATCTCCGCAGGACCGCAAAACACGCGGGAGAGAAGATGCGCCTTTTTGGAAACAAAGCGGGCGTTTTCTCAAGGAGCTGCAGGAAGAACAGGATTGCCGCTGCGGTCGTCGTCGTCGCGGTGACGCTGTCCATCCTCTCGATGAATTATATGAGCCTCGGGCTTGAGGTGTTTATAAACGGCGAATCGGTCGGCTATGTAAAAGAGCAGTCGGATTTTGAAGATGTCGCAAACTATGTTGAGAAACGCGCGTCGGCGCTTCTGGGAACGCCATATCAGCTTGAAGACGAAGTGAGCTATAAATTTGCATTTATAAACAATGATAAGGTCATATCGCCTGTCGATATGCAGAAAAAACTTTTCGACGGAATAGACAAGATCGCGGTACTGTATGTTTTGACGGTCGACGGGAAGATCGTCGGCGCGAATGAAAGCAAGCTTGCGCTTGAGGCGCTTCTCGACGGGATACTGGATAATTACAAAAGTGAAGACGGCGCGTATTCCGTCGAATATCTGCAGGATATAAAGATAACAGAGCAGATGATATCGAGGGATTATGAGAAATCTATAGACGAGATATCTGATATCATGCTGTCTGATATAACCTGTTCGAAGACGCATATCGTTGAGAGCGGGCAAACGCTTAAGGCGATCGCAGACGAATACGGGACGACGGTATCCGAGATACAGGCGCTGAATCCCGAGATAACTCCCTCAAGCCTTAAAGCAGGGGAAGAGGTCCTTGTTTCAAAGGCGCTGTCATTCATATCCGTCAAGCAGACGAGGACCATAACCTACAGCGAAGAGATCCCCTATGAGACGAAGACGCAGTCGACGGATGAGCTTTACAAGAACACCAAGCGCGTCGTAACAAAAGGCGAGGAAGGGGAAGCGCAGATCGTGGCAGACGTCGTGTATGTCGACGGCGTCGAGACAGAGCGCACCATTATCGAGCACATCGTTTTGAAAGAGCCGACGACAGAGGTCGTTCAGATAGGCACGAAGAATCCTCCGCCGACAGTGGCGACTGGGTCATTCAAATGGCCGTTCTGGGGCACGATAACGTCCAGATTCGGATATAGAGGACGTGGGTTCCATACGGGTCTTGATATAGCGGGGCCAAAAGGCAGCGCGATCGTCGCCGCGGACGGGGGCACCGTCACCTTCTCCGGCTGGAAGGGCGGATACGGAAACTGCCTGATAATAGACCACGGCAACGGCAAACAGACGCTTTATGGGCATTGCAGTTCGCTTATAGTGTCGTCCGGCACCAAGGTCGCGAAGGGGCAGATGATCGCGAGGGTCGGAAGCACCGGAAACAGCACAGGTCCGCATCTTCATTTTGAGGTTATTATAAACGGCAAACAGGTAAACCCGATATCCTATCTTCCGTAAAAAAACAAAAAAACAAAGGCTGATGGACAAAAATTCATCAGCCTTTTTTATTTTATTTATTGCCGCTGTCATTCTCCGTCCTGCGCCCTTTTTTCAGTCGCCGTGACAGAGGATAAGACCGCTATAAAGAAAAGCGCGAGTGAAATATAAGGCAGGCTGTCGAGCATGCCGTTTTCTATTCTGCCGCTTGTCATAAAAGAGGCGATGATCCGCCCGCCGCGGGCCGTAAGCATTAAAAACACGGACAGCATCGAGAAGAAAGACAGCATCCGCAAGCTTCCCCGCTCAAAGAAAAACCTTCCGAATGAATACAGGGCGAACATGATCGCGATACAGCAGAAAAGATCGTACATATACGCCTGTACAGACGGGTCGACGCCGTTTTCCTGAAAGAAGATTATCACGAAAAAGCACGACCAGAATATAAGCACAAGCGCGTAAAGCGCGCTGGCGCTTGAAAATGTTTCGGATTTGAAGCATTTAGCCAGCGCGAGAATGCAGCACCCGGAAATGACCGTCAACATCGCAAGGATCGCGCGCGATAAAAGGGCGTTGTTTATAAACCCGATAAAAAGGACGACCCCCGCGGAGATCATAAGAAACGAAGACAGCGTGTAAAGCAGCAGGGCGGTCTTCTTTTCACTCCGGCAGAAGATCCGGGGACTTTTCACGACGCGTTTCGAAAAACCCGATAATGCCAAAAACAAAAATGCGGCAAGGCACACCGCGGCAAAGATATAGAGAGCGATCCTGTATGAACTGCCAAATACGGCAAGGCCGGTGTCCTCTTCAAAACCGTATACAAATTCAAAGGCGCGAAGTAAGGCGCCTATAATACCCAGCACAAGCGGAGAAACGATAAAAATGGCAGTCTTTTTCATCCGAATCAGCCTTTCAAATAAAGTTTCTGTCGTTATCTTAATAGTATATCATATTAATCGCGATTTGCCCAAAAATTTTTAAATCCGTCAGATTTTTTACATAGCATAAACAGCCGAATAGCAATCTGCCTCGGCGCTTTATTCGGCAAAAACCAAGACCGAAAAGGATCATCTTTGCGGGTCTGATATATAAATCGATAAAATAGAAGCAATCGAACGGCGGTGATAGTCGTTCGATTGCCTTTATAGTCTGGATGTACTTATCAACTCTGCGGCAAACGGTTATTCAATGTTTTTTTTAAACAGAGAAGTTCCGTTGATTAGAATAGAAGCGATCGTGCACACCCACAAATATCTTGCAACTGTTGGGGTCACATCCATCAATGCGCTCCAATCTTCATTTATGACCCATTTTGCATTTGCGTTATAAAATGCGCATAACGTCAGCGCCGTGAACGACAAACTTGCAAACCTAAACCACTTGGGATCCTTATTTCGACTCAGCCAAATCACATTCAATAATGCAGTTATAATTGCGATGCCTCCGAAAATCATCCACATATTAGAACCTCCTTAAATTTAAATATGTTGTTAAATGAAACTTTGCATATAGCAACAACTCAAATCAGTAAAAACCCTTGATTTTCAAGGATTTTTCACTAAGGAGTGGGTATGACAAAGCTGGATATCACTGTTTGTTTGTTGCATGGATTATTTTTATATTATACATAATAGTGGCGGAGATTTCAAATTACGCCACCGCTTTTTCCTTTCGGATGACCTCTTTCTTTTGGTGGAGATAAGCGGGATCGCCCGCCTGCGGGCGGGCCTGGTCGCGGCTCTGGGGCGCCGCCGGCGCCTCATTCACTACCGCTTCCTTCGATCCCGCCAATGCAAAAAAAGAGGCCGTCCCTTTGCAAGGTCCTCTT
>Ga0079305_1001146_pt1 | contig 39580 bp, 19 predicted proteins | sample LMS_cellobiose_e_FD_79183 | JGI IMG/M metagenome (GOLD analysis project Ga0079305, IMG submission 79183) | Rumen-fistulated moose microbial communities from Alaska, USA - LMS_cellobiose_enrichment | ecosystem: Host-associated > Mammals > Digestive system > Stomach > Rumen fluid ... | reverse complement strand
CTCTTCATGCAGCAGCGTGATTATAATTTGAGCGACAGCTGTCTTTACGGTTTGTTTTCCGGTATTGGCTGGGCTTTTGCGATTGTTTTGCTGGCCGGGATACGGGAAAAGCTGGAATACAGTCATTCACCTGCCGGGCTCCGTGGGCTGGGGGTCGCGTTTATGACTGCCGGTCTTCTGGCAATGGCCTTTATGACATTTTCCGGAATGTAATGGAGGAGAACTATGGGAAGCATGTATATTATTATTTCGGGTGTCATCGCGTTTACCGTGATTGTGTTATTGCTTGTTATCGTTATTCTTCTGGCTAAAGCGACACTGGTTCCCGCCGGGAACGTCAGTATCGAAATCAATAACGACGCCAGCAAAACACTGAGCGTTCCTGCCGGAGGCAAGCTGCTCGGAACATTGGCGGATCAGAAAATATTTGTCCCGTCTGCCTGTGGCGGTGGCGGGACCTGCGGTCAATGCAAAGTGAAGGTTCTCGCGGGCGGCGGAAGTATTCTGCCGACGGAAATCGGGCATATGACCCGAAGGGAAATCAAGGAGGGAACCCGTCTTGCCTGTCAAACGCCGGTCAAACAGAATCTCAAAATTTGTATTCCTCCGGAAATTTTCTCGGTTAAAAAATGGGTTTGTACGGTTAAATCCAATCGTAATGTGGCGACCTTTATTAAGGAACTGGTGCTGGAGCTTCCGGAAGGAGAGGACGTTGCGTTCAAGGCGGGGGGATACATTCAGATTGAATGTCCTCCTTACGAAGTCAATTACCGTGACTATGATATTCAGGAAGAGTATCGCGGCGACTGGGATCGATTCAATGTCTGGCAGTACAGAAGTGTTGTCAGGGAACCGGCAATGCGCGCGTATTCCATGGCTAACTATCCCGAAGAAAAAGGGATTATCATGCTGAACGTCCGGATTGCCTCGCCGCCTCCGCGCTCGACCAATATTCCGCCGGGAATCATGTCGTCTTATATTTTCAGCCTGAAGCCTGGTGACAAAGTGACGATCAGCGGGCCTTATGGGGAGTTCTTTATTCATGATACTCCCAATGAAAAGGTTTATGTCGGTGGTGGCGCCGGAATGGCTCCGCTCCGGTCTCACATCTTTGAATTGCTGAAACATCTGAACGCCAGTCAGAAGATTTCCTACTGGTATGGCGCCCGAAGTCTGCGTGAAGCGTTTTACGTTGAGGAATTTGAAGCTCTGGCAAAAGAACATCCGAATTTCACCTGGCATCTGGCCCTTTCCGATCCGTTGCCGGAGGATAACTGGACGGGACCAACCGGGTTTATTCATCAGGTATTGCATGACGAATATCTGAAGAACCATAAAGCTCCGGAAGACTGCGAGTACTACATGTGCGGTCCGCCGATGATGACCAGTGCCGTTCTGAAAATGCTTGACAACCTCGGTGTGGAACGCGAAAGTATTTACTTCGATGATTTTGGTGGCTGATTCAGACGGAAAAAATGAATCAATGAGTCATCGGTTCTGATTCTTTTGAATCGAAAGTCCGATGGCTCTGAATCAAAAGGCGGCGGTTTCCATCGTCGCCTTTTTTGTTGTGTTCCGGGGGTATTTGACGGAAGATTCTCCTGATTTCCTGGGAATATAACTTTTACAGTTTTCTGTCAATTTGAAGAATCCCCCTTGTTCTGAGGAATTTCGAGGGCTAAAATAATAGAAATTTGGCAATTCTGCCAGCGATATAGAAGAAATTTGTTATGGAGAGTAAAATGACACGTATCGGAACAAAATGTATTCAGGCTGGATATACCCCCAAAAATGGTGAACCTCGTCAAATTCCGATTATTCAAAGTACAACATTCAAATACGATACCAGCGAGGATATGGGGAAACTGTTTGATTTGGAAGTTTCCGGCTTTTTCTATACACGGCTTCAAAATCCGACCAATGAATTCGTAGCTGCCAAAATCGCGGAACTGGAAGGCGGGACAGCCGCTATTTTAGTTTCATCCGGTCAGGCGGCGAGCTTTTTTTCTATCTTTAACATCTGCTCCGCCGGTGATCATGTTATTGCCTCGTCCGCGATATACGGAGGAACATTCAATCTGTTCAATGTGACCATGAAGCGAATGGGAATCGAGTTTACCTTTGTCCGGCCCGACTGTACCGATGAGGAACTGGAAGCGGCGTTCAAACCAAACACCAAGGCTGTTTTTGGAGAAACAATCGCGAATCCCACCCTGGACATTTTTGATATTGAGCGTTTTGCCAAAATTGCCCATGAACACGGAGTTCCGCTTATTGTCGATAACACGTTTCCGACCCCGATCAACTGCCGCCCCATTGAATGGGGAGCGGATATTGTTATTCATTCAACGACAAAATATATGGACGGACACGCGACCAGTGTCGGCGGTGTTGTGGTCGACAGCGGAAAATTCGACTGGACGGCCTATCCGGACAGGTTTCCGGGCCTGACGACGCCGGATGAGAGTTATCATGGCATTGTTTACACAGAAAAATTTGGTCTCGCGGGGGCGTACATCACCAAGATGACAGCGCAGCTTATGCGGGATTTGGGGAGTATTCCATCACCGCATAATGCGTTTCTTCTCAATCTGGGGCTGGAAACGCTTCATGTCCGAATGCCGCGTCATTGCGAAAATGCGCAGAAGGTCGCGGAATTCCTGAACGCCAATGATAAGGTTGCCTGGGTGAATTACTGTGGACTTCCGTCTAGCAAGTATTACCAGATAGGTAAAAAGTATCTGCCGAACGGTTCCTGCGGTGTCGTTTCGTTTGGGGTACATGGCGGTCGTAAAGCCGCGGAACTTTTTATGAAACAGCTCAGGATCGCGTCGATTGCGACTCATGTCGCCGACGCGCACAGCTGCGTTTTACATCCGGCCAACTCGACACACCGCCAGTTAAGCGACGAAGAGCTGAAAAATGCAGGTATTGGCGCCGATCTGATTCGGTTTTCCGTTGGAATTGAGGATATTGAAGATATTCTGGACGATCTGAAAAACGCGCTGACGGTTGTCTGATTTTTGAAGGGAATGTGTCAAAATACCGGAATATTCCTCATTCCTTTCTCCGTTTTCACAAACCGTTGATGCCGGAACCTGTGTCAACGGTTTGTCAGACCGGTTGATGTCCGAAGTATTTCCCCTAATGCAGATACATGTTTTTGACTCCGTTTTCATAAAGAACCGAAAGCACGATGTATGAGTTGACACCGCTTTTGACGACCGTTGCCAGTTGTTCAATGACCGTTATCGCCATTATTGGCGGGTTCATTGCCAGAAAACTTATTTCCATGAGCAGTGAACGCCATGAAATTACGGCCAAACTGAATGAAATTGACGAAAAAATAGAGTTTAAAAGAGAGCAGGTCGCTTTTCTGATGAAAACATATTCACCTGATTCCCAAGGAGAGAAAAATTTGACTCCGGAGGAACGGTTTCGGGCGCATCGGGATAAACGGGAGGAACTTCAGGCAGAAATAAAATGGATGTCCATTCAGCGTTCCTATACGGAAAAGCGGTTGGAACATCTGAAAAATCCGCATGGAATGAAGATGAGTCTTCTTGTCTTTGTTTCTTTTTCCTTTTTTGGTGTGATCCTTCCTTTTTGTCTCATACCGTTCAGAACGGAGAATTATACGTTATTTCTGGTGACAAAGGCAGGTATTATTTTTCTTTTTGTCCTCTGTCTTTCCTTTGTCTATTATTATCTGCTGTATTTACTGCGATGGAAAAACCGTGAGGTGGTGAGTCGCTGGCGGGAGTACTTTCAGTTTCCCAAAAATAAAAGCATTGATGAATTGTCAAACGGCATTTATGAAGCCCCCTACAAAAAAGATGGGACTGAGGATAATTTAACAATCAGGAAATAGTTTGATATGTTACGAACAGATGAGGTTCTTTCCACAATTCGTATGCTTCATGCCGAACATCTGGACGTTCGGGCGGTTACGCTGGCGTTGAACATCAATGATTGCGCGACGTCGAACATTGATCAGATGTGTAAAAAGGTTCATCACAAAATACTGTTTCACGCAGGCCGGCTGGTTGATGTCTGTGATGAGATTGGCGCAAAGTACGGAATTCCGGTGACGAATAAGCGAATTGCGATTTCTCCGGCATCCATTCTTCTGGCAGGTCACAAAAAATCGGCGGCAATCCAGCTGGCTGAAGTTCTGGATCAGGCGGCTCAGGAATGCCGGGTGGATTTTGTCGGCGGATTTACGGCTCTGGTGCATAAGGGGATTTCCAATGGAGCCCAGGTTGTGCTCGACTCGCTTCCGGAAGTTCTGACCTTGACAAAACGGGTTTGCGCTTCGGTGAACGCGGCATCCCGTAAGGCGGGAATCAATATGGATGCGCTTCATCAACTGGGGCATATTATTCCCGAAATAGCGAATATGGATACGAAGAATCGCGGATTTGCCGCCGCCAAACTGGTTGTGTTTGCCAATATTCCGGAAGACAATCCGTTTATGGCGGGTGCTTATATGGGGATCGGCGAACCGGAAGCGGCGATCAATATCGGCGTATCCGGGCCGGGCGTTGTGGGAAGCGCGCTTACCCGTCGGATTGCTTCAGCTCAGGATTCCGGGAAGAAACTGACATTGACGGATCTTGCGGAAGAGATAAAAATTTCCAGTTTTCGTGTAACACGGGTTGGGGAGCTGATCGGCCGGGAAGTTGCGGAACGGCTCGGTACAGCGTTCGGGATCGTCGATTTATCACTGGCGCCAACGCCAACGGTTGGTGACAGTATTGGTGAAATTCTTAAAACACTTGGTATTGCTCATGTCGGTGCGCCGGGCTCAACGGCGGCAATCGCCATGTTGAACGACGCGGTTAAAAAGGGCGGGTTGTTCGCGTCCAGTTCCGTGGGTGGTCTGAGCGGCGCTTTTATTCCTGTTTCCGAGGACGCGACCCTTGCGGATGCGGTTTCTCAGGGGCATCTGGTTATTGAAAAACTGGAGGCGATGACCAGTGTTTGCAGTGTCGGACTTGATATGGTTCTGATTCCCGGCGATACCCCGCCGGCGACTATTGCCGCGATTATGGCGGATGAAATGGCGATTGGAGTTATCAATAATAAAACGACCGCGACCCGGCTGGTTCCGATTCCCGGGGGCGCTGCCGGCGACATGGTTCAGTTTGGCGGTCTGTTTGGCGCCTCTCCGATTATGGAAATCCGGAATGTTGGTGCCAGTGATCATTTTGTGCATTTCGGAGGCAGAATTCCCGCTCCTTTACAATCGCTTGGAAATTAACGTTCCGGACGGGGTATTCAACGGCAATAATCCTGGCTGACAAAAACGGGAGGGATAAGGAATTTTATTTTGGTTTTGAAAATTTTTTCAACTTTTTCCCTTCCTGTTCGTCTTTATAATACAGAAGATGTTTCGATGGAAATATAATAAGATATGCTTTTGAAAGCTTTTTCTGTTGATTTGTGTAAAATTTTTAAGAGCCGCTAAAAACATTTTTATCAATAAAAGCCGGGAGGATTTTCTTATGAACAAACGCCGCAGAGGTTTTTTCAGGCAGTTTATCCTGATTCTTTTTTGTTCATTTTTTACATTGGGAACGGTCCTGGGACAGGGGGTTCTGGTCAGTGAACAAAAGCGTCCTGTCCGAATTCCGCGGGTGATTCCGTTGCCGGATCCCGTGGAAACGTTAAGTTATCGAATAAAATCACTTGAAATCAACGCGGATCTGAAAGGGGAGGTGGCGGAAGTTAATATCTCTCAGACATTTGAAAATGTGGGTAAAGGGACGATAGAAGCCTCTTTTGTGTTTCCTGTTCCCTATGACGGGGCGATCAATCAAATGACGCTGCTTGTCAACGGTAAGGAGTTTCCTGCCAAACTGCTGGATGCCAAAGAGGCAAGGAGCGCTTATGAGAAGATTGTTCGTGAAAATCGTGACCCGGCTCTCCTTGAATGGATCGGAACCGGCATGTTTCAGACAAGTGTTTTTCCTATTCCTGCCGGCGAGTCGCGGACTGTCTCCATTCAGTACACTCAACTGTTAAGGACCAATTCCGGCCTGACGGAATTTTTGTTTCCTCTTCGTTGTGCCCAATACACTTCCCAACCGGTTGAGACATTGAAAATTGATGTTCAGATAACCGGCGATACCGAATTAAAAAATATTTATTGCCCCACCTATTCGATTCAAACGGAAAAAAGGGAAGACAAGAGTGCCAAAGTGAGCTTTTCGGCAACCGGCGTCGTTCCGGATAAAGACTTTCGGCTCTTTTTTGATTCTGATGATCAGTCGCTTTCCGCGAAGTTTCAAAGTTACCGTCCTGACGTTCAGGAAGACGGGTATTTTATGCTTCTCGCGTCGCCCAGATTTACCCCGTCGGAGGGGGCGGAAACAACAGCTAAAACGGTCATACTGGTTTTGGATCAGTCCGGAAGTATGAGCGGCGAAAAAATTCGTCAGGCTCGTGATTCGTTAAAGTTTGTCCTGAATAACCTGAGGGAAGGCGACAAGTTCAATATTATTCTGTATGAAAGCAAGGTGCAATCGTTTGCTCCGGAATTACAGGTACTCAACGCAGAAACACGTCACAAGGCGCTGGCGTTTGCCGATTCTGTCCGGGCCAAAGGGGGAACCAATATTGAAGCGGCGCTTCAGACGGTTTTTGAGCAGCTTCCGAAAGAGGAAGACCGTCCCACTTACGTTTTTTTCCTGACGGACGGCTGTCCGACAGTTGGGGAATGCAACGAAATGAAACTGGCGGATCTTGCCCGGCAAAAGAATTCCGTAAAAGCCCGGATTTTTACCTTTGGCGTTGGTTACGATGTCAATTCCCGGCTGCTTGACCGTTTTGCGCGGGATAATCGGGGAGTGGCCGAGTATGTGACCCCGGATGAGAATATTGAAGAGAGTATCAGCCGCCTGTATGACCGAATCAGTTCGCCGGTTTTAACCGACGTTCAGTTTGAGTTTGTTCTGAAAAACAGTTCGGACACATCTTATTTTACCAATTCCGTTTATCCAAACGAAACCATGGATCTGTTTTCCGGCGAGCAGCTGGTTATTGTCGGACGGTATTCAAAACCGGGAGACGTTACCGCGAAGGTCAAAGGGAAAAATAAAGGGGAAAACGTTGAATTTTCTTTTGACGGAACCCTGGTGGAAAAAAGTGAGGATTCAACGTTTGGATTTATTGAACAGTTGTGGGCGGTCAGGCGGATCGGTGAAATTATTGACTTGCTTGACTTAAACGGAACGAATAAGGAATTGCTGGATGAATTGGTCCGGCTTTCGACAAAGCACGGTATTCTAACGCCTTATACGTCGTTTCTCGCCGATGATCAGGTTGCGCTGACCAATGTTGCCGATAACGTGGTGAGAACCCGGGATGAGTCAGGAATTTTGTTGTCTCAGACCTCTAATTCTTCAGGTTTTTATCAACGGGGGCTGAAACAGAGCATGAAAAACGCGAACAGTCTGGACATTTCCAAGTCCAATGAAAAATCGCTGGCCATGTCGGGAGGCGGCGGGGAGACGCTGGAAAAACGGGCCAGGAGTCGGAGGGGTTCGTTTATGGGATTTTCCGCTCGGGCGGATATGGCTCCGATGGCCGCGCCGGCCGGGGATCTTGCCGGGGAAGCGGTTTCCGGACAATCCCTTCGGGACACGGATAATGCCGAGGAAGGGGATGTGTCCTCGTCAGGGGAAATTCGTAATATTAACGGCCGTACTTTTTTCCGAAAGACAAATGGCTGGGTTGATTCGTCCATTACCGGGGAACAGCTGGAAAAACAGAAGCCCATTCTGATTCGTCAGTTCAGTCCGGAATATTTTGCCCTGATTGAGCAATATGGCGAAGCGATTTCGGCTTATCTTACCTTTACGGAGTCGGTACAACTGAATTTTCAGGGGCAGGTTTATCAGATTGATCCGTAAATCAATCCGTCAACCCTGAAAAGGAATCCGGAGACAGGCAGAAATTGATACTGTCTGTCTCTTGTATTTTTTTATGGGGTGGGTATAATGCTAAAAATATCTTGTTGAGATGTCTGTATGTTGTGTGTCTGTCCAAAAGGAAGGGAAATCATGTTTACACAATCTGCCCGGAATTTTGATTTTGGGTCAAGAGCCTGGCTGAACCTTAAAAAGCCGACCAGGAGTCGGCTTTAGGATTTTTGATTGTGTTCCGTCAACATGATCTGACGTAGTCCCGTGATTCGGGATATCTGATATTTCCGAAGTTTCTGAAGTCCGGATTATCAGTTCGTTAATAAGGTGGAATACATTTTACTCTTGACCTGATATATTTAAATGGAGACAGATAAACAGTGGAATCATCCAACATGAAGGATATACGTAATATCATTATTTTTGACACAACGCTGCGGGATGGAGAACAGTCTCCGGGCGCGAGCATGAATCTTGGAGAAAAGCTGGAAGTTGCCCAGGCACTGGTCGAACTTGGCGTTGATGTTATTGAAGCGGGATTTCCGATTGTGTCGCCCGGCGATTATGACGCGGTGAAGCAGATTGCCCAAATTGTCAGAGGCGCAACGGTTTGCGGACTGGCCCGGTGTGTCGGTGCGGATATTGACTGTGCCTGGGATGCGTTGAAAGTGGCGGAATCACCGCGAATTCATATATTTCTGGCAACAAGCGCCATTCATCGGGAACATAAACTGAGAATGTCGCAGGATGAAATTATTGCCCGCGCGGTGGAGGGGGTCCGCCGTGGAAAACAGTATTGTTCAAATATTGAATTTTCGCCGGAAGATGCAAGCCGGACGGAAATTGATTTTCTCTGTAAAGTTGTTGAGGCGGTGATTGACGCGGGCGCGACGACGGTTAATATCCCGGATACGGTTGGATATTCAACTCCGGTTGAAATGGGAAAACGAATCGCGACGTTGATGGAACGGGTTCCCAACATTGACAAAGCGGTGTTGAGCGTTCACTGTCATAATGATCTTGGAATGGCTGTTGCCAATGCGTTAAGTTCTGTGGTGGCCGGCGCCGGTCAGATTGAGTGTACTATTAACGGACTTGGTGAGCGTGCCGGTAATTCTTCACTGGAAGAAGTGGTGATGGCTATGCGGACACGCCGGGATATTTTCCGGGCGGATACGCGAATTGTGTCTCAGAAACTGGTGCCAACCAGTCGGCTTGTTTCCCGGATAACCGGTTTGAAAGTGCCGCGGAATAAGGCGATTGTCGGTCAGAACGCTTTTGCCCATGAGTCCGGAATTCATCAGGATGGTGTCCTGAAGGAGCGGACGACTTATGAAATTATGAGTCCGGAAAGTGTTGGTTTTACTAAAAGCGATCTGGTGCTTGGCAAACACAGCGGCCGGGCAGCGTTGGCCAATCGGGTCCGTCAGCTTGGGTACGACCTGACACCTGAACAGATTGTGGTTGTTTTCAAGGAATTTAAGAAGCTGGCTGATCGCAAAAAGGATATTTATGATGCGGATATTCTCGCGATTGTTGAACAGCAGTTTCATGAAAAAAAACCGGACCCGGAATCGGCGGTCTGGCAATATGTTTCTTATGCGCTTCATTGCGGTAAAAAAGATAAAACGGTCGTAAAACTGACCATGGCGCGCAATAATGAGGAGAAAACTGTTGAGCTGTGTGAGGATGATGGGCCTGTGAGCGCTGTTTTTAATGCGTTTCAACAAGCGGTTCAGCTTCCTGTCACGCTTAAAGAATTCAAGGTGGAGGCTGTTTCAAAGGGTTCCGATGCTCAGGGGGAAGTGATTGTTTTATTGGATTATCTTGAAAATAACGGTTCCAAAACAACATTACGGGGACACGGGGTTTCCACTGATATTATTGAAGCAACCATTTTGGCGCTGCTGAACGCGATCAATCGAATTTAACCGGATTCCGTGTTGATGTTTTCTATCCGTACAAACAAACGGCTGTTTTGCTTTTAATGAGCGAAACGGCCGTTTTGTTATCACGGTATATCCGATGGTTTTATGAAGGGTGGCTTTTGTTGGACCGGTTGGGGATTTCGACCGGAACGGAAAAGTTCTCTCTGAATTATCGCAGGGATTTCAAAACGAACGCCCCTTGTGCCGGTCGCGTGGTGAACAGGGTTGGTTCAATTCCCGTTTTCCGCGAATATTCTTTTTGAATGGCAGCTCCGATTTCCTTTGCTTTGTCTGTCCGAACCAGAGAGACTGTACATCCGCCAAATCCGCCGCCGGTCATTCGGGAACCGACGACACCGTTGGCAAATCCAATTTGCCGGGCGATATCAACCAGCAGATCGATTTCAGGACAGGTAATTTCATAATCATTTTTCATGGATTGATGACTTGCGTACATCTGCTCACCGACGGTTTCCCAGTCCGCCTGTTTCAGCGCTTCCGCCATTCGGATCGTTCGTTCATCTTCTGTCACGACATGTCGGGCGCGGCGATAATAAAGATCCCCTGTTTCCGAACCGGTCAGCAACGAGAGTTTTTCTTCCAGCATGGCGGAACTGGCGTCGCGAAGCTTGGGAATGCCGAGGATTTCCGCCGCTTTTTCACAGGATGAGCGACGCTCCGGATACTCGCTTCCGGTTAATTCATGTTTGACATTACTGTTAATAATTAAAACGGAGATACCGGGATCATCAAGCGGAATCATTGTTGGAATCTGACTGCGGCAGTCGAGCAGCATGGCATGATCTTTAACGCCCAACACGGAAATGAATTGATCCATGATACCGCAAGGCATATGAGCGAATTCATGTTCCGCTTTTTGGCAGAGAAGAGCCTTTTTTACCGGATCGACCGTTTTCCCGGACAGTTCCTCCATCAGCGTCGCGACTGCCACTTCCAGTGAAGCACTGCTGGAAAGACCGCCACCGAGCGGGACATTGGAGTGAATGACCGCCTGGAACGGAGGGGGATTCAAACCCTGTTCCAGGGAACAGGCGATACTTCCCTGAACGTAGGATTTCCAGCTTACCTGGGTAGTCGGCCGTATTTCGTCACCGTTTAACAGAAAATCTGCCTGTTCGTTCATGTCACGGGCAAACAGGGTTGCCTGTTTGACACTGTCTGACGTTTTTCGACCGGCGGCAATGACGGTATACCGCTCAATAGCCATTGGGAAAACAAAACCGTCGTTGTAATCGGTATGTTCGCCAATCAGATTAACGCGGCCAGGCGCGGCGACGATACATTCGGGCTGTTCGGAAAACCGCGATTGATATTCCTGAACAGTTTCATTCAACAGGGCGTCAAAGAGGGGATTCATTTTTTATCTTGATATTCCATAAAAAAGGGTGAGTAATAAACTGGAAAATCCCGGCAGAATCGGAGGCTGACCTCTGTTCTGTCGGGTTATGGGAAAACGGTCGGGTTTCATCTTTAATCCTGGAGTTCCTCCGTTCGTGAACTTCATTCCGGAAAACCTGACCGTCTGAATCATTGAATCATCAGGTGATTTTATTTTAACTGTCCGGCAAATTCATTTCAATAGGTTGGAGCGGTTTTCTGACCGGTCGTCCGGGCAGGCGAATTCCCGTATCCTTTTCCTGTGGAAACCGGCTGATTAACCTGTCTGACGGCTTGCTGCTGTCCGTTACTCAACTGTTGTCCGGATTGCTGTATTGGACTGTTGACAAACGGAACGTTTTGCCCATAGGAAACGGCGGTCTGATTGTTGTTGACCTGAGGCATTCCGGCAGATTGCTGAATGGTTCCCTGGGGAACGGCGGTTCCGTTTCCGCTGTAATTATGAACGTTGTTTTCCGTGGGTGCCGGATTCAACGCAACCATGGGAGGCTGACCGGAAATTTTATGACCGGTCAAAGAACCGTTTCGTTTTTCCGCTTCCAAAGCGTCCAGCTTGGCCTGATCGGCAACATATTGGGCTTTCTGACGGAACTCATGGTTATGCCGCGGATTTTCCTGTTCCAGATATTCCTGTGTTCTGGCCAGTTCCTGTTGATGGAGTTCGGTACTCAGTTTATCCTGTGCTTTTTGAATTCGTCGTAACGCGGCCTCACTGGAACGCTGAGGAACCATAATGATAACCGGCTGAAGATCGAAAGCAATTGACATTTTTTTCTTTTTGGACATAAGCCCTGTCGATTCCGGGTCTTTAATTTCCACATCGACAGTATACGCCTTATATTCCCCTTTGGTTCCTGTCTGAACGAGCTCCCCTTTGTATTTTTCCATGAGTTGCTCAATCTGAGGGTTCATTTCAATCATTCCATTGGCAAGTTGTGAACCGTAGGAATCAAAACCGCCAATAGTCACAAAACTGGAGTCCCGGTCGTGGAATTCCCAGGCTTCAACACCTTGGGAACGCAACGCCTCACACAGTGCCGCCGCCTTGATTCCTGCCATTTGCAGGTTCGACCCCAACTCACGGGACGTGCCGCCATCCCTCTGAAAAACGGTATCGCCACTGAATGTCGCGACACGCAAGGTATACATCTTGGGATTATTGAGCAGACTGTATTTACTGTCTGAGTTGATTTTCGCGATAAACGAATCAACGATCCCTTTCTGACTGAAATATTCGTCCGGAAGAAGCGGATTGGGGACAATCATCGCGTCACCCAAAGGTCCAAACCCCGCGAACTCCCTGTTTTTATGAGCCATGTTTTCATATCGTTTTTGAATATTGATGGCCTCCTGATCATTTTTAAGACTTTCGGGTCGGGATCGTTTGATGGTCAGCAGCATTTTTTGCATCTCAAGGTCTTCGTTTGTCGGATAGCCTCCGGCCAGAACCGCGTATTGCGAGCTTCGCGGCGTCTGATACCGAACGCGACGGACCATTCCCTGTCGTTGGGCCAACTCATCAAGATCATTTTTATCCGGATCGTATTTGTAAATATAAGCCGGAACCTTGTAGCGTTTTCTAAGCTCATAAATCAGTCTGTTCGCCTTTTTTCGAGCGTTGTCTCCCGAAAATTTATGAACCATAATAAACCAGCTTCCTGACGATTCCTGAAGAGGATACTCTTTATTCGGTTCCGCTTCAACTTTGCCCCTGGATTGAAACAACGGAAAGTCCAGAGCTTTCGATTCCCGTTGTCCTGTCAGAAAAATTGACAACACAAAGAATGCGATTGTTGACCAAAAGAAAGTTTTCATGAGTTTTCTCCTTAATACGAAAAGTTTATGATCGATAATAATCGACCTTATTTGGTATTATCGTTTGTCACGGTTACATTCTTTAGCTAAAATTTAATGATAATAACGGTTATGCAGAGAATTGGCTTGAAAAGTGGGTATTTTGAGAAAATGGAAAGTAAAGATAAAAAAGATAAAAGGCCGTTGAAGTATTCAAAATATTTCAACGGTCTTTGAATAAAAACAGAAGAAAGATTAATTGTTTTGAAAATTTGTTTTTATGGAATTTCCAATCATTCCGGAAGGATAAAATAGAGAACTTCCGGAATGAAAATTATCCAGGATCCGCACCGGACAAACAGGGTCAAACCAGTTTTTTGAGCTGTTCCAGGAACTGGGTTACGGTTGTCCACTGAAGCCGTAATTCCTCGAGGCTCTGACGTTCTTTTTCGACAATTTGCGGCGGCGCTTTTTCAGCAAAACCGCTTTGCAATTTTGCGCTTTTGGTCTTGATGAAGCCGAGTAGTTTTTCCGCCTCTTTCTCTTTTTTGGCGATTTCCGAATTAATATCGATCAGTTCGGCCAGATCAACAAAGAGCTCCATCCTTGCCGTTGTCGCATTGGCGGAAAGTGGAGGAGGAATAATATTTTTTCCCCAGTCGTTTGCGACAGCGCCCGCCATCGACCGGAAATAAGGTTCCATGGGTTTGAGAAGCTCGGCCAGCGCGGAATCACAGCGAACCGCGAAATGGATCGTCGTTTTAGGCGGAACGTTTTGTCGGGAACGAATTTCCCGGATTGCCCGTAACAGTTCCTGAAATTGAGTGAACTGTTCTTCAATCGTTGGGTCCATAAATGATTTTTCGGCCTTTGGCCATTCCGCGATAGTGATACTTTCCGGAACGGCAACAGGATTCAAACCACGGACCGGGGCAAATACCGCAAGCCGTTGCCAGATTTCTTCCGTAACGAAAGGAATGAGCGGATGAAGCAGGCGGATGAGTGAATCCAGAACATAAACCAAAACGTTCTGGGCGACCACTCGTCCTGTTTCGTTGAACAGGCGGGATTTGGTCATTTCAACGTAAAAACTGCAAAACTCATCCCAGGCAAAATCATAAAGAGTCCGTGCCGCTTCGGAATAGCGGAAGTTTTCCAGTGCTTCCGTCACCCGTTTCGTGACCGTTGCCAGCCGGCTCAATATCCAGCGGTCTTCCATTAAAAGATCGGAGGGTTGAATCGCTCGCGGCTGGAAACCTTCAAGATTCATCATCACAAACCGGGACGCATTCCACAGCTTGTTACAGAAGTTACGGGCAACCTCAAAACGCTCACCAATAATCGGTGCCTGGGGTAACGCTTTGTCCGCTTCCGTTTCCGCCCATTGTGTCGAAAATTCCTTTTTACACTTCGGACAGGCGATTCGTGGCAACGTTCGGTTCTTCTTTGTTTGCTCAACAATGTTTCCGCAATGGGGACATTCAAAATCCAGCGCAAGCCGAACGTCCTGACTTTCGGTTGTCAGATAGGCAATCGCGAACCGGAGCGAGTCTGCCCCGAATTTTTCCATAACCGCGACAGGGTCAACGCCGTTTCCTTTCGATTTGGACATTCCCTCGCCATATTTATCGAGAATCTTCGGATGAATGAAAACGTCATGGAACGGTTTTTTCCCGGTATTGAAGTATCCGGCAAGTACCATACGGGCAACCCAGAGCGTAATAATATCGCGACTGGTAATCAGAACGCTCGTTGGATAATAATAATCGAAATCGGGATTTTTTTCCGGCCAGCCAAGTGTCGAGTGCGGCCAGAGAGCGGAACTGAACCAGGTATCCAGAACATCTTCTTCCCGAATCAGTTTGTAGCCGGGAACAGCGTTTTCCGAAAGGTTCTCCGTCTGGGAGCAGATCCACCACTGATTTTTTTCCGTGTCGAATTTCCAGATAATATCATCGCGACCCGCAAAAGCGGCCCTGAGCTCCTCTTCCGTGGCGCCGTTACAGTACCAGATTGGAATCTGATGCCCCCACCAGAGTTGACGTCCAATGGGCCAGTCACGTTTTTCGCTGAGCCAGTCAAGATATCCTTTGGCGTAACGTGCCGGATGTATCCGGACTTCCTCCGAGGTTACCGCGTCCATTGCCGTTTGGGCAAGTTCCTCCATCTTGACAAACCATTGATCGTTTAAATAGGGCTCGATTGGGGTTTTGGAACGATCCGACATGGAAATTTCAATCGTCCGATCCTCAACTTTGACCAATAATCCCAGCGTTTCCAGGTCAGCAAGTACCGCCTCGCGTACTTTTTTGATTGGAAGTCCGGCATATTTTCCCGCGTTTTCATTGTAGGTTCCATCCTGATTGAGCAGATTGATCATCGGCAGATTTTGCCGTTTGCCGACTTCATAGTCGTTGGGGTCGTGTGCCGGCGTGATTTTAACACATCCGGTACCCAGCTCCGGTTTAGCCCAGATATCCGCGACCAGCGGGATCTCCCGATCCATAAGCGGCAGACGGATTTTGCGTCCGTCCCGGGCCATTTCAGCAAGCTGGATCAGTTCGGCCAGCTTTTGTTCCCGGCGTTCTCGCAACGCGGCCAACGCCGTCTGTGCTTCCAACCGTTCTTTTTCCGGACCGTTTTCCACTTTGGTCATCAATTCCTTTTCAATCCGGTCAAATTCAGCAGCCGGATTCGGATGAACTGCAACCGCGGTATCGCCAAGCATGGTTTCCGGACGGGTTGTTGCGACCGTGACAAATTCCGGTTCGCCGGCTTTGGGATCCAAAACGGGATAATGGAGATACCAGAAGTTACCCGCGATAGATTCATGAAACACTTCATCATCGCTGACTGCCGTCTGGAGATGGGTATCCCAGTTGACAAGGCGTTTTCCGCGATAAATAAACCCTTTCCGGAACAGATTGAAAAAGAAGTGACGGACAGCTCTGGCGCATACTTCGTCAAGAGTAAAACGGGTACGGGTCCAGTCACAGCTGCATCCCATTGCCTTGAGCTGGTTCAGGATACGCTGCTGGTATTGATCCTTCCAGTCCCAGATTCGTCGAACAAGAGCATCCCGACCAATATCATGACGGGTCTTTTTTTCCTGCTCGAACAAGCGCTTTTCAACAATCGCCTGAGTAGCGATCCCCGCATGATCAACACCAGGAAGCCACAGGGTTTCATATCCCTGCATTCTTTTCATCCGAATCATAATATCCTGAAGGGAATCGTTCAATGCGTGTCCCAGATGCAGGGCGCCTGTTACATTTGGTGGCGGAATGACAATCGTGTATGGCTGTTTGGACGGGTTGGGTTTACTGTGAAAAAAACCTTTTTTTTCCCAAAAAGCGGACCAGCGGTTTTGTGCCGCTTTATGGTCATACTGTTTGGGAAGCTCATTGATTAACTGTTCTGGTGTAGTCATGTGAATCATCGGGCTCAATATGAGTTATTGCTTATTCAAAACGTTCGATAGAGATGACGTTTTGATATTCTTCCTGCTCAGAATTTTCCTTCCTGATTTTCTCAGAAAGTGAAAGACATGATGTACTATATACGAAATATTTTGTAAAAATATTGGATCAATCTCGTTATATAATTGTCATTTTATTCTATTCAGGAGACAAACAGATAACCTGGCGGTTATCTGATACTTCAAACGGGGTTATCACCCGGATGGATAACCCGCTGATGAATGAATCCATTCATTTTACCTTAATCTTAAATTGTCGGAATACCCCCTTGTTTCGGAAAAAGTCGGGAATATGGACCGGAAAGGGGGAGGAATGGATTTTTCAGGAAAAAACGGACCTTATTCATTAAAAAAGAGATTTAATATTTCCAAAGCGACCACACTTTGGGGAATGTCCGTTATTTTTCCTGTGTCTTTGACGAAAGAAAGAATTTCATAGATGTAACGGATATATTCCTCCCTGATGGATAACTGAATCTCCAGGTCGGTTTCTTCCTTTATTTTTTCCCAAAAGAGGTTCAATTCCTCCATGCTTGAAGGGGTCGCCTGAACTGCGTTTCCGACCAGCTTGTCCAGACAGATCAGTTTGTCGGAAAGGTCCGGATATTTAGCCAGCAGCTGTTGATAAGGGGAAAAAACCTGATTGTATTTATCGTAAACGATCAATGGAGAAGCGTAACTGAGCTGTTTTTGCGGAGCATCGGAGGTACACCGGTTTTCCGGTATTTTTGAATCGTCAATACCCTTTTTTCCGGCTTCGCAAAAAATCTCAATATTCCGGAACAATCTGTCAATCGTTTCCTCGCGGGGGGGATTCCAGCTGGTATCCTGATGTTGAACGTCCGGCTCTTTACCGAAATAAATGGCGTCCTGAGCGTCGGTATTGATCAGCCATTTTTTTACCGTATCCGAAAGATTGATGGACGGATCGGAGGTCCGGGAGGCGGATGGGGGTGTATCGGCTGACTCCTCTTTGGAAAAGTCGGAATCCTGTGAGGGTTTTTTATGATTGTTTCGTGACGAAGGAATCAGATACTCCAGGTCGTCCGGAAGCGGGCTGGCGTTTTCGGAAGCATTGGAACCGGAACGTTCCATTCCCTGCTCACCCCAGTTTTCCTGAAGTTTAAGCAGTTTTTTCAAATCTTTCTGAAAAATTTTACCCAGTTCGTCAATCAGCGCCGGCGACGGAGTTTGACAGGAATCAACATCATCGTTTTTATTACAACGATACAGAAATTCCTCGATGATCCTTCGGTAAAAAAATTCAAAGGCCTTGGTCTGTAAAACCTGCTCCACCATCATTGCCCAGTTGTGCTTTAACGGATATTTCCAAGGAAACAGGGTTATGTCACAAAGACGTAACGGAGCGGGGGAATAATCCGTAATGATTTTTTCCAGATTATCTGTTTTGTGAATTCCCAGCAGTCTGATTGGGATTGTATTGCCGGGAAAAATACTGTTCGCAAAGGTCAGCTTGACACGGGAGTGAATCGGGAGCAGGTTGAAAAGTGCCAGAATAACAAAAAAAGGTTGGGTGTCGCCAATAAACAACGTTTGTGGATGCGTCAAAATCGTCTCCATCAGAAACGTAATCGCTCTGATCCCCGGATTGACACTTAAACCGAGCAGAATTGATTTATCGATCCATTTGGGGGAATTACCGAGATGAATGGTTGAAATTTTATTATCATGAGGCAGAATTTGATGTAATGTTCCTGAGTGCAGCGCCGCCTGATAGACAAGGATCGGATTGTTGCCATAAGCAAGAAGCGTGCCGGGGGTTACAACCATTACCTGAACAAAAATGTTGTACCGTTCCGGAAGGGTTTCCGGATTTTCGTTACAGTTTGGTGTGACACGACCAATCGCGTATCGTCCGCTTGAAAATGGAATGAAAAACAGATTAAGAGGGACAATGCTTTTTATTTGAATTGTTTTTACCCATTCAGACAGTTCTTCGACATCAGCTTTCTGGACACCGGGAGTATTTTTGAAATACATAATGGTATTGTGTCCGGCATTCATTTCGAGAGCAATAATAATTTGTTCAATGGGTTTAATCGGTAACATCCAAACTATCCTGTTTTTATGAATTCCGTAATGGAGGAATTATTTTCGGAAATGATTCAGAAATCCGCTGATTGTGTTTTGACTAATATAACTTATTTTATGCTGTAAATCAATGAACTGACGGGTTTAATTGTTATTATTCCCCTGAAATTTCCGTTCCGCAGAAATTTCATTCTTTTATCTTAAATAATCGTTATAAACCGAATTTTAGAAGAATCTGGTTAAAGTTCTATCATCCGTGCTCCGATTATTATCAGAGCAAGCAAGAAAATATGCATGTTAAATACTGTTTTAGCAGCGATTTTATTATTTTTCTTTATTGAAGGCGGAAAAGCCTCCTATAATTTTGATGTTATTTTTAACAAAAAATACAATAAAGAAAAATAATAATATTTATTGATTATTGTTGTGTAGTTTTGGGTTAACCTGGCTGACAATGATAGAACAAACCCGCTGCATCCCTGTACATAATTCAGATTTAACACACAAAATCGTTATAAGAATTTATAATACGGTTTTTGGTGTAATTTCCTGTTGTATCGGTTTTTTAGAGAAGGAATCACAGGTTATTTTTGTATTATAGTGAAAACACATGAAATGATGTTTTTACAAAATTCAACGAATATTGTGTTTTTTTCTGATGTAAAAAAAACCGTTTGCCGAAAAATATACAAACGGGAATTGAAAGGATTCAGTCTCGTTTAAAAAGAGTTTTTGTTAAAGCTGTTTTTGTTTAGCCCTAATCCAAGTACAGAAAATTACTGAAGTGTTGTTATGGATAATAGCCTCAGCTTTTTGTAGAGGGCAACAGGTTTTATTCAAAAAAGGATTTTTGAGTGAAACGTTATGGATATAAAGCGTAAATTATCGGAGAGCCTGCAATGAAGGTTTTTACAACTGGTCAGGTCGCCAAGATCTGTAAAGTCGCCCCTCGTACAGTGAGTAAGTGGTTTGATTCAGGTCGACTTAAGGGGTATCGTATTCCTGGGTCCCAGGATCGTCGTATTCCTCGCGAAAGTTTGATCAAATTTCTGAAAGAACATGGTATGCCGTTGGGTAACCTGGAAGATGAAACTTTGGCGAAAGTTCTTATTGTTGCTCAGGATCAGATTCTGATAGAGAGTGTCAAACATGAATTACCCATTGAAAAAGCGTTTAAGGTAGCGGTTGCTTCCAGTAGCTTTGACACAGGGAGTCAGGTTGAAAGTTTCCATCCGGACTGTATCATTGTTGATTTTTCCATTGGGCGGACGGAATCTCTTCAGATTTGTCAGAAAGTTCGGAGAAATCCTGAATTTGCTGAAGTGATTTTGATTGCTCTTCTTCCTGATGATGGGAGCAGTACAAGTTTTGATCGTTCCAATATCAATGAAACATTCCGAAAACCGTTTGATTCCGCGTTGCTGGCGGAACGGCTTCGCACTCTGGTTGGGACGAAAAAAGAGTTGATCCTAAGCTGAATGAGCAACAAAATATCATTGACTGTTTAGCACACAGTATTTTATATGTTAAGCACAAAATCGGAACCGGTAACTTCGATATTTTCCCTCCGTTGAGTTCCGATTCTTGGAAGAAATCAACCGACCTGGTCTTTTAAAAGAGCGGATCGGTTTTTTTATGGCCGGCCGTCTGAAGGATGAATCCGTTCCCTGTGTCTTTTAGCTGACTGAATCCAACAATCAACACCTCTGATTTTGTTGTCTCTTTATAAATTATCAATAAAAAATCAGAATTGATAAAAATCAGATAAAAAGGCTTTTTATTAAAGAAAATCTTTTAAAGTTATCGAACGGACAGGAAAATCAATTGCCTTTCTTGTCAACTTTTCTTATAATTAAGGAAGAGGAAAGAGGGACCGTACCGGTTTGTTATCTATATTTTATGAACGTTGTCTGAAACGTTTTTAATGATAGACGATGAATAAACTGGTATTGGATCTCGACGATATTGTCTTTGAACCTTGTTGCGGTGATAATAATTGCCCGATTGCATACGACGTATTTCTGAATCATATTCTCGAAACTGCGGAGCCCGATAATGTCTTTTTTTAAAAGTTTCTGCTTTGGAAATCAATTTGTGAAAAACAGCGAATCCCCGAAAAGCAGGGGAAAGGGATGGAAAAGTAATATGGGGCGAAGGTTGCGGTTTGAATATTTGGAAAATCGTGAACTTTTGGCAGTGGTCGCTTCCGGTAACGATTTACGGGCATTGATCCAGCAGAAAACCGATCAAAGCGAGGTGGAGCCGGTTTATGTAACAACTCTTGAAGACAAGATTGACGCCAATGACGGATTGATTTCATTACGGGAGGCGATTGACTATGCCGGGTCGACCGTTGGCAGTTATGAGTTCGGTCAGCAGATTCTTTTTTCAGTCAGCGGAACCATTTCTCTGAACGCTTCGCTGGGAGCCCTGGTGATTTCCAAAGACCTTTCCATTGAGGCGGGGAATGTTGGCGATATCACCGTGAATGCCCGGGAAAAATCGCGAGTTTTCTTGATCAATGGAGGAACGGAGGAAAACGAAATTTCCGTTTCCATTTCCCGGCTGACGATAACAGGAGGGAAGGTTTCCGGCTTGCAAAGCGGAGCGGGGATCTATCTGGATAGCTATTCTTGGTTAAGTTTGAATGATGTGGTGATTTCCCAAAATGCGACGGCTTCCGGGGATGGGGCTGGGCTTTATAACAATGGAAGTAATGTTCAGATCATTAATTCGACGTTTGCGGAGAATCAGACTTCTGACAACGGATATGGCGGAGGGATTTATAATGCTTCCGGCGAGATTCTGTTGATGACCAGTACCCTGACGCAGAATCAGGCGGGAAATGGCGGCGCTGTTTATTCGGTTGGCGGTGTTCTGGAAATCGCTGACTCGACGTTCTCCGACAATCAGGCGACCGCGGGAAATGGCGGCGCAATCAACAGTTACGGCAGTTATTTTTTCCTGGAGAACGCGAGTTTCCTGCGTAATACCGCCTCAATGGGAAACGGCGGCGCTCTTTATAACAGCGGGAATGATCAGTCGTATATTAAAGAGTGCGGCTTTTTTCAAAATACCGCGCAAAATGGCGGCGCTCTTTGCCATTTTGGTAATACGCTGACAACAACCGCTTCTGTTTTTTCCGATAACAGCGCGGTTTCCGACGGCGGCGCGGTTTACATTCTTCAGTCCAGTTATTTTCAGGGGGAACAAAATACGCTGTTGAGGAACCAGGCAGGTGAAAACGGGGGGGCTCTTTGTAACGCGGGAAGTCTGTTTTTAGTTGACGTTACCGTTCAGGAAAATTCCGCAACACTGCAGGGGGGCGGGCTCTGCTCTTTTGGGGCTTTTGAGATCAGCAACGGCTCGTTTTTTGCCAATTCGGGTAAAGATGGGGGGGCCATCTGTCTGAATTCGGAGGACTCGACTTCTTTCCTGTCAGAGACCGTGATTCAGGGGAATGTGTCGTCATCCAGGGGGGGCGGAATATCGGTATATGGAAATTTATATGCGGTTGGGATTTCCCTGTCGGAAAATAACGCGGCCAGTTATGGAGGCGGTATTTTTGCCAAGGGGACGGTTGTTTTAGCGGATTCAACGATATTATCCAATAAAGCGGGACAGTATGGCGGCGGAATCTGCAATCAGGAGAATTTTTATCTGTCAGAATCGACGGTTGCCGAAAATCAAACCAAAAGTCAGGGCGCCGGTATTTATAATTCAATAAGCGGTTTATTGGGGGTTTATGATTCCATTATTTACAAAAACAGTCCGAAGGATCCCAGATATAATTTTCAGGGAGGGGGAATTTATAATGATGGGGAGGTAACCGCCCGGAATTGCCTGTTTGAGGAGAACAGCGGAATGTATGGGGCCGGAATGTATAACAGTTATTCCGGAACCTCGACCGTTGATAATTCCGTATTTTGGGGGAACGAAGCCACTGAAGAGGGGGGCGCCGTTTATACTGTCGGAGCTTTGACCGTGACCGATTCGTCCATTCAGAAAAACGTGGCTCCGACCGACGTTACCTCCGCGGGAATTTATGTTCATCCAAATGTCCGTATTCAGCCTGTTATTTCCGGCTCCACAATTACTGATAATCAGACAAGCGCCGATGTTTATCAGGCAACCCGTTTTCTGACGCTTCGTAACGAGGATGGATATTATCTTGACGGTTTGTTTTCTTCCGGGATGCTTGCCAATAATGACACAACGGCGGCAATTTTGAAGAAGACATATACGATCACCAATATTTATGAGAAAGCGGTGACGCTTTCCGGACTTAGTGTCAGTGGGGTCAACTACACCAACGGATTTGCTTACACAATCCATGATTCCGATGGAAAAACGGTTTCCGCGACAACAGTTCTGGAGCCGGGCGACAGTTTATATCTGGATTTGACGTTAAAAGCCTCCATTACGGGTACCAAGTTTATTCAATTCCGCTGGAACGCGACAACGGAGGATGTAACGGATGAGTATTTTACCTTTGCGACAGCTTTTAATGTTACGGACTCTCTGACGCAGGGAACGACGGGAGGGGTTGTTGTTTCCTTTGACGGAACAACGGCATCTTGTTCCATTTCTTTGAAAAGCAGGCCGACGTCCAGAGTTCTGGTCTATCTCCAGCCAGACAACGGTCTGGAGCTTTCTCAGTCACTGTTCATTTTTGATTCATCGAATTTCTCGATAGCCCAGTCGACAACAGTTTCCGCGACCAAGGTAGATATCGGGCTTGATCCTGACTATCAGAAGCTGATTTCATGGCACGTATTGACTGACGACCCGACCTATCTTGGAACTTCGATACGCAATACCTTGGTGACGCTGGAAAATTATCTGACTGTTGAAAAAGGGGGAATGGTCAATCTGACCTCTTATTCCGCTTTTCCGGCCAGCTGGGACTTGAACGGTGATGGATATTATGAAGTAAGAACGGATGGTAAAACGCCGGTCTGGATCAGTGAGTCCGGATTTTCCTCCTCGGTGATTTCTTACAAAGAGAGTGTCAACGGAACCGAAAGCGACGTTTTGTATATGGATGTTGTTAAATTGGAAACGGCTCCTGTGATTACGTCTGCGTTGACGGTTTCGGACGCCGTTTCCCAACTCGCGTTTTTACATCTGGATATCATGACCGTTTCGGGAGTGCCTGTCCAGTCCTGTCGAATCAACTGGGGGGATGGTTCTGCTCCCCAGTATATTGAAGGGGCGGTGTCGGCTCTTGATTTAAACCATTATTATCTGACCGGCGGTGATTACGCCGTTTCCGTGGAGGTTGTGGACGCTTCCGGTTACGGAGCCAACCTTTTTTATCAGATTGGTGAATTGACCGTTTCCAAAGCCGCTGTTTCCGCGTCAAACACAGTATCAGGATCCGGCCTGACCGTTGCTGACGATGGCCTGTCTGTGTGCTTTGAGGAAAATAATCCGGGTAACAGCGATCGACAAATGGCAATAAACCATATTTTTTGGGTACCCCCTGAAAACGAATCGCTGATTATCAGTTTGAAACAGGAAAAAGAGAAAGAACCTGACGTTTTGATCACGGAGGACCGGGAAGTGAATCAACATGTTTTTCGTGAATGGATCGACGAGACGGAGCCCGTTTTCATGTCTGCCTCACTGTTGGAAATTCAGACCGTAAAATCAAAATCCAATGATTATACCGATAAAATATTTGAGCAAAATCTGGATATTTTATAAACATTAAGAAACGTTTCAACTGAAAGGGAAAAGATTATCCACAGATAAAACAGAAGGTGTAACTGGTAATGAACAGGATAAATTCAGAAAAACCGGGAGGTTTTGTTTGGTATACCGTTCTTGAAATTGTGATTATTTTCTGTTTTTTTGTTTTGGAAGGGGCCTGGCCGGTTCCCGATGTCAATGAACAATATTATATCGGGAAGGCTATCCATTTCTGGAATCCGGAATGGATGGCTCAGGATCCTTTTTTCAACACGCCGAATTCCCATTGGTTTTTTTGTCTTATTTTTGGAACGCTTTCACTTTTCCTGTCTCCGCTGGCTCTGGCGTGGACGGGGCGTTTTTTGATTTGGTTCCTTATTGCCTGGGGATGGCAGCGACTCAGTAATACGCTGATTCCCGGACGTTGGGTTTCCGTTCTGACCGCGGTTTGTTTTTTCTTTTATCTTGACAATTTTCATCTTGCCGGCGAATGGATTATCGGCGGGGTGGAAGGCAAGGGGTTCGCGTTTCCCCTGGTTTTTCTGGGGTTGGCGGCGTTTCTTCAGGGAAAATACAATCGTGCCTGGATTTTATACGGACTGGCATCCGCGTTTCATGTTCTTGTTGGCGGCTGGGTTGTTCTTGCCTCACTGTTTGCCTGGTTGCTGATTCAGATTTCGAACCGGGGTTCTTTGATCTGCGCAAAAAATATCCGCGGCAGAAAGACGGACAATAAACTTGTCGAAAAAAATCGGGAGGCCTCGAAACGGGAGGGAAACACCGATGGCCGGGACATCAGGCAGACAGGAATTGTTGGAAACGGATTCCGGATGCTGCCAGGGCTTTTGGTCGGCGGCGGAATCGCTCTGCTGGGGATAATACCTGCTTTAATGCTTGATTACGGGGCACCTGCCGATATGGTCCATGAGGCACATCGGATTTATGTTTATGAACGGCTGTCCCATCATCTTGTGCCTTCGATGCTGCCCTGGACATTTCAGCTTCGATTTTTGACGTTGACCGTTTTAATGTTGTTCCTTTGGGGATGGCGGTGTTATGTTGTCAGTGTGTTCAGTCAGCGGGATAATTTTGGGACAGTCCGAAAACCGGAGAATCTTTCCATACTTGTTCATAAGGAAAGCAACGGAAGCCCGGAAAACCGGGATCCGAACAGTATCGGTCATATCGGAATTGAACCGTCAGAGAGCGGTTCCGGAGAGGACGGGACGAATTGGTATGACGGTCATCTTCCGGGACAGGAACGCTGGTTTGCCTTGTTCTGTTTTATTCTTGGGGCTTTACTGATTGCGGGCTTGGGGTTGGTCTGGGATTTTGGCGTTACCGGCCTGAAAAACGCCGGTTGGATTTCAGAATCATATAATGCCGCGGATCTTTTGCGGTTTTACTGGTTCAGGCTTTCTGACTGGGCGGTTCCGCTTGGAATTACGTTTGTGTCTGTTCAGCTTTTTTTTCTGTTGCTGGAGTCATTCTGGAAAGAATGGGGGAAAAAAACAGGAAATTGGGTAATCTTTTGGTTGATCGGTTTTTTTGCTCTGTTTTGGGGGGTGAAAACATATCTGTTCTGGGAGAGCAGGCAGATTGCCGCTCAGCTTTCCAAAGGTTTGCCGTATCCGATCAGCCCGAAGCCGGTTGAAGGTCTTTCATTTGTCGTGACCCTGTTCCTGATTGTGTTGCTTTTAACACTGGTTTTCTGGTTTGTACGCTATGTTATCCGAAGGAAAGAGTTTATTCAGGCGGGGAATTCGGCATTCCTGAAAACCGGTTGCTTTGTCGGACTTTTCCTGTTGACGGGGATAATGGTCTGGGGGGGGCCGGTTTATCATGCGGTGATCCTGCTCAACCTGCGGGCTTCCAGCGTGATTCCGCGCAGCAATCCGCCTAAGGAATCCATTTCCAACGGCTGGCTGGAAACCTGCCAATGGGTGAAAAACAATACACCGAAAGAAGCTGTTTTTCTTGTCCCGCGAGGTTGCGATTCTTTCAAATGGAATACGGATCGGGCGGAAGTTGGATCCTGGAAGGAAATTCCGCAGGACGCGATGTCGATTATCGATTGGTATCATCGAATGGAACGTCTGTATACCACGGGAAAGGACAAATCAGAACAGCGCTGGAATATGCCCTTGGTTGCGGTTTTGATTTCCAAGGGACGGACGCGGGTCCTGAAGGAATGTGAAGAATATCATATCCAATATATTATTGTAGAGAACCCTCCGTATGCGATTGCGTCACAACCGAAAGCGCTGGAACGATTCAATGATTTTGTAAAAAATGAACGGGTATATCATAATGACCAGTTTACCGTATTCCGTTTCGATCCCGAAATTAAAAAGACGGATGAAAAAAGAGTGAAAGCAGAGTGAAAACAGAGGAAAAACGCGACCGGAAATGTTGGGATTCGCGTTTGACCGGAGAAAGAACGGTTCAAAATGAGCCGTCATCCGGGTCTCTGTCCGGAGGAAAGGGGGGGCGTTGCCGTCATTGATTTAGTGAGAAAAAAGGATACCGTTTCATGCCAAAAAAATATCGGGACAAAATTTTGTGCGGAAGGAACGATTTTTCGATAATTTTCTGAATGTAACGATAATTTTTTATGGGGGGCTCTTTTTTCCGGCGTAAAATCGGATATTCTTAATATATATTGTGGCTTATTGAAATTTAATTAAAGGGACGTTTGCCGGGTGAACCGTTTTAAACGTCCTGATTTTTATGATGACAGGCCTTTCCGCGAAAGGGGAGACTTGCCGATGAATCAGTGCGAATAAAAAAGTATTATAAAAACCGAATTGTTTTCAGGTATTCTTGAGGAAAAAATTTTCCGGTTACCGGAATAACGCAAATTGTAATGATGACCGGAAGTTCCTGTTGACATCGGAGGTAACCAGTATTTTATTGATTTAGAGAAAGGCAAAACAGTGTCAGCACAAGACAGACTCGCAAAGATCAACAGTATGTTCTATCCGAAATCGATTGCCGTTATCGGCGCATCCGCTCGTCCCGGAAGTGTTGGTAATGACCTGATCAAGAATCTTGTCAATGTTTTCACTGGCAAGATTTACCCGGTCAACCCCAAGGGTGGGGAGATTCTGGGAGTCACCGCATATCCGTCTTTACTGGATGTTCCAGGCGATGTTGATCTCGTTGTCGTCAGTGTTCCGGCTAAAGCCGTTTCCGATGTTGTCGATCAGTGCAAAGCGAAGAACGTCCAGGGGATCGTTGTTATTTCCGCCGGTTTCAAAGAAATGGGACATGAAGGTGTTGAACGTGAAAAAGCGTTGACTCAGCAGGTCCACGAAGCAGGTATTCCGCTTATCGGTCCGAACTGCCTTGGTATTATCAATCCGGAACCGAGCGTCAATATGAACGCCAGTTTTGCTGGCAAAAGCGCTCTTACCGGCACACTCGCGTTCATCTCTCAGTCGGGCGCTCTTTGTACTTCCGTTTTGGATTACGCGGAAGATCGTCAGATGGGGTTCAGTAAATTCGTCAGTTTCGGCAATAAAGCTGATGTCAAAGAAGTTGATCTTCTTGAATACCTCGCCGACGACCCCAAGACCAATGTAATCGCTCTGTATCTGGAAGACATCAGCGATGGAAAACGATTTATCGAAATCGCATCCAGGATATTCTGGGAAAAAGGCAAACCGATTCTCTGTCTGAAATCCGGTCGTTCCGCGGAAGGAGCCAAGGCCGTCAGCAGTCATACAGGTTCACTGGCCGGTTCCGATCGTGTTTATGACGCTCTTCTTACTCAGGCCGGTGTTCAACGGGTCGATTCCATCGCGGAATTGTTTGACCGTGCCGCACTCTACACAACACAGCCGTTGCCGAAAGGTCGTCGCCTGGCCATCATTACGAACGCCGGAGGACCGGGGATCATGGCAACGGACGCCGCAGTCAATGCCGGGTTGAAACTGGCTCAGATTTCTGATGAGACCAAAGCCGCCCTGCGGGAAGTGATGCCGGAAGCCGCTTCCTTACGTAATCCGGTTGACGTTCTGGGGGACGCTAAAAGCGATCGTTATGAAATCGCGGTTAAAATGATCATGAACGATCCGAACGTTGATATGGGAATGGTGATTTTAACTCCTCAGTCCATGACCGATACCGATAATATCGGCGCGGCGATTCCAAAGGCGGTTGCCGGAATTGGTAAGCCGGTTGTCTGTTCCTTCATGGGGGCTGCCAGTGTCCGTAAGGGGGTTGATGTTCTTGTTGCCGGTGGTGTTCCGAACTACACTTTCCCGGAAAACGGTATTCGTGCCCTTGGAGCCGCGGCCAATCTCGTTGAAACCAAAGCGCTGGAAGACCGTGAATATGTCCAGCTCGATGGTTGCGATGTTGAAAAGGCAAAGAAAATCATTGCCGATTATCTCGGAAACGAAAAAGAGAAGTATCTGACTCAGGCTGACTGCCGTTCTCTGTTTGCCTGTTACAAGCTCCCACTTTTGGCCAGTGGTGTCGCGACCAGCGCTGATGAGGCGGCTGACATTGTTGCGAAGATCAACGCCAAGGTTGTGATGAAAGTCATGTCCGCTGATGTTAAACATAAGTTTGACGCGGGCGGTGTTCTGCTGAATATTGACGGTCCGGAAGCTGCCAAGGCCGCTTATGCCAAGATTTATGAAAATGTCGGTAAAGCGGTTCCGGGTGCTAAAATTGATGGTATTCTGATTGAGCAGATGGCGGAAAAGGGTGTTGAAGTTATTCTCGGATGCAATCGTGATGCCAGTTTTGGACCTCTGATGATGTTTGGTCTTGGGGGAACTCTGGTTGAACTGCTGAAAGACGTTTCCTTCCGTCTGGCCCCGATGTACAAGACTTCCGCGGAACACATGATTCGCGAAATCAAGGCGTTCAAAGTTCTGGACGGTTATCGTGGTGCCCCGAAGTGTGATGTTGCCGCTGTTCAGGAAACTCTGCTTCGCCTGGCCGCAATGGTCTGCAATCATCCGGAAATCGCTGAATGCGATATCAATCCGTTGATTGTTCACGCGGAAGGTAAAGGTTGCTCCGTTGCTGACAGCCGTGTCATGTTGCGTCAAAAATAATTCCGTCTGACAGATAAATCTGTCTGCTTTACCTTGTTTTGCTGACGGTTTTTTAATCATGGCCTTCAGCAAAATGAGGTATTGTTGTTTCTGTAGCAAACAGTCTTGTTTCCCGGATTTTACAGTTCGGATTCAGTCTTCGATCCGTGTCTGTCATCAGGTCCCAACTTATCATCAGGTCAGGATTAAATCGATAATCCAACCAGATTGATGTCTGTAATAAAATGAAATTTTAATGGCGTTTGAAGATAAAAAAACACAATGCCTTATTCCATGACAGGAATTTGACATTGTGTTTTTTTACGCGTTACAGAAAAATTTTTTAAAGGAAATTTCAGGAAAGGGATGTGATGTTAAGTTTGTGAGTCGCCAGGAATTCATCCGATTCCTTTCGCGTAAAGACGGACTTGGTAGCGCTGGTATCCCGGACACAACTCATTCCCTGCGCGCTGGCCCGTTGTATAACCTGCTCCGGTAATTCCCCGTCCAGCAGGCCCGCAATAAACCCGCCGATAAACGCATCACCGGATCCGGTTCCGCCCACAAAATCAACCGGGAAAACGTCACTTCGGAATTTCTCTTTTTCCGAATAGTAAATCACCCCCTTTTCGCCGCAGGTGATAATGGAGACTTCGGCGCCCGCGTCAACGAAAAATTTCGCCTGATCCAACGGGTCATCCTGTCCGCTGATCGCCTTTCCTTCGTCATTGTTAGGCGTGAAGTAATTGACATAGGGAAGAAGCGGTTTGACCGCGTCCCAATAAGGTCGGGAACCAAAAAGCACAACGTCCAGAATCGTTTTCCCTCCCCGGGCCTGATAGGCCTTGAGGAAATCCTTCATTTCGTCACTTTCAAGCAGTGGCATCATCAGGAATCCGCCAATGTACAGGATTTCTGATTCGTCGAACCAGGCTTGTGGGATATCCTTAATCCCAAAGTCGAAATTGGCGCCGGTTGTACTGATGAATCGGCGATCCTGTCCCTGAACATTGATAACCATCGTGCTTCCGGTACTTTTGCCGGGAACCTGACGAATGTTCTGGTCGATGAGCGGGTGTTCAAGAGCATGTGTGACAAAATCGCCAAAAGCGTCCTGACCAACACAACCGCAAAGGCCCGTTGTGACGTTAAGTCGGGCAAGGTTCAACGCAACATTGGAAGCGCAACCGCCGAGTAAGAGGTCGACGCCTTCCGTTGGCACCAATTCGCCGGGGGACGGGAAATGAGAAACAGGAACACAACCAACGTCCGCGAATAAAATGCCGACGCTCAGACAGCGATGTTTGGAAGAAATTGTCATATAGTACCTGTAAAAATAATCGTTGAAACAGACACGCCGCGGAACATTCATTTTTACTTTAAGTTCAGATGCTCGCGGCATGTACCGAATGTTAAAATTTATGTATCGTGAGTTGATCGTAATTTTTGTCCCCGCCGAACAGGTCCAGGACTGTTTTTATGAAATGTCGACCGGGCGGAAATTTCAGATCTGAATGTTTTGGGATTACGGTGACTGAAATATGAATCGAACCAATCACCTGTTTAATGATAAAATATTTTTTCCTGATTTCAATATAAAAAATCGTCGTTTACGATTTTCCTGTGATCAACTGCCAGACCGTTTTTTTGCGATAGCCGGAACCCGGTCCGCCATAATAATGGCAATCCAGCGGGATTCCGGAAACGATTGCAGAATGATTTTGATGATAACAGCCAATGGCGGCGATAAAAACATGCCAACCGGCCCAAGAATCCAACCGCTGATCAATAAAGAAAGTAAAACAACCAAAGGCGAAAGATCCAAACCGTTGCCCAGCAGTTTGGGCTCAAGAATGTAACCGACAATGCAGTTAATCAAAGCGAAAAATGCGGCGTCAATGGCGCCGACAAGCAGCCCGTGATCAACGGTGGCGAGAATAATTGGTGGGATCGCCGCCACAACGGATCCAATATTAGGAATAAAGTTAAGCAGGAACGCGATACTTCCCCAGAGTAATGGATATTGGACCCGGGAAACGATCAGAAGAATATAAACAAGGATTCCAACAAGCAGGCTGACAAAGGTTTTGATCGCCATATACTGGCGAATGTCTTCGACCAGTTTTTTAATATGATCATTTGTAAAATTTCGTTTTCCAAACGCAATAGCGATTTTTTTCGGAAGTTTGGCCCCCTCAATCAACATGAAGATGACCAATAACATAATAATAAATGTGTTGCTGGCCAAAACACTCAACTCGCTGGCCAGTCCGCCTAAAAAGGTAAATAATTGTTGAGAACTGGCTTCCATGGCGGTTTCTGAAGCTCTTGACCAGGATACCGGCTCCATAAGTTCCGTTGATTGCGTATCGTCCCCGGTATTTTCGTCGGTACTGTTGTCTGAAGACTCCGTCTTTTCGTTTTCCGGGTCATTTTCCTGACCATAACCGGTTACGGTTGATGGTAATACCGAGCCCGGCATCGGTTCCAAAAGGGCGGAACGGGCCGATTCGGATGAAGGAAGTACCGAAGCGGGAGGCGTTTCCGGATTTCGCGGTAATATTTCATCGGAAGCGGAAATACCCGGCAGTAATTCCTGAGCCGGTTCGATATAATTAACCGCGACAACCGAAGACCGTCTGCCGGACGTTTCTGATGACTGGTTCTGGTCACTTGTCGAATCAGATGAAGGTTGCTGCGAAAAAAGAGGCATCTTCTGATAATTATACAGACGCGATTCGTTGTCAGGTTTTTTTTCCGAAGCCGGCGGGGTATCTTCTTTAAGCATGGGGATAAAATCGCCCAGATTAAGATTGTAGTCGGTCAGTACTTTATTGAATTTGCTCCGGTATTGCGGAATATTCTGAACAAACTGAGTCAGCTGAACACCAATAATTGTCATTGTGGAAACACCGATTGTTAAAACGGTGACAATAACAATTAACAGGGAGGTAAATTGTGACATCCCTCTCGATTTCAACCACTGGAAAGGATACATTAACAAAACGGCCAGGAACGCCGCCATAAATATCGGGGAAAGTATCGCCCTTGCGGAACGGATTCCCGCGAGAATCACAATCATCGCGGCCAGCAGAACGGCAATTCTCTGAAGATGACTCTGTTTTTCCGTGAGTTCTTTGGGAGACGTCCGGTTGGTGTTGTTGGCTGACATTATAAACTCCTTATATTTTATAAAACAAGATAATTTTTATCATTTTTTCCAAAATCAATAGAAGCGTTGATTTTGAAATTTATCAGTTTGTTCCATAGAATCGCTCATCAGGACCAAACGTCGGAATTTTCAGCAAAATTCCAAAATGACGGCCTCGTGGTAACACGAGTTTTGTCAAAGAGCAAATACGCCCCCGGTTTCCGAAATTTTTGAATTTTGTTAATCAAAATGAAGCCAACCGATAGCATGTAAAAAGGCAATGATGACACAAATTGGAGTTATAAAACGAATAAAAATTCCCCAGACAGTGGCAAGGGTCATTGTATGTGTTTTTTCCTGACTGTTGGGATCATCTTTCAGTCCGGCAAGCAGCGTAAAGAAATTGACGTCGACCGTCTGATGACTTCCTCGGCGTATTTCCGCAATGGCGTGATGCGTCCCCCATATCCAGCCAACAAAAATGGAAGTTCCCAACCCTCCCAGAGGTAAAAGATAATTACAGCTGATATTATCCAACAAATCAAACATGCTGTTATTAGTACTCCCGAACAGAGCGACCAACGCTTTTTCCAGCCAGGGAAGCCGGCTCCAGTCAGTACAGCAAACTGTTGCCAGAACTCCAAGTGCCGTCGTGATCACTGTTGAGAACATGACTGCCTGATGACGGGAAAACTTGAATTCATCGATTAACGAAGTGACAAGCACTTCCAACAGGCTGATACCGCTTGTCCAGGCAGCGATCGAAAGCAGCAGGAAGAAAAGCGAACTCCAGAGCCAGCCTAAATGATCGCCAATGGAATTAAAGGTAAGCGGCATAATCTGAAGCGCAAGTCCCGGGCCGGCGTCGGGGGACATACCCATCGCGAAAACCGCCGGGAAAATCGCAAAGCCCGCCATTAAAGCGACCATCGTATCCAGAAAAACAATGTTTAAACTGGACGAAAGTATATTTTTCGACGGATCCAGATAACTTCCGTAAGTTAATATGCAACCCATTCCCAGACTCAGTGAGAAAAAAGCGTGTCCCAACGCAACCAGAACACCCTCCGGAGTCAGTTTGCTGAAATCAGGCGAGACCAGGAACTCAATCCCCTTGTTAGCGCCGTCCAGTGTTATTCCCCGAAGAATAAGAATGATAAGAAGTATAAAAAGAAAAGGAAGCAGAAGTTTACTGGCCAGCTCAATTCCGTTTTTAATTCCAAACCAGACAACAAAAGCACAAAGCAACATAAAAACAATCTGATAAGGAAGGACCGATGTCGGAGACGCAACAAAATTGTTGAATACCTGACTCGCTTCTTCAACCGTTTCAAAATTTAACTGCTGAAACAGCCCTTTGAAAATATAAGCGGTAACCCAGCCGCCAACGGTTCCGTAAAAAGCAAGAATTAAAAAGCCGGTAAAAATACCGCCCAGACCGACAAATCCCCATCCGAAGTAATAAACAATGACGGCAATCAGAGAAAAAACGCCTCCAAGTCCATACTTGCCAAAACAAAAGAATCCCAGGCCGATCAGTAAAAAAACAGTTCCAAACGACCGGGACAGTCTGTTATTTTTATCCAGCTGAAGAAAAGCGCCAAGCGGGTTCTTTTGAGTATGACGTCCAATGGCGATTTCGCAGATCATAATGGGAAGCCCAATGAGGAAAATACAGAAGAGATAAACCAGAATAAACACTCCTCCGCCATTCATGCCCGTGATGTATGGGAATTTCCAGATGTTTCCCAAACCAATGGCCGACCCGGCCGCCGCAAAAATAAAACCTAAACTTCCTCCCCAGTGTTCGCGTTCGTTACTGGTGTTCCTTTTCATATTCATAAACTGGTGTCCCCTCAGGACCAAACCCGATAGATTGAACCTGAATCTGAGTGGATGACTGTTGGCAGGCTTACATGATAAACAAAGGAGTTTTATAAAAAATAAAACAAACGTTTTATTCGATATCTGATTTTTTTACCAGTTATTTATCACATCCGCGGTAATCATAAATCCGTATTGGCACATATTCGATATCCTATGCACTCTTTGTATTATAAATGATTTCTATAATCATTCCTATAGGTATTGGTTGAAAATTTTCATCTTTTTCGATTTGGAAGAAACCTTTTGTTCAGGAAAAAACAGAGCCTGCGAGACAATTAAAACGATTATGCGGATTGTAGCGGCGATGTTCGGCTAATTTTTTGCAATACTTGAGAAAAAGCTTTAAAAAAAGCTAAAAAAATACTAAATAATAAGTAGAATAGTGATTGTGCCGGTTAGCATGTTTTTTACTAAAATAATGTTTTGGTATTTCTTTGGGATGTTTTGGATTATATCAGTTAATAACACAATAAAATCGGAAGATACCATAATTGTTCATGGTGGAACAACGAATCGTTCTATGTCTGATTACTGTTTGTCCGGTTGTTATGCTGCGTGAACGGTAACGAAAAGGGCTGGCGTCAGGATAAAAGGACAGGTCTTATGTTTTTCTTTGATAAAAATGGATTCGGACAGAAACGAACAGCGGATAGAGGGGCTTCGGTTTCTTTTGAAGAGGGAAGGATGCTTGGTTCCGGTTTCCTCTGTTGGATTGCGCTGATTATAATTATTTTATCGTTTGTCGGTGGTGTCAGTGGTTGCAACAGTCTGAAGTTGAATCGGAAATCATGTCTTTTTTCCAAAAACAGGGAGGGGGCGGATACGCTTTCCAATTCCAAGGAGGATGAGTTGGTAAAAAATGCGTCGGCAATGTCGGCAAGCGAGAGTCCCTGGAAGTCGGAGAAGATGGAAACGGCGCCGGCGGCGACAAACCAGACAGCTCCGATTGCCTGGTCAGCTCAACGTCCTAACGGCGGGGTTTTATTCCCAAAAACGTTATCGGCCAAAGGTCCCCTGGTGGTTCTTGAGCCGAAATCAATTATCGCTCCAGTTGGTTCCGAAGTGGTCATGGTTGCAAGTTATATCGGTGAAGACAATGAGTACCTGAGAGTTAATGAGAAGCTCGAATGGGGACTTTCCGGAGCCGGAATTTTTCTGACGACGAATCCGGAAAACTGTTGTCTGGACGGGAACACCAAAAAAATCAGCGATCACAATCTGAAAACGACAACCAGCGCAAAGCTCTGGCGGATTCACCGTGGAACGGCGACTCCAACGGACGACATAAGTATTTTAAAAGGACAATCCTGGACAACAGTTCAGTCGGGGGTTGAAGGAACGAGCAGTGTTTGTGTCCTTGCTCCAAATATCGATAACTGGCAGAACCGAACGGCAACTTCTGTGATTCATTGGATTGACGCTGCATTTCTTTATCCCCGGTCGGGAATTGCGCCTGTTGGTGAGCAGCAGATTTTTACAACGACAGTTCAACGTAAGAGTTCACCTTCCGAAGGGCGAATGGGATGGACCGTCCGTTATGAAGTACTTTCCGGTCCGGCGGCCGGGTTTGGACCGGAAATATCCCCTATTCTTGAAACTCAAACCGATCAAAATGGCCAGTCTCAGGTTGTCTTGTCACAAAGGGAGAACGTTGCCGGACTTAACAAGATACTTGTAAAGATTATCAGACCGGGTTCCGCGACCGATTCCCCGATTGTTGTCGATCAGCGCATTATCAATCAGGCATGGACGGACAATTCGCCTTTTCGGCTTAGAATTCAAGGAACGTCCTCGGTTAAAGTGGGCGAAGTGGCATCCTATCAGATTCAGGTGACCAATCTGACGTCCTTTGCCCAAAATGGTATTCTTACCCTTCCGATTCCGGCCAACGGTGTTTTCGTGGAGGGAACGCCGCAACCTCTTCTTGAAAATAATATGGCGATTTGGATTATGAACGACATTCCGGCGAATTCGACTCAGGATGTCACCGTTCAGATTCGCTCTCAGGCTGACGGCGGGTTTGATATTGTCCCAACAATTCGACGGCAGGAGGCGACAGTAACGCCAAAATCGGGGGCAAATACAACTCCGGGAGGGGGAACCGCTCCGCCCGTTACCATTCCCGGTGCCGAATTGAATTCCGGTCCGGCAGCAACTCCGACACCGCCTCCAACGACGCCGCCGGTAACGACACCCCAAACGCCAACGTCAACGGATCCCGCCTCTCAGACGCCAACGTTGCCGGATACCGGGACTGCCGGCGGAGTGGGGGATTCAGGGCAGGTGGAAATCCGGTTTATGCGTCCGTTTCCGGCGACCGCGAAACAGGGAGAGGTCTTTGACGGATATTTTACGCTGATAAATCCTCAAAATCTTACGGTCAATGATATTGTGATTACGAGTCTGGCTCCGGAAGGTGTTGATTACGTTTCCGATGAGGCTGGCGTCCTGAACCGTTCGTTTGTAAAAACAACGCCTCAGCCGCTTGCCGACATTGTTGGCAGGCAATACCGGCTGGCGTATCAAACTCAGAATACAGGTACTCAGGAAATCAAAATCCAGATCATGGATACCTCAAATAAGGTTTACGCAAGCACAAGTATTTTTGTAACAATTTTGCCGGTCGAGGTGACAGCGAATAAAGTACCTGCGGAGTCCTCTGAGGTCCCGCCTGTTACTTTCAATAGTTCCCATGGTACCGGTTCGGATAATCAGAATAATTCTGAGAATAACAACGGTTTAAAGATTGATACCACCGAACCGGAAAGTACTGTCAACAAGAATCCGGTTACTTCGGGGGACGCTGAAAATAATGGTAATCCGGCAGGACGGAATGATTTGGACGGCCGGACCGATAACGGGCATCAGACTGATCATACCCTCAAAAACAATGTTGTAAAACCAGCTGAAACAAAGATGACGTCTTCCGGCTCTGATTCCGCGCCGAAATCCGCCTCGGAGACGGTAACGGTTCCGGATGTAAAATCAGCGGCAAAACCTGTAACGGAATCGGCGACCGCCTCATCCGATGAGAAAACACAATCCAATGCGGAAAAAAAGGGAGATAAACCGGACAGTTCGACAGCAAGCGACCTGTCCGGATCGGAATTTACCATGGAAAATTTAACAATTCTTCCTGCAACATTAGACGGTAAATCCATATCAATTATCAATCATCCGACCGAAACCGGAGCGGATTTACCCCGGGACAGCGTCTATCAGAATTGTCCGTTTACCTATCAGATGATGATCCGTAATACAACCGAAAACCCGATAAACGGCGAGTTGCTGGAGTTGGATATCGAACCGGTTGAAGGGCTTTATGCGGCGGAACAGCAGCCGGAAAATGATGTGCTGGGTAAGCCAACGGTTAAAGATGGGAATATTATTGTTCGTCCAACAGGAACCCTGAAACCGGGACAGGATTATCTGTTACGAATAGAGCTGATTCCCAAAATTGAGGGAAAAACCAATCTTAACATTGATCTGATCGATCGAAGAAAATCGTCACTGATTGGGATTATTCAGCATCCGGTTTTTGTTCATGCTCCGCTTGAATGATAAAGTTAAATGATAATATTACCAGAATTTGACCGGATATTTTGTAACAGTTCCCTTGTGTAGATCCTGTTATTTTTATAAAATACATTGATTTTGCCGGGATATTTTATTGACGAACTTTTCAATGTCCTTTTCCGGGGGTAAACTCTGGTATCCGGGAAAAGACGGCCAATGTATGACCGGCTGTTATTTTTTAATCTGTTTGAATAAACCGTACCGGAAAATTTTATTGTGGCGACAGATTTTTCCGGTTGGGGACATCAAGGTATAACCAGAAAAAACTTTTCCGAAGAATAAGTGGAGCCTCCTGTGAAGATAGGTGTTTTGTGCAGTGGTGGTGATGCGCCGGGAATGAACCCCTGTATACGGGCGATTGTTCGCGCGGCGGGTGTTTACGATGATACGATTGTTGGAATTCGCCATGGTTATCAGGGACTTTTGGACGAGGATTTTTTTATGAAACAGCTTTCGCCGGAGCTGTCTGTCCGGATGGTTTCCGGATTGACCAGTAAAGGTGGAACGGTCCTGAACAGCAGTCGTTGTCCGGCGTTTATGACCGAAGAAGGGATTCACAAGGCGGTTGAAACATTAAAGAAACACCAAATGGACGCCCTGATTACCATTGGGGGGAACGGAACACTTTCCGGTGCCCGAAATCTTGCAAATTACTGGGACGGGCAGATTATCGGGATTCCGGGAACCATTGATAACGATTTACTGGGGACCGACTACACCATTGGCTTTGCGACGGCGGTTCAGACGGCGGTTGAAGCGATCGACAAGTTACGGGATACGGCCGGAAGTCACGACATGATGTTTATTGTTGAAGTCATGGGGAGGCATTGCGGCGATCTGGCCCTTCAAACCGCGATTGCCGGCGGTTGTGAAATTGTTGCCGTTCCGGAAATTCCGACGTCCGTTGAGGGGATTGTTACCGAGTTGCACCGTTTCAAGAAACTGGGCAAGAAGTCCATGATTATGGTTGTTGCTGAAGGGGACGACATTGGCGGCGCTTATTCCATGTTGAACAGTCTCAAGGAAGCGGGAAGTCCTTATGAAATGCGGGTTGTCGTTTTGGGGCATGTGCAGCGGGGAGGATCGCCGGCACCTTCCGATCGGATTCTTGCGACGAAACTCGGCTGTTTCGCGGTCAAGTCGCTTCATCAGGGTGAGACGGGAAAAATGGTGGGGGAAATTGCTGGAAAACTTGTTTTATCCCCTCTGGATGAGGTGATTGTTGATCATCGACAGATTACTCCGGAAATGATGGAGCTGCTGCATGTTGTCGCGAGTTGAAAATCGCGGGTTGAAAATATTGTCGCAAGTGGAAAACCCGGATGGAAAGCTGAATGAATGGGGAACAGTGAACAATATTTAAAGCCGGATGTTATCCAGTCGATTAAGCGGCTGGATTTGAAGGCGCAGTTTATTGTCAAGGGGTTCATGCATGGACTGCACGCGAGTCCGATGCACGGTTTTTCCGTGGAGTTCAGCGAGCACCGCAAGTACACCCAGGGAGACGATCCCAAAGATATTGACTGGTTGATTTACGCCAGAACGGATAAATATTACGTCAAAAAATTTGAGGCGGAAACCAATTTAACTGGTTATCTGGTTGTGGATTCCAGTAGTTCGAT